>Ga0209163_1000699_pt1 | contig 53098 bp, 40 predicted proteins | sample MTBAKSrepl2MetaG_FD_187457 | JGI IMG/M metagenome (GOLD analysis project Ga0209163, IMG submission 187457) | Enrichment culture microbial communities om Arthur Kill intertidal strait, New Jersey, USA, that are MTBE-degrading - MTBE-AKS2 (Arthur... | ecosystem: Environmental > Aquatic > Marine >...
ACTGACCTCGGAACCCGAGCGCTACGCCGCTTACACGCGTGAATACCTGGGCTGGGGTGTGTTCGCGCTGATGACGCGGTGATGAGTTGTGGCATCCGGCGGATTGTCAACGGTTGTGCAGCGCATCAGGTGGTGGTTCGCCGAGACGTGAGTGAGCCTAGCACTCATCCGCCATCGCCGAAATCTTCGTCCAATGGTAGGTGGGATATGGTAGACAAACACCAAATAACCTCCACTCAGGCCATCAGGCTCTACCGCGACCTGGCGGATTGGTATCCCTTGTTGACGCCGGTAAGCGACTATGCGGAGGAGGCCGCCTTTTACCGGCGTTTGTTCGAGGCCCACTGCAAGCGGCCGCCTCGGACCCTGCTCGATCTCGGCAGCGGCGGCGGCCACAATGCCGCCCACTTGAAGGCGGCGTTGGCCTGTACTCTCGTCGACCTGGAACCGGCCATGCTCGCGCTGAGCCGTCGACTGAATCCGGAGTACGAGCACATTCAGGGCGACATGCGCTCAGTCCGACTCGGGCGCGTCTTTGATTGCGTCCTCGTTCACGACGCGATCAGCTACATGACCTCGCGCAGCGATCTTGGCAGCGCCATTGCCACGGCCTTCGAGCACACCGGCCCCGGCGGGGTCGCGTTGTTCCAGCCGGATTTCGTCTCGGAGACCTTCGAGCCGGGAATGGAGACCGGCGGCAGCGACGGGAACGGGCGCGGCTTGCGCTACCTCGAATGGCGGTGGGTTCCCGGCTCAAAAATCGACAGGTACGTGACCGACATGACGTACCCTTTGAGAGACGTAAACGGAGCTGTTGAGGTCATCCACGACCGTCACTTCATGGGTCTGTTTCCGAGAACCGTTTGGCTGGAGCTTATCGCGACAGCCGGCTTGGAACCGCTGGCGGTCCCATTCGACCACACCTCGTACAGTGACACCGGACACGAGGTGTTCCTCGGGCTGCGACCTGTCGCCGACGGAGGGGCCTGACATGAACGCCCCCCTGCCGCGCCTCTGGCCAATCTTTTTCGAGCTCTATGCGCTCCCCATGCAAGGACCGGGTAACCGCGATTGCGCCGCCAGGGCCCTTGCTCTTTGTCGCGATCTGCCGCCCGCGCCGGCGGTGCTCGATCCGGGCTGCGGCCTCGGAAGGCAGACACTCCATCTCGCCGATCTCACATCAGGTTCCATCGTGGCCCTGGACAGTCATGCTCCGAGCATCGGGCATCTCCGCGCCACGGTCGCTATGCGTGGTGGGATGTTTTTTACAGGCCGATGGGGATTCGTATCGAGGAACTGCCCGGAAAATACAAGGACGACGACGAAGCGCTCGCCGTGCTTGATCAGCTTGGGCGGGAGCCCGAGATGCACCGGAAGCACTCAGGCTACTAGGCCTATGAGTTCTTTGTGGCGCGTCTGATGTGCTTTACCGTGCTCGACCGCCCGATGATCCCCAGCCAGGCAGACGGCAGCGACTTGCTCGGACGACATTCCTGAACGAGGGATTATCGAATGAATGCGCCGGACAGCATTGATGACGTGTTGGGCGTTGAAGATCTGAGGGCCGCGTTCCTTAGTTACACACGTCATGCCTACGCCCTGCTGCCTGCGATGGGCCAGCCACGGTTCTTGGACATCGGTTGTGGAACCGGCCAGGCAACGATCGAGCTTGCGCGCTTGAGCGGGAGTTCGGTCGTCGGCATCGATCCGGACGCAACCGCCCTCTCGGAATTGCGGCGGCGTATCGAAGCAGATCGGCTTGGCCATCGCATCGAGATAGTGAATGCGTCGCTCTTCGAGGTGAGCTTCGCGGATGAAAGTTTTGATCTTCTCTGGGAAGAGGGAGTGCTCCACCTGCTTGACAGCACCAAGAGCCTGGCAGTTTGCCGCCGTCTTCTGAAGCCCGGTGGCTTTCTGGTCATGCACGAGACCGTCGTCTGGTTCGAGAGTATCAGGGCGAACCTCTCGGCCGACGGTTTCGGAATCGTCAACGAGTACCTGCTGCCGGAACGCTGCTGGTGGACGGACTACTATGCCCCGCTGGAAGATCGCATCCGTCTGCTCCGGGAAGAACGAGGCCGCGAGATAGCATCGAAGAAGCTGGCCCAGTACGAACGAGAGATCGCGATGGTCAAGGCGAATCCAGATCGCTTTGACTGCGGATTCTTCATCCTGCAGAAATTGTGAGCCGTGACTATGCGCAGTGGGATGGTCCCGGCTCCTTCGATTGGTCGGCTGGCTTTGCAGAACCCCAGGGAAATGTGCCTTGATGTTGTCTCCGCCTCACCGGGAACGGCTTGATCTTTGATATCCCATTGATATCGAAGGTTTTCGGTTAACTGCGGGAGAAGGAGATCGGTTATGAAGACTGTTCTCAACTCCAACTGACTCAGAGATCGGGAAATCGAAATAATCGATGAAGCCTCCTATGGATTCGATTTTCAGCAGAAATGGCATCGTCCTCTTGGCTTGCTCTATCTCTTTCAACGAAACAGGTTTGTCCTTGTGAGAATAAATGACGAACACGACATCACCCATCTTCTCAGTCTTATAGCCATATGGCAGCGACTCTACAGGAACCAGCTTATTTCGGATCATCGGTAGAAGGCTCATTACCCTCTCAGCAGGCTGCCTTGCCCAAGGGGAGCATCGCCCTGCACACAACCACCCTTCCCCTCGCGGCAGAGAGGCTGCCAGCGGCGACTCCCCGATCGGCTGACGGCTTTGGGGAAAAAAGGCGCGAGACTCAAGCCCGGGATCCGTCTGCACCAACCACAGGACAGAAGATGTCGGCACCAAGGGCGCGTTTCACGGGCATGCACACTGAAGGCCGACTTGACAGAACGCCTTCCGAGGGCTATGAGGGGCGCAAGTGACGAGAGGGAATCGGAAAATGGAGCGACCATGAAACCGTGCCCGCTTCCGACCGCCGCCGCGGCTAGAGACCCAGCCCAGGCGACGGCCGGCAGAACCTGAAAGAAATTTTGCCACAACCAACGCCACGGGCTGGGAGTCCGGCCCGCGGCGTCGTGCTCTGACCCCCGGTCCGGCAGCCAATGCCGACCGGGGTTTTTTTTTCACAAGGAGGTTCACCATGGAATGCAACGAGTTCACCATCGAGTTCGCACGGCGCATGGAGCAATTGCCGCCCTATCTTTTCGGCATGATCAACCGGATGCGGATGCAAAAACGCCGTGGGGGTGACGACGTCATCGACCTGGGCATGGGAAACCCCATCGACCCCACCCCCCAAAAAGTGACCGACAAGCTCACCGAGGTGGCCCAGGACCCCAAGACACACCGGTATCCCGTTGCCGACGGTCTGCGGAACCTGCGCCGTGAGGTGGCCGCCTCCTACAGGAAGGACTACGATGTGGATCTGGACGGTGACTCGGAAGTCATCATGACCATCGGATCGAAAGAGGGCCTGTCGCACCTCTGCCTGGCACTGGTCGGGCCCGGGGACTCGGTGCTCGTCCCCGCACCGGCCTTCCCCATACACATCTACGCGCCCATCATCGCCGGCGGCAGTGTGATCCGGATCGCCCTGGACGAGGATCCGGCCGTCTTCCTGGAGCGCATCACCCGGATGTGCCGGCTCGTCACCCCCACGCCGAAGCTGCTGATCCTCAATTACCCGCACAACCCCACGGCCGCGGTGGCCACCGTGGAGCTTTTCGGCCATGTCGTGGAGTTGGCAAGGCGCCACGGGTTCATGATCATACACGACTTCGCCTACGCCAAGATCGCCTTCGACGGGTATAAACCCCCCAGCTTCCTCCAGGCGACGGGGGCCCGTGACGTGGGCGTCGAGTTCGGAAGCTTTTCCAAGACCTACAACATGGCAGGCTGGCGGTTGGGCTACTGCGTGGGCAACCGCAAGATCGTCGAGGGGCTCGCCAGGATAAAGGGATACTACGATTATGGAATCTTCTCGGCCGTGCAGGTGGCGGGCATCGTGGCCCTGCGCCACTGCGACCAGGAGGTCTCCCAGCAGGTGGAGCGTTACAGGACCCGGCGCGACATCCTCTGCGAGGGGCTGGAAAGGATCGGGTGGGAGGTGGTGCGCCCCCGGGCCGGCATGTTCGTCTGGGCGAAACTCCCACCTCCCTTTGACCGCATGGGCTCGATGCAGTTTGCCCTCGAGCTCATGCGGCGGGGCAACGTGGCCGTGGCCCCGGGAATCGGCTTTGGGCAGGAGGGCGAGGGGTTTCTGCGGCTTGCGCTGGTGGAAAACGATCACCGCATCCGTCAGGCCGTGCGCCAGATGCGCCGGGTGCTGCCGGAGATGGCCGAACAGTTGGAAAGCACAGGGCACTGAAGGGGTCCCACGTGGTGAGGTGGTTCCCAGGGCCGGCCAAGGCCGGATTCGCCCTTGAAATGATGTCCCTTTCGTCTTAGGTATATGCGCCGGTACACCACCGGACGGGCCGGGGGGGGCCGGAGGCGGCCGACGGGATTGGGATCGGGGTTGTTCACAAGGGCGGCAGGCCCAGCGGCCGAATGAGACGGAGAAAGGGTCGGCATGGCCTTCAAAGCAGTCATTTTTGACCTGGATGGAACCTTGCTCGATACCCTGGAAGACATAGGTCATGCGGTCAACAGGGTCCTTTCGGCCAAGGGATTTCCCACTCACGACATGAGCGCTTTCCGGTACTTCGTGGGAGAGGGGGTCGTGGTGCTCATCCATCGGGCCCTTCCCCAGGACGCCCGGGACGAGGCCACCATCGGCTCCTGCGTGGAGGCCTTCCGCGAGGATTACGCAGAGAATTGGAGGGTGAAAACCCGTCCGTACCCAGGGATCGGGGAGCTGCTGGAGGGCCTCGGTGTTCAAGGAATCAAGATGGCGGTTCTGTCCAACAAGCCCGACCAGATCACGCGAACCTCCGTGGCGCATTTCTTCCCGAAGATCCCTTTCGAGGCCGTGGTGGGCCACAGCAGGGATTTGCCCCTGAAGCCGGACCCGTCCGGAGCCCTCAAACTGGCGGCGCGCCTGGGCATGGCTCCTGCCCGGATCCTTTATGTTGGCGATTCGGGCGTGGACATGCGCACGGCAGTGGCCGCGCACATGTGCCCGGTGGGGGCCCTCTGGGGATTTCGCACGGCAGAGGAATTGAAGGCAAACGGAGCTTGGAAGCTGGTCGGTGCGCCGGCGGAACTCCGGCACATTCTGCAAGCATCGTGCGCCTGAGACAGGAGGGGTTGCTAGGTGTGGCAACGCGGGCGACAGGGGAGCCTAAAGTTACCGAGAGGGACCGGGTCATGAAACAAAAATCCATGCGGGTGGGGCGCAACGACCTTTGCCCCTGTGGAAGCGGCCTCAAGTACAAGAGATGCTGCCTGAAAAGAGAGGGGATCGGGGCTCCGGAAGCAGAAGCGCTGTATTTTCAAAGATACGGGATTCGGCTCAAGAAACAAGACGACATCGAGGCCATTCGCAACGCCGGACGTCTTGCCCTGAGGACCCTCGATCTGGTGGAAGCGCACATCAGGCCCGGCGTGACCACCGACGCCATCAACACGCTGGTGCACGATTTCACCCTGCAAAACGGGGCGGTTTCAGCCCCCCTGCATTACCAGGGCTTTCCCAAGAGCGTGTGCGTCTCGGCCAACGAGGTGATCTGCCACGGCATCCCCGGAGACAGGGTCCTCAGGGATGGGGACATCGTCAACGTGGACGTGACGCCCATTGTCAATGGTTACTATGCGGACGCCAACAAGACGTTTTTTGTGGGCACACCGGGCCCGGACGCCAAGAAGATCGTCAAGGTGGCGAGTCATAGCCTGCGCCTGGGAATGGAACAGGTGCGGCCGGGCAACACCATCGGCGACATAGGTTGGGCCATCGCCAGGTACGCCGAAGGCCAGGGCTGCTCGGTGGTGAGGGAATTCGTGGGCCACGGCGTGGGCTTTCAGTTCCATGAACCCCCCCAGATTCCCCATTACGGGCGTAAAGGCGAGGGAATCCTCCTGGTTCCCGGCATGGTGTTCACCATCGAGCCCATGATCAATCTCGGGAAAAAGGAGCTCTACGTCCTCCATGACAAATGGACCGCGGTCACAGCGGACGGATCCCTTTCCGCCCAGTTCGAACAGACCCTGCTCGTCACCGAAGACGGCTGCGAGAGCCTCACCCCCTTCGACCTGGACTGACCCCGGGGCGCACGGCGCGCCCCGCGTCTCACCCCAGTCCGTTCCCCCCCCCCCCTGCCCTCCCATACCTGCGCGAAGGAGCCCATAAAATACACCTTAACCCAGCACTTCCCTGCGCATCAATACCCCGTGGGCCAGTTGGCCAGAAGACGTTGGCTCAGGGAACCGCGGCGCATGCAGCAGTACTCCAATGCCTGGCAGAGGAACTTCCTGGTATCCCGGGGATCGATCACATCGTCGATCAGGCACTTTGAGGCCGCCTTGTAGGGGGAGCTCTCATGGGCGTAAAGCTCCATCAGCTTCTTGCGCTCCGCGGCCGGGTCCGGCGAGTCCATGAGCCGGCGTCCGTACACCACGTTGACCCCCACCTCGTCGCCGGTGAAACTGATCTGGGCGCTGGGCCACGCCACCACGAAGTCGGCGCCCATCATGGGCCCGCACATGTTGCCGTAGGCCGCTCCGATGCTCTTGCGCACCACCACGGATATCTTGGGCACCGTGGACCACGCGATGGCCTGGTTCCACACCATTATCTTGGTGGGCATCTTGTTTTTCTCCGCGTAACTGCCGATGAGGAACCCGGGAACGTCGTGCAGGAACACCATGGGGATGTTGTACGAGTCACAGAGGCAGATGAACTCAATGGCCTTGTCGCACTCCTTTGGGCCCGAGGCGCCTGCGTTGAACATGGGCCGGCTGGCCAGAATGCCCACGACCCTGCCGCCCAGCCTTGCCAGACCGGTGATGAGGGCCCTGCCGAAGGTTTCTTTCAGCTCGAAAAAGACGCCGTCGTCCACGATCCACTTGATGAGCCGGGTCATGTCGTAGGCCCTGTTGAGCTGGGTGGGCACCAGATCCACCACCTTGTCGAGCCGTCTGCAAGGGTCGTCGGTTGTCTGTTTGAACGGCGGCTCTTCCCGAGCGTTGGAGGGCATGTAGGAGAAAAACTCCTTGAGCAATTGGATACAATGCCCGTCGTCGTGTGCGAAGCGATCCACCTGGCCGGTCAGTTCCGCGTGCATCTCCCAGCCGCCGAGCTGTTCGGGGGTGATGCGCTCGGAGGTGGCGATCTCGAGCATCCTGGGGCTCGATACGGCCATGCAGGTGCCCTTTACCTGCACGTTGAAATCGGCCGTAACGGCAAACCAGGTGGGGCCGCCGTAGCTGTCTCCCATGATGGCGGCAAGAAACGGGACCAGGCGTCCGTGCTTGAGAAGGCTCATGGGCATCATCCTTTCGCTGATGCCGTCCGAGCCCATGCCGTCCGGTATGCGCAGCCCACCGCCCTCCCCCAGGTTGATCAGGGGAAACCCGTGTTTGACGGCGCACTTGTGCAGGAGCTCGCTCTTGCGCATGTGCACCATCCCCTCGGTGGCCGCGAGCACGGTCTTGTCGGAGGCCTCCACCACCACGGGCCTTCCATCGATCTTGGCGATTCCCCCCACGACCCCGTCCGCGGCGGTCTTTTCCTCCATCCCCGGCACGTCGGAATGGGCGAGCATCCCGATTTCCATGAAGCTGCCGGGATCCACCATCCGGTCTATCCTTTCCCGGGCAGTGCCACGCCCCAGACCGTGTTGGAGAGCGATTTTGGCCTCGCCTCCCATCCTCTTCGCCTTCTCCCGCCGCCGTTCCAGATCCACTATAAACTCCTGCATGCTGCGCCTCCCTTTGGATGATGCCTCGTTACCCCCGGTCCCGCTGCCAGGCGGTATGCGTGCGAGGGGGGTAGGTAACATCTTTGCCTGGTATGTTCAATCCGTGGGCCCTGGTGAGGGCCGGTGGTGCTTTTGCCGCATTCCGTTCGGGGCCGTGAGGATGATGATGCGGGGCCCCCCTTGCGGGGCATTGACACGGACTGCCGGAGGGCTTACCGTACACGATAATTACGTGCGGTTTGGGACCCACCGGCACGTGTGACAAAGTGACGAATTGTACGGCCCGTACTCGGCATGTCCACAGAGTACGCTTCTTATACGCTCGCCCCGGCCTCTCCCAGAGGGCGAGGGGGATGCAGGAAATCGCCATCTGTGACCGCGCGCAGTATAAAGTCAGAACGGTGCGCGTGCGCCCGTTCCTGCCTCCGACCACCATCGGCTGAACAAGAAAACTGAAACCCGACACACCGGCGCAGCACCTGACGGACGGCTTATAAACGCCGAGTCAACCGCCGGGGGTGGCGTTCCTCGTCGTAGTCCATACCAAGGGGGTATCATGGATTGGGATTCCGATGTAACACGCAGGCAGTGTATGCAAAGGCTTCTGGCCGTTTCGGGCGGACTTGCGCTGGGCGGGATCGTCCGGTGGCCCGAAGGGCTCACAAGAAAGGCATGGGCAGCAGCGGACCGGGGCAAGTTCCTGGTGGAAGCGGTAGCCGGTGAACCGGCGGTGTCGGTAAGGGACCTGACTCGCAAGACCTTCGAAGCCGTCGGGGGTATGGGGCGTTTCGTATCCAAGGGCGACGTGGTGGTTGTCAAGCCGAACATCTCCTGGGCCCGTGCGGCAAACCTAGGGGCCACCACCCACCCCGAAGTCATGGAGGCGGTGGTGGAGCTGTGCCAGGAGGCGGGCGCCAAGAAGGTGCGGATTGTGGACAACACCATCCACGATGCGGCGAGATGCTTCGCTCTTTCAGGGGCGGGGGCGGTGGCGAAAAAAACCGGGGCGGACCTGGTCCATCCGCGGGCATCTCTGATGCGGGACATGAAGATAGGAGGAAGCCGCCTGGATGTCTGGCCCGTTTTCGTCCCCGTGGTGGAAGCCGACAAGGTGATCAACCTGCCTGTAGCCAAGCACCATTCCCTCACCTCCCTCACCCTCGGCATGAAAAACTGGATTGGGGCCGTGGGCGGGAGCCGCTGGTCCTTGCACCAAGACATTCACCAGACCGTTGTGGACCTTGCCCAGTTTTTCAACCCCGCGGTGACCCTCATTGACGCCACACGCATCATGGTGCGCAACGGACCTTCGGGGGGCAGCCTTTCCGATGTGGTCGCCAAGAACACACTGATTCTCAGCGACGACCCGGTTGCCGGGGATGCCAGGGCCGCTTCCCTGCTGTTCGGACAAAAGCCCGAAAATCTGGGGTTCGTGGTGCTGGCCGAAAAGGGGGGACTCGGCACCATGGACATGGAAAAGCTCCAATGGAAGAAGGTGAGCCTGTGAAGCCCAGGCACCTTACGTGGCTGCGAAGAACGAGCCAGGGGTTCTTCCTTCTGCTCTTCCTTTTTCTTCTGGTCCAGGCACGTCTTTCCCAGGACGTGTATGTGGACTACTCGGCCGCGGTGGGGGGGGAGCAGGACTTGCGGCTCGGCGAGCCCGTGGACTTTTTTTTCAGGATCGATCCTCTCATCTGGCTGACCAGCCTCCTGTCGGACCGAAGGTGGATAGCGGGTTTCTGGTGGGCCGTGGGGATCGTGGCGGGGACGGTCCTGCTGGGGCGTTTTTTTTGCGGGTTCGTCTGCCCCTTGGGCACCATGCACCACCTTGCAAGCTGGCTGCGACCGGCTCTGAAGGGAGGGCGCATGATCAGGGCCAACCGGAAAGGCCCCGGTCAAAGGGTCAAGTACTTCGTGCTCATCGCATGCCTTGCGGCCGCGGCACTGGGTCTGAACCTTGCCGGGCTCATGGACCCCCTCTCCTTTGCCTTTCGTTCGGTGGCCCTTGCCGTCGTTCCGGGCATAGGCGTGGGCCTGCGGGGGATCTTCGACGCCATGGCCCGCAGCGACATCAAGATCCTGAACCTGATGAGTTACGGGGGGGAGGTCCTGGTGTCCCCCATCTTCGGTTATGAGGACCGGGGCTACCAGACCGCCTGGTTCATCGGCCTGCTTTTTCTCGTAGTGCTCTTCATGAACCGCATCCGGCCCCGTTTCTGGTGCCGGAGCCTCTGTCCTTTGGGGGCCCTCCTGGGGATCTGTTCCCGGTTCAGCGTCCTCAAGCTGGAAAAAGACGCATCCCGATGCACCAACTGCCAGATGTGCACGGGTGCCTGCCAGGGAGGGGCCGGGCCCCAGCCCGGGGAAGCCTGGGAGAAATCCGAGTGCCTCCTGTGCTTCAACTGCTTCGAAACGTGCCGTCAGGGGGCCCTCTCCTTTCGCTTCGCGCTTCCGGGGATTCGGAGCAAAGGGCCGGACATGGGACGCCGGGCCGTTCTGGGGGGCCTGGTGGCAGGCCTGTCCCTTCCTTTGCTCGCTCCCCTCGACTCGCGGATGCTGGGTGTGGCGGACTCCCGGCTCATAAGACCTCCCGGGGCCCTTCCCGAGGCAAGGTTTCTGGCCCTGTGTCAGAGGTGCGGCCTGTGCATGAAGGTCTGCCCCACCAACGTCCTGCATCCCACCCTGGGCGAGGCCGGCATGGCGGGCTTCTGGACCCCCCACTGCATCATGACCCGGGGCTATTGCGAGTACACCTGCACCTTGTGCGGCAGTGTCTGTCCCACAGGCGCCATCGAAAAAATCACGGCCGCGGAAAAGACCGGCCGCCCCGTCAGGATCGGTTCCGCCTACGTGGACCGCGGAAGGTGCCTTCCCTGGGCCGGCAACGGGCCGTGCATCGTCTGTGAGGAGCATTGCCCCACCTCTCCCAAGGCCATATACCTGCACGAGTCCCAGGTGCAGGCGCCCCATGGAAGGACCTTGCGGGTCCAGCTTCCCCAGGTGGACCTCAAAAGGTGCGTGGGCTGCGGCATCTGCGCCAACAAATGTCCGGTAAGGGGGCGACCCGCCATCCGGGTCATCGCGGCGGGGGAAACCCGGTCGGTGATAAACCAGATACTGCTGGGCTTTTAGGGCTTGTGCAAAAATAAATTCCCCTTTTCAGGTGTCGAGGCGCGCGCATGGCAAGGCGCGAGGAGGGCGAATGGCGGGCCATTTAACCGGCGAGCAACGCCGCCAGGCGTGATGGATCGGCGCATCAAAATGGGAAGTTATTCTTGCACGAGCCCTTAGAGGCCGGTGCAGGAGAGAGGGAGGATCAACCGGCTGAGAGTGGGAGGTGAGAAATCCCGATCCCCGCCTTTCCACTCGTCTCTTGACGTCCGATTTCTCTGTGCGTGCCCCAGGCAAGGGCGGACACCCGCATCACACCGTTTGACGGCACCGGCTCCCTTTTCAGGGGCGAGGAAATCTCATGGGCTCTGGGGGAAACGTTTCTCGGAGAAAAAAACGGGCCCTTCCTCACAACCCCCCGAGAATCGTGAAATGAAACCCGTCGGGGCCGCACCTTTTCGTAAGTTGGTCGATGATGTGGCGAGACTTTTGTTTCGACTCGTACGGTCCTGAAATGTATTCGGGCTTTCCCTCATGCCCGTAAGTGTAATGGACGTCGCAGGCGTCGCTCTTGAGGTCCCCGAAAAGCCTTCTGGCCAGAACGTAATCGGGATGGGGCTTGAAACCGAGGTCCAGAGCGTAGGCGACGGCGCCTTCTATCAGTTTGCGCGCACAGGCAGGCTCTATCTTTTCCAGCGACTCGTGGCTGCTCATTTTGCCAAGCCTGGCAAGGTACTCGCTACGGGAAAAAATCGAGAAAAAGGCGTCCTTCACGCCCAGGCAGAATACATCCACCAGGAAGAAGGACGCGCCCACCCTGCCCTGGGGCAGTTCCCTTGCCAGGACCACGTTGCCCACGCCCAGGTCGAAGATCATTTTGGGGACGAGGCATTCGTAAATCGGAAAGGACGCGGCATGCGTCACGTCCCTTTCCATGAGCGCCCTGCTCCCAAAGGTTCCGGCCTTTTTCTTGGCGGCAACCACCGCCTTTCGTTTGGCCGTCTTCTTTTCCAGCTTTTTCTGCCTCCTACGCTCATCCACCGCCATGGCACAAATCCTCTTCTCTTTTCCCTCCAGGCCTAATCGTTCCCGGCCAGGAGTCTGTCGGCCCGCTGCCTGTGATGAAGGTCATGGGACCGCGACACCCGTTCCAGCAAGGACCCTGCCTCCGCCCTGTTTTCCATGCCCCCGGCATCGAACAGGGCATCGGCCCTGCCAAGGGTGTCCTCTGCCGGAGCAGCCGCGCGAACCGGTGCCGGGGTGAGCGGCACAAGCAAGGCTGCGATCACGATCCCTTCAGGACCATCCCATCGCGCCGGCGTACCCATGGCGCCCCTCTTCAGTAGATGATCTGTTCCCCTGCCAGCCGGGCGAATTCTTCATCGGACATGCCAAGAAGCTCCAAGAACACGTACTCGTTGTGCTGCCCCAGGACGGGTGCGGCCTCTACCTTGGGCGGGCAGTCGCTGATCTTCCACGGCACCCCCCCCAACACCTGTTTGCCCACCTCCGCGTGCTCGGGGCTCACATAGAAGCCCCGCGCCTTCATGTGGGGATCGTTGACCAGGCCCTCCACGTCGAGGGAGGGGCCCGCGGGAATGCCCGCCTTCTGGAGGATTTCCGCCACCTGGGATGGGGTGTGCTTTCGGGTCCACTCGGCAAGGAGCCTGTCCAGCTCCTCCTGGTGCTTGTAACGCTCGGGGAGGCAGGCGAACCGTTTCTCACGGGTCCACTCTGGGTCGCCCATGGCCTTGCAGAGGGCCCGCCACTGGTCTTCGCTGGAAACGGCGATGGCGACCCACCTGTCTTCCCCAAGGCACGGATAACAGCCGTGGGGGGCCATGGCGTCGTCCCGGTTTCCCGAAAAACCCCGGACCTTACGGTTCATGGTGTAGTCCATGACGGCCTCCGGGATCTGTGCGATGGTTGCCTCGGTCATGGACATGTCGATGTACTGGCCTTCCCCGGTCCGGGTCCGGTGGTAGAGGGCAGCGAGGATCGCCAGGGCCAGGTGGGTGCCGGTGACATGATCGGCCCAGATGCCGCCGATGTACGCCGGGGGGCCCTGGATCTGGCCGGTCAGGGAGGCCAGACCCCCGTAGGTATAGAACTCCTCGTTGTAAGCGGTGAACGCCTTCAGGGTACCGGTCTTGCCGAAACCCGAGGAAGAGACCAGTATGAGATCGGGTTTGAGCTCCCTGAGCGCAGCATATCCCAGGCCGAAACGCTCCATGATGCCGTGGCCGAAGTTTTCCACCACGATGTCACTCAGGGCGACGATCCTCTTGGCGATATCCACCCCCTCGGGGCGCGTGAGATCGATGGTGCACGATTTCTTGCTCAGGTTGAGCCCGTTGTACAATCCGCTGCGGTTGATGCCGGCTTCACCGCCCACGTAAGGCTGGAGCCTGCGGTTTATGTCCGTGTGCAGGTTGCTTTCTATCCTGATGACTTCTGCCCCCATGACCGCCAACCACTGGGTGCCGTAAGGGCCGGCGATCACCCAACTGAAGTCGGCCACTCGGTAGCCTTCGAGCGGAAGCTTTGCCATTTTTCCTTTCCTCCACCAAGGTGTATACCTCGCGCGTCCGCAAACGGGACTTTTTGCACCCTCACCCGGCCCTCTCCCAGAGGGCGAGGGAGATATAGGAAATCGCGATTTGTGAGCGCGCGCAGTGTCGTCTTTGACAAAAGGATGCGAGGCCCTGGACGGCCCTACACGATCCCGGATTCCCTTAGCTTGACGAGCTCGCCCTTCGAGTGGCCCATTCTCCGGCACCAGATCTCCTCGTTGTGCTCTCCCAGGCAGGGCGCCGGGCGCCGGATCCGGGAAGGCGTGCGGTCGAGCTTGAACGGAGCACCCGGGTAAATGACCTTTCCCGTCTCCGGGTGATCCACCTCCACGAAAAACTGGCGGGCCGCCAGTTGCTCGGAGGCGAGCAGCTCCTCCATGTTGTTGCACGCGGCGATGGGAAGGTTCTTTTTCACCGCCATGCGGAAGATCTCCTCCTTGGTGCGCGTTTCGGCCCACTCCAGGACGATGGGCCGCACCACGTTGCCCCAAGCGGCGATGAGCGCATAGAAGTCCCAGTTTTCAGGGTCCGGGAAAACCCCTTTCATCCGTTCGTCCTCGCGCCAGCGGGGTCCGAGCATCTCTTCCAAAAACGGGGTCCACTGGTATTCTTCCCGGAGCCCGAAGATGACGTACCCGTCCTTGCACGGGATATATCCCACCGGCATGGCCAGGGCGTTTCTCTTGGCGAACATGGCCTGGAACATCCCTTTGGGGTCATGGGTGTAAAAGGCCGCCTCCATCCTCACAAACGAGGCGATGGATTCCTGCTCCGAGACGTCCACATGCCGGCCCTTGCCCGAGTTCATGCGCTCGAACACGGCGAACATGGTGGCAAGGGCCGCGGTGGACCCGGCCACAAAGTCGGTCTGCCTTCCTCCCGGGCGCAGGGGCGGCTCCTTTTCCGGATCGTTCACCCAGAACGGGGTGAGAAAGGCAAGGCCCCCCATATTGGCGCTGATAAGGTCGGTGGCGTGATAATCCGCGTACGGCCCCGACTGTCCGAAGGAGGTGACCGACGTCACGATGAGCCTGGGATTCACCGCGGCAAGGCTCGTGTAGTCGATCCCCAGCCGCCTCGCCTCCACCGGCCGGTGGTTTTCGATCAGCACATCCGCCTGGCAGAGCAGTTCTTTGAGCATCTCGAGCCCCCTGGGCTCTGCCACGCTGAGGGTGACCCCCAGTTTGCTGGTGTTGAGATAAAGAAAAAGGCCGCTGCGCTCCGGGTGAGGAAGGTCGTTTTGGAACGGTTCCGTCCTGCGCGCCGGGTCCCCCATGCCCGGCGTCTCCACCTTGATCACTTCCGCCCCCAGATCCGCCAGCAGCTTCCCACAATAAGGACCGGAGACAAAGTCCGCGAATTCCACCACCTTGAGCCCCGATAAGGCGCCGTCGTTGAGCATGGCTTACCCTCCCTAACCTTAATCCCAATGAGAATGAGCGATCAGGGGGTTAGATAGCAAGAATGGGATCAACAATCAATTGGGGGGGCGGAGGGACAGTGCTTGGGCCATGTGTCAGGTCTTCGTTTGGGTGCTGCGCACAGGTGTCACGTTTCAGTGGGCTCGGTTGGTCGGTGTCCGGGGTTTCGCTGGTATTCCCCTGGTCACGGTGTGTTTTGGGGGGGAGGGTGTACGAGCCACAGGATCCCTGATGATCGTTTTGGCCGCATCCTGAGCCGGCCGGTCCTTCCCATCCAAAGGGCACAGGGCGGATGTCCCTCCAACCGTACTTCAAGGACCTGGTATCCACGCCGTTCGGGCCAAATTAACGGTGGGGCAGGCAACTCATTGTTGCGGAAATGGTGATCAAGCCGAGATGCCGAACAATCGCCCGCCGGAACGTAACGCTGCAGGCTGCCGGTACGGGTTTGACCGTAATAACCAAAGGTTGTAGAGTTGGATATAGGCGTGCCTCGCGGGAATCACCTCGGAGCACTCGTTTGGGGATGACCTGGCGCGCCTTGGCGAGCATGCCTCGTGTTCGGAAAACCCAGAGGGCCAACGCCATGCGGTAGCCAGGAAGAAGCCCAAGCCCCGGGGCATTTGCGAGATGCCCGGCAATGTGTGGGAGTGAGTGGAAGACCACTGGCACGACAACTGCGAAGGGGCCCGACCGATGGCCGAGCGAGTAGCTGCCACAACTGTTGAGTTGACGGCGAAGGCTTCCATTCTAACCCGCTGAAACCTGGGCGAACCACACTCGACGGTACCCATGGAAATCACCTCAAGGCCCCCGGGCGAAGCCCCCTCAAGGAACGCACCATGATCGGAGCCGTTGCGGGAGACATCATCGGTTCGGTTTACGAAGTGCACGGGATCAAGACCAAGGATTTTCCTTTGTTCGATCCCCGATGCCGGTTCACCGACGACACGGTGCTGACCGTTGCCGTGGCGGACGCGATTCTTTCGGAGCATTCCTACGTGGAGTCTATGCGGTTGTTCGGGCGCCGTTATCTCGACGCGGGGTACGGTGGGACGTTCATCCGGTGGCTTCTGTCGGACGATTTCCGGCCGTACAACAGTTGGGGAAATGGATCGGCCATGCGGGTGAGCGCCGTGGGCTTCGCGTTCTCGTCGGAAGCCGAGGTGCTCGATCAGGCGCGAAGGACCGCGGAGATCACCCACAACCACCCCGAGGGGATCAAGGGCGCCCAGGCGACCGCGCTTGCGGTCTTTCTCGCCAGGAAGGGCCGGGACAAGGAGAGCATCCGCGCGAGGATTGCGGACACCTTCGGCTACGACCTGGACCGCACCGTCGACGACATCCGGCCCTCGTACGCCTTCGACGTGTCGTGCCAGGGCACGGTGCCCGAAGCCATCGTCGCCTTTCTGGACGGGCAGTCCTATGAAGATGCCGTCCGAAACGCCGTCTCCCTCGGGGGCGACAGCGACACCCTTGCCTGCATCACCGGCGGCATAGCCGAAGCGTTCTACGAAGGCGTGCCCGAAACGATCCGCGCCAAGGTCCAAGAGTGCCTTACCCCCGACCTGTGGGAAGTGACCGAAGCCTTCTGCCGTAGGTACTGCCGCCGCGAGGATGGGAGAGAACCATGAGTGCTGGCCTGTGGCCCCAAGCGCCATCGTGGGGGCCCTCCCTATTGCTCGGTAGACAGTAGCCTCGACATTCCCCCTTAAAGGGGGGATTGGCGGGAGTCTGCCAAAGTCCCAAAAGGGATTCATTCACAGGTATTGGGCTCAAACGGGTTGTGCGATTCCGGGAATAAGAAGAAGGAGGTGCGGCATGAAGCTGGCGATTACGTCGGATCTTCACATCGGGGATGACTGGTGCACGCTGGTGGGCAAATCCACCGGCGGTGGGTACCAACCGGGGCCCAAGTACGGGGACTTTGTGAATGCCGTGGGAAAAGACAGGGATTACCTGGTCCTGGTGGGAGATGTGTTTGATTTTTCCGTTGCCGGGTACGTCGAACCCTACAAAATGGCCCGTGATTTTTTCAGCAGGCTTGCGGCAGATTGCAGTCCCAGGGCCATGGTCTTCATGCCGGGCAATCACGACTACAGCTTCTGGCACTGGGTGGAGCTGCAAGTCAACGTCATTGACCGGATAGCCGGTGGTGAAGACCCACGTCCCTTCAAGTGGTCCGTGCCCGGAGTCGTCGATGAGCGCAAAGGGGCCGGCAAGGGACTTCACCTTGCCGGGGTCTCGAAGAAACCGGGCACTGAGCCTTACGGGGGGCTCTTTCTCGATGCCCTTACCAAGGGGGCGGGGGCCGGGCCGGGTATTCCCTTTTACGTGGTCTATCCCAACCTTTACCTGGTGAACAAGGGCGGCACCGTTCTCGTGACCCACGGGCACTACCTTGAGAGCTACTGGTCCCTGATCAGCCAGTTCGGCCCCGAGGTACTGGAAGACGACCTGCCGGTGGGAGGGTTCATGGACATGAAGGAACTGGTGGCGGTCAACGTGCCTCTCAACGAACTGGCCTCGGCAAGTATAGGACAGGCCGGGCCCTTTTCCCGGTGGATCCGCTTCATCCAGCACCAGATCAAGGGGAAGAAATTCGATGAGGTGAAACGGTATCTGGAGAATCTGGACGACAAGATCTGGGACCCCCTCATGAACTACTGGAGCCTCAATCCCCAGGAATGGTCCACCGACCTGCTGGCGGATCTTGTGAAAAGGAAGATCCTGGAAGGGTTCGAAAGCACGGAAAGCTCGCGCTACAACAAGCAGTTCCTGCGGCTCAGGGCTGTCCGCACCCGTCTTCCCGTCTTTTACGGCGCCGTGACCGACGAGGTGTCCCTGCTCAGCCAGGACCCGGCCCTGAACGCCCCCGGCCCCATCGCGCCTCCCTTGCGGGTGATATACGGTCACACGCACACACCGGTATCGTGGGAGAGCACGGCCGAAAAGCAGGAGGTGAACGGAAACTACATCCGGTTCCACAACATGGGGGGGTGGCTGCACTCCGATATGGAGCCGGGGCAGGGCGCCGAGGTCTTCCATTGGGATGACGGAGTGATGACGTCGACCTTCGTGCCGCCTCAATAACCGCCCGAAAGACCTGTCAGGCTGGAGAAACGGCCAGGAGCTCATGCCTGGCGTCGGCCTTCTGGATCACGACCTCCAGGCAGTCCTCCGGTTTGAGACCCGGGCGACCGGACACCGACAACTGGCATTCCATCATGTAGTCGGTAAGGAGCACCACGTACTTGTCCCTTCTTTGCTCCAGCACCATGGCCTCTTCCTTCCGGCCGACCCGCTCCTCCAGGAACTTGAGGATCCAGTAGCGTTGTCGGGCAGCCTGGAGGCGCACCACCTGGAAAAGGGGCTCCTGAAGCCGCGAGATGATCTCCTCGATCTCCTTGGCCGCGTAAGGCCGGCCCTCGCCCAGGGCGCCGCGTATCTGCCTTTGGGTCACCAGGTCGAAATACTTGCGGATGGGAGAAGTGGCGGTGACATACTCGGGCACTCCCAGGCCGGAATGGGGCTCCGGATTGGTGGTCAGGACGAAGCGGCTCAGATGCCTGCGCTGCATCCAGTTCTGAAAAAGGGTGCCTTCCCCATGGGTGATCAGGCGGGATCGGGGCTCGGGCTGGGAGCGGAACACGGCAGGCAGCCCCTGGTCCTTGAGAAAACCCGCCATCAGGCGGTTCGCCAGGATCATTGTCTCCGAGACCAGGATTCGGCTCGGACTTTCCCTGGTGATCTTGTTGAGGGAGACCTTCCCGCCGTCGTCAATCCACACGTTGACCTCGGGAAGGGAGATCTGGACGGCTCCAAGCTCCAGCCTTTTTTGACGCAGCCGCACGGCGAGATCGTGAAGGGTGATGATCTCCTTGTCCACGTCCACCAGTTGGTTCACTTCGTGGTAGGTGAGCTGCCGCCGCACGCGGATGAGGCTGGGCACTATCTCGTAATCGAGCACCTGGGCCCCGGGGTCCAGGGTCACCAGTACGCTGATCGCGGGCCGGATCTCGTTGGCCCTGAGGCTGAGCAGACCCTCGGCCAGGATCGGAGGGAGCATGGGGATCCTCTGATCCGGCATGTAAATGGAAACCCCTCGGCTCACCGCTTCACTGTCCAGGGCCGTGTCGCCCTTGATGTAGCAGGCCACATCGGATATGTGGATCCCCACACGGAGTTTGCCGCCGTCCTCCTCGAGGCTGATGGCATCGTCGAAATCGAGAGTGAGCTGCCCATCAATGGTGATAACGGGAATCGAGGTGAGATCCCGTCGTATCCAGGGTTCGTGGACAGGTCGGGGAACCCGCACCATGGCCTCGGCTTCCTCCAGGGCCTCCGCGGAAAAACCACAGGGAATCTTGAGGCGCAGCAGATCGGTGTTTTCGTCCTCGTCCCAGATCCCAAGATGGACGAGAAGAGGAAAGACGCCTTCGTCCACGTCCTGCCCGGCCCGGGAGAGCATCTCCTTTCCCAGGGCCCACCGGGCGCTCTCTTTGCCTTGCAGGTAAAGGTCTTTGAGAAGATCCACGATCCCCTCCTTGTCCGGGGGGATCTCGGGGGCCGTCACCTGGAGGCACCGGCGGAGCCACTCGCCGCCCTCCCTTATGGTGCGCACCCGGCATTCCTCCTCCTGCGCCTGGGTGAGCATCCGGGTGACCTGGTCCTCCGGATTGGGCATCAGCTTCGTTACATCGAACTTGAAATAGGTCCTGTTTTCGAAAAAGGCTCGGACGACTGCGGAAATGTGGTCTTTGGTGATGGAGCAATCGAAGCAAAACTGCGCCATGGTCTCCACATCGATCCACTCGTTCTCGGTGTGCAGCACCTGCCACAATTCGAGGATGTTGATTTTCTGCTTGAGCTCCTCGCGCCTTCTGACGATCTGGCCCAGCGAAGACACAAGGCGGTCGCGCCCCATGTCGATGGACAGGCGCCCGTCGGGATGCAGGAGCCTGTTCTCCGAAATGCTCGCCTCCCGGTTGGCCTCGGTGAGGAGCCTCACCTTCTGCCTGGTGGCCTGCATCACAACGGCGCAAATGATCTGCTTGTGATCGATGTATTCTACTACCGTGCCAGCTTCCATTTGAAAAATATACCAATCGGGCCCTTCAAAGTCAATCAACGTGCAAGGTCCCACAGGCCGAGTTCCGCTGGAGCCGCCGGCCCCGAGATTGTCTTGTAAAAGCGAAAAGCCCGTGCTATGGGAGATACGGGAATTTTGTGAAAACACCTCTAAAATGGGTACGTTGTGGGTTACCGGGTGGTTGCCGGGGGCATGCGCTCCGCAGACAGCGACCAGAGGGGGCCCTATCGGAAAAGACCCGGGGCCGGTGCATGCGTGTCTCGTTTTGGGGTCGAGGGGCAGATGTGACATCGGAGGCTGCCCAGGGAGTCGCGTTCCCTGGAGCAGCCTTTGCGGTGTCAGGCTTCAGGCAACCTACAATACTGGCAGGAGGGAGATTCCATGGGTTACAACGCGGTAGAAATGGCCGATTGGCAAATTTCCGAAGCGGCCGAACAAAAAATGCCCACCCCCGAGCAATGGCGCGAGAAACTGGGCCTTGAAAAAGACGAAATCATGCCGATGGGGCGGCTGGCCAAGCTGGACTTTCTAAAGATCATCAACCGCCTCAAGGACAGGCCCGACGGGAAATACATCGAGGTCACCGCCATCACCCCCACACCTCTGGGCGAGGGCAAGAGCACCACCTCATGCGGTCTTATGGAGGGCCTGGGCAAACGAGGGGTGAACGTGGGTGGAGCGCTCCGGCAGCCCTCGGGCGGTCCGACCATGAACGTGAAGGGAACCGCGGCAGGGGGCGGCAATTCCTTGCTCATCCCCATGACCGAGTTTTCCCTGGGGCTCACCGGGGACATCAACGACATCATGAACGCCCACAACCTGGCGATGGTGGCGCTGACCGCGCGCATGCAGCACGAGCGCAATTACAACGACGAGCAGTTGCAGAGGCTCACCGGCATGCGGCGACTCGATGTGGACCCCACCCGTGTGGAGATGGGGTGGATCATGGACTTCTGCGCCCAGTCCCTGCGCAACATCGTCATTGGGCTCGGGGGGCGCATGGACGGCTACACCATGCAGTCCAGGTTCGGCATAGCGGTAGGCTCCGAGTGTATGGCCATCCTGTCCATCGTGACCGACCTGGCGGACCTGAGAAAGCGCCTGGACGAGATCACCGTGGCCTTTGACAAGGGCGGCAAGGTGGTCACCACCGGGGACCTGGAGGTGGGCGGCGCCATGACCGCCTGGATGCGCAACACCATCAACCCCACCCTCATGTGCACCGCCGAATACCAGCCGTGCATGGTCCATGCGGGACCCTTCGCCAACATCGCGGTGGGGCAGTCTTCCATCATTGCGGACCGGATCGGTCTCAAGATGTTCGATTATCACGTGACAGAGAGCGGATTCGCAGCGGACATCGGTTTCGAGAAGTTCTGGAACGTCAAGTGCCGTTACAGCGGCCTCAAGCCCCACGTGTCCGTTCTGACCACCACGATCCGGGCCCTCAAGATGCACGGGGGAGGCCCCAGGGTGGTGGCGGGCATCGCCCTTCCCCAGGAATACACCAAGGAAAACGTGGGACTTGTGGAAAAGGGCTGCGAGAACATGGTCCACCACATCAACACCATTCGCAAATCGGGTATGAATCCGGTCGTGTGCATCAACTGCTTCCACACGGACACGGAGGCCGAAATCGCCTTGGTGAGAAAGGCTGCCGAAGCGGCCGGGGCCCGATGCGCCAAGTCCACCCACTGGGCCAACGGCGGCGACGGGGCCCTTGAGCTGGCAGACGCGGTGATCGACGCCTGCAACGACAAGACGGAGTTCAAGTTCCTCTACCCCCTCGAAATGAAGCTGCGCGACCGGGTAAAGACCATCGCGACCCAGGTTTACGGCGCGGACGGCGTGTCGTGGACCCCGGACGCCGAAGCCAAGGCCAAGATGCTGGAAAACGATCCCAAGTACAGTGACTACGCCACGATGATGGTCAAGACCCATCTCAGCCTCACCCACGATCCCGCCCTCAAGGGTGTGCCCAAGGGGTGGACCCTTCCCATACGGGACATCTTGATCTACTCCGGGGCCAAGTTCCTCTGCCCCTGCGCGGGGACCATAAGCCTGATGCCGGGAACCGGATCGAACCCTGCCTTCAGAAGGGTCGACGTGGACACCGCCACCGGCAAGGTGAGGGGGCTCTTCTAACACTCTCCGGCCCCATGGCCGTCACGAAAGACCCGGGGCTTTACGGCCCCGGGTTTTTTGTTGGGTGGGGCGGGCCTGGGTCCTGGGGCATGGTTGCATCTCAGGGGAAGGGACGCCTGGACAGGGCAGGGGCGGAGGCTTACTCGTACACTTCCTTCCCCTTGCCCGGTTTCCGCATGTTCGTAAGGCAGCAGCGCCTTTCTCTTACCGAGCCGTGAGACACCAGACACCCTGCGCACCTTTTTTGGGCCCGGACGTTCACGGCCGAACTGGGTGGCCTGTCAGGAAGGGTGTGACCTGGAGCGACCTGCCGTCGGTGCGGAATCGGATGGCCCCGTGCCGGTCCGTGCGCAGAACCCGGGCGCCCAGGGCTTCGTAGCGTTCCATCACCCCCGGGTCCGGGAAACCGAAACGATTGTTCCAGCCCGCTGAGACTACGGCGAAGAGGGGGGCCACGGCCTTCACAAAAGGTTCGCTGCTCGAGGACTTGCTCCCGTGGTGGGGAACGGCAAGCACCGTGCTGGACAGCACCCGGGGATCTTTTCGCGCACAAAGCTCCCCCTCGGCCCTTCGCATGAGATCGCCTGCAAAGAGAAAGGAGTGAGCGCCGAAAACCGCCCGGAGCACCAGGGAGTTGTTGTTGGCGTCCCGCCATCTCTCCCGCTTTGCTCTTTCCAGAAAATCCTCCGGCGGATAGAGCACCTGAAAGGCAACGCCGCTCACATCCCGCGATACGGTCAGGTCACTCACCCCACGCTGCACGATCTTACCTTCCCGTAAGGCATCCGTAAGCCTTTGGTAGGCTTCCGAACCCGAGGACTGCCCGTTGGACCAGAATTCGCGGGTGTGAAAGTGCCTCAGCATGTAGGCAAGACCGCCCATGTGATCCGTCTCGGGGTGGGTCAGGACAACGGTCTGCACCGTGTGGATCTTTTTCTTCCAGAGAAGGGGGGCAAGGATGTGCTCTCCCGCATCGAACGTCGAGCCGCCCCCGAAACCCCCGCCGTCCACCAGCATGCAGGGTCCTTTGGGAAGTTCCACCAGGGCCGCGTTTCCCTGGCCCACGTCCAGGAAAGTGACCCGCAGATCCTCTCGCCCGAAACGCTCGTGGAGCCAGTAGCCCGCATCGCAGGCCAGGAGGAATAGGACCAGCACCAAGGACCAGACGGCCAGCGTGCTTTTCCGAAGGTGGAGCACACTGGCGATAAGTGCATAGTAAAGCACCGTCTCCAAAAGGCTGGGGCACGGCATGGGGACCGCGGCGAATTGCCACCCGGCCAAAAACCGGACCCCCTTGAGGGTCGGTTCGAGAAGGCCGTCGGCAGCGTGCATGAACCACCATGCGGCCGTCTCGGAAAAGGGCAGGACCGCGGCGGCGCTAAGGGCCAGGGGAATCACCCCAAAGCCCACCAGGGGCACGAAGATCGGGTTGGTCAGGGGGGCGATGCACGAAACCCAGTGAAAGCGTGCCGCAGCAAGGGGCAGTGTTCCCACGATGGCACACACGGAGACCATGCAAAACAAGAGGACCTTGCGCTTCCACCCGGAAGGCCGCTTGTGCCCCGGATGCCTGCCGCCAAGGAGCCGCATCCCGCAAACAACAGACGCCACCGCGGCAAAGGAAAGCTGGAAGGACAGGTCAAAAAGGGCGCCCGGGGAAAGAAAGAGGAGCACCAGGGCTGCCGCGGCCAGGGTATTGAGGGCCTCGTATTCCCGATCCACGAGGAAGGTGCACAGAAAGACCACGACCATGACCACGGCCCGTTGCGTTGCGGGAGACATGCCCGCAAGCTGGCCGTAGATCGCGACGGGAAGGATGGACAAAAGGGCCGCCCACTTCTTCACGCTCCCGGTCAGGAGGAGGCGTTCGGAGCGGCCCAAAAGCCAGCACAGGGCCCCGAAGCTCACGGTGGCCAGCATGCCCATGTGCAGGCCCGAGATGGCCAGAAGGTGCGCGATACCGGTCCGGGCGAACGCTTCGCGAAGGGGCTGGGGGATGCGCTCTTTTTCCCCGAGCAGTAGTGCGGCCAATACGCCCCGGGTTTCCTCGGAGGCCGCTGTGTCCATGACTCGTGCGATCCTGTCGCGAAACCGGTGGAGGAAGTGGCCGCCCAGGGGCGATATCTCCGGGGAGGTGATGGCATCCGGGCCGGAAAGGAAAGCAGAGGCCAGGACATCGCGAAACCGCATGTGACGTTCGTAGTCGAAGCCGCCGGGATTGTTGAAATTGCGCAAAGGCCGAACGGGAGCCCGCAGGGAAACGCGTTTGCCGGGCCACAGGTCCTTGGCCTGCCCACGGACCGTGACGCGTATCCTGCCGGACACACGGATTCTCCCATCGCCCGTGCCCAGCGTGGCGACCTCCAGGACAAAACGGGTGCGGTCCTGGAGCAGCTCCGGCCGCCCGACCACGCGTCCCTCCATGACGCATGGACCCCTGCCCGCATGATGGACCACGTGGTGGGGCGCAGGATCCACACCCACCCAGGGCTGCACGGAAAGATAACCGGTGACGGCGAAAAGGAGAAGAAGGGACCACAGGACCGGTTTCCTGCGCAGGGCTGCACAGACCGTGAACGCGAGCAGGCCGGTCCATAGGAGGGCGGCCCACCAAAGGCGGCCTGGGGAAAAAACTCCCAGGGCGATGCCGGCCATGAGGGAACAGGCCAGGGGGATGAGGGGGCGGGCGATGAAGGCCGGCCCGCTAGCGCTCTCTCCGGATGGCGGCTCCCAACCGGGAGAGCTTTGCCTCGATGGATTCATACCCGCGGTCGATGTGGTACACCCGGGAGACCACGGTGCGCCCCTTCGCGATGAGGCCCGCGAGGATCAGAGAGGCGCTGGCCCGCAGGTCCGTGGCCATGACGGGAGCCCCGGAAAGGCCCTTGACGCCGCTTATCACGGCGCTGTTGCCCGATACCTTGATGTCCGCCCCCATGCGCTGCAGCTCGCTCACATGGATGAACCGGTTTTCGAACACGGTTTCCGAGACCACGCTGATCCCCCCGGCAACGCTCATCAGCACCATGAACTGGGCTTGCATGTCGGTGGGAAAGCCCGGGTAGGGAAGGGTCCTCACATCGACACTGCTGATGGTGTCCGAACCCTTGACCTGGATGCGCCCCGGTGCTGCGGTGACGCCGGCGCCGCTGAGTCGCAGTTTGTGGATGAGCGCCTGGAGATGGGCGGGTTCCGCACCGAGCAGGGTGACATCGCCCCCGGTCAGGGCCGCGGCGGTCATGTAAGTGCCTGCCTCGATCCTGTCGGGAATCACCGTGTAGGTGGTGGGGCACAGGGAAGAGACCCCGGTGATTCTGACGACGGGAGTGCCGGCGCCATGCACACGGGCGCCCATCCGGTTCAGCACATCGGCCAGGGCACAGACTTCGGGCTCCCTTGCCGCGTTGCGCAAAATGGTGATCCCTTCGGCCAGAACCGCTGCCATCATCAGGTTCTCCGTGCCGGTAACGGAGGGGAAATCCAGGTATATCTCGCAGCCCTGCAAATGATCGGCGTGCACGTCCACGTACCCGTGTTCCAGGCGTACCCGGGCCCCCAGCATCTCGAGTCCCTTGATGTGGAAGTTGATGGGCCGGGCGCCGATGGCGCACCCGCCGGGAAGGGACACGCGGGCTTTCTTGAGCCGGGCCACCAGGGGGCCAAGCACCAGAACCGATGCCCGCATGCGCCGTACCAGGTCATAGGGTGCCACGTGGTTGCACATTCCCGCGGCGTCGACGCCGATGGTGTGGCCCTGTACCTCTACCCGGGCACCCAGCTCCCGGAGCAGGCCGCCGATGGTTCGTATGTCCACCAGGTCCGGAACGTTGTGGAACGTGTTCCAGCCCTCGGTGAGAAGCGACGCCACCATGATGGGCAGTGCCGCGTTCTTCGCACCGCTGATGGCAACCTCCCCTTGCAGGCGGCGTCCCCCTTCCACCACTATGCTGTCCATCTGCTTTTCCTGCCTCGTCGGGGGTCACCCTGGGTGTCGGTTCTTTCCCGATGAATTGCCCACGCGGCAGCCGGGCAATGACTCGCGCACGCAGGCCACGGCATTCTCCTGCGCGACAGCGCACCGTCAGAGGTTCTTGAAGGGACCCCCGAGCCCCGGTCACCTCGGCAGGGCCCCCCAACCCCATCACAATCGGCGAGTCCTGTCAAACGGCGGCACCGTTCCATGATATTCCCTTCGCCGGGCGGGGCGGGGAAGAAGCTTGCGGGTGAAGGTTGAAGGGGATGTCGCGGCACTTCCGACAAGGGCTGCATCTGGGCAGAGTCCCGCACCGTTGGATGCGGGACCCTGCCGCAGGAATGGGTTGGGTAAAGGGATCAGTCCACCTGGGGTCGGGGCAGCATCCCGGCCTTTTCGGCAATCTCCGGCACCTTGTGCTCCCATTCGATGGCCATGAGGTGGACGCCGGCGACTCCCTTCATCTCCTTGAACTCGGCAATCTGCTCGCAGGCGATGCGGATTCCCTCGTCCGCCTGCAACTTCCTGTCCACGCCCTGGAGGCGCTTTATGATTTCATCGGGAACATCCATTCCCGGAACGTTGTTCTTCATATATCTGGCCATACCGACACCCTTCATGGGGGTGACGCCGGCCAGAATGTGCACCTTTTCCGTCAAGCCCATGTCGTTCGCCTGCTTGATGAACTCCCGAAATCGCTGCATGTTGTAAATGCACTGGGTCTGGATGAAATCGACCCCTGCTTTCACCTTCTTGGCCAGGCGGTGCACTCTCCACTCGTAGGGTTCGGCGAAGGGGTTGGACGCAGCCCCGATGTACAGGTGCGGTGGCTCGTCGATATCGGCTCCGCTGAGGAACTTGCCCTCGTCGCGCATGCGTTTGACCATGGCGATGAGCTGCATGGAGTCGATATCGAAAACCCCTTTTGCCTGGGGATGGTCCCCGAACTTCTGGTGGTCGCCGGACAGGCAGAGCATGTTGCGCACTCCGAGGGCGTATGCGCCCAGGATGTCGCTCTGCATGGCGAGGCGGTTCCGGTCCCGGCAGACCATCTGATAGTTGGGCTCCAAACCTTCCTGGATCAGAATGAGGCATGCGGCCCAGCTCGCCATCCGCACCACCGCGGTCTGGTTGTCGGTGATATTGACCGCATCCACCACCCCCTTGAGATGAGCGGCTTTCTTCCTCACCTCCTCCGCATTGGCGCCCCGAGGGGGACCCAGCTCACCGGTGAAGGCGAAATGGCCGGCCTCCAGAACTTTCTCCAAATGGCTTCCTGATTTCATTGCGGCTTCCTTGTGTGCTCCCATCGCATTTCCATCGGCCTAAAGTGCGGCCTTGCCAAAACGCGCCTCCCTTAAGGCTTGTGCAGAAATAAGTTCCCCTTTTCAGGTGTCGAGGCGCGCGCATGGCAAGGCGCGAGGAGGGCGAATGGCTGGCCATTTAACTGACGAGCAACGTCGCCAGGCGTGATGGATCGGCGCATCAAAATGGGAAGTTGTTTTTGCACGAGCCCTTACTCCGCGCTCCCTGTTTGCGCGGTCGTTCCATCAGCCTCACGCCGCTTTTTCGGGCTTCCTGTAGCCCGGCTGGACAACGGTTCGCGGCACCTGATTCTGCCATTCCATAGGGGGCGTGATCTCCAGGATGCAGTCGAGGCGGCCCTGCTTGGCAAGCCTTTCATAGATCATCTGCCAGGCGCAGGGCTGCTCCTTGTTCACTTCACAACTCCCCTTGTTGGTCCCGCCGCAAGGCCCGTTGTAAAGCCCCTTGGCGCACATCGTCACCGGGCATATGCCTCCGGTCAGCCCCAGGAGGCAGCTACTGCAAGACCGGCACCGTTCCTCGTACCAGCCCACGTCCTGGTTCACGCCGATGAAGGTGGTGTCCACCGCAGGAAGCACCGGCTTGTGGGGGTAGCGCTCGGCCACGAACTGGATGCCCGCTCCGCAAGCCATGGAAAGGATGGCGTCGTAGTCGTCCACCATGGAGTCGAGAGCTTCCAGATACTCCCTGTCGCACTGCCGTTCCACGGTGAAGGCCCCCATTTCTATCGGGTCTTCCTCAAGTCTCCTTGCCATGTCCATCTCGGCGTTGAGAATGGCCACTTCCTTCTCACCGCCGGCCAAACACACGGCCACACAGGTGCCGCATCCCACATTGAGGACCTTCTTGTAGCCTTTGAGCAGGTCCTTTATTTCCTCAAAGGGCTTTCTCTTGGCAACTATCATCGTACCTCCGCGGTTCACCGCGGGCGGGGGCCGTCCTGTGTCGGAACAGCCCCCCACGTCCGCGATGGAGCAAAGCCTCTTTTTCTCCGGCGTAAAGGCCGGCAAATCGAAGACCGGCCTCTGTCCCCGATTCTCAGAGGCCCACTTCGGCCAAATCGGGTCCCAGATAGGTCCGCTCGTTTTCCCCCAGTATCCCCATGGCAAGACAGATGATGGTCCACAGGTGCACGGTATGCCATCCGGCCTCGTAATGTTCGGAAAGATCGTGGATCTGGGCATGGCAGTTGTGACACGGGGTGATGCAGTAATCAGCCCCCGTGGTCAGGATCTGATCCTTTTTCAGGCGGCCGAATTCTCGGCGTGCCTCGGGATAGCCTGCCTGCAAGAATCCGCCGCCCCCTCCGCAGCAGTAGTTGTTCGACTTGTTGGGGGTCATGTCGATGAAGTTTTCTTCCCCCACCACGGTCCTGACAACAAAGCGCAGGTCATCGGCCACGGGATCGCCGAAGCTCTTGCGCACGAGCTGGCAGGGGTCCTGCACGGTGAACTTCACCTTCAGGTCCTTGTTCCAGTCGGAATTTACCTGGAGTTTTCCTTCCCTTATCCACTGGGCGTAATATTGGATGATGCTCTTGATCTCGAAGTTGTACGGAACGTTGTACTTTTTCAGTCCGGCCCGGACTGCGAAAAGCTCGTGCCCTCATTCCGTGTTGAGCCAGACCTTGCAACCCAGGTCCTCCACGGCCTTCACCTTGACCCTGGTGATGTGCTCCCATGCCTCGTCGTCGGCCAGAAACATGCAGTAATTCTCCCCGGCCCATCCCTTCGTGCCGTACGTCCAGTCGGCCCCGACCTTGTGCAGGATCTTCCACAGGGGCACCATTTCGTCCGGCTCGGTCACCGGCTCTCGGGAGTTCTGGTTGAGGAAGAAATACGTCCCCTTCTTGTTGACGGGGGCCTGCATGTCCTTGAATGCGGGCTGGCTCTGCCGCACCTCCTCGAGAACGTCCTCGACCACGAACTGGAAATCCTCCTCGGAGGCCCCCATGGCGCTGCACGTGTCGTGGCGAAGGGCCATGTCGCAGGAGCCGAGTATACCCTTGGGCCGTTTTTCCCTGGGCCAGCTCTTGCGCACGTTGAAAATGAGCTGGGGGATATCGATCTTCATGGGACACACATAGATGCACCGCTGGCACATGGTGCACATCCATGCCCAGTCGGAGCTGAGGATCTCGTCGTCGAGCCCCAGAGAAGCCATGCGCAAGAACTTCCTGGGATCCATCCCCTCCAGACCGGTTGCGGGGCACCCCGACGAACATGCACCGCAAGTCAAACAAAGGTTGAGGTTTCCCCCGTCCGGGAGGATCTCCATCACCCTGTCCTTGAAAATGCTCTTCCTCTTTCCACCGAGTTTGATCGCTTCCTCTGCCATCGTCTGCTCCTCTTTTCAGGCTGCCTTCTTTTTGCTTTTCAGTGGGTTCGGGCCAAGTGCCCGGATATTTTCGGTCATCTCACGCGCGTAGGCGGCGAAGGTGGGCCCTTCGCCGGAAGAAAGGTTGTACATACGCACCCTCTCGGCCTCGAGGCCGATCTCTTCCAGCAGCCTTCGCACGTGCTCCACGCGCTCCCTGGCCCTCAAATTGCCCTCGTTGTAGTGACAGGTCCCTTCCAGGCACCCCACCACGTAGACGCCGTCGGCGCCCTTTTGTATGGCCCCCAGAAGGTGCATCACGTCCACCTTGCCGGTGCACGGCACTCTTATTATCTTTACGTTCGCCGGGTAGTCCAGTCGCATGGAACCTGCCAGGTCCGCTGCCGAATACCCTCAATAATCGCAACAAAAAGCCAGGATAACAGGCTCGAAATCGGCCATCACGCCCCTCCTGCCAGAAGTGCGTCGATCTTGCACATTATCTGGTCGTCTTGGTAGTAACTCAACTGAATCGTCTGCCGCGGGCACACCCCCGCACAGATGCCACAGCCATGGCAAATGGCCTCATCGATCTCGATCACCCCCTCGTCGGCATTGAAGACGGGCACACCGAAAGGGCACGAGCGGACACAGGTGAGGCACTTGACACAGTGCTCCGTATCCACCTTGGCCGTGATGGCCGAAAGCTTGATCTGGGACTTGGAAAGAAAGGTGGTCGCGCGGGAAGCCGCTCCCTGGGCCTGCGAGATGGCCTCCGAAAGCAGCTTGGGACCGTGGGCCGTGCCGCAGAGGAAAATCCCCTCGCTGGGCATGTCAAGGGGACGCAGCTTCACATGGGCTTCTATGAAGAAGCCCTCGGGGTTGCGACCCAGCTTCATGATCCCGCTCAGCTCGTCCGTGTCCTGGGCCACAACACCTGCGCTCAGGGCCAGAAGGTCCGCCCTGATCTCCAGATCCCTTTGCAGGATGTGATCCTTGACGGTGACAAGGACGCCTTCCCGCGATGCGCTCACCTGGGGAGGCGCCGTCTCGTCGAAGCGGATGAAGATCACCCCCTTGTCTCTGGCCTCCGTATAGAAATCTTCGAGGAGGCCGTAGGTTCTCATGTCCCGGTACAGCACGTACACCTGGGCCTCGGGGTTGAGTTTCTTGATGAGAAGGGCATTTTTCACGGCCCCCTGGCAGCAGATGCGCGAGCAGTTAGGATTCGCCTCGTTGCGCGAGCCCACACACTGGATCATCACCACACTGGAAAGGTCCGCGGCACCCTTTTCTTCCAGACGATCCCCCAGCTCCACCTGGGTCAGCACGCGTGCGTCCTGGCCGTAGAGGTACTCGGTGGGCGTGTACTCCGTCGCCCCGGTGGCCAAGATGATGATTCCGTGCTGCAAGGCCCTTTGCTCCATCCCGCTTCCCACTTGGATGTCCGTGGTGAAATTACCCTTGTAGCCGTGGAATCCCGTGATCCGTGCCTCGGTGAGGACTTCTATGTTGTCGTGACCGCGCACCTGGCCGACGATTTTTTCCAGATACGCACGGATGTCTGCACCTTCGATGGTGTGGTGCAGCTTCCGGGCCATTCCCCCGAGCTCCGCCTGGCTTTCCACCAGAAACACCTTGAAACCCTGCCGTGCCAGCCCCAGGGCGGCGTTCATGCCCGCCACCCCGCCCCCAATCACGAGGGCCTGTTTGTTCACGGTGATGACCCTCTCCCTCAGCGGGTGGAGGGTCCCGGCCCTAGCCACGGCCATGCGGACGAGATCCTTGGCCTTTGCCGTGGCCTGCTCGGGGGACTTGGAATGGATCCAGGAATCCTGGTTTCTGATGTTGGCCATTTCGAAGAGGTATTTGTTGAGACCGCACGCCTCCAGGGTCTCCATGAACATCTTCTCATGGGTCTTGGGGCTGCAAGAGGCCACCACCACACGGTTCAGGTTGTGCTCCTTGATCTTTTCCTTGATCTTTTCCTGGGTGTCCTGGCTGCACGTGAACAGGTTCTCGTCCGCGAATGCCACGTACGGCAGGCCCTCGGCATAGGCCCTGACCTGGGGCACATCCACGATGCCGCCTATGTTGATGCCGCAGTTGCACACGAACACCCCGATCCGGGGCTGCTCCTCGGCCACATCCCTTTCGTCGGGGACCTGCACCGTCGGGGTGTCCTCCCCCCTGGCTTCGGCCAGGTCGCCCCCTGCCATGCAGGCGGCGGCGCTTGCTTCGGTGACGGACCCGGGAATGTCCTTGGGGCCTTGAAATACGCCGCAGGTGTAAAAGCCGGGACGGGATGTGGCCACCGGCGCGAACGGATCGGTGGTGACAAAGTGGTATTTGTTGAGTTCTATGCCGAGCTTTTCGGCAAGCTGGGCGGAGGTATCTGGGATCTTCAGCCCCACCGAGAGCACCACCATGTTGAAGACTTCCTCTTTCACCTCACCGGCTTCGTCCACATACCACACGCTCAGATCCCCGGTCTCCGGAACCTCTGTGATGGTGTGGATCCTCGCCTTGACGAAGCGGACCCCGTCCTTGTCCCTGGCGCGCAGAAAGTACCTCTCATAGTCCTTTCCGAAGGTGCGCATGTCCATGTTGAATATGACGCAGTCCAGATCCCCGTGGACATGCTCCTTGGCGATCATGGCTTCCTTGACCGCGTACATACAGCAGACGGATGAGCAGTAGCCGTTTCCGCACTTGTTCGTGTCCCTGGACCCCACGCACTGGAGCCAGGCGATCTTTGCGGGCTCCTCCCTGTCCAGAGGGCGCATGAGATGGCCCCTGTACGGCCCCGACGCGCTGAGGATCCTTTCGAACTCCTCACTGGTGACCACGTTGGGGTATTTGCCGTAGCCCCAAAAATCGAGCCCCGAAGGATCGTAGCCTTCGCTTCCCGAGGAAAGCACCACGCTTCCGACCCTGATGACCGTCTCGCGCTCTTTTTCGTCGTATTGAATGGCCTTTGCGAGACAGATGTTCTCGCACAGACCACACCCCACGCAGGTTGCGGGATCTATGGCAAAGGCAAGGGGCACCGCCTGTGGATACTCGATATAGGTGGCCCGCCTGTCGTCGAGCCCTTTGTTGTAGCGGTTGACCGCGGTCACCGGGCAGTGCCTCGCACAATCGCCGCAGCCCGTGCACTTGACCGGATCGATGTATCTCGGATGGTTCACCAGGGTGACTGCGAAATCCCCGGGCTCGCCCTCCACGCTCTTTATCTCGCTGTTGGTGACGATTTCGATATTCAGGTGCCGGCCGACCTCGACCAGTTTGGGCGAGATCACTCACATGGCACAGTCGTTGGTGGGAAAGGTCTTGTCGAGCCTTGCCATCATTCCACCGATGGTGGGCGACTTTTCCACCAGGTATACCTTGTAGTCCGAATCGGCAAGGTCCAGAGACGCCTGCATCCCTGCAATCCCCGCACCCAGGACCATCACCGATCCGCTTTTGCTCCCGTTTTTCGATGCCATGACAACTCCTTGAGTAATCTATAACGCGGCAAAAACCGGTTTCTTGTCTTTCATTCCCCTGAACTCGACCCTGTTCGTCTGTTCCAGATCGGCCAGCAGATAGGAGACGCGTCCCAATTCCAACCCAGTCCTTTCGCTGATCTGTCTTACGGTCGTGCATCCTTGCTGCAAGGCCAGGTGCATGAGGTTTTTCTGGTACTCCCTTTCCACAACGCCGTCCAGGATGGATTCGAATCGGTCCGGTTCCCAGGGCCGCCCATAGACATCCGCCTGGGAAGTGATCTTCACTTCCTTTCCCATGAGCCACCGGACGATTTCTCCGGTCACGGTGCGTTCGGCGGCCTCCAGCTCCAGGGTAAACGCGGAAGGGTCCAGAGGTCCCTGATTCTTTATGGAATCGATCACCTCCGAGGCGATCTCGGAAAAGCGCTGGGCTTCAGCCGACGAAATCCATGCCACGTGGAGTCTGGCACTTCCCAGACCCGTCATGTCGAGCAGCTTTTGAGTGCATCGCAGCTTCTTGGCGGCTTGAACATTACCTTCCAGGTAATGGCAATCTCCGAAGTGTCAGCCGGCGACCAGGACTCCGTCCCAACCCCGCCTCAGGGCGCTTATCAGGAAGTACGGATCCACCCTCCCCGAGCACATGACCCGGACCGTTCTGAGGTTGGACGGATACTGGAGTCGGGAAACCCCCGCCAGATCCGCTGCGGCGTACGCACACCAGTTGCACAGAAAAGCCAATACCTTGGGTTCGAAATCCGTCATCTTCTCACCTATCCTTTCAGACCACCGCGCAAACCGCGGCCTCGACCTGTTCGTCCCGGAAATGGAGCATGTCGATGGTCTTTTGTGGGCAGCTTGCCGCGCACAAACCACACCCTTTGCACGATGCCGGTATGTTCTTGGCCCGGTACCCCTTGCCCTCCACCTCCTCGAGAACGATGGCTCCAAAGGGGCATATTTCGGCGCACAGGCCGCAGCCGATGCAGCCCTCCACGTTCACCTGGGAGACCAGGGGGGAAACAGCGATGGAGGGTCTTGCCAACACCGTCGCAGCCCTGCCGGCAGCCGCCATGGCCTGGCTGATGCTCTCGTCCAGGGATTTGGGATAATGGGCCAGTCCGCAGACAAAAATCCCGTCGGATGCGAAATCGACAGGCCGCAGTTTGGCGTGGGCCTCCATGAAAAAGTTCTCCGCGTTCACGGGGACCTTGTAAAGGAGCGCGAGCGCCTCGCTCTCCACCGGCTCGATGGCCGTGGCCAGGTTCAACAGATCGGCACGGATCTCGATGTGCCGCTGCAAAATGGGGTCAAAAACCCTGACCAGCAGCCCGTCCGGTTCCTCGATGACATCCGGTTTCCTGTCCGGGGAATATCTTATGAAATGAACCCCTTTCTCCCGGGCTCGCTTGTACAGCGTTTCCCTTTCACCATAGGTTCTGATGTCTCGGTACAGGATGAACACATCGGTATCGGGATGCTTTTCTTTTATGGACAATGCCTGGGACACGGAGGCCGTGCAGCAGATCCTCGAGCAGTAGGGCCTGTTTTCGTCCCGGGAGCCCACACACTGGATGAAAACGACACTGCCGGCATTTTCCAGCTTCTCGGGGTCGAGTTCCAGATCATGCCACCGCGTCACCCTCGGACTCTTCCCGTAGAGGTATTCCTCCGTTCCTGCCGCCTGCCCTCCCGTGGCAAGGATCGTGACCCCGTGCGCAATCGTCTCGAAGCCTTCCGGTGAGGAGACCGTGGTTTCGAAGTTGCCCACAAACCCGCTCGCACCCGTGACCTGCGCGTTGACAAAAACTCGGATCAGCGGGTGTTTGGAGACCCGCTGCCTCAGATCATGGAGGAACGGGGCCACCCGGGTCCCCTTCCAAGTGGTCACCAAGTCCCTGGCCGCCCCACCCAGCTCGGAGGACTTCTCCACGATGACGGCCGGGAAACCCTGATCGGCAAGGTTCAGGGCAGCGACCATGCCGGCGACGCCTCCTCCCACCACCAGGGCGGACTTTTGAACCTCGACGGAAAGCTCCGGGATCGGTTCCAGGAGGGAGGCACGGTAGACGGCCATCTTCACCAGGTCCTTGGCCTTTTCCGTAGCCTGCTCCCTGTTTGCGGAGTGCACCCAGGTGCACTGGTTACGGATGTTGGCCATTTCGAACAAATAGGCGTTGATTCCCGCGTTGCGCAGGGTCTCCTGGAACAGCGGCTCGTGGGTCCTCGGCGTACAGGCTGCCACGACGATGCGGTTGAGCCCGTGCTCCTTTATCAATTCGGTCATCTTCTCCTGGGTGTCCTGGCTGCATGAAAACAGATTATCCTCTGCGTAGACCACGTTGGGAAGAGAGCCGGCGTACGCGGTCACCGCCGGAACATCGGCGATGCCGCCAATGTTCACGCCGCAATTGCAGACGAAAACCCCTATGCGGGGTGCCTGCGTGCTCACGTCCCTCTCCTCGGGGAAGTGCTTTTCCCGGACCAGGGTTCCCCTTGCCGAGGCCATGCTCACACCGGCCCGGCAGGCCGCTGCGCTGGCCTCCATGACCGATTGGGGGATGTCTTTGCAACCCTGTACGGTTCCTGCGGCGTAAATCCCGGGGCGGGAAGTGTCCACGGGAGAAAGATCGTCGGTGTGGACGAACCGATACGGGTTGAGCTCTATTCCGAGCCGCTTGGCAACGTCTACGGCGGAGTTCGCAGCTTCCATGCCGACGGAGAGGACGACCATATCGAAGGCTTCTTCGATCCTTTCCCCCGCATCGGTTACGTAGACAAGGGACAGGGTCCCCGAGGCGTCCTTCTCGGTGATGGTGTGCACCCTGGAACGTATGAAGCGCACGCCCTGGGCCTGGGCGCGTTCGTAGTATTTCTCGAAATCCTTGCCGTGGGTGCGCATGTCCATGAAAAAGATGGCCGGTTCGAAGTCACCGCCCACGTGCTCCTTGGCGATGACGGCTTCTTTGATGGCATACATGCAACAGACCGAGGAGCAGTATTCGTTGTCGCAGCGGTTCAGGTCCCGGGACCCGATGCACTGGAGCCAGGCTATTTTTCGGGGCTCCTGCCCGTCTGAGGGCCTCATGACGTGCCCCACTGTGGGCCCGCCCGCGGACAGGATCCTTTCGAACTCCATGCTGGTCACCACGTTGGGAAAGGCGCTGTACTGGTAGTTGTCGAAACGCGAGGGATCGAAGGTCTGGAAGCCCGCCGTGAGGATCACGGAACCCACGTTCAGGATGGTCTCCTTGTCTGTTTGATCCATTCTGATGGCGTCGGCCAGGCAGGCTTGGACGCACTGAAGGCATTCCGAGCAGTAACCGCAGTTGAGACAGCGCTGGGCCTCGGCCTTGCCCGCTTCTTCATCGTATCCAAGCTCCACCTCGCGGAAATCCGCACCCCGCTGCTCAGCGGGCAGCTCCGGCATCGGCGCTCTGGTCGCATGGGGTATGTTGGCAGGGATGGGACGATAGACAGGGTTGTCCTTCTTGATCGGCTTCCGACTTTCCGCCAGGTCACGTCCGTCCAGGTACCGTACGATCGATTCGGCCGCCTCCTTGCCCGCGGCGATGGCGCCGATCGCCACCCAGGGGCCTGTCTGCACATCCCCTCCGGCGAAGACCCCCTCACGACCCGTGGCATAGGTGACCGGATCCACCTCGATGGTGCCCCACTGCGAAGATGCCACGCCTGACGTGTTCTCGAGAGCGGAAAGGTCGGGGCGCTGTCCGATGGCGGGGATCAGTTGGTCGATCTCCATATCGAATTCCGATCCCGGTATGGGAACAGGGCGCCTGCGGCCCGAAGAGTCCTCTTCCCCCAGCTCCATGCGGATGCAGCGCAGGCCCACCACGCTCCCCTCGTGGGTGAGAACCTCCTGGGGCGCCGCAAGATAGGTGATCTGGACTCCTTCGGCCTCCGCGGCGGCGATTTCCTCCTCCCAGGCGGGCATCTCGGTCCGGGTGCGGCGGTAGAGGATATGGACTTGCCCCGCGCCCAACCGAGCGGCGCAACGGGCCACGTCGATCGCCACGTTTCCTCCGCCGATGATGGCGACCCTGTGGCCCACGGTCGTCTTCCCCGTGGTGTTGACTTCCCTGAGAAAGTCCACTCCCTGGCGAACGCCGTGGGCCTTTTCGCCGGGGATACCCAACTCCAATCCCTTGTGGGCGCCCATCGCAAGGTAGACAGCCTCGAAGCCCTGGGCAAAAAGATCGTCGATGGTCAAATCGGGGCCCAGGGGACTCTCCGTCCTGATCTGCACACCGAGGTTGGTGATAACCTCTATTTCCCGGTCCAAAACCTCTCGGGGAAGACGATGGGCCGGAATTCCCACCCGCAGCATCCCTCCCGCCTGAGGCAGGGCCTCGAAGATCGTGGACAGGATTCCTCTGCGGGCAAGCTGGTAGGCTGCCGACAAGCCAGCGGGACCTGAACCGACAATGGCAACCCGTTCTTCTCTGCGGGGTGCGCAAACAACCTCCACCTCCCGGGGATCGCAGCGATCCGCGGCCAGGCGTTTGAGGTTGCGGATGGCCACCGGCTGATCCACCTCGCACCGCCGGCACGCCTCCTCGCAGCCATGGGGGCATATCCTTCCCAGAACGCCGGGAAGGGGAAGATCCCTCATTATGATCTTGAGGGCCTCCTGGTACTTGCCCTGCCCCACCATCTGTACGTATCCCTGGACATTGAGTCCCGCGGGGCACGCGAGTCCACACGGCGCCCTGTCGGCTTTCTGGATGGCGAAGGCCCCGGGAATGGCCTGCGGGTAACTCTTGTAAGCCGCTTTCCGCGTTGAAAGCCCTTTGTCGTATTCGTTGGGAAGCTCAACGGGGCAGACCTTCGCGCATTCGCCGCAGCTCGTGCACTTGGCAAGGTCCACATACCGTGCTCGTTGCCGGACCCGGGCGGAAAAACGTCCCGGTTCTCCGTTCAGTTCCAGAAGTTGCGTATTTGTCAGAAGCTCGATGTTCGGGTGCCGGCCGACCTCGACCAGTTTGGGCGAGATGATTCACATGGAACAGTCGTTGGTCGGGAAGGTCTTGTCGAGTTGGGCCATGGCGCCGCCGATGGCCGATGACTCTTCGATGAGGTAGACGTAGTATCCGGATTCGGCCAGATCCAGCGCGCATTGCATGCCGGTGATACCTCCACCGATCACCGCCGCCGAGCCGAAGGATGTCTCTTGCCCTTCGTTGCTCTGCTCTTGGGTTCCGTCATGATGTGTCATCGCATTCACTCCTGCGTAAGAGTCAGTACTGCCTGCCACAGTGCTCCAAAGATGTGTCCGGCTGCGTTATCGGTCGTCGAGGCATCATAACCCGTCTTCTGTCCACGCCAAAAACATTATCTGAAACACTGATCAAGGTCCACAATTCCCGGCGGTCGCTTGCTGTACCTGCAACCTTTTTGGCAGGCTCCGTGGCGCCGTCTCGCCGAACCGCATCGATCATCCGGCCTGCCCCGGCTTCTCCACGGACCTTTGCCCGGAGGCATTGATCATCGTTTCGGCCAGTTCCCTATCTTCTCCCGCTCCCATCGTGGGAGATGGTTGGCGTGAGGGCAAAACGGCTTAGCCGGAACGATGATCTGGGCCTGCCTCAACGTGCCGAGCAGTGCCGTCCGCTGGTTTCCGTGAGCCTTTGAACGGGTGGTCGAGCATAATAATGAGCCGAGTTTTTTTTGTCAACGCTATTGGCGAGTCGTCAGCACGGACCACCAGCTTGACATACCGCGCCAATTGCAGATAATCCTTGTGTATCTGTGGGCTTGGGAAGCAATGGGGTGGCATTGTGCAGGGCGGAGCGGAACCTTTTTTCCCAGTAGTTTCACCCTCGGCGGGGTCAGGAGCATCATCGGGAACTTCGTATCATTGAGCGCGCCTTGCCGCTCAAGAATGCAGGGGGGGTATCCCATGCGAACAGAGAAAGAAAAAGAGTACCTGCTCAAAGCGATAACCTCCTTCACGAGAAAGATGATCGTGGTTTCCCCGGATTTCAAGGTCCTCGCGGCCGGCGGTCCCGAGGCGCACGAAAACAAAGGCGCTCTGGTGGGCCGATTGTGCCACGAGGCCCTTTTCGACCGTAGCGCGCCGTGTGAACGGTGCGCCGCCGTGCAAGTGATGAAGACGCGAAAGCCGTGCGTGATGACGGTTGAAGAAGAATCTTACGGCCTTGAGAAGATGGGGTGCCTTTACGCCTATCCCATTTTCTCGGGCGATACCCTCGAGGCCCTGGTCAGCATGAGTTTCGACGTTCCCGCCATCGGGGGCCTGGAGGAGCAACTGCGCCGCGCCAACGCCTTCTTGCGTAATCTGATTCTCAGCTCGGTGGACGCCGTCATCGCGGCGGACAAGACAGGCAAGATTCTCATCTTCAACGACGGGGCCGTAGACGTTACAGGGTACAGCAAGAACGAAGCCCTCAGCGCGTTGGATATCCGGGACATCTACCCTGGAGACGGGGCCCGGGACGTGATGCGAAAGCTGCGCAGTGAAGACTACGGGGGGAAAGGCAAGCTCAAGTCGCTACAGGTCAACATCCTGAACAAACGGGGGGAGGCGATTCCCATCAGCCTCAACGCCGCCATCGTGTATGAGGGGGAACAGGAGGTGGCCACAATCGGTTTCTTCCACGACCTGCGCGAAGAGAACCGGATGAAACGCGAGCTCCAGAAGACACAGATTCAGCTTTTACAGGCGGAAAAGATGGCCTCCCTGGGTAAGCTGGCGGCCGGCGTGGCCCACCAGATCAACAACCCGTTGGGGGGGATCACCCTTTTTTCGAAACTCATCCTTGAAGAGTATGAGTTGGAGGATGGGGCCCGGCAGGACGTGTGCCGCATCCTCGACGACGCCCAACGATGCCGGGATACGGTCAAAGAGCTGCTGGAGTTTGCACGGCAGACACGCCAGGAAATGCGTCCCAGCGACATAAGCCAGGCCATCGGGCGGACCCTGTTCCTGCTGGAAAACCAGTCCCTTTTCCAGAACATCGAGATTGAAAAGAAATTCGCTCCGTCCCTGCCCAGGATTCCGGGCGACATCCAGCAGTTGAACCACGTGTTGATGAATCTGGTCCTCAACGCCGCAGAAGCCATGGAGGGGAAAGGCAAGCTCACCGTGGCCACCTTTCTCAATGCACAGGCAGATCGGGTGTGTATCGAAGTGTCCGACACGGGCCCTGGCATAGAAGAGCAGGTGCTTCCCCATATCTTCGAGCCCTTTTTCACCACGAAGGAGGAGGGGAAGGGCACGGGTCTTGGGCTCAGCCTCGCATACAGCATCCTGGAAAGCCACAAAGGCCGCATCACGGCCCGGAACCGACCGGAAGGAGGCGCCGTTTTTCTCATAGAACTTCCCCTGGCCAAAGAGGCGGACGGAGACAAACAAAGTGGAGAATAGGCAAGAGACCACCCGTGCATTGGTGGTGGATGACGAAAAGGATATTCGGGACGGCTGCGAGCGGATACTGACCCGCATGGGCTGCGATGTTCTCAAGGCCCGCAACGGGGAAGAGGCCTTGGAGGTTCTCGAAGAAAGGGAGGGGGTCTCCATCGTGCTGCTCGACATGAAAATGCCGGGCATGGACGGCATGGAGGTGCTGCGACGCATAAAGGAAAAGGATCCGTCCATCCTTGTGATCGTCATCACCGGCTTCGCCACCCTGGAGGTGGCCATCGAAGCCATGAAGGCGGGTGCCTACGACTTCATTCCCAAGCCTTTTGAGCCCGCCCAGCTTCGCATCGTCGCAGGAAGGGCCCTGGAAAAGCAGCGACTCACCATCGAGGCCCAGAGGGCCGAGGAGGAAAGGAAACGGACCCTGTCCGACCTGCATGCCGAAAAAAGCCGCACCCGCACGATCATCGAGACGCTTCCCAACGCAGTGGTGGTGACCAACTCCCAGGGCCAGGTTGTCTTGATGAACCCTGCCTTTGTCCAACTGCTCGACCTGGACCCGGCCTCGACTCCCGGGGGACACATAGGGCAGTACGTGAAGGACGAGGGTTTCTGCGCGCTTGTGATGGCCATCTCCCAGGGCAGGTACGTGGACTTCGAGGACATCCCGCCCTACGAACTGAACCTGCCCAACGACAGGTTCCTGCTGGCCCGGGGGCAGCCCGTTCTCGGGGAACGTAAGGAATGCCTGGGAGCGGTGATGAACCTTGTGGACATCACCAGCATGAGAATGCTCGATCTTCTCAAGTCCGAGTTCGTGGCCAAGGTTTCCCACGAACTGCGATCCCCCCTTTCGACGATCCACGAGCAGTTGGTCCACGTGCTCACCGACATGGTGGGAGGCGCTTCCGAAAACGACCTGCATATCCTGTCCAGGGCCAAAGAGAAGACCGAAGGCCTCATCACCCTCATCGGCGATCTGCTGGACCTTTCCCGCATCGAGGCGGGCATTGTGGCCAACGAACCGCGGCCCCTCCAGGTGGAAGAAGTGCTCATCGGCATTGTGGATTTCCTGGCAACAAAGGCCAAGGGCAAGGACCAGACACTCACCCTCATGCTGCCCGAGACACCCCTTCCCCCCGTGAATGCGGATCCCCTCGCCCTGGAAAGCGTGTTCGGGAACCTGATCACCAACGCCATCAACTACACCCCCAACGGAGGCACCATCACCGTGACGGCCGATCTGGTCGGCATCAGCCTCCGGGTGCGTGTGGCGGATACGGGCTTCGGCATCGAGGAGAGGCATCTTGGCAAGATATTCGAAAGGTTCTTCCGGGTGAAAAACGACAAGACCCGTTTCATCACCGGCACGGGCCTCGGGCTTCCCATAGTGAAGGGTCTTGTGGAATCCATGGGGGGGTTCATAGAAGTGACCAGCGAACCGGGCAAGGGAAGCACCTTTTCCGTCCTCCTCCCCATGGACAGTCCCGTATGAGGAAGATCACGTCACCTATGCCTCACCCGGCCCAAGGTCCGACCCGTGCCGCCCGCCGTAGTTGGTCATGGCAAGTGGCGGAATGCGTCACGAGAAGACAAGGCTGAAAGCGATCTCCAATCCGGAGCACCGGGTCTTCGATCTTGCCGGGTTCGCACACAACGAGGATATCCGGCCGGACCGCATCGATGATCTGTTCCTCCGCCCCATCCTCTGATATTCGAAGCCAAGGGGCACCTATCCGGAAAGGAGGCTTGTATGAAATCCACGCAGACAGCGACCCCAAACCTGGAACGGCTCATGAATCCCCGCGCCATCGCGGTGGTCGGGGCTAGCGAGGGTGAGGCCAGGCCAGGCAGGATCATCTTCGAGATGCTCCTGCGATCGGGATGTGACCTGTATCCGGTGAACCCGAAAGCATCCTCGGTTCTCGGAAGGCCCGCCTATCCTTCCGTGCAGCGGCTGCCGGACGGGATCGATGTCGTGGTGATCGCCGTTGGCGCCGAAGCGGCGGTGCGTGCTGCGGAAGAAGCCGCTGCCAGGGGCATTCCCCACATAGTAGTGGTTGCGAGCGGCTTCGGTGTAACCAGCCCCCAAGGGCGGCTGCTCGAGGAGCGCCTCGCCCTGATACCGAGCAAATACGGAAGCCGCGTGCTGGGACCAAACACCTTGGGGCTTTTCGTTCCGCACCGGAACCTGGACATGATCTTCGTGGAGCACGGGGACAAGGCCCTGGCCGGTGGCGGTGGCGTGGCCTTCATATCCCAAAGCGGTTCCGTGGGGGTGGAAGCCCTCGGTATTGCCAGCAACACGGGCTATGGGATGCGCGCCTTTGTGGGCCTTGGAAACAAGTGCGACTTGAACGAGCTCGATTTCCTGCGGTATTTCGCCCAAGACCAGGGCACAACGTGCATCGCGTTCTACTCGGAGAGTCTCGACCCCGGCGTGGAATTCCTGCAAGCTGCCGGCGCCGTGACAGCACGGAAGCCGGTGGTGATCCTCAAGGCAGGCCGCTCGGAAACGGGTGCGGCCGCGGTCAGTTCCCATACGGGGCGCATGGCGGGATCGGACCGCATAGCCTGTGGGGCCTTTCGTCAGTTCGGCATCCAAAGGGCCCTGGATGATGAGGAGCTGTGCGATGCCTCCAAAGTGCTCTCCATGGCGTGCGCGCCCCGGGGAAACCGGGTGGCCATTCTCACGGCGGCCGGCCCCATACCCGTCTCCTTTCGCGGCTCCAGAAGGCGGGCCGGGGGTGAGCCACTGAACGGGTCCCTCCTTTTTTCTTGACAGCCCCACCCCATTCGATTACACGGCCAGACTATCCTACCAACACAGGAGGAAATATCCATGCTCCCGTGGTAGTGTTAAACCGCCATGGGGGCAGGATGCGGGTTCCTCCCTTGAACAGCCGACCTCGTGCCCTGTGGGGAACCCCGCAGGGGAAAAACGGCCGTGGTGATGAAAGAAGCGATGTGAGCACGAATCCTTCCATGCGCCTTTTATCCCCTTGTCGTCGAGCCGATCCGCCCCTTTCACAATCCGTGGAGCAAAGCCATTCGGCCATTGCCGGTTTGTCATGCGCAATGGTGTGTTGTGAGGGCCCCCCCTCAACGAAACAGACACCGGACAGGGATCGGGAAGCGGAAACGCCCCTTTTGGCGCCCGGCGGCGTCCAGCCCTGGAGGACCGAAACATGAACAAGACGCGATCCTTGCTGCAGTGGATGGCAGTGCCTCTCCTGTGCGTCCTGGTCCTGATAGTAACGATCCACGCACAAGCAATCCGAAAGACGCCGGTAGGTGGCTCCGAAGGAAGGGCGGACGTTGTCATAATCGATGCCATGGCACTGTTCGGGGAACTGGAAAGGCCCCCCGTGGTGTTTCTCCACGATCGGCACACCGAACGCCTCAAGGAAGCGAACAAGGATTGTGCCACCTGTCACCTCTCCCACAAGGAACACATGTCCTCCAAATACCTGCGGATCGAAGATGGGACCCCGCAGGAGGTGATGGACCTCTACCATCTGAACTGTGTCGGCTGCCATGCCGAGATGGCCCGGGAAGGCAAGGAGACAGGGCCCGTGGTCTGCGGCGAGTGTCACGTGCAAAAGCCCGGGGTCGTTTCGGAAAGACAGCCCATGGGGTTCGACAAGTCCCTTCACCTTCGCCACTCCAATGCCCATGAGAGAAGGTGCGAGGTCTGTCACCACGAATACAACCCTGAGACCAAGGAGCTTTTTTACGAAAAAGGCAAGGAAGGCACCTGCCGGTACTGCCACAAGCAGGAAACCGAGGAAAACCGAGTCTCCATGCGCCTTGCCTCCCACCTTGCCTGCATCGAGTGCCACCGCAAGAACCTTGCAGAGAAGGCGGCCGGGCCGGTGGTGTGCAAGGGCTGCCACGGCCGCGTGGAGCAGCAGTCCATCACCAAGATGGATACGGTGCCCAGGATGGAGAGGAGCCAACCGGATTTCGTGTTCGTCAACAGCCGCCCCAAGAGTCAAGGGGGGGAAAGGGCTTCGGGGATGGACCTTGTTGCCTTCGACCACAGGAGCCACGAAGAGTACACCGACACCTGCCGCGTGTGCCACCATGGGGATCTGAAGGCCTGCGCGCAGTGCCACACCCTCGAAGGGGCCAAAGAGGGCCGGTTTGTCAAACTCGAGCAGGCCATGCACAGGCTTGATTCCCCATCGAGTTGCCTGGGCTGCCACAGGGTCAAACAGGCAGACCCGTCGTGCGTCGGCTGTCATGGGCCCATCCCCACGAGCCGCAAGAAGGAGATGTCCTTTTGCCTGGACTGTCACATGAAGGTGGAGCCGCCGATAACGGAGGCGATGTTGCAGGCCGACGAAAAGGGCATTGCCGAAAGCCTGCTCGCGTCGCGGCAGCCCACGACCGCCACTTACGAGGACGAGGCCATCCCGGAGAAGGTCGTGATAAAGCGCCTGGCGGACAAGTACGAAGCCGTGCAGTTGCCTCACCGCAAGATCGTCCACGCGCTGCTGGAAAGGATAAAGGGGAGCAAGCTGGTCCACCATTTCCACCAGGAGGCTGGCACCCTGTGTCAGGGGTGCCACCACAACAGCCCCGCCACCCGGAAGCCTGCCCCTTGCGCAAGCTGCCACCCCGCACTTCCGGAAACGCAGCAGCCCTTCACCGCTGGACTGGTGGGCGCCTACCACAGGCAGTGCATAGGGTGCCACAGCGCAATGGGTCTTGAAAAACCTGCAGGCTGCACGGGCTGCCACAAGGAGAAGCTCTGAGAGCGTGTCTGAAAATTGCCTATAGGGGGGCGGGGCGGCAATTTGCGCTGCAATCGGCCCGAACTCGGAGCCAAAAAGCCCGTGAGGACGAACAGGTTCTCGATTTCAAACGGGTGTGAGGTGCCAGTGGGGTTTGGAAGTCCTGTCGCTGCCAGTAGTTGCTGTTCGTCCAAACGGGCCTTAACCTGCTCAGACAGGGTCCCGATTGCAGAGGAAACCGCCGCCCTGCCTGGGTGGAAAGCGAACGGGATTTTCAGACACGCACTGAGTTGGGAGGCAGGAGACCATAGTACCAAGACAGGCAAGGATCATTCTATAGATTTCCATATATCAACTTTCACTGCGTTATCGGTCGATCTCCTCGACGACGTACACCCACGTACGACTTACTCGGAGATCTCCCTCTAGCCTTGTGAAATTTAATATCTGAAAACCTATACCATCCGGAATGACCCGATGGTTGGCGAAGGGGTTTCACATGTCCATATCAAGAAGAAGGTTCATCGGCTGGGTCGGGGCCGCAGGTCTGACCGCCGCCGCCGGCAAGACGGGCCGTGCCGCATCGAACAAGCATTTCCAGGGGTATCCGGAAAGCCTGGCCGTGCTGCACGACACGGTTTTGTGCGTGGGGTGCCGATCGTGCGAAAAGGCCTGCAACAGGGTCAACGAACTGCCCCCACCCGACCGCCCTTTTGAGGAGACATCGGTTCTTGAAAGGAAAAGGAGGACAACGGAAAAGGCATTGACCGTGGTCAACCGGTACGGCGAGGGGGGCACATCCCGCCCGCCCGTGTTCTACAAGACCCAGTGCAACCACTGCCTGGAACCTGCCTGCGCCTCGGCCTGCTTCGTGAGGGCCTTCGAAAAAACGGCTCTGGGCCCTGTGACCTACGATGCCACGGTGTGCGTGGGATGCAGGTACTGCATGATCGCCTGTCCCTTCGAGGTTCCCGCCTACGAATACAACGAGCCCCTTACCCCCCGGGTCATGAAGTGCACCATGTGCCATCCCCGGGTCGAGGAGGGGCTGCTTCCCGGGTGCGTGGAGGCTTGTCCCACCGAGGCCCTGGTCTTCGGCAGGCGAGGGGACCTGATCGGCTTGGCGCGGCGGCGCATGGAAAAACACCCGGGCCGTTACGTGGACCATATTTATGGCGAACATGAAATGGGCGGTACGAGCTGGCTTTACATATCCGGCGTGCCTTTCAGGGCGCTGGGGATGCGGGAAGATCTGGGGACCACTCCCGCAGGAGAACTGACGGCGGGGGCCCTGGGCGCGGTTCCCATGGTCGTGGGCCTGTGGTCCGTTCTTCTCACCGGTGTCTATGCCATGACCAAGCGCAAGGAGAAAATATCCAGGCAAGAACTCGAACAGGCAGTGGCCTCCGCTGTGGCCGACGCTGACGAAAACGCGCAGCAGAGACTTGCCCAGGCCCTGGCAAAGGCCGAGAAGGAAAAGGCAAAGGCGGTGCAGGATGCCGTGGAAAAGGCCCTTGAACAGGCCGCAGGGGCAAAACCCGAGGAGGGATCGTGATGTCAGAGGACACCGGAGCGGTTCGAGAATCCTACCTGACCGCGTTCAACGTCATCGCCGGGGCCATCGTGGTGGTCGGGCTCATCCTCACGGCCCTGCGCTTCACCAAGGGTCTGGGGGCCGTCACCAACCTCTCCCACAACAACCCGTGGGGGATCTGGATCGGGTTCGACCTTCTGGCAGGGGTGGCCCTGGCCGCGGGCGGCTACGTCACTTCCGCAGCGGTCTACATCTTCGGGATGAAGCGGTACCACAGCGCAGTGCGTTCCGCGGTGCTCACGGGTTTCTTGGGCTACGCCCTGGTGGTGGTGGCTCTCAACTACGACGTGGGGCAGCCCTGGCGCCTTCCCTACCCGTTCATCATGCAGCAGGGAACCACTTCGGTGCTTTTTGAGGTGGGCGCCTGTGTGCTCCTGTACCTCATCGTGCTCTTTATCGAGTTCACCCCCGCACCCCTGGAATGGCTCGGCCTCAAGAAAGCGCGCAACCTGGCGGTCAAATTGACCATGGTCCTGACCATATTCGGAGTCATCCTCTCCACCTTGCACCAGTCGTCCCTGGGGGCCCTGTTTCTGATAGCCCCTGCCAAGCTGCATCCGCTCTGGTATTCGCCCTATCTTCCCATCTACTTCTTCGTATCGAGCATCATCGCAGGCCTTTCCATGGTGATGTTCGAAAGCACGCTGACACACCGGTACTTCTCCCACAAGATGGACGTCGTTCACTTGCAGGAAAAAGACGAGGTTACCCTGGGTTTCGGCAAGGCGGCTGCGTGGGTTCTGGCAGGTTATTTCATGATCAAGGTGGTGGGGCTGTCCGCGGGAGACAACTGGCGTCTGCTGGGGACCGGTTACGGCGTCTGGTTCCTGGTGGAACTCCTCGGATTCGTGGCCCTGCCCTGCTTTCTCTTTGCCGTGGGGGTGCGTGAGGGTAACCGGAAGCTGATCAGGTGGACCGCGGCCCTGACGGTGGTCGGGGTGATGGTCAACAGGCTCAATGTGAGCCTTGTGGCCTTCAACTGGCACCTGCCCCAGAGCGAGAGGTATTTCCCCCGCTGGACGGAAATCGGTATTTCGATCTTTCTGGTGACCCTGGGGCTCATAGCCTTCCGGTTCATCGTGACACGAATGCCCATCCTGTATGCACACAAGGACTACGAGGATCCGCATTGAAGCCTTTCTGAAGGGGAGAGGGGACCACAGGTATGGAAAGCGCTTTTCACACCCTGCAGCAGTTCATGACCCACACCAAGGGCGTGACGTACCTTCTCATCGTGGGCATTCTCGTCGTGATGGCGGGTTTTTGGCGTTTCCTGACCGAACGGGACGAGGACGCAGGGGACTAGGGGGAAATCCTGAGGAATTTGGGTTCAGGCATCATACGGGTTTTCACGACACCCGACACGTGGGCCAAGCACTTTGGTCCATGCAGGAAGAGAGGATAAGGAGCGAGCATGTATCAGTTGGTGACCGGTCCCCTGGCGTGGCTGTCCTTCGGGGTTTTCTTCATCGGCATGCTGGTGCGCGTGGTGCTCTACATCAAGGGCCTGGACACGCAACTGGACAGGGTGACCTACAGGGTGAACGTTGCCTACGGCCTTCGGGGGGCCCTGCGATCCGTGGTCCGGTGGCTCATTCCCTTTGGAACGAGAAGCTGGCGGATCAATCCGGGGTTCACCCTGGTTTTTTTCCTGTTTCACGTCTGTCTGATAGGGGCGCCCCTTTTCGTCCAGGCCCACAGCATCCTTCTCAAGGAAAGGTGGGGTTTCGGTCTGCCCACCGTCTCGGACGCGACCGCGGACCTCATGACCGCCGGGGTCGTCGTAGCGGGAGTGCTGCTGCTGCTCAGGCGGATAGCCTTGCCCGAGGTGCGGTTCATCAGCACCGCATATGACTACCTGCTGCTGGCAATTGCCGTAGCCCCCTTTCTCACGGGGTTTCTGGCCTATCACAGCGCGCCGGGTTACCGCTTCTGGCTCATCGCGCACATCTTGTGCGGGCAGATCATGCTCGTGGCCATTCCGCTGACCAAGCTCAACCATTTTGCCCTTTTCTTCCTGTCCCGCGCCCAGATCGGCATGGACTTCGGCATCAAAAGGGGGGGGATGAAGGGAACCGGGATGCCGTGGTGACCGGTTTTGTCACCGTTTCAGTCATACGAGGAGTCGAGAAATGCCTGAAGGAACTCTGTGCAACAAGAGGCCAGTGAACACAAAGGAGGAGCTCCAGGCGCTCCTTGCGGACAAGAGCGGCAAGACCTACTACGAAGAGATGAACCGTCTGGAGGTGGACCCCAAGGTGCTGCAGGCGACCCTCCGGAGGACTTTCAGGTCCCGCTTCCGCACCTGGCTCGATATGTGCGCCCACTGCGGATTGTGTGCGGAAAGCTGCTTTCTCTACCTCGCCAACAAGAGGGACCCGCGGCAGGTCCCTTCCTACAAGATCCAGTCCACCCTGGGAGAAATCGTCCGGCGAAAGGGCCGTGTGGACAACACCTTCATGCAGGCGGCCATGGAAACCGCATGGGCCAAGTGCACCTGCTGCAACCGCTGCGCCCTGTACTGCCCCTTCGGCATCGACATGGGGGTGATGTTCAGCTACCTGAGGGGACTGTGCTTCTCCCAGGGATTCGTGCCCTGGGAACTGAAGATCGGCTCGGGGATGCACCGGATTTACAGGGCCCAGATGGACGTGACCGTGGAGGACTGGGTGGAGACCTGCTCCTGGATGGCCGAAGAATACGAAGACGATTGGCCCGGTCTCGCAATTCCCGTGGACAAGGAGGGCGCAGACATCATGTACACCGTGAACGCCAGGGAGCCCAAGCACTATCCGGAGGACCTGGCCGAGGCGGCCATCCTCTTTCACATTGCAGGGGAAGACTGGACCGTGCCGAGTGAGGGATGGGAAGAGACCAGCCTGGCCATGTTTGCCGGCGATTGGGAGGCGTGCAGGCTTCAGGTGGAATCGGTCTACGGGGCCATGGCCAGGCTGAAGCCCAGGCGCATGGTGGTCACCGAATGCGGGCATGCGTACCGGGCCACTGTCATCGAGGGGCCTTACTGGGCCGGGATCAAGACGGGAAAGCCCCCCGTGGAGAGCATCCATTACGTGGAGTGGGTGGCCGAGGCCCTGCGCACGGGCAAGCTCAAGGTAGATCCTGCAAGGAAGATCAAGGAACCCGTGACGTACCAGGACTCCTGCAACTACATCCGAAACGCGGGACTTTCCAAGTGCGCCAGGCAGATCATGGGTTACATCGCAGAGGACTTCCGTGAGATGAAGCCGACTCGGGAGCACAATTTCTGCTGCGGCGGCGGCGGAGGATTCAACGGCCTGGGACGGTTTCGGGAACAGAGAAACATCGGTCTCAAGGTCAAGATGGAACAGATCCGGGCCACGGGCGCCAAGCTGGTGGTCTCTCCCTGCCACAATTGCTGGGATGCCATCAGGGACCTGGAGGAGATCTACGAGGTGGGAGTCAAGTGGAGTTTCCTCAAACCCCTTCTCATCAGCATGGTCGAGGTGCCCGAGCATCTGACACCGAAGGACGAATGAGGCCGGCCCGGGAAGCCTGCCTCCAAGGCAGGCGGATCCAAAGGCGACCGGAAAACCGGTGACCGCCGACAACGCAAGAAAGTCCAGGTGACGTATGTTCAAGAGGATCTTGTTCGCTACGACTGCCTCACCATCCTGCGATCATGCTGCCAGGGTGGCCTTTGACCTCGCCCAGCGCTACGGTGCGGAGTTGATGGTGCTCCACGTCCTGGGGATTCCCACCCGGGGGTTCAGCCAGTATGTGGTGGATGTGAGGACCGGTGAAGAGGTGATCTACGACGAGGACTATCTACAGTGGGTCAAAGAGGAGATGAAAAACACCTACGCGAAGCAGATCGCCCAGTGCGGTGCCTGCACACTGGAAGCGCTTCCGGGGGTGCCCCATACCGAGATTTTGAGGGCGGCCCGAAAGAAGGACGCCGACCTCATCGTCATGGGACCCAGCTCCAAGGAAGGGGTTGGGGACAGCCGTGCCCACAGGAGGGCCGCGGGAAGTACGCTGCAGGCCGTCGCCAAAGGGGCCCGATGCCCGGTTCTCGTGATCGCCCGAGCGGCTGCTTCTTTCTGGGGCGGGTTCTCGAACATCGTGTTCGGGACCGATTTTTCCAAAGCGTCGGATTCGGCCTTCCTGTTCGCTTACAGGATCGCCAGGAACCTCCACTGCACCCTCCACCTCTTTCACGCCCTCGACATCACCTCCACTCATACGGGTAAGTTATTGGAACAGGACGAAATCGAAGGCAGTATCCGTGAGGCCAGAAAGAAGATGCAGGATCGCTATGTGTCCCGGATGAAAGATCTCGACGATTATGAACTCGAGGTGTGGGAAGGGATACCGTATGTGGAAATCGTGAAATACGCCAGGGAGAACTATGCCGATCTCATCGTCATGGCCCACCATACCCGGGAACCGGACCCTGAAAGGGCCATGCTGGGGAGCACCATGGAGCAGGTCGTTCTGCGCGCCACCTGTCCGGTGGCAAGTGTGAACCGTCCCGACAAGGTGAAAGACGACGGATGATATACCTTGCGCGGCCACAAACTGCGATTCTTATACCCTCACCCCGGCCCTCTCCCAGAGGGCGAGGGGGATGTAGAAAATCCCAATTTGTGACCGCGCGCAGCATAGTAGGTATTGGCACTCGGGAAACAGAGAGGTTGGCTCATCATGGCAAAGAAGATAATGATAGTCGAGGATGATCCGAATGTGGCGACCTACCTTGTGGATCTTTTTGCCGACAATGGGTACGATACCTGCTCCGCTTCGGATGGTGCGGAGGCAATGGAATTAGTGAAAAGGGAAAACCCGGATCTCATAACCCTCGACATTCAGTTGCCGGAAGAATGGGGTCCGAGGTTTTACCGAAAACTGCAGCAACACAAGGAGCTGAAGAAGATACCCGTTGTCGTGATAAGCGGGCTGACCGGCAGCCAGTATGCCGTTCAAAAAGCGGTGGCCAGCCTCACCAAGCCTTTTGACAGGAACGAGCTTCTCGCAATCGTCAGAGACACGATCGGTTGAGAAAAGGCTGGTTCCTGAACCCGTAAGGCTTTTCTCCCCGGCCCCCGGTCGGGGGAAATGACCCTGGCAGGTCATATCCCCCCGCCTCCGGGAGAGGGCCGGGGGAGGGTATTGAGAGCGCAGTTTGTGCCTGCACAAGGTATACCTAAGTGTATTCAGGGGGCGAGATGCGCGCGGCAAGGCGTGAGAGGAAGTCACTTTTGAGCGAGCCCCACGATGAACACCGATAGCAGGATAGTATTGGCGGAGGCAAAGGAAGACCTGTGCGGTGCCCTGCAGATGTATCTGACGCGGATGGGATATCGGACCATCAAGGCGAATGCCGGCCAAGAGGCCCTTTGTGCGGTCCAAGCGGTCCAAAAGGAGGCGCCCCCCATCGTTTTGTCCGGCACGGGCTTCCCGGACATGGACGGCTTCGAACTGCTGCGCCGCATCAAGGGTCTGTGTCCCGAGGCGGAGGTCATCATGATGCTCCCAAGGGAAGGGACCCTTACGGGCATCCAGTATCTTCAGGCGGATGCCTCCGACTGGATCGGCGTGCCCATCAGCAGCGAAGCCCTCAAAGTGGCCCTGCAAAGGGCGCATGCCCGCAGGTCCACTCGGCTGAAGCTGGAAGAGTACAGGCGGAAAGTGGAGGACCTGGAAAGAACGAAGGCTTTGTACGAACAGCTCTTCGACGAGGTGCCCTGCTACATCTCGGTGCAGGACGGGAACTTCAGGCTCACAGGCGCCAACAAGCAGTTCAAGAGGGATTTCGGCGACTGCATAGGATCGCACTGCTATGAGATCTACAAGCACAGGAGAAAGCCGTGCCGCGACTGTCCGGTGGAAAGCACCTTCGAGGACGGGCAACCCCATCAGACGGAGGAGGTTGTAACGGCACTGTCCGGGGAGCAGTACCACGTGATCACCTGGACGGCTCCCATAAGGGACGCGTCCGGTGCCATCACCCAGGTGATGGAGATGTCGACCAACATCACACAGATCAGGCGACTCCAGGACCGTCTCACGTCGCTGGGGCTCCTGTTGGGCTCCATGTCCCACGGTATACGCGGGATGCT
>Ga0209163_1000703_pt1 | contig 52731 bp, 41 predicted proteins | sample MTBAKSrepl2MetaG_FD_187457 | JGI IMG/M metagenome (GOLD analysis project Ga0209163, IMG submission 187457) | Enrichment culture microbial communities om Arthur Kill intertidal strait, New Jersey, USA, that are MTBE-degrading - MTBE-AKS2 (Arthur... | ecosystem: Environmental > Aquatic > Marine >...
AGCTGACCGTGGTCAGCATAGGCAAGATCATACAGGGAACCCTGTCCGTGAGGACCTTGGGGGGGCCCATCATGATCGCGCAAATGGCAGGAGACCAGGCCAAGGCCGGAGCAACCCACCTCTTGTTTTTCGTCGCCCTGCTCAGTATCAACCTCGCGGTCATCAACCTTTTCCCCATCCCGGTGCTCGACGGCGGGCATCTTCTTTTCTTCGGCATCGAGGCGATTATCCGAAGGCCACTGAATCTCAGGATGCGCGAAATCGCGCAGCAAATAGGAATCGCCCTTCTTGTGCTGCTGATGCTCTTTGTCTTTTACAACGATCTGGTGCGTATTTTTGCCAGCTAGTGCACCTTTCATTGAAACCGCCACCGTACGGTCCTTTTCTGTGGGTGGGGGAACACCCCCCTGCCAGACCCGCATCCCTATCGGGACCACGCCCTCCGTGTGAGGTCCGTTCCGATGCCGATACCGACCAGGAATGCGCCAAGCGAGGCGGGACCAGGCTCCCGCACCCGTCGTTCTCCGTCCAAATCGCTTGACATCAGTACGACAGTATGCAAGAGAAGCGATTTGTCAAAAGCGTCGGCGCTCTTGCCGGCGTCCATACGGCAGGAGTGCTTCCGGGAAGTCCATGGGGTTTGACCGATACCCGACGAAGGCGGGAATTGCCTTGAGGTGTGCCGCGGGAGAGCGCGAAGCATAGAGCTCGCGGCTTCTCCCAACGGCAGGAGGCGAAGCGCCGCGTGGGGGGAAGAGCCCCTTTTTTTCATGTCAAAGAAAGGAGTGTTACCATGAGGAGAAAGGTCACAGTCGTCGGTGCGGGTAACGTAGGGGCCACCACTGCCATGCGTCTCGCAGAGAAAGAGCTGGCCGACGTGGTGCTCATCGATGTTCTTGAAGGGGTCCCCGCAGGAAAGGCCCTCGATTTGGCCGAGGCCGCACCCGTTGAAAAACACGATTCCAAGATCAACGGCTTCACCGGCGACTACAGCGCATCCAAGGACTCGGACATCGTGATTGTCACGGCCGGGGTGGCCAGAAAGCCCGGAATGAGCCGGGATGACCTCCTGACCACCAACATGGGGATCGTGGGATCGGTGATCAAGGAGGTGGCAGCCGCTTCACCCGATGCGGTGCTCATTGTCGTGAGCAATCCGTTGGACGCCATGTGCCACGTGGCATTGGACGTCAGCGGCTTTCCGAAAAACAGAGTCATCGGCATGGCCGGCGTGTTGGACTCGGCGCGTTTTCGCTGCTTCATCGCCATGGAACTGAACGTTTCGGTGGAAAACACCCACGCCTTTGTACTGGGCGGCCACGGCGATACCATGGTCCCGCTGCCCCGTTACTCTCACGTGGCGGGTATTCCCATAACCGAATTGATGACCCCGGAGAGGATCGAGGCCCTCGTCCAAAGGACCCGCAACGGGGGGGCCGAAATCGTGGGCCTTCTCAAGACCGGAAGCGCCTATTATGCACCGGCCTCGGCGGCTGTGGAAATGGCGGAGGCCATCCTGAAGGACAAGAAGAAAATCCTGCCCTGCGCAGCCTACCTGGAAGGAGAGTACGGCATCGACAAGCTTTTCATCGGTGTGCCGGTGAAGCTGGGAGCCGGCGGAGTGGAAGAGATCATCCAGATCAAGCTGACCGATGCCGAGCAGAAAGCACTTCAGAAATCTGCCGATGCGGTACGAACACTGGTCGAAGACATGAAGCGACTGGGCGGATGACCGCCGTGAACCGCTTGTACCCGATGCAGGCGCCGGCCCGGCCCCAGGGGGGTCCGGGTCCCGGGCCTGCCCTCACAGTTTTGCGGATGATGTCCTTGGCTGCGCTACCGGTCGTCGACGTGTTACCACACGCCTTCCTCCCTCCGGCTTTGCGAAGGACATCATCCGAGACGCTACGGCAAGAGAAGTGGTGGTGAAAATGGCAATCGACACTACAATGTATGTGAGTGCACCGAGCAGAACCTCCGCGTACCTCGACTGGCTTCAGATGCTGACCGGGGCGGGCCTGATTCTGTTCATGTGGAGTCATATGATCCTGGTGGCCAGCGTGAACCTCGGGGCCGGTGCGATGGACACCCTTGCACGCTTTTTCGAGGACACGTACATGGCACAGGTGGGCGGTCCGGCCATTGCGGCCTGTTTTCTCGTCCACTTCGTGCTGGCCGCCCGCAAGATCCCTTTCCGACTTGAGGAACAGACGACCATCTGGAAACACACCAGGCTGCTCCACCACACCGACACCTGGCTTTGGCTTGTCCAAGCCGTCACGGCCATGATCATCCTGATCCTTGGCTCCATCCACATGTGGACCGTTCTCACGGACCTTCCGATCACTGCCGCCAAAAGCGCGGCGCGTATTCAAGGGGGGTTCTGGCTGGTGTTTTACCTGATCCTGCTGCCCATGATCGAGCTCCACGTGGGGATCGGCTTCTATCGCATCGCGGTGAAGTGGGGCTTTGTGCGACGAAAAGGGCGCAAAGGCTTCAAGGGGTTCGAGAACATCCTCACAGGGATTTTCATTCTCATCGGGCTCATAACGATCATTCGATTCCTGACGCTGCCGATTTGAGTCGGGACGGCCGGCTGATCGTTCGGCCCGGCGGAGGGACCCTGCACGAGGCAGGGTAAATCCCAAATGCGCTTAAAGGAGTGATGTCATTGGAAACCGTATACACTGATCTGCTATGCATAGGTGCGGGACTGGCCGGGGAGCGTGTGGCCATTGAGGCCGCATCCGCGGGATTCGAGGCTGTTTGCCTGAGTATCGTGCCCCCGAGACGCTCCCATTCCTCTGCTGCCCAGGGAGGTATGCAGGCGTCCCTGGGCAATTGCGTCATGGGGACGGGCGACTGCCCGGATATCCATTTTCAGGACACCGTCAAAGGGTCCGACTGGGGGTGCGACCAGGAAGTGGCCCGCGTGTTTACGCAAACCGCGCCACAGGCCGTCCGTGAGATGGATTTCTGGGGGATCCCCTGGAACCGCGTGGAGCCCGGCAAGTCCACCTATTTCAAGGGCGGGAAACAATTCGAAAAGGTGGAGGCCGCGGAAAAGAAAGGCCTCATAACGGCCAGAGATTTCGGAGGAACCGCCAAATGGCGAACCTGTTATACTTCCGATGGAACGGGGCACACCCTTCTCTACACCATGGACAACAAGGTGGTCGAACTCGGTGTCACCGTCCATGACCGGATGGAGGCCATCGCCCTGGTGCACGACGGACAGACCTGTACCGGTGCCGTGGCCAGATGCCTCAAGACCGGCAGGCTGAGGGTTTACCTCGCCAAAGCCACACTGATCGCCACCGGGGGCTTTGGTCGCATCTACCGGGAGACCACCAACGCGGTGATCAACGACGGCGGAGGCGCCATCGTGGCCCTGAATACGGAAATCGTGCCCATCGGCAACCCCGAGGCCATCCAGTTTCACCCCACTGGCATCGTCCCCACCAATATCCTGGTGACCGAAGGGTGTCGGGGCGACGGAGGCACCTTGCTGGATGTGAACGAGAACCGCTTCATGCACGAATACGAGCCCACCAAGGCGGAGCTGGCCTCCCGGGACGTGGTTTCCCGGTGGATGACCCATCACATCCGAAAGGGGCTGGGTGTGAAGAGCCCCTACGGGGACCACCTGTGGCTCGACATCCGGCACCTGGGTGCCCATCACATAAAGACCAAGCTGCGTGAGGTGGAGGAAATCTGCAACAACTTCTTGGGGATCGACCCCATAACCCAGCTCATACCGGTGCGGCCAGCCCAGCATTACACCATGGCGGGGGTGCGCACGGATAAGAACGGGGCGGCCTATGGCCTTCGGGGGCTGTTCTCCGCCGGCGAGGCGGCCTGCTGGGACCTTCATGGGTTCAACCGGCTGGGGGGCAACTCCCTGGCGGAGACAGTGGTGGCCGGGAAAATAGTGGGTGAAAAGATCGCCGAATTCCTGCAAGGATACGAAATGCGCTACGACACCGCCGTTATCCGTGACACCGTGGCCAAAGAGCAGGAACGGATCGAACGTCTCATCCACTGCAAGGACGGGAAGGACAATGTCTTTGCCGTCCGGGACGCCATGCAGGACGAGCTCATGGATAGGGTGGCGATCTTCCGAAACGGCAAGGACCTGCAACAGGCGGTGGACAACCTGCAGGACATTTACGCCCGTTCGAAAAAGGTGGGCCTTCGCTCCAACGGCGTGGGGGCGAACCCGGAATTGGCAATGGCCCTGAAAATCCAAGGGATGGTGAAGCTGGCTTTGTGCACCGCCTACGCCGCACTCCAGCGAACGGAAAGCCGGGGGTGCCACGCACGGGAGGATTACGAAGCCAGAAACGACCGGGACTGGCTCAAACGGACCCTGGCTACATGGAAAGAAGGAGATGACCTGCCGACCCTCGACTACGAGCCCGTCACCAAGGTCATGGAAATGCCGCCGGGAGAACGGGGATACGGGGCGAGCAAGATCATACCCGGCGAGTATCCCGGCGAATAGGCGTGGGGCCATGGGCCCACATCTGATAAAGCATAGGCGGAGATAAGGATGGGTAGAAAACTCACATTCGAGATATTTCGTTTCAATCCGGAAGACCCCCGATCCGTGCCCCATACGGATACTTTTTATCTGGAAGAAACCGAAAGCATGACCCTTTTCATCGCGCTGACCAAGATCAGGGAAGAGCAGGATCCCTCTCTTCAATTCGATTTTTGCTGTCGCGCGGGCATTTGTGGTTCGTGCGCCATGATGATCAACGGGAGACCCGGCTTGGCCTGCAAGACACTGATCAAGGAGCTCCCTGAGGCAATCACCTTGCTGCCCCTGCCCGTGTTCAAACTGGTGGGTGACCTGTCCGTCGACACGGGGACCTGGTTCCGGGCCATGAACGAGAAGGTGCAGTCTTGGATCCATACCACCGAAACCTTCGACCCGAACGCAGAGGAATGCACCCTTCCCAACGAACGGGCAGAGGAGATATACGAACTGGAACGTTGCGTGGAGTGCGGCTGCTGCGTGGCTTCCTGCGGAACGGCCAACATGCGGGAGGATTTCGTGGGGGCCGTTGCCCTGAACCGTATCGCACGCTTCATGATGGATCCCAGGGACCAGCGCACCGAAAAGGAGTACTTCGAGATCATCGGTACGGACCAGGGTATTTTCGGGTGCATGGGACTTTTGGCATGCGAGGACGTGTGCCCCAAGAACCTTCCCCTTCAGGACCAGCTCGGCATCCTCCGGCGCAAGATGGGTTGGAGTGCCGTGAAGAATCTGTTCCGGCTCCTGTGAAGAGCCGTCCTGCGGGGGTGGACGCGCACCTTCCGTGCCGGGAGGGATCGAGTTCACCCCCAAGCCGCTTCCACTGCAAACACCAGGTGGTGAACCGGCGATGGGCGCCACGCGAAAAATGGTTGGGACCGTGAAGACCGCCGCCCCCGGCACCTCACCGTCCGGCAAAAAATGTTGAAGCACCGGAACTCTCATGGGATCTTGCGGAGCCCTCGAAATAGAGGTCAAGTTTCACCTCGAAGACGTTGAACAGATGCGGCATCGTGTCTTGGAAATGGGAGCCCGCCACAGGGGAACCTGTTTCGAGTCCAATACTCTTCACGATGACGCAGTGCAATCGCTGTCAAAGGGCGGCCGCCTGCTTCGGCTGCGGCAGGACGACGCCTGTCGCCTTACCTACAAGGCTCCGAGGCAAGGGCAGTGTCCTCAGTTCAAGGTGCACAGGGAAACGGAGGTGGTCGTCAGCGATGCCGCCGCCATGCAGCGTATACTGGAGGCCTTGGGATTTCCCGCTACAAGACGGTACGAAAAATACCGGGAGACGTACTCTTACGCAGCCACGAGCATTCTCATCGACACCCTTCCTTACGGAAGCTTCGTGGAGCTGGAGGGAGAGCCCGCCGACCTGCGGGCCGTCTCCCACAGGCTTGGTCTCATCTGGCACCGAAGGATTCTCGCCACCTATATCGAGATGTTCGAGATCATCAAGGCAGACAAGGCCCTTGATTTTGTGGACGTGACGTTTTCGAACTTCCAGGACCTGCGTCTCGTCCTGGACGATTACCTGCTGCGGTTCGAAGCGGGGTGGGAGTAGGGCGGGAAGTCTCTGCGGCCATGAAGCGTTTCTCCATAATGAGCCTCAACCTGCGTTTCGGACTGGCCGACGATGGGCCCAACGACTGGCAATTTCGCAAGAAGGCCCTTCCGCTGCTCTTTGACACGTATCAGCCCGATTTCATATGTTTTCAGGAAGCCAACGATTTCCAGGTGGATTTTCTGCACGAGATTCTCCGTCGCCGCGGCATGGTCGGCAGGCGACAACCGGCACCGCCTTTTTGGCAGAGCAATGTGATTTTTCACCCCAATGAATGGGTCTGCCGGTACAGTGACCTGTTCTTTCTCAGCCCCACCCCCACCGTCCCGAGCCGTTTCCGCCAAAGCCGGTGGCCGCGACAGGCCGTCGTGGCTCGTTTTCGGAATGCGACGCGGTCTCTGACCGTCGTCAATACCCATTTCGACTTTGCCGTGGAAGTGCGTATCAGAAGCGCCCGGCTCATCATGGAGCTTCTCACCACGGTCCCGACAAGCGACCCTGTGATCATCACCGGTGATTTCAACGCCGCGCCCGGGAGTCCTTGTTACAACCTCCTGACCGGAAAACAGCCCCACGAGGCGCCGGGACCGTTCTTCAGAGACCCCTTCGACGCCACCTTTCCCGGCACCCAGCACGGGTTCACGGGCACCGCGAAAAGCGCGCGTATCGACTGGATACTTTTCCGGGGGCCCCTTCACCCCTTGGAGCGCCGAATCGTCCAGGAGCGCTTCGAAGGGATGTACCCGTCGGATCACTTCCCTGTTTTGGCACACTTCGAGTGGAAGGAAGAGGGCGCTTGGGCCGATTGCAAAGGAGATGACCGCCCGGAGCCCTGCTCCAGGCAGCCCCAGCTTGCACAAAAGGGATTCTCAGGCACAGTCTAATCCTTCAGTCCCAAAATGGAAATCGCGCAGGTGAGCGCGCCGAAGGCCGTGCCGCCGAGGTTATGGGTGAGGCCCAGGGTCGGATTCTTGCGCTGCCGGGGCCCCGCCTTTCCCTGAAGCTGCTTGTAAACCTCATAAATCATTCTTAATCCGCTGGCGCCGATGGGATGGCCGAAGCACTTGAGGCCCCCATCGGTGTTGACCGCGAGCTCTCCGTCGAGGTCGAAGACCCCCGCCTCCACGAATTCCTTGGCCTTGCCCCGGGGCGCCCAGCCGAGGTCCTCATAAATGAGCATTTCCGTGATGCTGAAACAGTCATGGACGATGGCGTGGTCGATCTGCCTGAATGGATCCTTGATTCCCGCCTGTTCGTACGCCATCCGGGAAGCCCTCACCTGCTGCTCCACATGGACATAGTCCGCATCGTCCAGCAGCTCCGCCTGTTTTCCCCCACAGGTCGTTGCCAGTGCTTTCACCAGGACGTAGTCGTCTCGGAAGCTCCTGGCCAGGTCGGGCCGGGTGACGATGGCGCAGGCCGCGCCGTCACTGACCGCGCAGCAGTCGAACAGACCGAGGGGCCAGCAAATGGGAGGGGCGTTTATCACCTGGTCAATGGTGACTTCCCTGCGGAAATGGGCTTTTGGCGAGAGCGTTCCGTTATGATGACTCTTCACCGAGACACGCGCCATGCCCCGTTTGAGTTCCTCGATTCCCATGCCATAGTGGTGGGCGTATCTGACCGCGGCCAAGGCGAAGATGACGGGCGGCGGCGAGTTGATCTCCACCTTTGAACCCGGGGCCTGGGCACCACCCAATCCGGTGTAACCGGAATCCTTGAGCTTTTCCACTCCGGCCACCAGAGCGATATCACAGGCTCCGGCGGCAACGGCATAGCACGCGTTCCGAAACGCGTCCGTAGCGGTGGCACATGCGTTTTCCACCCTGGTCACCGGAACATAATCCAGTTTCAAGGGGTGGGCGAGAGTGGTCCCCGTCAACCCCGATCCCACCGTACCCACCCATGCAGCCTGAATGTCGCCTGGGTCGATTCCCGCATCTTCGTAACACTCGTAGGCCGCCTCCACCAGAAGGTCTTCCGCACCGGCGTCCCATCGTTCTCCGAAGTTGGTACACCCCATGCCGATGATGGCGACTTTGTCTTTGATGCTCTCCATGATTCCTCCTATGGTCTGGAAGCGTTGCCTGGTGCACTCACCGCCGGTCCTCTGCCATTAAATCGGAGTCCGCTCTCCCTCGCGGCATGGGGTTCTTGACGTTTCTCACGGCCCCTAGACAGCCTCTTTCGCTAACACAACGGTTATTTTGACACCCCCAATTATGCCCACTGCTACTGATGACTTATAGCCACACTGCCCATAATCGTCAAGGCGATCGGATCATGCCGCCCATGTTCGACCAAGTTTGGAATACTGTTGTGGGGCCGGCGGGGGGAAAAACCCAACCGCCCGGAGCGATGATCGAGGGGATTTCACTCATCCCGAACACGGGTTGAAGGCCCGGTGGCAATAGATGCGCGGTGAAGATCCTTGCTCCCCCAGCGACGGTTGATACCTTCCCAGACACGGCCAAGAGCCCCGCTGATTCCCCCAGGCATGAAGTACATGAAGCCGATGAGAAACAGGCCGTACACCGCCCACGGCGCCGCCTTCGATATCTGCTCGGCCACGTTGGGGACGAACTGGAGGAAAAGGCCGCCATAAACGGCCCCGGAGATGGAGGCAAGGCCGCCGACTACCATGCCCACGAGAAACGATATGGAAAGGAAGATATTGAAACTGTCGGGGGCCACGAACTGGACCACGGTGGCGCCCAGTGCTCCTGCAATCCCCGTGCAGCAGGCGCTCACCGCGAAGGTGAGAGACTTGACAAGCGCCGTGTTGATCCCCATGGCCTGGGCCGCCACATGGTGGTCGCGGATCGCCACGATAGCCCTTCCCGAACGGCTCCGCAAGAGGTTCCGTACCGCGATGAAAACAGCCACCGTGACGGCCAATGTGAAGAAGTAGAGCCACTGGTCCTGGCTCAAAGGCAGACCAAACGGTGATTCGGGTTTGAGAATCACTATGCCCTGGACGCCGCCGGTCCAGCGTTCCAGCCGGCCGTATTTGAGGATCTGCGGGACCGCGATGGCCAGGCCCAGGGTGGCCACGGCCAGATAGAGGCCCTCCAGCCGCAAGGCAGGCAGCCCGAACAAGAAGCCGATGACCAGGCAGACCAAGCCGGCAACGGGCAGGGTGAGGTAATAGGGCACCGACCAGCGCGCCATCATTATCGCCACGGTATAAGCGCCCACGGCGTAGAATGCCCCGTGACCCAGCGAGAACTGACCGTTGTAGCCGGTCAGGATGTTGAGCCCAAGAATGGCGATGGCGTAAACCAGGGCAAGGGTGAACTGAAAGGTTCGATAATCGCTGGAGACAAGGGGCACCACCACGGCAACAACCCCGACGGTCGCCATGCTCAGTTTCTTCCAGGAGGGTGCGCGCAGACCCCAAAGCGTGGCCGAGCTGACAGCGGACGGCATCGTTCAGACCCTCGTGACCGAGACCTTGCCGAAAAGACCGGCGGGCCGCACCAACACAACCAGCACGATGATCACAAGGGCCACGGTCAGTTTGAGCTCGTTGCCCACAAAAGGCACGTAGGTTCCCACAAGGTTTTCCATCACGCCCACCATGAAGCCCCCCAAGACCGCTCCCCCTGGATTGCCGATGCCTCCCAGAAGGGCCCCTGCGAAACCGTAGAGCAGGATGCCGGACATCATGCCCGGATCGAGAAACACGATGGGGGCCACCATCATGCCTGCCACCGCTCCCACAGAGGCGGCAAGGCCCCAGCCCAGCGCCAGCATCCGGCCAACACGGATGCCCACGAGCCGGCTGGAGACCGGGTTTTGGGCCGCTGCCCTCATGGCAAGCCCCAAAGGCGTGAACCGGAAAAAGAAGTACAACAGCGCCATCACGGCCAGCGTCACCACGACGACACCGACAGCGTGCATGGGCACGGCCGTGCCTGCGATCAGCTCGAGAGGCTGGTCCGGAAACGGGCTGGGGAACGGTTTTATGGTGTGGGTCCAGATCCAGCCCGCCACGCTGTTGAATACGACCAAAAGGCCGATGAAGACGATGACGATGGAAAGCATCGGCGCGTTCTCAACCGGTCGGATGACCAGCCGTTCGATGAGAATCCCGCCGACAAAGGAACAGCCAACGGTGAGGAAAAAAGCCGGCCAGTACGGCATCCCGGCGTTGACGAGCGTCCAGGCGATATACGTGCTGAACATCGCCATCTCCCCCTGGGCGAAATTGATGAGCCCGGTGGCCTGGTAAATCATCACGAGAGAAAGGGCGAGGCTTGCGTATATGCCCCCCGTGGCAAGCCCGGCCACCAACTGCTGGATGAGAAGATCCATCTTGACTCCCGGGGTCCGGTGGGTCACATGCGCCCCTGAACCCCCTGCCGGGGCTCGCGCCAGCCCCCGAATCAGTAACCAAGATAGGAGCGGCGCACCTTTGCGTCCCCCTTGATTTGCTGCGCCGGTCCCGACAGGACGACACGACCGGTCTCCAGCACATAGGCCCTGTCTGCAAGGTCAAGAGCCAGGGAGGCATTCTGCTCCACCAGGAGGAGGCTGACGCCCTGCTCCTTATTGATCAAACCCACGATGCGGAACATCTCCTCCACGATCAGAGGGGCCAACCCGAAGGACGGTTCGTCGAGGAGCATGGCGCGGGGTTTGAGCATGAGGGCCCGGCCCAGGGCGAGCATCTGCTGCTCGCCCCCGCTCAGAGTGCCCGCCTGCTGCTTCCGGCGGTTTGCCAGGGGTGGAAAGTGGTCGTACACCTCGGCCAGATCCCTGGCGACCCCTTGCCTGTACTTGCGCGTGTAGGCGCCGAGCCGCAGGTTCTCCTCGACGCTGAGGCCTGTGAAGGTACCCCGGCCATCGGGGACATGGGCAACACCGAGACGCACGATATCCTCGGTGGCCATGCCGTCGATCCTTCTTCCGTCAAACCGAATCTGCCCCCTGGTCTTCACCATGCCGCACAGGCTTCTCAGCGTCGTGGTCTTGCCCGCTCCATTGGCGCCCAGAATGCCGGTGATGCCCCCGTGGTCCAGGGTGAAATCCAGCCCGAACAGCACCTCGGTCGATCCGTAGGAGGCATGAAGGCTTCTGACTTCGAAGAGCGCGTCCGTCACCGTACAGTCCCCAGGTAGGCGCGGATCACCCCATCGTGGTTCTGAACTTCCAAAGGGCTGCCGTCGGCGATCTTGCGGCCGAAATCAAGGGCAACCACCTTGTCGGACACACCCATGACCAGGTTCATGTGGTGCTCCACCACGAGGATCGTCACCCCCAGATCCGTGCGGATCTTCCGGATCAGGTCGCCGAGAACCTCGACCTCCTCGTGGTTCAAGCCCCCGGCCGGCTCGTCCAAGAGCAGCAGCTTAGGCCCCATTGCCAGTGCCCTGGCAAGTTCCACGCGCTTCTTGGTTCCGAGGGGCAGCCCCGAAACCGGAGCGTGTGCAACGGCCTCGAGGTCGAGAAACCCGACGATGTTCCCAACCCTTTCGAGCAGTTGCCGCTCCTGCCGCAGGGCCCATGGAAGCCGCAGGATATCGTTGACAAAACCGCTCTTCGAAACACAGTGGCCACCGACCAGCACGTTCTCCCTCACCGTCATCGTCTCGAAAAGGGCCAGGTTCTGAAAGGTCCGGCCGATCCCCATTGCGGCAATCCTGTGGGGTGGGGCCTTGAGAAGAGACCGCCCTTCGAACAGGACCTGCCCCCTGTTGGGTGCGTAGAGGCGGCTTATGCAGTTGAACAGGGTGGTCTTACCCGCACCGTTTGGCCCGATCATGCCGCGAATCTCACCAGGTGCCACGGTGAACGAGACACCGTCCAGCGCGACGATTCCCCCAAACCAGACCGCGATGTCCCGGATCTCCAGCAGGGGCGGTGGGGTCTGCCGTTGCATCGACAGAGTCATCGGGCGCTGATCACACCTCCGAACAGCACCCACCTGGCACCATCGAATCGGGCCAGTTGTCCCTGCTCCAACGGGTAGTAGTCGTCCGGACCTGTGTTGATCCTTATGCCGGGAAGCAGCATGGGAAGCTGCAGATCCTCGATGCTCGCGGCCTGTCTCATCACGTTCTCACGGGTCAAATCGTCCCCGCATGCTGCAAGCACATGCACCAGAGTCATGGCGGCGTTATAACCGTAGACATTGAGCGAATCCGCCTTGCTTCCCTGGGGATAATACTTGTCCATCCAGGCCGACCATTCTTCATACTCCTTGCTGTCCTGCCACTGCGGGTCGGTGGGGTCCTTGGCGTACAGAGACGTGATGATGCCCTTGGCCTTCTGGAGCCCCGCGGGGTTGAGAACGGCTCCTACCGAAGTGGAGACCGCGTTGAGAAAATGGGTGGGATGCCATCGTATATCGTGCGCCCTCCGAATGGCCTGTGCGGCGAATTTGGGGGTGGTGACATTGAAGAACACGTCGGCACCCCTGTTCTTCAAAGTGACGATCTGTGAGTCCACCGTGGGGTCGGTCACCTCATAGCTGAGTTCGGCCACTATCTTTTTCCTGCCTCCCTTGCCGAGGGCCTCCTTGAAGCCCGTGAGGTAATCCTTCCCGTAATCGTCGTTTTGGTAAAGGACCCCTATCTTCGCACCCACGATGTTTTCAAGGATGTATTTGGCATAAACGGCGCCTTCCGCGGCATAGGAAGGCTGCCAAGCCATGGTCCAGGGGTATTTTCCTGGCTGCCCCCACATGCTGGCGCCGGAAGCGAGAAAAAGATGGGGCACCCTCTTGACGTTCATGTACGCGTGGACGGCAGCGTTGGTGGGTGTTCCAAGATTGTTGAATATTAAAAGAACCTTCTCTTTCTCCACCAGCCTGCGCACCTGTTCCACCGTCTTGGAAGGGCTGTAGCCGTCGTCCAGGGTCAGGAAGCGGATCTTGCGGCCGTTGATTCCCCCCTTGTCGTTGACCATTTGCATGTAGGCGGCAATCGCCCTTCCGATGGTACCATAGGCAGAGGCAGGGCCGCTGTAGGGGCAGGTATTGCCTATCTTGATCTCAACATCGCTGGCTCCGGGGCCGTACTTGCCTCCGGCGCCGGACGTACCGCCTGCAAGCACGACCGTGAGTGCGGCCACCAGTGAGCACAGTCCTCCTGTTCTGGTCATGACAGATCCTTCCTCCCTTGGCCATCGGCCTTGCGCCCTGGGTTACCGGTGCGGGCTGGCCGGAGTCCCGTGTTGTCGGAGGTATGGACGACACCACGGGGCAAGGTGCCACCCAAGTGTGTCTTGCACGGGCATTCAAGACCAACGCACACTATTTTGCAGGAGACTCCAGGGGCTGTCAAACCGCAGGGCAAGCACCCGTTGCACCATTTTCCACTGCACCCCCTTTGTTTCGAGGAATCTCGATCAGTTAGAGCCGGAAGAGGACAGCTCGGCGAAACGTTTCCAATGCCTCTTATACCTCGCGCCTCCACAAACTGCGCTTATTGTACCCCCTCCCAGAGGGAGGGGGGGATGGAGGAAATGGCAATTTGTGACCGTGCGCAGTATACATCGTCGCGCACCATAGGGCCGGCCAACGGGTGCCGCACATCGAACGTGGAAAAAACGAAAAGGTGAGCTCCACCCCAAGCCGCGCAGGGAGACACGGGAAGCACCTTTTCTCTGACCTGCCGTTCGTCCCACGAACGTCCCATCTCTCGGGCTCCTGTGGCAATACCGTGGGCTGAGACGCTGCGGGACCCAGCCGTCGATACCCGGATGGTCAACAACTTCACCGGAATCCACCCCATGTGTACCTTGCCGCAAACCCATACCCTGCCCAGATTTTTTGGCCTTGATCATCGTTTCGGCCGGGTAGGGTCTGTTTTTTAAAGGCCTTACGATGCGCAATGCTGGGACACCATCCGCGGAGGCCTGTCTGAGTTGAGGTTCTCCCCGAGTGGGCATTGCCAACCAAGAGGACAGTGTTCCACCAGCGGTCGAACTTGGCGGGAACGATGATTGAGGCGGATTTTTTTGACACTTCAGCGTATGGTGTTTAAGTATACCCTGTCAAACAGGGGTTGGCGTTCGCGGCAAAAAATGCCGCGCTATTGCGGCCAGCGGCTCGCCTGGGCCGATGCACCCACGCGCAGGGGTTGGGAAACGAGGAACCAGTGAACGCAGACCATTATGACATAAAGTGGCCCAGACTCCTTCAAGGCACCCTTGTCAGGAGATACCAACGCTTCAAGGCCGACATTCGGCTGCGAAACGGCCACCTGGTTACGGCCCACTGTCCCAATTCGGGCAGCATGCTCACCTGTAGCGAACCGGGAAGACGCGTCTTTCTCTCCCGCAGCGACAATCCCAGGAGGACCTTGAAGTACACCTGGGAGTTGATCGAAATGCCCACCAGCCTGGTGGGTGTCAACACCGCTGTTCCCAATCGACTGGTGGCAACGGTGGTGGTCCGCGGCACGATCCCCTCCCTTTGGGGATACGATACGGTGCGCACCGAGGTACCCTACGGCGAGAATTCCAGGATCGACATCTTACTGGAAAACCCTTCTTCGCGGTGCTTTGTGGAAGTCAAGAACTGCACGCTGGTGCGTGCCGGTATCGCCTGCTTCCCAGATGCCGTGACCCAGAGGGGTCTCAAGCACCTCGAGGAGCTTCAGCGTGTGGTACGGGATGGGCACAGGGGTGTCATGTTCTACCTGGTTCAAAGGATGGACGCCCGGCTCTTCAGACCGGCACACCTCATCGATCCGGCCTACGGAAAGGAGCTGCGGAAAGCGGCCTGCAGCGGTGTGGAGATCCTCGTCTACGACGTGTGTGTGGATGGCACGGGCATCCGTATCCGCAGGGCCCTGCCCTACGACATCTGAGTGCGTGTCTCCGGTGCTCATCATCGTTCCGGCAACCTTCGATCACCGGTGGAATGCTGTCGGTTGGCGGGCGATGCTCACCACAAAAAAAGCCTGCGGCATGGATGCGGCCGAGATGCCCGTGCACCCGGCAAAGGCAGCAGAAACCGAAATATCTTCTTGCCCCTTTCCCTGACCAACGCCATTGCCTCCCGGCCGAAACGATGATCAAGGCCCGGTTGGGCGGGAAGCCCCTTTCCTTTTCCTGCGAAGATTGTTGAGGTCTTCCCCCCTTTTCCCGGTGAAGGGAAGCAGGAGCATCCATCCCATGTCCTGCTTCTGCGCGTTTCTGTAAGGCCCCATCCCTATGGCCATTTTTTCGTGGCCATCGCGGGGCTGAGCCTGATAGGTCCTGAACAACCTGTCCCACACCGCGAGATTGAATCCGAAATTGCTGTTCATCTCGCCGACAATGACCGAATGGTGCACCCTGTGCATGTCGGGCGTGACCACGAAAAGCCGGAGCACGCGGTCCAGGGAAAGGGGAAGGCGAAAGTTGCTGTGATTGAACATGGCCAGGCCGTTCAAGATGACTTCAAAAAGCACCACGGCCGCCGGTGGCGGTCCCAAGGCATACACCGCAGTGAGCTTGATGCCCGTCGAGATGAAGATCTCGATGGGGTGGAAACGCAGCCCCGTGGTCAGATCGAAATCCAGATCCGCATGGTGCATCATGTGAATGCGCCACAGGGTGGGCATGGAATGGAAAACCACGTGCTGCAGATAGATCACCCCGTCCAGGACCACCACGGCGACCACCACCGAAAGCCAGTAGGGAAGGTCCCCATGGTTGAGCAAACCCACACCCCTTTCCTGAGCGGCCACGGCCATGGCAACCGGGAGGACGGGAAGCAGCGCACGCACCAGGAGGCTGTCGAGAACAACGATCCCCAGATTGTTGATCCAGCGCCTGAGCCTGCCGGTTCGTGGGACCCGACGGGGGGCCAGCCGTTCGGCACCGGCCATGAGAAGCAGTATGCCGAAGAAAAAACCGAGTCTGATGACCTGTTCCTGTTGCATGGATTAGCGCCTTTGTGCCATGTGTCCGAGGGGGTTCGAGGATCTGGAGGGGATTTGCACCCGGTATACTTCGCGCGTCCGCAAACTGTGCCTTTTATACACTCTCCCCGGCGATCTCCCTGAGGGCGTGGGGGATGCAGTAAATCGCAACTTGTGATCACGCAGTATGAGTCACGTACGCTCTAAAGGGGATCGGCCGTGCGGCTCAGCGTCACCGGGGTCCCTACACACGCTGCGAGGCGTTCCTTCGCACTGCCGCGGTCTACGGCGATTTCCAGGAGCCCCCGGCTGCCCATTACCGCCACGAGACTGCCCGGCTCCTCGGAAGCATAGCCTGTAGAAATCCCTTTGATGCGCACAGGGCCTACCTCAATCGTGAGATCTTGGGCTCCCCACAGCTGCAAGTAACCACTTAGCGCGGCCTTGTGGATGTTCGTCACCAGGTTGCCAAAGCGGTCCCAGGCAAGGACCTGCCCCAGCAGTTTTCCCCCTTGCTCCACACGGGGTGCGGGTGTGCGCAGGAGCACGCACTCCTGTGGCGGAACCAGGGGACCCACGTCCTGCAAAGGTGCGCCCAGACTGAGGTGAGCGGCCACGGGGGCGAAGATATCCCTTCCGTGAAACGTGTGGCTGACCCGTGGCAGGAAGTAGGAGGTATTTTCCACCGAAAAAACGGATTCGGTACCGTCCCCTGCCAGGATCGGGGTCAACAATCCGTTGTCGGGGGCTAGGAACAGGTGGCCCCTGTGTCGTGCCGCAAGGACACGCCTCGCGGTCCCAACACCCGGATCCACCACTGCCACGTGCACCGTTTCCTGGGGGAAGTACTCGTAGGATGCGGCCAGGGCAAGGCCTGCCTCCAAGAGGTTGTGTCGCGGCACCTGATGGGTGAGATCCACGATACGTGCCCGGGGGTTGACGTTGAGGATCACCCCCTTCATCACCCCCACGTACTCTTGCTCCAGCCCGAAATCGCTCAGCAGCGTTATGATGGGCACCGACGTCTTCCCACTGCCGATCGGCATTTTTACAAAAACAGCTTGGTCAGCGGCGCTGCCCCCAGGTGGCGGTAGGCAGCTTCAGAGGCCTTGCGGCCCGAGGAGGTCCTTATCAAGAGGCCGGTTTTCAGCAAGAACGGCTCCACCACATCCACCAACGTATCGGTTTCCTCTTGCAGGGTTGCGGCAATGGCCTCAATCCCCGCCGGCCCCCCCCTGTAAAAGTCTATGATGGTCTTCAGATAGCGCCTGTCCAGGGTCGTCAACCCCATCCCATCCACCCCTTCCAAAAGGAGCGCCTCATGAACGGTTCTTTCCGAAATAACCCCGTCGGCCCTGACCTGTGCGTAGTCACGCACCCGTTTGAGGAGCCGGTTGACAATTCTCGGAGTCCCCCGGGATCGCCTCGCCAGTTCCTGGGCCCCGGCGTCTTCCATGGGGATTCGCAACAGGGCCGCAGACCTTTTGGCGATCCGCACCAGATCTTCCACGTCGTAGAAATCGAGACTGCGAAAAATGCCGAAGCGGTCCCTCAGGGGGGCGGACAAGAGCCCAACCCTGGTGGTGGCCCCCACCAGAACGAAACGGTTCAGCCGATACCGGTGGCTCCTGGCATGGATTCCCTTGTCAAACACAAAGTCCACCGCAAAATCCTCCATGGCCGGGTAAAGCAGCTCCTCCACCGTCTTGGGCGTTCGATGGATCTCGTCCACGAAAAAGACGTCGTGCTCCTCAAGGTGGGTGAGGATGCCCAGCAGGTCCCCTCCTTTCTCCAGCGCAGGCCCCGAGGTAACCGTCAGGTTGGCCCCCATCTCGTTGGCGATTATGTGGGCAAGCGTGGTCTTGCCGAGGCCGGGGGGGCCGTGAAAGAGGACGTGATCGAGGGTCTCTCCCCGCTCCAGTGCCGCCTGAATCGCGATTTGGAGCGTCTCGACCACTTCGGCCTGTCCCACGTACTCGTCGAGTCTCCCGGGGCGCAGGGAGCTCATTTCCCGGTCTTCGTCGATCGGCAGGGTACATGCCGTCATTATCCCCTCTGAGTGGGCAATCTCTTGTTTCACCATTTGCGAGCCTGCACCCGATAAACGGCGTCAAAGAGCTGCTCGGGAGTGGAGATATCCGGCGACTGCTCCATGGCCCTTGCTATCATTTCTTTCGCGTCCACAGCCTTGTGACCCAACTGGCTGACAAGCACTCTCAAAACCTGTTTCCTGAAATCCTCCTGGGGGGCAGGAACATCCGCCTCACCGTGGCGAATCATGGCGAATTTTCCCATCTTGCCGGAAAGGGCCGCCACAATCTTCTGGGCGGTACGCCCTCCCACCCCCTTGAGCTTTCTCAACGTCTCCGTGTCGTTCGCCTCGATGGCGTGGGCGATCTCACGCACCGGGATGCTCATGGCCTCGATGGCCTTCATGGGCCCCACGGCATCCACGGACAGGAGCAGGTCGAAAAATTCCCTTTCCACCTCCAGATTGAAGCCGATGAGCACCGGTCGAGGCTGCCGTTCCGTCTGGTGATGGAAGATATACAAGGAAACCGAATCCCCCTCCGATTTGCCACGGAAGCTCCTGCGCACGATAACCGGCAGGAGCACCTCGTAACCCACTTGGTTGGCCAGGAGCAGAATGCGGTCTTCTTCCTTTTTCAGCAGCGTTCCTTCCAGGTATCTGATCATGGCAACCGGCCCTTGGTTTCACCAGCCCATGGACTTTGGGGACCCTTCAGGCCCTGCGGATCTGAAAAGCCCGATCAAGGCAAGGGCAAGGGCGTCCGACGCATGGGAAGGCGTGATGGGAGTGGTTCTGCGAAGGTGGCGCCTTACGGACCGTTCAAGCTGGGCCTTACTGGCGCTTCCGTTACCGGTCAGGACCTTCTTTGCCTCCCGTACGGCCACTTCCCATACCGGAACGCGCGCATCGCAGCCGGCTATGAGAATCGCCCCGGTCACCTTCCCCAACAGAATCCCGGACTTGGGGTATTTGGTCAAAGAAAAGACATCTTCCACCACGATCAGATCCGGCCGCCGGGCTTCCAGCATTTCCTTAAGCTGCGCATAGATCAGATGCAGCCGCGACGGAAGAGGCTCCCCTGCCTCAGTGACCACCGTGCCGAAAGAGTACGCCGTCACCCCTCGGCGCGTGCCCTCCACCAGCGCCACTCCCGTGTGCCCCAAACCCGGGTCTATTCCGGCGATCTTCACGGCGCATCCCCGCTATGATCCACTTTCGGGAGCGCCTTGACAGGATCCCAACTTTGCTTTCACTGCTGTGTACACGATTCACCCGCAGAGCGGCCGCACCTACTGCGATGCCTTGAGGGAGTCGAGCTTGCTCTTGGCAATCTTGCTTTCAGGCGCGTCGGGGTATTTGCTGATCAATTCTGTCATCACCAAACGGGCATTCTTGTCGTCCTTGAGCATTGCGAAGGCCATGGCCTGCTTGAGAAGGGCCGCAGGCACCTTGTTTCCCTTCGGGTATTTTTCCATGACCTTTTGGTACTCGATGATCGCCTTTTCGTACCACTTCTCGGAATAGTAGCTGTCTCCGATCCAGAAAAGGGCATTGTCCGCATCCTTGGACTCCGGAAACCTGGCTAAGAAGGCGCTGAGTTGTTGTCGAGCCGTCTCGAAGTCCCCCCTGTCATAGGCATCCTTGCCCTTCGCGTACAACTGGTCGGCAGGCAGGCTTCCCTCCGCCTTCTTTGGAGCATCCCTTCCCTCGGATGCCTTGTCGCCGGCCTCCAATCCCACGTACGTTTCCAACCTGGCCAGTCGCTCGCGCAGGGTGTTCTGGCTCTCCCGGACCCGGTTCCATTCTTCCCCTTCCAGCCTGCCCGCACTCCGGGCCGCACCCATCTTCGTTCCCACAAGGTGTTCGGTCTCCTCCAGCCTGCCCTGCACCTGCCGGTTTTCTTCCCGCAACGCGTCGAGGGAGACGCGCAATTGGGCCACTTGGTCTCTCAGGCCCTTTTCGCTCTGGTCCTGATCTGAGCCACGCCTTTGCAGGCCGGCTTCCATGTCTTCGGCTCTCCCTTCGAGACGCGCCATCCGTGCTTCCATGTCCCGGCCCTTTTCTTCCAGGGCCACCACCCGGTTGTGGACCATGACCAGATCCTCTTCCATGGAGCACCCACCGGTCACCAGAAGCGCCATGATCGTCACACACCAGGTATACCTGCGGAAAAACCGTGTCCGACCGCGCTGCCCTCTACCTTTCATGATGCTCATGACGGCCTCCCTTTCGGGCCCACCCTTTTCCGGCCCCATGCTTGCCGCTTTTCCCATAGAGACACGGATCCGCCGGCTGCCGCGTGCTCACGATTCCTCTCGAGGGTTCGAAAACAAACTCCCCCCTCCCCGCAGGGCGCTCGGGGAAGGGGGAACCCTGGGGCAGGCGGGAAAACGGCCCTCTGTCAATCGGGGACGAAATGGGCTCGCCGGTTCCTGGCCCATGCCTCCTCGCCCTGCCCCGGGTCCAGCGGGCGCTCCTCGCCGTAGCTGATCGTCCTGAGCCGGTCGGCCCCTATGCCCAGATCTTGCAGGAAGATCCTCGCGGCATGGGCGCGCCGATCCCCCAATGCCAAGTTATACACCTGCGTCCCACGCTCGTCGCAATGCCCCTCTATGAGCACCCGCACTTCGGGGTTGTCCCGAAGCCAGTCCGCCTTTCTCCTCAGGGTCTCCTGTGCCTCGGAAGTCAGAAAAGCACTGTCGAAGTCAAATTGTATGTCTTCGCTCACGAACCTTGCGCGCTCTTCACTCATCTGCTGGGGACTGCCTCTTCTTTTCAACGCCTCCTCCCGCAGACGCTCTTCCTCTATGGCTCTTTTCCGGGCCGCCTCGGCATCCTGAGCCGCCCTGCGCTCGGCTTCCCTCTGTGAATCCGTTTCACCCGGTCTGACGACCGGGGCGTCGGACTGTATGGTCTTCCTGGCGCAAGAACTCGTCGCAAAAAGCAATGCAACGGCCAAAGGTAACACAACTCCCGCCGATAGGGCTCTTTTCATAAACCTTACTCCTCCTTTCGAAAATGCCTCGCACTCAGGGCGCGCTCAGGCATGGGCCGCCATTTTGGCGGACCTTCCCACCCGGCAGCGTCGCACGTCGGTGGAACAGCACCACCGGGCACCCGCCTCCTGCCCTGCGCGCCCATCCAGTCTTCAAAAACGCTTGTTCTCAGGCGAGCCTCACTTTCGTGCACGAGGTGCTTTGGGTCGACCGGTGCACGCCGCAAGGCACGGCTCCAAACCACCCAGGCCCCTTCCGGCTTCAAGGACCGCTCGCCCTCGGTGACCAGCTCGGATCGGTCTGTTGTCCGGGAAGGCTCAAAAGGGGACGCTGCTCCGTTCCTTGCGCCGTCATCACATAAATCCGATAGGGCCCCTGCCGGTTGGAGCTGAACACGATCAGGGTCCCGTCGGGGGACCACGAAGGAGACTCGTTGCTGCCCGTCTTTGTCGTCAGACGGGTCCTGTTCTCTCCGTGGACCCCCACCGTGTAAATATTGGAGCCCCCGTCCTCCAGGGAAACGTAGGCGATCCTGTCTCCCCTGGGGCCCCAACTTGGAGAAGTGTTGTTGCGCCCCTGGAAGGTTATACGTTCCACCTGATCGCTGTCCAGATCCTTCACATGTATTTGGGGGCTTCCTGAGCGGGTGGAGACAAAGGCTATCTTCTTGCCGTCGGGCGACCATGAGGGAGAGACATCGATACCCCAGCTCGTGGTCAGCCTCTTAATGATTTCCCCCTTTCCGGTCAACAGGTAAATCTCCGGGTCCCCCGTATGGGAGAGCGTGGCTGCGAGCTCGAATCGCCCCGGTGTCCAGGCTGGACCGATGTTCACTCCCTCATAGTCCACGACGGTTCCCCGCTTGGACTCCAGATCGTATATGTACAGGTGGGGTCCGCCCTTCTTGTAGGCCGTGTAGGAAAGATATTTTCCGTCCGAAGACCATGCGGGAGAAAGAGCAATCACGCTACCGCGTGTGATCTGCCGGGGCTGGCTGCCGTCGAAGTCGCAAATGTAGACCTCCTTGTTGCCGGGCGTGGTGGAGACAAAGGCGATTTGGGTGTCGAAGATCCCCCTGGTCCTCGTCAGGAAATAGACCACTTCCCCGCAGAATAGGCGGATCATCCGCACCAGATCGCTCATCTGCCCCCTGTACCTTTTACCGACAAGAAGCCGTGCCTGAAACGTGTCGAGGAGCCGCAGTTCCAGGTCCAGCCCCCCCTCGCGCATCGCTATCCCGCCCGTGACAAGCAGCTCGGCGCCCACCGATGTCCAGTTGGCGAAATTGACCGTTTCCACCGTTATCCCAGACTTCTGGGGGTCCACGATGAAGGCCTCTCGATCCAGGACGTTGAAAAAGCCCGTAAAGGCCAGGGTCTGCGCCGTCAGGTCCGCACCGCGAAGCGAAGCGGTCTCCGCCTCTTCGCCCCCGGCGAGGACCTTGAATCTCGGCACCGCCAAAGGGATCTTCCTTAGAAAAGGGTTCCTGATGTCTATATAGTCGTAAGCCCCGAGACACTGTCCGGAAGGGAACAAAAGGAGCAGAAGGACCGGTACTGCCAGAATGCCCCCCCACCTTTTCATGGGCCGTCTCGTCCACTTTTCACTGCGGGCGGTAACCCTCACCGTGCGCCCCCCCTGTTCAAGCCGCCGGGCGTGAATTTGAGTCCTATGGTGTACGAAGGTTTGAGGTATCCCTGGGGAAGGGGTGGAAGCGGATTGGATTTTTTCACTGCCCGGTAAGCGGACTCGTCCAGGTATTCGTTGCCCGAACGCTTTTCGAACCATGCCTCCTCGATTTCTCCGTCTCGGCCGATCCGGATCATGATCACCGTTTCCAGGTCGCCGTTTCCACGGGCCAGTTGCTCGGAGAAGGCCCAGTTCTTTTCAATCCGATAGCTCAGCTCCAGCTTGTAAAGATCGAGCTGCTCCAGGGCCCTTCCACCCATCACTGCCTCGCCGTTTCCCCCGCTGCCCTCTCGTCCGGCAGGACCGGCGGCGGACACCGTTTGCCTGAGCCTTTCGATGGCGTCGGTGACGCTCTTGGGCCGCTCGCTGTCGATCCGCTCGGACATCTTCTCCACCGATTCCCGGACGACTTCTGACGCGTTGAGGGTCTTCTTCTTCAGGGAGCTTTTTGTCGCCGTCGGTTCGGTCGTTGCTGCCGGTTTCTTGGTGGACGAGACGATCTCCTTGACAGGGGTCGGCCTTTCGGGAATAGGAACGGGCTCTGCTTTGGGGGGTGCGGGTTTGGGTGTTTCAGGATCCGGAGGGGGTTCGGGGTGCCGAGTCGGTTCTACCTCGGGAGGCGGGGCCTGCACCACGGGGGCCTTGGGAGCCTCGGGTCCCCGCGCCTTTGGGGCACCGGGCGACGGGAGGGATACGAGGCTCACATCGATCACTGACGGGGCCAGGGGCAGATGGGACGGCACCCTCGGCAATAAGACGACTGCACCCATCAGGAGCAGATGACAGGCCACCGACAGCCCTGTCATCCCCATCCAGGAGGCGTAATTTTCCACTTCTCGGCCCATAGCCAGATCACGGACCTCACGCGAGGCATCACCGGGCGGTTGGTTTGCCCGTCTTTTCCACAGGCTCGGTGATCACTCCCAGCTTGTCCACACCGGCATCCTTTATCTCGGACATGACCCGGACCACCAACCCGTAAGGCACCTCCCTGTCGGCCCGGAGCAGCACCTGCTGGTCCGGACGGTTCGCATGGATTTGCAGCAGCTTTCCCTGCAGCGCTTCTACGTGCACCTTGAAATCGTTTATGTAGACATCCTGCTTCTTGTCGATGCTGATCACGAGATGCTCGGAGTCCGCGGGCAGCGGGGAAGATGTGCTTTGGGGCAACGCCACATCCACACCCTGCATCATCATGGGGGCGGTGACCATGAAGATTATAAGGAGCACCAGCATGACGTCGACCAGAGGGGTCACGTTGATCTGGGACATGAGCTGGTCGTTGCCGCTCGTCATGGCCATGGCTCAGCCCCCCTTGCGCCGGAGCATTTCCCGCTCCAGAATGTTCATGAAATCCGAGGCGAAATTGCGCATCTCCGACTCGATCATGCGTACCTTGTTCACGAAATGGTTGAACGCGATCACCGCGGGAATGGCCGCCACCAATCCCGCAGCCGTGGCCACCAGGGCCTCGGATATGCCGGGGGCGACCACGGCCAGTGTGGCCGAACCCCTCTGGCCGATCCCTTGAAAAGCATTCATGATACCCCACACGGTCCCGAATAGACCGATAAAAGGCGCCGTGTTCCCGGTGGTGGCCAGGAAAGGCACCATCAGCGTCAGACGGGTCAACTCCGATTCGGTGGCCCTTCGCAGAGCACGTTCGATATTGTCCTTTCCCACGAACAGAGAGTCGGTGGACTTCGGAGTATCTGAACCGGGGTTTTCCTTGTTTTCCTGTTTCCACTGGTTCAGCCTGGTCATTTCCATGTAAGCGACCCGGAAGGCCCTGGCCACGGGGCTGTGCGCGAGCTGCTTTGCCTTGGTGAATGCCTTGGCTAAGTCCCCTGTTCGCCAAAAATATTCGGTGAAAAGCTCGGACTCTTTGCGTGCTTTTCTGAGCTGTCGGTACTTGAAAAAGATGATGGTCCAGGATGCTACGGAAAAGACGAAGAGCACGAGCAACACAAACCGCACCATTGGACCGGCATTGAAAATGAGATGAAAAACGTCTGTTTCAGGAGTCCCCATGGCCAAGCGCGTTGTTGCCTCCATGATAAGGTTACGGGTGCCTCATACACCGAGGTGCCGGTTTTTTTATGATATTTTGTTAATTTATATGAGGAGGTCACAGGTGTCAAGGAGATTGGCGGTTGACCAGGCCCGGATCTTGGTGGTCTTCTCTTGCTCTGGAACCGACACCGGCCGCCGCCTTCACGGATTGACACCTCCGCGCCCTTTTTGTTATCGAGAAGTCCCTGATGGCCTGTGCGACAAGGGACAAGGTGAGCCCGCCGCGCGTGCGCGCGTTGGGCAAAACCCACGGACGGTCGCTGCCTTCCGCCGGGCGTCTCAAACAGGAGGAGGGTGCCATGAAGAAAGCGTCGTGTCTGTTTCTCACCCTGTGGCTCTTCGCCGGATGGGCTTGGGCCGAAACCGTGAAGATCCCGGTGGCTTCTCCTTTCACCGGCCCCCTGGCTTCGTTCGGGGAAGGGGTCAAGAACGGGGCACTGCTCAAGGCAGAGGAGATCAACGCTTCGGGGGGTATCAACGGAACTGCCGTGCAGATAATGCTGGAGGACGAGCTCTGCGAGCCCAAGGAAGCCGCGACGGTAGCTACAAAGCTGGCAGGCAATCCCGAGGTGTGCATCGTGGTGGGGCACCTGTGCAGCAGCGCCACCCTGGCCGCACTGCCGATTTACAGAAGCGTCGGGCTCCCGGCCATTTCGCCGGCCTCCACCAATGTGAACATCGGAAGGATGAGTCCTTATTATTTCCGCAATGTATACAAGGACGACTTCCAGGGGTTGTTTCTGGCCAAGTACGTGCACGGGGTTAAGGGGTACAGGAAGGTGGCCGTGTTTTACGAGGTCAACGACTACTCCATGGGCTTGATGGGCGCCTTCATGAAGGAGGCCCTCAGGTTGGGAATACAAGTGCTCGGCACCGAAGCCTACACATCGGACACAACGGACTTCAAGCCCCAGCTCACCAAGTTCAAGTTGATGAAGCCCGACGCGATCTTCATCCCGGGTTACGCGCCCCAGGGGACACTCATCGTGTCCCAGGCAGTGGGCTTGGGGATGAAGGTACGGTATTTCGGGGCCGACGGGCTCGATGACGATGTGATGCTCAACAATCCCGACGCCGAAGGCCTCTTTGTCGCGACCCCCTTCCTTCCCGAGAAGGCCGGTCCCCAGGCCGCCGGTTTCCTGGCCGCTTACAGGCAGAAATACAAGAAGGACCCCAACTATTTCGCCGCCAACACGTACGACGCGGTGGGACTGGCCGCCGCCGCGATCACCGCGGTGGGATCGGATCGGGAAAAAATCCGTGAATATCTTGCTGCCATCAACTCCAAGGAAAAGGCGTACGACGGTGTGGCGGGAAAGACCTATTTCGACGAAAACGGTGACTGCCTAAAAGACGCCTTTGTGAAGGAAATAAGGGGGGGCACCTGGGTGAGCGCTGAGAAACAGCTCCAGTAAGGGACCTTAGTGACCGATTTTTTTGGACAATCGAGGTTTTTTGGGCAGCAGCTCGCAAACGGGATCACCCCGGGAGGTGTTTACGCGCTGATCGCCGTGGGCAACACGATGGTCCACGGGGTGATCCAGCTCATCAACTTCGCCCACGGCGAAATTTACATGCTGGGCGCCTCTCTGGCCTATACCATGGTTGCCTTCCTGGGGCTTCCCCTGGCCGTGGCCTTTGTTCTGACCGTGTGCCTCTGTGCCTGTCTGGGCATCACCCTGGACTACGCAGCCTATCGTCCCCTTCGTAAGGCACACAGATTGGCGGCGCTCATCACGGCCATGGGCATGTCCATCTTTCTCCAGAAGCTGGTGGTTCTTCTGGTGCTGACCAGGCTGGAGGACTCGAGGATCGGCAGGGCCTGGTACGCCATAAGAGCAGACGAGATCGCGACCCAGTGCTGCGGCGTCAATCTCATCCGCTGCAAAGTCACGGCCTTTGCCGTCAGTGCCTCCATCGGGGCCGTGGGGGGGGCCTTCTTCGCCAGGTGGTTCCCCTTTCTCCATCCGGACATGTTCAAGTTCTGGAAATCGATCCTGGTCCTGTGTCTCATCGTCTTCGGAGGGATCGGCCGCATCGCCGGAACCATGCTGGGGGCACTCGTTCTGATACCGCTGTCGGAGATACTGGGGATGGTTTTGCCCCAGGGGCTGGTTCAACGCCCGCTACCTCATCTACGGCGCCGTCTTGGTGTTGATGATGCGTTGGCGCCCCGAAGGTCTCATTCCTTCCGATCGGGCCCCGGCGTCCAAAGGCCGCCGGATATGCAGGCGCCTGGGACAGGGGGAGGGCAGTAGGTAAACCATGGGAGCTCTTCTCGAAGTGATAGGTATTTCGAAGGTGTTCGGAGGGCTGACGGCACTGCATCACATAAGTCCCCAGGTGGAGCAGGGGCGGATTGTCGGGATCATCGGTCCCAACGGCGCGGGGAAGACCACGTTGTTCAACTGCCTGACGGGACTCCACCATCCCACAGAGGGCCGGATACTGTTCGAGGAAAGACCGCTCGTGGAGGAGCCTTCGAAACGGAAGATCCGTCTGGTCCGTGGATGGGCCGCCGCCTCTCTTCTTCTCAGCCTGTTCTGGGCACCCCTGGTGTGGTCTCTGGGTTTGCCACGCAGCTTTTTCAAGTTCGAGTGGAGCCTGCTGGTGGTTCTGCTTTTCGCCCTGCGCCACACGACCATGCGGGGATTGCACCGATCACAGGTCCGGGCCTGGGCGACTGAGTCCGGGACAGTTGACGCCTGAACGGCAGGGAGTCCGAAAAGAGGGCACATTCCGCACACCCGGGAAAAGGAGAGGGTATCTTGCAGAAAATAGGCATCGTCGCCAAGAAGCAGCCCACGGCCCTGGAAGTGGCCGGCCAATTGGAGTACTGGCTGAGAGCCAGGGGCGTTGAGGTGCTCCTTCAACACAGCGCGCCGCCCTGCCGTGACCTGTTGCGCTCCGAGGACAGCGGGGCGCCCGGGGATCTTTCCTGTGTGATTGTGCTCGGAGGCGATGGCACCTTTCTGGGGGCCACCCGCTGGGTGGGAGAGCAGGATATCCCGATCCTCGGCGTCAAGTTCGGAGACGTGGGCTTCTTGGCGGAAACGACCCAGGAAGAGCTTTTCCCCGTGATGGACGCGGTTCTAAAGGGTCGCTACGAGACCGAGCCCCGAACGCGCCTCAGCGTCCGGGTCCTGCTCGATGAAAAAGAAATAACGCGTCAGGTCGTTCTCAACGACGTGGTCATCAACAAGGGCGCCCTTGCACGGTTGGCACACATCAAGACCTATGTGGACGACCACTACCTCACGACGTTTCGCGCAGACGGGCTCATCGTGGCCACTCCTACCGGGTCCACGGCTTACTCCCTGGCCGCCGGAGGTCCCATTCTCCATCCCAAGGTGGCCGCCACCCTGATCACCCCCATCTGCCCCTTCACCCTGACCAACCGCCCCATACTCGTCCCGGACTCGGCATCCATCCGCATCTGTCTGGACGAGGGTTCCACGGACATCATGCTCACTTTTGATGGACAAGCCGGTCTGGAGATATCCGAAAAGCATGTCATCCTGGTGGCCAAAGCCGTGAAGCCGGTCCGCCTAATAAAGGTACCGGGCCGCAACTACTTCGATGTACTGAAAGCCAAACTCCGATGGAGCGGAGGAAGAGTGTAGGAGGTTTCTGTGGACAACAAGACAGGAGGAAGGATACACTTTTTTTCCGAAAGCTTACCCATAGAAGGCGATCTTCACCTTGACGAGGGAGACCGGGCTGCGGTGCTGACCCACCCGCACCCCTTATATGGAGGGGACATGGACAACCACGTGGTGACGGGTCTTACCCGTTCCTTGGCCGCATGCGGCTACACCACCCTGCGCTTCAATTTCCGTGGAGTGGGGGCGAGCCGGGGAACTCATGATCACGGAAAGGGGGAACAGCAGGACGTGCTTGCCGCCGTCCACTACCTGAAGGACCTTGGGAAGACCCACATCCTGCTGGCGGGTTATTCTTTCGGAGCCTGGGTCAATGCCAGGGCAGCGGCCTCCCGGGCGGCCCTTCCCATGATCATGGTGGCCCCGCCTGTGGCCGCCATGGACTTTGACGGGGTCGGGTCTCTGCCCGGTCTTTTGCTGGTGGTGACCGGGGCCCAGGACCCGTACGCGCCACCAGGTGTCATCGAGGAGCTGATGGGCCGCTGGAACCCTCAAGCAAGGCTGGTGGTGATCGACGGGACCGATCATTTCTTCGCCCGCGGCACGCGCCACTTGGAGGAGGCGGTCATGGATCACCTGACACAACGGCTCACCTGACCGCGTAAAACCCAATCCGCGCAGCCTCGGGCTACAGGGTCTTTCTTCCATCTTCGGTCAAGGTCCTCGTGAGATCTTCTCCTGCCGACGGGATAACCCCACGGGGTGTATGACCCGCATTGCTAAAGGGCCAGGATGGTCCACTGCACCCGTGGCGCCCCGGTGACCACGGAAACGACATGCTCTTCGGAGATCATTCTTGAAACGGCATGGCACTGGGTATGAAGGGAAAATTCAGTCCGCCCTTTCACCCTCGAAACGCCGGAATTGTCATCCCTTCGTCCTAAGGGCTCTGAGCCTCTTTCCGGCATCACGGGTCGTTTCCACCGTCGATTCCTCCCGTTGAATGGGCCATTCAAGACCGCTGATGGAAGATATCACTGCGCGGGGTCACAGATTGCGATTTTCTACATCCCCCTCGCCCTCTGGGAGAGAGGGTCGGGGTGAGGGCACAAAAAACGCAGTTTGTGGCCGCGCCAAGTACAGCTCCCCGAAACTGGATCGAAGGACTTGAAAAACAACCCTGAACCCCTTGACTTTTAAGCCCAATACCCGTGAATGAATTCGTTTCCAGGTATTGGATCCTCATTTCATTCCTCGGCCAAGATCCGCCTCGACATTCCCCCCTTGAGGGGGGCAAAGGGGGGTGTGAGGGTTTGTCGGAGCCTGGGAAACACCCCCCTGGCCTGCCTCAAGGGGGGAATTGAGTTGCAGATAGGCTGCCCGGTAACCTGAAGGCCTTTCTCGTTTCTCAAAAAAACAAGTGCCGAGCAGTCTCTCAGAGGCTGAATCCGATTCATTCACGGGTATTGCCTTTAAGCCCCGTGGACGCCTACGCTGATAGTGGCTTGTGGAATTCAGCAAATCTCATGGGCAATTTGCTTGACCTCTGACATAAGGGTTTCTTTCACGCCGCTCCAGTCAATATCCCAGAACATGAGTGGATCGGGTTCAAGATCCGCTGCCTCGAAATCCACAAGCCCTTTCAGGAACAGCAGCTTACTAAACCTGATGCCCTGTCCCTCTAAAATGAATTCATCGATCAGCGCCTTTACAGAAATCGTGTGTCTTGTCAGACAGAAGAGGTCCACGAAATCCTTTCTGCCGCCCCTGCTTGCAATGGTCAGGAGTTTCATGCGGCCTATGTCGGCGGCATGGGCCATCTTTAGATTCCTGATCTCAGGATGAATTGATCGGACCAGCCGCCTCAAGGGAATCGGTTCGCTCAATAAATCGACCTTCAAACCCTGAACAACCAGTTCCGTGTGTCGAGACGTCTGATTGAGCACCGTTACTGCAAGTCCCAGCTTCTCCAGTTCCCTGAGGACCGCCACCGGGCTGAAGAGCTCGCGGAAAAAAAAGTCGAGGTCATCGGACCTTCGGTGTCCCAATTGGAGTGCCAGGGCTGTCCCGCCCCCTAAATATGCGCTCCTCAATTCCACGGATCGATCGAGGCGCTTGAGCAAGTGGTATAAGTCGTCGGATATCGTTTTGGGGTACATGATTCCTTGTCGATTTCCAAAAAAAGGCTCCAGAAGATACGTGAGCGCTTGGAGATAGATCGACTGCTTCTCAGGACTCGAACCAATTCATCACGGTCGTAATTCTTCAGGAGAAACCGGAGTGCGTTTTCGTCGCCATGTTCCATGAGACGGCTGATGATAAAGTGGGCCGATTCCACCACGGAAAGTCCGTCAGGATCTACATCCCAGAAAAAGATCCGCATGTCGTTCGGCAACTGCTCTGAGGCAGGTCTTTTCCGGCCCATCTTATCCGATTGCGGACAGCTCTCGTCCATTGCGAATTCCTGCTGCGTGTCACAGCGCGGGCGGGTAATGAGATGTCGTCTCTACTGGAAGAGTATAGATGATACGGCCTTTAGATAGAAGATAAATGACCGATACCGATAAGAACTCACTTTTTACGAAGGCGAGTATGGATAAAAACCCATCGTGTGTCAAGGAAGAAATCAATACCGGATGTTGTGGGGAATGCAGGAAGAGAGGTCACGATATGCTGGGTTGTGACAGCGAGTTTGGGAGGAGGGGGTGATTTAAGGCAAAGGGATCTTACGCAATATATTCGGTGTACCGCTGGATCGAGACGAAGGGACTCCCTGCCTGCAAGCTCGGTCGGCTCTGGAAGTTCAAGCTCTCCGAGGTCGACCAGTGGGTTCGGGATAGAGAGGCGGAAACCCGTCAGGATGAGGGGGACGACGAGCGATGATCAAGCTCGAAGACCTCCAGCCCAAGACGGTCGTGCGAGGAATCCTGATGCACTGCCTGGTGACAGTGACCAGCGTTCAGAGGAGAAGGGGGGGGGCCAGAATACTGGCAATCACTGAAGAGTCTTCACGCGGCGCTGTAACCTCAAAAGCGCTCCCTGGCCGAGACCGGCCTTCCAAGTTCGTCAAAACACAGGAGCGTTACCAACCGTTCGACTTCCGCGCCCAGCAAGAGGTCCACGACGCCCCTGGCCGGGCCCCGGATCGAAAGCCGCACCTCGGCAGAATCTCCGTTTGAGGACCAGATCATGCTCATAGAAGGGTGAGTCGGTGGTATTCGGAATGCATCTGACGGTTTCCGACAAGACCCCTTTGCCGTATCCGGCGGGCGGATCTTCTGGCATTACTCCTCTTCAAATCCGAAGCTGTCAAATCTGAGCGTGCGACAATTTTCATTGACATCACGAATCGTCATTTCTGATGCACCACCTTGTAATCGTGCTTGAATCTCGAGGGTCACTTGAACGTCTGATCCAACGAGCTTGGTGAGATGCTGAATAACCTCGTCAGCAATGCGTGCGGCATCCCGGCCTACCCGGAGCGAATCCAGTTGAACCGCCCCATGAAACCTTCGATAAACGGGTGGAAGAGGCGCCGTAGGCCTACCTGTATCCATGCCTCCCGATGTATCCGCGCCAGTTGTTTCATCCTGCGTACCGGCTTCCTCAGTGCATCCCCTTCCGGCCTCTCTATTCCCTGCCTCCACTCGCGCGGAATCCGTCTCCATGCGGCGCTGATCGGCCGCCACCTTAGATTTCACTACCAGAGAGCCAACGTCGGCTTGTACTGCCACAGCAGCACCGGCTTTCAAGCCCAGGTAGCGGCCTTGGGTGTCTTTCGACTGCGCATAAGCGAATGTATCTGTTTCCCATGTTAAGAGGGATACCCCACCCCGGATGGCTGCGATCAGAACATCCGGGTCACGAAGGCGAGGCAGGTAAAGGTAGGTAGCAAAGTCCTCTACCAGTTGCTTGACCGGCACGTCATCACCGCGCCAGAGCGGCACACGGTCAAGCTCAAGGCGTAGTCGGACAGCGCCCATCTGCACCAGAAGCATCTCTTCGCTCTTCAGTTTCTTTGATGCTCGAAGCGCAAGTGAATCAGACCCTTGCAGTCTCACCTCCACCCATTCAAGCGAGCCCTTGGGGTCGGGTTGACCAGGCACAAGTATCCAATGATATGTCTCAGGAATGCGCGCGCTCACCGTATCGTCCGCGTTTTTCCGTTTGGTGTCCGCCTGCTTCGACTGGAATGGGTCTAAATTGAGCTGCTCCCGCTCCTCCCATATGGATTTCCACGCAAGATATTGCCGAATGGCCGTCTGCAGGTCTTTGAGGCGTGTTGCGTCGCCCGCCAAAAAAACGAGGCTGTTCTTGTATGACCGGGGGCTGCTTCCGCGACTGTCTAATATGTTTTGAGCCTCTTCCCGGGCCGGGCTGTCGGCCTGTCCTTTGGTGTGGGCATATTCCGGGCCGAGGATAACCAAGCGCGCCTCGCGTTCGTCTGGAATATCACTGCCGCTTAAGGCTGCATGTACACGGTGGAAATCGCCACGGCTGCGCGCCTCATCCCTCAGACGGCGTACGATCTCGTCCATGACATCGTGTTCATGTAGCTGGTTCGCACGGTCCTCCGCAAGACGCGTGACCGTGGGCTGGGTCGAGTACCAGTAGCGGCTGCCGTCCACATACAAATAGGTCGCCCTGTCCGTAAGTCGGCGGATGGCATCTCCGAAGGTAGCCACGGTTTCGCCGGGCTGAACGCATCCCAACTTCACCTGGCGGTCGTCGATACCCCGGTTGGCGGCCCGTTGGGTCGGGGCCGATCCGACATAGATGGTGCGCGCCACGCGGCGGCAAGCGGAGTAGCGGCCCAAGTTCGGCGCATCCCGGTCGAGCCTGAGCGGCAGGGAATGCTCCCCGTCCACATCCTTGGCGATCACAGGGGTCCATTGGTCGTCAAGGTAGCGGGTCAACTCGAACTGCACCGCGGAGTCGTCGATGGGGATGGTGGCGGGCATGATCAGCAGGTTGCCGTCCTGTCTTTCCCATAGGGAATGGATCACCGCCGCCATCAGGCGCAACACGCCGCGCGTGCGTTGAAATTTGTCGAGTGTGGACCAGTCGTTGTAGAGACGGTCGAAGAGTTCCGGGTGGATCGGGTAGGCCAGTTTGATGCGACGTTCGTATTCGGCCTCTCGACACTCGGATGGGAATTCACTGTGTTGCGTTCCGTACATCTCCACAAAGGCTCGCGCCACGGCATCGCGCGCCACGAAGGCCTGCTTCTCATGCAGTGGCTCGAAGAGCCGACGGCGCACGATCTCGAACCCCTCGTCCGGGCTGGCCGGACGCCAGCTCGATTCCACGCGGCCTATGGCGTTCTTGAGTCGGGACAAGGCACGCTGGCCCCATTCGCCGCCGATCTCGTTATCGGATGCTGGAATACTGACCACCAGCAGGGTGTTTTTGGCCACCTTGGCCGCCTCGCTCAGTGCCTGCGCGAAGGTGAACTGGGTATCGAAGGTGCCGGCGGGAAGCATGCTGCCTTCGTGAAGCTGTCGCGCGTAGGCTACCCACTCGTCGATCAGGACAAGGCAGGGCGAGAACTTGTTGAACAGCTCCTTCATCTTGTCGCCGGGGTTGGTGGCTTTCTCGTCGTCGGCACGGATCATCTCGTAACCGGTCTTGCCGCCCAGTTGCCAAGCGATCTCGCCCCAGATCGTGCGGATGACGGTCCCGTCGTCCTTCGTGCTCGGGTTGCCGGGCGACACCTTGGTGCCGACTACGATGGCGCGATTAACCTTCGATGCCACCTCGCACCCGGCTTCCTTCAGGACCTGCTCGGTGCCGGGAAGTTCGGTCGAGGGTGTGACGGAGAAGAGATGATAAAGCGCCAGCATGCTGTGGGTTTTGCCGCCGCCGAAATTCGTCTGCAGCTCGACCACCGGGTCGCCGCCCTGCCCGCCGATGCGGCGTACGCCGTTGCTGAGGAGTTTCTGCAGCCCCTCGGTGATGAAGGTGCGCCGGAAGAACTCGGTGGGGTCCTGATACTCGGATGCTGCCTCGCCCAGGTACACCTGCCACAGATCAGCCGCGAACTCCGCCTGCTGGTACTTTCCGCTGGCCACGTCCCGGTGCGGGGTGACGACTTCGCGCCAGGGCTTGAGGCCGCTCTGCGGGTTGCCCTCGGTGGGGGCCACGGCGTGCTTGCGCATCTCACCCCGGCGCTGCTCGTCGAATCGCACGCGCAACAGCGCCATCTTCTGCTCTTCCAGTTCCTTTGCCTCGGGGGCCGAGATGGCAGTAAGCAGACGGCCGATGCTGTCCAGCGCCCGATAGGCATCGTCACTACTGAAGGGCGTCTGGTGCGCCCACCGGTTGCGCACATCCCGCAGCTCGCTGACCAGGGAACGTTCGGTATGGCCAAGGGTGTTGCGGAAGACCGCGTTCCACTGGTCCCACATGACCGTGAGCAGGTTGTGGGTATCCCAGGGAGGAGCGGGAAGCGGGGAGCGAGAAGCGGGAAGATGGAAGGACTTGGCCGCCTCCTCCTGCCACTGATCTCCGTGCACAGCTTGCAGTTCCCGCTCCACAAAAGGGCGCAACCCCCTGTTGAGCAGCTCAAGCGCGTCCCCCACTCTTCCGTGATTGCTCTTAGCCATCAGATGCCTCCTGAACGTGGATGTGGTTTGAACCACGAATGAACACGAATGTGGATGAAGGGAGAATTGAAGCGTGGCACGATTGGCGCGTTTCTGGCGCAATTCGAGCTGCACACTCGTTTTGCCCCCATCCGGTTCCGATGCCTGTCAACTGCCGCATGTCCCGTTTGACCCCTTTGTGGCCCCATTGCTTCAGTTCGATGACACGTTTGCACGATCATGGCACGATTCCCGGCTCTCGTGTCGTAACCGACGGGGCATAAGAGGCCTATCTGGGGCATACTGCCCGTTGCCGAGCCAGCGACACAGCCGTGGTGCAATGAGCCATTTGAGCCGTTTGTGATTCGTTTGAGGCGTTTGTGAGGCGATTGAATTCATGATTCGTTTGAGGCGTTTGTGATGCGTTTCCTTGCCAGCACGTAGTGGGTCCCCTTGCCGGTGGTCCCTACCTTCTTCAGCACTTCACTGGCACAAAGCATCTCCAAATCCCTGCTTGCTGTCGCCCGTGACACATTGCACGCGGTTTGATACTCCGTGTTGGTTACTCGCCCCGTTCTCTTGACCAATGCAACGCTCTTCTTCTGCCGCTCGTTGAGCCCGAGCTGCGCCATCTCCGCCTCCGTCAGCCAGTCCCTCCAGATCACCACGACGAACCGCTCGCCTTCGGGGTGAAATTCGGGTTCCGGCAGGCCCGCTTCGACACACTGCCGGATCATGTCCAACGTCCCCGTCCCTGCGCGCTCGATGTAATGGGCCAGAAACAGCGGTTCGCAAAGAAGCCGGTTCCGCGGGACGGAATGGTGCGGTACACGAAGCTGGTCCACGGTCAAGTCTTCGGGCAGCCCACCCGGATTCCAGACCTCCACTCGGTCCGTAAACACCACCACCTGCACGGCCGCTTTGGATGCGTAATTCCGGTGTGCGACCGCGTTGACAATGGCTTCGCGGACCGCGCCGTGGGGGATCTCATACGTGACATCGCTGGCAACCGACGAAGAAACGGGTTCAACCCGGCGCGCCAGGCAGCCCATGACGAAATCGACCGCCTTGTCGACAACATCGAATGCCGGTCCCCGATATACCTGCTGGTTCGGTATCGGCTTTGCCACTTCTGTCCCGTGGAAGCGCAGGCACATGACTTCAGCGGAGGATATGAATCGTTCCGGGCGGTCGCTGAAAAGGAGCACCGCGCCCCGTGTCGGCACGGTCCCGGCCAACAGGTTCAGGTGTGCAAGGGCCTGTTCGGGTGGGGTATCCACCGGCAGGGCATACCTGCGCTCGGCGCGCGCCCTCGCGATGAACCGGCGGACATGAGCGGGTGAAATATCGTTCATCGTCGCGCCCTCACACGGAGCTGCGTCGAAATCCCTGGCAGCGACAAATCCCCGGTCCTGGAGAAACTGGATCAGGCTCCCGTACACCAGGCGCAATAACTGGTCGATATCTTCAAAACGTCTGCGGACCAGTTCATCACCAGCGCGACGGATTAAGCCCCGCATTTTCGGAGCGCGATTCTTGTCTTCACGCCCCTTGATCAGAATCAAACGGCGTTTCTGAAGATGAGCGGCGGCATTGAACTCCTTTTCCGTCGGAGAAAGCCCATCAGCGTCTTCCCAACCATATTCATTGCCGAAGATACCGAGATAGACGGAGCTCTTTGCAACTTCATCCAGATAGATGTCGTCCGGCCGCCGATCCGAAGGAGGCAGGTCCTCGAACAGGAACACACGGAAAAACTGGCGCAGCAGATCGTTGCCGTGCACAAAATCCCGAACCGCGCAGCGCTCCGCCTGGAGTTCCTTTTGTACGCTGCTTATAAAGATCTGATCCATGCTTCCTGTTCTCTGAAAATCCTCTCTATGCCTTCCATCATGACTTGGAAGCTACGAGAATGATTGCCCTCGCGGCTGAGCCGGGCGGCCATTTTTCGGGCTCCTGATATTTTTTGGAATTCGGGAACGAGTTTCACGATCTCCCTGGAAGGTTGCACAACGGCATCCGGATCACGATATCTGGCTTTTCTCCCAATATCTATTAGCAGGGGATTTCCAAATGCCTGAGCCATCGCCTCAGGTTCTCCAAAATACCATGCCTCAATCTCCTGACAGGCAATTCGAACCATCACAGCGGAGCTTTTTGGACCCTTGCACAATTCAACCAATCTTTGTTTTAAGGCATGACAATCTCCGTCATCATTATCCCGAACAATGATAAAACGCACTCCCGGTTCTTGCCAGGCGCAAAGTTTCCGGGGGATACTCTTTTCCAGATCCTGCTTTCCTTCATGCGGTATGCACAGAAATTTTACGCCAGGCATCAATCGCGGCAAAAGGCCATCCAGCAGGGTCTTCATCGACCGTTCTTCGAGCAGAAAAACAATACGGCTCATTTCAGACCTGCCCCTTCAAAAAGTCCTTGCTTCCAAAGTGCCCCGGGCAAATCGCCTTCGGCGACCAGGTTTCGCAAAAGTTCGCTCTCGGATGCACGTCGAACTTCGCTGAAACCGTCTTTTTTCACCAGCCAATAGGTTTCTTCCAGTTGTGCGCCATTGATAAATTCTGGAGAATGGGTGGAAACAAAAACCTGACCGCCCTGTCGAGCATAATCCCGGAATTCTTCGATCAGCTCGTAAAGCAGCTCTGGGTATAGCTGGTTTTCCGGTTCTTCCACCGCCAACAGTGGATGAGGTTTCGGGTCATACAAGAGTATCAGATAGGCAAACATCTTGATCGTCCCGTCGGAGACATATCGTGCGATGAAGGGGTCTTTAAAGCTGCCGTCTTGGAACCGTAGCACCAGCCGGCCGTCTTCCGTCGGCTTCGCCTCGACCTTGCTCACTCCCGGAACGCGCTCTTTCATGGCTTGAAGCACTTTTTCAAAACAATCCTGATGGTTCTCGTAAAGGTACTGGGCAACCTGGGCAATGTTGTCTCCGCGAGTTGAAAGATGTTCCGCATAGCCGGCCTCCGCGCTGGATCTGGCATCGCTAATATGGAAATCGGAAATGTGCCAGTTCTCGATCAGGCTTCTGAATTCGGACACGACCCGGAATTCCTTGAATTGGCCGAGGCCTTTTATAGCCAAGACCCCTGGATCATCCAGAACATACTCTTTGCGTTCAGCTTCCACACCTTCCTGCCCATAGGCCGCCTCATTGGTGATGGCCGAGCCTTTGCCCCGGGAAAAATCCACAAAATGCCAGGGCTGGCCATATTGTCCGCGCCTGAATTTCAGAATCTCCCGAACCACAACCGGCCGACCCGCATCCTCGCCTATTTCCAATTGGTACGTCGCCAGCCGTCCGCCGCTTTCACGAAATTTCACCGTGATTCCGATCGGTCCAGTTTCGCCGCGACTGACCAGTTCCCGAAAGCCGCCCCTGCGTGTAACCGCCGACACGACATTTTGTGCCAAAGCCTCTTTCAAAAAACTGAATACATCAAAAAGGGTGGATTTACCCGATCCATTAGCGCCGACGACAATGGCGAGGCGCGGTAAATTCTTTAATTCCGCCAAGCGAAACAAACGGTAATTACGGATTTCAATGCTCTCGATTTGCATACGTCACTCCTGGTTGAACATATCCTGATCCCTATATTGTGGTCCAGCCTGAGCCAACCGAGTCAGTTCCGGCCACGCCAGCACGAGGCTGTTGTATGCCAGCGCCTCGCTCGACCAGTTCTTCTTCTCGCAGACTTTATGGAGCCGGTAGGAAAGCTCGCGCGCCATCTCGCCGACCGCGCCACCGAGCTTGCGAAGAAGGTCAGCCGCGCCACTTTCGCCGTGCTGGTCGAGGGCGTGAATGAGATGCTGCGTTGCCTCCCATACGGTCAGCCGCTTGTCTGAGGATGGGTCCCAGTCCTCCGGCAATTCATCCCGCTTCACTAGCCTGACCTTACCGCCACGCGCCGACACGATGCCTGCCTGGACAAGACCGTTTACAGCCGTGTTCTTGGCTCTTGAAAGCGTTTCGGCCACCCCGAAGTCACCTTCGTCCACCCCATGCTGATCGAACCAGGCCAGTGCCCAGCGGGTATCGCCGTCGAACTCCGCCTCCTGCTCTGCCAGAACTTCATCAAGAGCCTGGTTGATCAAGTTCAGAGCTGTACGCACTGTCATGGACCGGCCACTCGATTCCATAACCTTTGCATATCGGGAAAAAATGGCCATCCCCGGCCCGATGGCGGCCTGTGCAAGGTCAACCGGAGCGATGTTGCCCTGTTGGAGGTGCTTAAGTGCGGCCGGAAGTTCTTTTTTAAGCCCATTCATGAAATCTCGGCGGGTGCACTGCATTGTGTCGACGGGCCGGGGCCGGCATGCCAAAACAATACACGATGCCAAAGCATTTGACCCCATAGATCTCATTCGCCATTGCTGTTCACTACGAATAGGCCATGTTGCTGTGATTTGGAAACCGCTACCAAGCAGAGCATCGAGCAAAGTCTCCCATCCCGTTGTTCGGTCCACGCCGTTACGGGGTGTTTTTTCATCTCCGTCGTCACCTTCGTCGCTTCCCACCTGCTCGTCTTCCTGTTTGAAGGCATAGTAAACCGTAAGCGGAAAACGAGGGTCCATTTTCTCCCTAAGGGCGGTAAATGATTTTTTGAATCCAGACTCAAAATGGTCCTTAGCCTTTTCTTTGCTCCCTCCAAACCGCTCCGGCGCAGCCGTCAGCTCCGGTTCTTTTGGCGCAAGAATGGTCTTGAAGAGTTCGGGATGTAAATCTCCGATGGACCGCCGGAGCCAGATGTAGAAAAAATCGCTCAAAGGTGCATAACCAATGTTGTCATAGTAGGGCGGATCGGTACTTACCATTAAACCCTTTATATCGTTCCAGGGACTTGCGGCATCAATTTGTCTTGCTTTCCCTTTCTTGCCAGCAGATTTGCCGATCACTTCGATGCAGTCTGCCACATAATTGCTGCAGGTGCTCCAAGAACCAACGGAATTGCCCATTATATTGGCTTCAGCGAAATCCCAAGACATCGGGATCGCCTGTCGTCCAAAAAGATGCATGACCTTTTGGTTGCCGGGATTCCAAGTGCATAATGCATTATTGAAATCGGCGCATCGATTTAAGGCCAGCGCCAAAAAAGTTGCGACAGTCTTAGCGTAATCTTTTGCCTCGGACGCAGACAGGCCAGCTTCCTCGGCGTTTTTGGTCACATCCTGGCGTATTTCTTTTATCGAGTCGCTTAAGGTGAGAATTGCTGTAAGCTGGCGAGAAGTGAACATTTGTGAGTATTTTCGGATACCGTAATTCTGCACTCTAAATCCCAAAGCTTCATTGGGCAGTAATGCTTCAATCTCACTGTCCCTCCTCTCAGTTTTCGCAATTTTCTCGTGTTCAGTTGAAACGCTTAAATAGGTCCGCCCTCGCGGAAGCTCTGCGACCACAGCTATCAGTCGTTCGCTCAAGCGCCCAGCAGCGCCTTCTGCTCTGAGGTAACCGAAAGTAATTGGCGTTTTCGTCAATAAGCATTCAAAGCCCCCTCGACCGATTTGGGTGCCTCTTTTCACAAAGCCTCTGTCGGACGGTTCACCTGTTCGAACTTCAAATCGCCAAGTTTCATTATTTCGATCAACAATCGGCTCAACCCATGCAAGTGATCCTTTTTTTGAAGATAACCAATACTTGCTGAGTAGCGGCACATGTGCTCCTTTGGCCGCTGGATTCGGGCTGGCGACGGTTCTTGCCCAAATCCAAGCAATGACGTTGGCCTCTCGGCCTCCATACTGCTTCGATAGTCTAACTTTTGGGTAGAGGTGGCCAATTTTTTCGGTGGCTCGCTTTTGGATAATACGACCATAGTAACGGACATCCTCCGCAATGCCTCCCACGCCTCTCCAACCCGTTTTACGGAGAACATTTTCACGCACTTTCGGATTGACTGGCTGCCGGTCAATCCAGTTTGGAACTAATTCCAGATTGCACTTGTTGAGCAAGACAGCCACGGGATTGAGGTCAGCAGCAAGGGCATCAAAACCCAGCCGAGCCGCCTCAAGCGGAATGGAACCACCACCTGAAAAAGGGTCCATTACTGGGGGAAGTCTGCCATCAGTGTGCTTAAGCATCTCCGCACATGCCTTGGCATAGACCTCCGGGTGGTCGTGCAGCTTCTTCTGCATCAGTTCACGTACGATATCCAACAGACGCTCGCGCTCAGAGTTTTGTGCCCCATCGCTTGGAAACCGATTCGGGTAAGCCGATGGATCGTCCACCACAGATGCGAATAATATCGCCCGCGCAGTTGGTAACGGCTTTCGAGACCACCACTGATGAATACCTTTCGGATGCGGCCCGATGCCGGGCATCTTGTCGTAGGCCGACGCGTCATTGATCTCCGGAAGCGGCAGCGCGACCTCGATCAGCTTTTTCGGATGTGTAGTCATCTGTTCTCGTTTCCGTTCATGCCAAGAGTCTCCTGATACAGTTCACGAAGGCGGTCGCCTGCGGATGGTTCGGGTCGAGATACTTCTTCTTGAAGGTCTCGCCCATCCGCGTGCCCGGCTCCTCCTGCCAGGCCAGCCAGGTGTGAACGTGGGCCTTGGATAAATAGGTTTCCCTGAATCGCCTGTCCGCCTTCGGAATGCCGTTCACGTCGGCCTGGGCCTTCGGCCACAGCGTGTCTCCCTCAGCGATCAGCTTGCCGACGAAATCCTCCAGCGCCCCGACGCTCTTGTTGTCCGGCATCACCCAGATGCCGATCTTCTTGCCGTCGGTCGTTTCGACGATGGTCCCGTCGGCGTTGGGAGCAGCCGGAACCTGGAGGCATCCGTGCTCGTCCAGCACTCGCGTGACCCGCGCCCACTGTTTGGCGAGGTCGGTATCAGCATCGAGGACCACACCGAGACGGCCGAGATCGGTTGCCTTCAATTCCTCGTTCAGCGTGTCAATCAGGTGGTCCACGCCGTCCTTGACCTTCTCCGTGAAGTGCTCGCACAGACGCTCACCGTTGTGCTCGTGATTGAACAGGAGGTTCATCACGACGTGCTTGTCGTCCGGGCCTTCGAATATGAGTCGATTGACCATCATCGGATTTCAATCGCCTCCTTCACGATGACCGCCAGCCGCTTCTCGTCGAAGATCTCGGCGCTGAACTCGCCGTTCTTTTTCTCGATCCGAACGGCAACGCCGTCCACGTCCCGGTCGCCTTTCGTACCCATCTGGAAGGCTTTCAGGCAGTCGTTGCTGTGCGTGGTGGCGAAGACCTGGACTTCAAGCCGCTTGGCGACCTTCACGACGAACTTCCAGACCTCGGGAAGCACCGACCAGTGAATGCCATTCTCGATTTCGTCCACAAGCAGGATGCCGCCCTTCGCGCACGCCAGGGCCATACCGAGCCCAAAGAGACGATTCATGCCATCACCCATGGTCTTGATCGGGACCGGCCCCTCACGGTCCTTGACGCGCAGGCGAAGCGACGAGACACGCTGGTGGGGATGCAGGAGAGCGAAGTCTTCCGTCTCCGGCGCGATGATCCGCATCGCGTCAATGACATCCTTCTTGGCGTCAGTCAGGACGACCTTCTCCCAGAGGCCCCGCAACCCCAAATCATCGAGGCCGCCCGGACCGACATGGACACACGGCGTTGCGAGATCACGATGGGACCGGGTCTGGAGATTCCAGCGGCGGCATAGGTCGTCAAAGGCCTCATCCAGACGCAGCACCCTCCGCATCGAGCCATACTTTACGACAAGCGCCGGGATGGGGCCTTCGCCGTCCGTTGTTTCGGGCGGCCCGACCTCCACGTATTGCTGGCCCGGTTGCACGCCGCCGCCATAACCGCTGCCGTCTCCGAATCCACCGGAGACGTCCATGTCTCTTGTCTTGCGAAGCCAGGTGATAGACAGAGACAGGGCGCTGTCCGGAGCGCCGACACGGCCTATCTGGATGGATTCCTTGATGCGTTCAAGGGCCGGATGGCCATGAAACAGGCTCCAAACCGTCGGATCGACGGTGTTGCCGTGACGCACCTCGCCGGGCTCGTCCCGGCCGTCCAGAATCCACTGGATGGTCTGAGGCGAACCGAGGTTGGAATGCAGGCACAATGCTTCGAGCAGCGTGGACTTGCCTACGTTGTTCTTGCCCAGAAACAGATTGATGTGGCCGAGTTGGTCGATCTTGATGTAGTCGAATGCCCGGAACTGGCGTATTTCAAGGCTGTCGAAGAGCGGTGTGGTCATCAGGTCGTCCTCCCCACAAATGCCGTTCGCCAATCCCGTAATGCCTCCAAGTCCGCTTTCAGTTCATCGGGCGCGGGAGGAGCAACCGGAGCTTCGTTCGGCTGCGAGTGTTCATAGCGGGAATACTTGGTCATCATGTTATCGAAGAGTCTGCAATCCTCTGCCGTGATGCGCGCCAGCTTGTCCAGCCTGCCCTGGGTATTCACTGCGCGCCGGAAGCGCTGAACAACATCCGCCAATAGTTCGCACTCGATCATGCGCTCGAGCAGAATCCGGAAATCGCTGCATATGGCTTTCGCAAGCGGCGCATAGGCGGTCTGGCCCTCTTCGTCATGCGCCTTTCGGGCCTGCGCCAAGCTCTCGTTCAGAAGAGCGTTGAGCGCCTTGTCCGGTTTCTTTGCAAACAGCGGTGTTTCGCCCGGTTCACCAGTGCCCCAGGGCTCGCATCTGACGCAGCTAACCTTGGGCTCGCGGCCTTCGCGCTTGCCGTACTCCTGAAGCAGGACCAGTAAAGACACGCGATGCGTGAATACGATCACCTGTCGATCCGAAGCCAGGCGCACCAGCCGTTGCACCACGGCCTCCTCGAAATCCTGGTCCAATGAAGAGATGGGATCGTCAAACACGAATGGTGCGGGTTGCAGCTTTCCCGTCACGTCCGCAAGGAAGGCCGCCAGGGACACAACCCGATGTTCGCCTTCGCTCAGCACATCACGCGGTGCGCCGGATCGGGCCTTCGCCAACCTCAGTTCGTGAAGAACCCGGCCATGTTCCACCCGCTTCTTGACCAGTTCCACCTTGACCCGTGAAGCCCCGAGGGCTGCCAGTTCGTCACGGAAGCGTTTCACGAAGGCTTCCGTGATCAACGCCTCCGCGATCTCGCCTTTCTTGCGGGAAAGCCCGCGTGTATCCGTCAGGCGTTTTGCCTTCTCCAGGCGGTCAACTGACTTCAGCCTCTCGATCTCCTCCCTGATGGCGTCCCTTTGTTCGGAAACCCATTTCCTTGCCTTCAGTTCGCGCAGTTGAGTTTGAAGCTGAGGCCGGGTATCCGACGCTGCGTCTTCCTGACATGCCGTCGCCGCCTCGGCGTATCCAGAAGCCAGTTTCTTTGTCTCTTGCAGCCAGGTTGCGCAATCAGGGAGCTGAGGCAACTCATCGACGGCGTCGACCTCCAACAGCTTTTCCTTCCGCTGCCGAAGCGCATCTGCGGATTTGACTATCGGAGGCATGTCCCCCTGGTAGGTCAATCCTCCTGCGTCGCATTGCGTCTTGATCGCCTGGTCGGTCGAGATGTCCCCGATAGTGGTCATCGCATCTTCAAGGGCCTTTTCCGCGTCCTTTGCATCCCTCTCCGCCTGCCCCTTGATGAACTCGTCGAAGGAGGTGAGGCGCTGTCGCGCATCATCTGACAAAGGTTGATGGCAGAGAACGCATCTGGCCTCCGCATCGAGATATGGAAATGCCTGACCACGGTAGGCTTGGTCTTCAGAATATCGCCGAGCGTGCTCCCACAAAAGTCGCCATGCTTCCGTTCCGATGCCATCCAAAGGAGCGCTTGAAAATACTTTGGTGGCTGCGGCTTGTGCGGCCTCACGCTTGATGAGTTTGTCCTTCTTGAGCTTCAGAATGCGGCGGCACTTCTCATCGGTGAGTTTCGGAAGAAGGTCCTCGATGCCCTGGATCAGACACTCCGCGTGGCCTTTCTTGGCGAGCAATTCCTTGGCCCTGTCGGCAGGGGCCTTTTCGGCCAATCGCTTCTCCAAACCAGCAGCGCATGTGTCACTCTCGGATTCCCATTTCGTGTGTGTGGCAATCTCATCAGGCGGAGTTGTCGCACTCAGGGACGCATACCATTTGCCAGCATCTGTGTCGGTGTATTCCGAAGGCATCTGAGGCTTTTTCGATATGCACCTTCCCAACTTGCCGTCAATACCCCGCGCAACCAGTTCGCAAACAGCGATCAGATCGGAGAAAAACAGCAGTGCCGGTGGTTCATAGGTGACCTCGCTTTCTCTCTCCAAATACATGCGGCCACAATCGGCGTCGAAGATATCCACGGGACGAAGGTCAGCATGAACCCCGTCGTCCGTGCTCCAGGACACCTGGCGTTCCTGATTATCGATGCTGTACTTGATCTCTGCCGACTGCGTAGTCCCGTCGTCCGCAAAAACGTTCGGATGGAGCGCGCCAGGATTGCGCGCACCACAGACGTGCTTCAGGATGCGGACATAGCCGGACTTACCGGAGCCGTTGCCGCCGTAGACGACGGCCATGTTGTCCAGTCCAAAGTCCAGGGGGCTCCGAGGCGCGAGCGCGTTGATGCCATTTACGTTGCCGATAGTGCACAAGCGCAATGCGGACGCACTTTGGGCAAGGAAAGCGTCTGCGGGGAAGGAAGCTGTATTTGCCGGGTCTCCTGAATCAACCTCCTGCAGGCACCTGTCGAGGAGGGCAACAATGTCCTCCTCTGCCAGACGACCTTTCATAAGGAGAAGGCTGGCGGCTTCCTGCATCCACCTTGGTCGAACTGCGAACCAAGCGTTAAGGTCATTCATCGGAATTCTCCTTCGCTCGGTCATGCTCATACACCAGCCGGTACTTCGCCGGGTACAGCGTCAGTTCGCCGCCGTCGCACATCTCGCGGAGGCGGCGGCCGGTGATCTCCAGCGGGGTATCGTCGGCATCGACCAGCAGAAGCGTGTACTTGTCGGGGTGCTGATCGCAGAGCTTCCAGACATCCGCGTCGAGCTGGAGCGCATCACGCTGAATGCAGTGCTCTTTGTCCCAGTAGCACTGAAGCAGCTCGCCGCCGGCTGAGCGACGCTCCCATGGGAAGCTGTGGCCTCCGGAGACCTTTTCGATCCAACTGCCGTCGGTGTGGTAGAAGCGGTCCGAGCCGTCCTTGGCGTAGCCGTTGGCCTTGGCGAAACGTTCCATCAGGCTCGGGGTGGCTGGCTTGAACTGCTTGCGGCGTGCGGGCTCGCGTTTGTCTTCTTCGTCGAATTTGTCATCGTCCTGGTCTTCGTCGAGGTCACCGTCCTCGAATGTCTCATCGACGTCCGGTTCGTCGGCGAACTCTGTGTCATGGTCGTCGCCCTCCGTCTGCCGGGTTGCATCGGCGTCTGTCTTGTCGGCTGATGTGGCTTCTTCGTCATTGGTGAGTTCGCCCTGCTCCCCAGTTTCGTCGGCCTGCTTGCTCGTGCCGCGGATCGGGCCGACTTGCTCTTTTGACAAGAGCTTGAAGTTCTCCTCGAGGTACTCCAACACGAACTCCGGCCGACGGTCGTAGCAGAGCTTGATGGCGTCGGTGATCTCCGGCTTATTGAAGACGCGGCCGAGTTCCTGGGCGACCGCCTTGGCCATCTTCGCGGCGGAGCGGTCCTCGACGTAGAGCAGGGAGTCTTTCCAGAGCACGTCAATTCGGCGACGCGTACCGGCGGGCGTGCCGTCGATGTACGGGACGGTCTGAAGCCCTGAGGCAACCTGCCAGCCGGTCCCGGTCAGACGGTTGGCCAGCTCGCGGACCCGTCGGGTTTCGTCCTGGTCGTCAAGGGCGATGCGGCGCAGGCCAGCGCCCAGTGCGTTCAGCCAGGGCATCTTCTGCGGGTCGGGCAGGCCGTAGAGTTGATCTTCGAACCGGTCTTCTAAGCTCTGGGCCAATGGCCGCAGCGCGGAGAATGGGTGCTGTTCCCACACGTCAGCCGAGAGTTTTTGGAGGTCGGCGGTCTTCTGCTTGATCGGCTTGAAAAGGTGCTTCCAGGCCACGAGCGACTGCATCGTCAGCGAGTAGACGAGATCTCCGGTGGGTATCCACTCTCCTTCGATGTTCAGCCAATGGCCGCACTCTCTCCAGATACGCTCGGGGTAGCGAGGCAGCAACGAACGCACTCGCCGTACTTCGTCGGCCGTGAGGCTCTGGCCGGACTCAAGGCCGGCGAGCCACTCGATGGATAGGTCGGCCGTGGGACGATCCGCGACGCCGACCTTGTGCCAAAGCGTGAGGTGCCGTACTGAGGGATGAACCAGGGCGGCACCAGGCACGTCTTCCTCATCCGCCGCGAGGAACACTTCGGCGGCAGTGCCCCAACCGTTGCCTTCGGTGAGGATGATCTTTTCGTCTGCAAAGGCACCCTTGACCTCCTCGAACTCATCGGTCGAGCATTTGTTAACCAACTGGTCGAGGCGGTGGTACCACTTCTCGACCTCGTAGACCGGAGGATTATCCACCGTGGCCAGTGCACGGAGTCGATCCAACAAGCGATCAGGTCCGGTCGGCGTGTCCCGGACGCCGAGCATGATCAACAACGGACGCGTGGCTTCGGTGTCGAACTCGGCCCGGACGAAGGGCTCAATGTCCAGCAGCGATTCAGTATCCGGCGTTCGCCGCAACAGCTCTGCCGGCTGGCGGAAGTTCCCTCGCGTGTCCTGGAGGCAGGGTAAGTCGCGGAACTTCACGACCCAGGACGGCAGCAACGGTTCCGACGTGATTGCGCGGGTGCTGCCAGTGGTGGCCACCTGGACGATCTTGGCGCTCGCCGCCTTGTTCCAGAACGCCGCTGGTTGCTCCAGAATGCGAGTCAGCAGTCGCCCCCAGAACGTCTGGTCGTCAGCGGCCAAGCCTCGCCACTGCCGCCAATGCTCATCGTCAAAATCCCAATCCTCGACGATGAACTCATTCGTCACGTAGGGGTAGTATGGCTCACGGTCGAAACCTCTTGCCTTGAGTGTCTCCATAAGCTTGTGGCGGCCCCAGATGCGATTTCGTGCTTGCGCCAGTTGCACGAAAGTGCAGAGCCCACTCCGCCCCGATGCTATCCATTGACGCCATTCATCCTCCGTGCACGACAGCAGCACACTGTAGTCATCGTGAAGCACGTGGTTTTCGTACCAGTCTTCATCAACGAACACGTCGAGGTCATTGTGAATGTCCACGACAATACAATCTTTAATCGGTGTTCGATAGCCGTTCCGGGTGACGAACTGAAATGACTCGGAAACCGCTGCTCCCAATGAAGCGGCGAGTTGCACTAATTGGATGCAATCCTCAATGTCGCAATCATCTTGTCCAAAAAAATCGCTGGCGACCTGCTGAATGACCTCACTGACATCGCTGGCCTGGGTCAGTCCGAGCTTTTCAAGAAGTTCATAGGCGTCTTCGACCTCTTGGCCGAGGGATTTATCATCATGCTCTTCGGCTCTGCGCCTCTGTTCAGCGAGGAATCGCGGCCAATTTTGGTTGAGGACAAGCAGATGCTGAGCGAGGAAGTTCCAGTCTTCCTCGGACTGCAGGAGCTTCTTCTCGCCAAGTCGAACGACCTCGCCGGCTGCGCACAGCACATCCCGGCCCTGGACGGGAACCACCTTGACGTCCGTGTGGCTGCTGTAGTAACGATGTGTGCTCACCTCATCCGAGATGTACGCCCAAAGCATCATGAGCTGACGCCAACTCCCCGGCCGCGGCAGATGCTTGGCTTCCAGTACCTCGATAACGTCAGATTTGGAGACGGTGTCCACGCAGCCCCAATTGGCCAGCTTTTTTCGGTCACCGGATGACACGTAACGGGATAGGATGGCCTGTTCCTCATCAACGAAGAATGCGGCCACCTGATCGTGCGACCAAACGTCGAGAAGAAACTGTGGAACTGTCTGGCATTCCTCCCGAGCGACAAGCCCACCGGCTTCGGTCATCAGGAACTTGGATTCTCCGAGTGTGTCATCGATTGCCTGCTCGATGGTGGCGGCACATGACCCCTCAAGCGAGTTGTCTTCCCGGTCCACATCAGAAAGCAGGCGATAAGCCTTCGCCCGCTGATCAGCATCCAGCGTCTCGTCGCTGACCCAAGCCAGCAGCGCCTTGGCTGCGAGTTCTCCGGCACGGTGAAGCAGCCACCGGTTGGTTGGCGAGGTCTCCGGGTCTTTGATCTTAACGCGAGCCGGGTCCTGCACGAACGGCGCATTGCATGCGAAGGGTAAATCTGTAGTGACGCCAGTCGGGAGGATCACGAACAGCCGTCCCTCCAGGCCAAGCACGATCTCGACCCGGCAAGGCGGGAATGTCGAGTCCTCATCGACAGATACCATCCGCTCCTGCCTGATCTCCTCAAGGGCTTCTGCGGGGAAGTCTTCGGCCGACGACCGAATCAGAAGATGCTTCTTCTCAGGGCTTGAGGAGAGCGAAATCCATTCCGAGTCTGGGATAGGTCCAGTGCCTTTAGGCTCCCAACGCACCTCCTCGTCGCCGATGCGGAGGCTCCGAATATGGTGGAAGAAAAGGAGGGATGCAGGGCTTCGCAGCCATTCCTTCAGGTTCTTCTCCAGGTCTCGTCGGCGATGCTCGTCCTTGATGGCAACTTCGACCGACGTGCGGGACGGGTGTTTTGCGATGTCGCACCAGACCGGCTCGGTAAAGCGTTCGCGATGGAAGGCGACGGAGAGGGTTGGTGTGGCTAAACGAACCTCGTCGCCAAGGCTGAATGTGCTCCTGAAGCCGATACCACGGAACCCGATCGTGTGCAGCGTTCGTTTGTTCGAGTATCCGAAGCGGCACAGAGATGCGAAGTGCTCGGCAGTGAAATCCTCCCCGTTGTGCGTGAACACGAACTCCCCATCCTGCAGGTCAACGGCGGCTTCGGTCGCGCCCGCATCGTCAGCATTCTGAAGCAGTTCCGAAACGACGTGGCGCGGGCTCTGCACCTGCTTGAACAGCAGACGCCAGGGACCTGCGAGCTCGGGGTCCTGTTCAAGCTGAACCCAACGTCTGGCAGCAGTTGCACGGACATCTTCGAAATAGGGAGGCGCATCCGTCATTGTGGCGGTCCTCCCTTGCTCAGCAACTCCGACAACCGGTAATTCACGCTCGTAACGCCGAAGTCGGGTTCCCGCCCGAAGGCCAGATATGTTCTTTGCGGCTGCCTCACTCAACAACCTCCCAGCGCCCTTCCTTGCGTCCGCCGACGCGACGCAAGATGCCGTTTTCGCGAAGGGATTGGATGTTTCGTTCAACCGAGCGCTCGGTGATTCCGATCAACGCGGCAAGTTCCGGGATAGTGATCGCTCCATTCTCCCGGCAGGCATCTAGAATTTTCCCCGACGCTTTCCCGACGCTTTCCCGACGCTTTCCCGACGTCTTTTCTGGTTTCACCGACGTTTTCTCCGACGAATCGACGACCAAATCCAATTCGCCGGCCGGCTTTCGGTGAACCGTTGCGATGAACAGGCAGCGATCATGGTCATCGGTGAACTCGATGTCGGGCCACTTGTCCAGCGCCCGTTTGATGCCGGACCCGAGTCCGTGGTAAGGCAGCAATCCCTTGGCGATGTAAGAGACCAGGATCGGATTGCGGATGTTCGAGATGCCGGTGCGTATCTTCTCGACGGTCAGGTTGTTGGGCAAATGACCTGGGCTGATGATCTCGATGCGGTTGTCGAAGATAAACAGGCGGACCGGAGCGCTGATCAGATAGTCCCGGTGCGCCAGGGAGTTGACCAGAAGTTCCTCGAATACAGCTTCCGGTACCTCCGGCAGTCCCGGCGCGTTCACTCCGCGACCGGCCTGCACCTTGTGAAGGTTGCGCAGGACAAATCCAAAAGCGTCGTCGAAGATTCGGCGCATGGGTCCGGAAAAGTCCTCGGTATCCATGTAATCAGTGGCGTGTATCTCGTTACCGGGGTAGCGGATGGCCTTGACCACAAACTGGGGAACGATGAACTCGGGTTGCTCGGCAAACAACAAAACGCCGGCCAGGTTCAGTTTTCCGTTCTCAGTGGCCAGATTCATATTCTGCAACAACCGGGTCAGCTCGGCGGGAGTGTCCGGATATGCCTGCTTGTAAACGTCGCGCAGGAAGTCGCGGAAACGAAGCTTGTCCAGCTTATCAATGCCCGCCTTGGTCGTCAGTTCGTCGGCATGGAACTGATCGGTCATCTGAAACAGGCGGCGGAGTTCTTCCTTTGAATTCACCCGGCGCTTGTCGGCTCCCACTTTCAGCCAGATCACCCCATTCTTATCGAAATAGGGCTTGTCGATCCCCTTGGGCACGGTCAACACAATGACAATGCGCCCATCTCCCAGCAGGAGATTCTCGGTGTTTACTGTCAACGGGCTTCGCACCAACTGGCTGGCGGCATTGCTGATCAACTGATTGATGCGGGGGACATCCTGGCGTGAAAGACCGGGTATCGATCCGTCATCGGCAACACCGATGAGGATCGTACCGCCTTCGCTGTTGGCAAAGGCGGCCATCTCCGCCGCCAAAGATTCGGCATTGGTGATATTCGCCTTGAACTGTCTTGCGCTATCCTCACCTTTCGTCGCAAGCGCCCGCAGATCATCGGCTCTTATCTTCTTGATGTCCGTCATCGTGGCGGTCCTCCCTTGCTCAGCAACTCCGACAACCGGTAATTCACGCTCGTAACGCCGAAGTCGGGTTCCCGGCCGAACGGCTCCCGCACATAGGTGACGTCCACCACCTGTTCGCCGTTGACCTGCACAATCGCCAGAATGAACTGATCCGGCTTGTTTAGTGCGGTCAGAATCTCGTTCTTGGTGACGGTCACGGTATCCACCCCCTGAACTCGTCCCTTCACCTCGATGAAGCGGAGCCGCAACTCGCCATCCGGATCGCGCGACTCAATATCGTAGCCACACTTGTCGGCCGCCACGTCGCGGGGCTCGAACCCGAGCCCTTGTTCGGCCGCGACCACCGCCCTCATGGCGACCATTTCGACGCGCTTGGTCTCCTTGGCCTGCAACGTGGCGGTTTGCCCTCCGTTCAACCTCATGAGAAGTCCTGCCGGAACGATCAGTGCTCCGCCGATGACGTTAGGCGGAAGCGGCGAGATGCGGCGTTCCTGCTGGAGGTCCTCCATCCGCCTCTGTAGCCGCATCGTCAACTCGTCGGCCCGCTGACGGGCCTTGCCGGAGTTGATCTTTGCATTGACCTTGCCCGCCAGTTCCTGCTGCTTGAGCTGTTCCGCCCGATGGTCCCAGTAGCTGATCTCCGTCGTAAGCCTTTCCTTGACTGCGGCCATGGTCTTGTCGACCATCTGCTCTTTGCGGCCCTTAACCTCCTGCAGGTGGGAGGGCACCAGGTTCCGGACAGCATAGTCGAGGGCGCGAGATTCAATTTCGTTGCGCAACCAGCCGGGTTCTTCCATATGCCGGATCAAGGCCAGTTCCGATTCAGTGGGCGGCCGGTAGTCGAGGTATGGCGCATATCCAGCACCACGAACATCGCCGGATACAGTCACCTCCGCGAACTGAACCTGGCGAGAGACCACGCGCCGATTTCCACTCCGATCCGTGCGCGCATCCTGGATGGAGTGCTCCAGGTAAACGAGCACCCGCACATCCTCGTCCATAGAGTTCTCGTCGACCAGGATGGCACCTTGTCGCAGGAGGTCCCGGTGCCGTTCGAGGATTAGGTCTATGGTGGCGTCGAGAAGCGGATGGCCAGGACAAATGAACTCTGCCAGGGGCTTGCCAGGGACGCTGATCAGTTCTTTTTCGAACGACAGGCGTTCATATCGTGTGAGGACGGGATCGCGCATGCCGATGATCCGGTCCCGGTTGCGAATGACGGCC
>Ga0209163_1000704_pt1 | contig 52707 bp, 42 predicted proteins | sample MTBAKSrepl2MetaG_FD_187457 | JGI IMG/M metagenome (GOLD analysis project Ga0209163, IMG submission 187457) | Enrichment culture microbial communities om Arthur Kill intertidal strait, New Jersey, USA, that are MTBE-degrading - MTBE-AKS2 (Arthur... | ecosystem: Environmental > Aquatic > Marine >...
TGGCGGATGTAAATGCCGATCCGGGACTCTACACCCTGAATTTAAACCTCTCTTACGAAGACTATGATTCCAATGAACAAACGATAGAGACTACAGCAGGAATGTTCGTAGGTGGGGTAACCGACTTTGATGTTTCCTTCTCGGAAAGTGATGCAGGAGAGATCTCCCTCTCAGTTGCAAATGTGGGCAATAACATGGCATATTCTGTGAAAGTATCGATCCCGAAACAGGACAATTACAGGGTATCAGGAAGCTCTTCAACGATTGTCGGGAATCTGGAGAAAGGAGACTATACAATCGCTTCCTTTGATGTTGCGAGCACACAGGCTGCTGCAGGGACTGAAGGTAGTGCAGGAGCACCGCCGGGTACCGCAAAAGCAAGTGCTGAAGGGGGAAATTTAACTGCTGCTTCCGTGGAAGGCAATCCGCTAAAAGTCCAGATTGAATATACGGATGCGAAAGGAGAAAGAATCACAGTTGATAAGGATGTCGAAATCGAGATGACCTCGGCTTCTGTAGCAACTGCTGGCGGATCAAGACAGGCAAATAATAGCAGTCTGAGTTCTTATCTGCCCTACCTTGTGGTACTGGTGCTTGCAGGCGGAGCATTCGTGTACCGGAAGAAAATACAGGAAAAGATACGGGAAAGGAAAGAGAAAAAATCCGGTAACAAAAAGCCTGAAGGTAACAGAATTACTGCAGGTAACAAAAGGCCTGAAGAACAGAAATACGTCCATGAGACGTCAAAAGACTGAAAAATCAACATCCACAGAGTAAGGAAGGATGCAAGATGAGAAATTCAACCTACCTGAAAATGGGCCTGAACATGCTTCTGCACAGTAAACTGAGAAGCTGGCTGACCATTATCGGGATAGTTATAGGGATCGGATCTGTTGTTGGCATCCTCTCCCTCGGGGATGTCATGCAGGAGCAGGTACAGAGCAGGCTTGCCGAGATGGATCTGACGAAGATAACGATATCTCCGGGGTATACTAAAGCATCATCTAATATGCCCGGACCCGGGGGCCCCGGAGGAGGAGGCGGTACGACAACAGATGTCGAATTGACGGATGATGACATTGAGGCACTTCAGGGTCTGGATGGTATTCAATACATAGCTGGCCAGATTTCCGGCAGTGAACCAGTGATTTATGCAGCGCAAAATGCAACCCTCTCAATCACCGGTGTTGACCCCCAGGTCTGGAAATACATGACTACTCTGGAGACGCAATCAGGAAGATTGCTCGAGCCATCCGATAAGTACGTCGCAGTCATAGGAAGCGGCGTTGCCAGTGGAGTTTACGACCAGGATATAGGCGTGAACCAGGTAATAACAATCAACGGTAAAGCAGTGCGAGTTGTCGGCATCCTTACAGAAGAGGGACAGGGTGACAGAAGCATCTACATGCCAATCGATGCGGCAGTAAACCTGATTGATGACGCAGAGGAAGATGTCTACGATACAATCACGGTGAAAGCCAAAAGTGAAGACCTGGTAGACGGGCTGATGGAAGATATCGTGGACAAGCTCATGGTTTCAAGGCACATTATCCAGGATGATGACAGGGACTTTTCCGTGACAGCCTCAAAGTCCATGGCTGAGTCTGTCACCGAGATGACGAGTTCGATGACCCTCTTCCTCGGAGCTATTGCAGCCGTCTCCCTCCTTGTAGGTGCCGTGGGTATTGCCAACACCATGTTTACCTCGGTCCTGGAAAAGACAAAGGAGATAGGGACTATGAAAGCCATAGGAGCTAAAAACAGGGATATCCTCATGATTTTCCTTTTTAACTCTGCAATGGTAGGTCTTGTTGGTGGCATCCTTGGAGTTATGCTGGGAGCCTGTGTTTCAACTCTGTTCCCACTGCTTGGAATGACTATGATGGGAGGGGGAGGCTCTTCAGGCTTATATCTTGCTCCTGACCTGATGGCTTTCGGGCTTATCCTGGCAATCGGAATAGGTGTGGCTTCAGGAGTAGTCCCGGCTTACAGGGCATCAAAACTGAAACCTGTAGACGCATTGAGGTACGAATAACCGGAAAGTGAGGAATGTAAAAGAAAGGATCAAATCTTTCTTAATTTTTTTTGCCAAGGAAAAAAACAGGGAGCGGGATAAAATGAATCTTATCGACCTGGTAGTTCTCTCTGAAAAAAGGAGAGATATACTCTTACTTATAGAACGGAAACCAGGAAGTCTTGAAGAGATCGGAAGTTTACTTGACATAAGTTCTGCCTCATTAAGGTTCCATATAAAAAAAATGTTGGATTCCGGGCTTCTTGAGGAAGAAAAGGGGGAATATAAGTTATCGGGAATGGCAATGCCGATAATTGAGAATCTGAAAGGATTACGGGATTCAATGGCTTTCTTTGAAGAAAATATGGGGTACTGGAAGCAACAAGACCTGACCCCGGTGCCCTACTTTTTGTTGCGAAGGCTTGAAGAGCTGGGCAGGTTTGAACTGATCGAATCGGACGAAGAGCATTTCTTCGAAATCCCGCAGGTAATTCTGGAAGATTTAAGGGTGTCAGAGGAAATTTCGGCTTTCTGCTCCCGGTTGCATCCGGAAATCCCGCTCATTTATTCAGAATTTACGGAAAAAGGCTTAAAGCTCTCTTTATGTGTGACAGAGCCGGTAGCTGAAAGGTTATTCAATTACTTCTCTGTTAAAACAAAAAAACTTCTGGAAGTCGAAAACGCTGAGCTGTTCGTTTGCAGCAGGGATGTAAACCTGCCTGTTTTTGTGGTGACAGACCGGTTTATGGCAATGGGATTTTCCCTGCTTGGCGGAAACCAGAGCACTCAGTTCATCACATGTTCCGAAGCCGGGGCTCTGAACTGGGGAAGGGAATTGTACAGACATTACACAGAAATTTCTAAACACATTGAGACTTCTGAACTTATTGAGACTTCTGATAGTATTGAAACTTCTAATCATGTTGAAACTGAAAACCTGAAACCTGTGAAAATCTGAAACTCAGAGAAAGAAGCCCACTGAAGAAAACTCAGAGAAGGAAACTCAGAGAAAGAAACTCAGAGAAGGAAACTCAGAGAAAGAAATTCAGAGAAGGAAACTCAGAGAAAGGAAAACTGAATTTTGTGTGAAGAAAATAGAAACAAATCGAAATCAGGAGATTGAAAAGAGAGAAAACAGGATGGTAGGTAACAGAATGAAAAAAATTGCTATAATTATACTGGCTGCCCTTATAATGGCAGGATCGGTCTGTGCCTGCGAAAGCCTGGATGCAGGAAATTCCGGAATTAATCGGGAAGCCGTTGACGGTTCCTATGAGGCTACTTCCAGCAATGTTCCTTCCAGCGAGACCACTGCATGTGATATTACTTCTTACTATTCATCCGTTTATTCATCCGTTGCGAGCCGGATTTCGGGAAGCCGGTACTTCAACCTGATGGATATTATTGAAAGTACAGGTAATACTGTTGGAAACTGGAACTGGAAATTCGACCTGCCTGCCGGGGGAGCAGATATGATGCAAAGTGGCCAGCCTCTGATGCAAAATAACCAGCCGGCCTTCAGCAGGGAAAGACATCAGCAGTTGCCTCCTGCCCTGACCAGAGAAGATCCTGTAAGAAGAGGAATCCCTGACAGAGAGGAATTGAATAACTTCATGCAAGAACAGCAACTACAAAGTTCGAATGTAACATCGAACTACCAGATGTATGTTACTCCGGATGCTGAGGCTGTAGAATCTTACCTCGAAGAAAACGACCTTGATGACAAATTTGAGATTTATGAAGCCGCTCTCTCCTGGACCTGGGTCTCGGATGAAACTCTGAATGATGAGGAGGAACAGTGGCTCACCCCGACTGAGTTTCTGGAAGAGACGCCTGCTTATTCCAGCAACCCTGTGTATGGGGAACCTGCCAGTGACTGTGAGGAACAGGCAAATACCCTCGCTTCTCTTCTGATAGCTTCAGGAGAATACAATGAGAGCACAGTGCGGGTTGCCATAGGAAAAGTCGATTTCGGAGATGTCAGCGGCGGGCACGCCTGGGTGGAGGTTTACGAGGACGGAGAATGGTTCCCCCTGGATCCCACTGACGGCCCTTACTATGATGACGACAGTTCCGAACTGATACCTGCGGATTCCTCGGATGTCGACTACGACCAGTACAGTGACTGCACATACCCGGCTGTGGAAATCTGGTATTACTACAATAACGAATATTTCATAGATTTAGGCACCCGGATTGAAAATGCGCCGGTGTCCTGGAACAACATTCCAAAAAGCTATCAAAAAATGCAATCGGGTCGGTTCTAATTTTTCTGACCTATCTTATTTTTAGGTGTTCCCGGATTAATCGGTTGGTATTATTCAGAATACTCGAAGCTGGATCTTTTGTTTTTCGATTTTGCTCTTTGCAGGCTTAACCTGTCCAGTCTGCAACGCAAAAAAAATAACAGACGAAATCATACTGTCACCAGGAGAAAGGATTTTAGAACTGTCTTCCCTGTCCGAAAAATACTTCTCTTGACCCCGTGAGCCTCATTTAAATTCATATGGAATAATAAGCGCCTCCGCCAGCCTGTCTGGCGGCCCTTCACAAAAAACGCACATGGAATTCTCCGAATAACAGGCACAAAGAATGAAAGTGCATAAAGTACTTTCATGCCAAGAAGAAAAAACAGATTTGAAAGAGAAATATACTGAAATTTATGCCATTTTGACCTGTTTTTGTCTTTTCCACTCAATAAGCACTCTTAGCAGCTTTTAATTTTTCCTTTGTCTTTTTCTTTGCTTCTATTTTGCGGGAAAGACCGCTCTCCTTCGTCGAACGGGACAGGAAAGACCCGATATGGCGAATAAGGTTGTACAGCTCAGAGAATTCAGAAGTTAGTCCTCTTGAGCGAAACTAACTGTAAAAACCTATCAAGTAGTCCGCTTGAGCGAGTGAAGCCCACTATTAGAACCTATAAATTAGCCCTCTTGAGCGCAGCGAAAAGGGCAGCGCACTGCAGAGCCGCAACTCTGCTGAAACGGACCTCGTGCTGTTGCACTTGCAGTGCAACTCCCAGAAAATCCCGATTTCCTGTGATCCCGAAGCGAAACTCGGGTGGGACAGCAACCATGTAAAAAGTGGACGACCTATTTTTAACTCCGGGAGTTATTCGCTCCTGCCTGGAAAGGGTATCGAAAAGCCAAAGGTGCTTCCTTTTCCGGTTTCACTTTCAAACCAAACAGTGCCGCCGTGGAGTTGCACAATTTCTTTTACCAGGGCAAGCCCTAGTCCGGTTCCCTGATACTTTTTAGAAGAGGAAGAGTCTATCTGGCTGAAAGGCTTGAAGAGCTTTTCATGGTCAGCAGCTGCAATGCCTATTCCATCATCGGATACTGTTATTTTCAAAAATCCGTTCATGTGTGCTGCTTTAACCCTTATACACCCGTTTTCATTTGAAAATTTGACTGCATTTGTCACCAGATTACTGAGAACCTGCAGGATTCTCTCCTTATCGGCATAAACTCTGGGCAGGTTGCTTTCAATCTCAAGCTCGATCTTTAGTCCTTTGCTGGCGGCAAATGGAAACAGCATGTCCCTAACTTCAGCAAACACTTCAGCCAGCCAGAAAGTGCTGTAATGCAGTTCAAAGCTCCCGGCTTCTACTTTGGAAAGGTCAAGGATTTCATTAATCAGGTTCAGCAGGTGTTTTCCACTATTGGAAATATTTCCGACAGCCTTGGTCTGTTTTAGATTAAGTTCCCCGTACACCTTTTCATACAGAAGGTCGGAAAAGCCTATAATTGAGTTAAGCGGGGTCCTCAGTTCATGGCTCATGTTTGCCAGGAATTCGCTCTTCGTGCGGTTTGCTACTTCAGCTTCCTGTTTTGCGCGGAAGAGTTCGATTTCATAATTCTTCCGTTCCGTGATTTCCATCCCGGTTTCCAGGACTGCAATGGTATTTCCGGTTTCGTCGCACACAGGTTTTGACCTGAGAAGCCAGGTCTTTCCTTCAGAAGAGGTAAACTCCTGGTCCGCACAGTCCGGAGCCTGGGAATATCGGGGTTTCGGGATAATATCCCTGTCCGGGGCCTGAGGACTATCAGATGCCGGGGCTTTAGCCTCAACCATTAAGAGATCCTTATTGTTGAGGGCAGCCCTGTTTGCCCAGCGAATATTAAAGTTCGGGTCCCTGAGCACCACTATTTCTTCAAGGGAATCAAGAATAAACTTTTTTTCATACTCCCTGGCCTTAAGCTCCTGCTCAGCGAGTCTGACGCTGGAAAGCATTTCGTTAATACCTTTTGAAAGCCTGTGGATCTCATCTTCTCCCTCCACTTCAAGGCGCTTTGAGATATCTTTTTCTCTTTTTACTTTTTCAAGAAAACTATCAATAGTAATTAGCCTTGATACCAGGAGGCGATCCAGGCTGAATTTGGTCGCAGTTCCTATAACCAGCCCGCTGAGCAGCAGGAAACCATAAATGTAAATCAGGGTCTTTTTACCCTGTGCATAGAGGTCACGGGGATAATCAGCTCTCATGAGGGCTACGGGCTCCCCTGTAGTATTTCTCAGTATGAAATACCCGGCTACCCTGTCATTTCCAAGAATTTTAACAGCATTCCCCTCGTCGCTGGCAGCTTCATCAAATGCGTCCTGAAAGTCAGAGGGCATTTCCTCATTTAAAGTGTAAAGAGATAAAGAAGTCTGAGTACGTTCTTCAAGGGAAGATATGTAAGAACTGTCAATATATTTTCCAAGAATTAGAGTTCCCGCAGAAGGGCCTTCTCCGAAACTCGTCAGAATAGGGCGACCAACGATAAGCATCGGGCTCTCGTTAAGCAGGATGACTCCCTGGATGTAATCCGTATTTTCCCGGGTAGTGAGAATTCCACTGTCAATTTGCTCCAGAAGCCCTGCAGGAACCGGAACATTTGTCATGTTTACCAGATCCACAGACATCGGATAGACCAGGACCCCGGATTTATTTACAAAAAGCATAACGTTGAGGTCCAGATCGTAAAGAGTGCTGTCGTCCAGGTTTGACTCTATGTATTCAGGGTTCAAGGTATTTACGAATTTATACGTATCATCCCAGAAAGCCCAATCTCTTGCGGTTCTGTCGATAGACAAAGCTTCCCAGGCAATTGCCTGTTCGATTTTTCCGGTATTTTTTATGGTGTCCTGGGCTTCAAGGTCGGAGAAACTTGATAACAGGATGGTATGGGCTGCAACAATTAAAAGCATAGTTAACAAAGCAAACATTGTGAAGGTAACTATCAACAGTTTTTTACTTACATCCATACACATCACCAACAGGCTGCCGGAAGTGAAACCACATACCTGCAACTGGGTAGCGCAAAATTTTATTCATTATACAAGCTAAAGTGCAGATATCTATATAAAAAATAAAGTGAAAAAATATATAAAGGTTGCTAAGTAGAGCAAAAATTCCTGTAGAATTTGGGTCGATACTCGGGGCCGGGTCAGTTCTGGAGTTGAGCCCGAAACTTAAAACCCATTCTCTTAATCTAGTATTATGAGAGCCGGCTGAGTTTCTGATCCTGAAAACGGATTCTGAAATCTTACGTACTTAAGAATGAAATTGTTTTTGAGATGAGCTTATTGGTATCTCTTTTATGCTTCAGGAAGAAGAACGGTGTTTTTGCCTTCTCCAGATCTGATTAATAAATATCTTTATTTTTAAACTATATTATAAATCGAGGAAAATTCTCTGCCCTGACTTTATAATTTCCTAAAAATAGACAAATGTCAAAATTAAACCATAAGATTTTGAGAAAAAATTGGGATTCAGGGCAGGTTCCGGAAATATATTATTTTTCGGAGCCTGAAACGGAGATGAAAACCGCATACCTATGCTTGAAAAGTCAGAAAAACAAAAGCAATAAACTGGTTCGAACTGTCAATAATAATATCTAGAGTTTCTACTGATCCGCAACCCAAAATATCCTGCTTAGACGCTACTTACAGCTTAAATCTGAAAAAATTTCGGTTAGCCTGGTAAATTTTTTATACCCAATTTCTCTTCTGGGAACAAGATATAAAATAATATTTTTCTTTGTAAGTCAAACACGTGATTTTATTTTTTTAAACCTGACAAAAAAAGCTTCCTGATGCATACATGTAAATATGACTTAAAAAAAATATAAGCAATAACCCAGTTTTACATATTTGAGGTTTTTAGATTGATGTTTAAAAAAATACCCGTGCACATGTACGAGAACTTTCACAAGATGTTTAGTGGAAGTAACCAGAATACTTTTAATATCTGCAAGAACTGCGGAGGAGCTTGCGAGCATAATAAAATAGGAACTCTGCTCCCTGGTGAAAAAGAATATATGGCAAAAAAAATGGGTATAAGCGTTTCAGAATTCAAGTTCAGGTACCTGGATATTTTAAAAATGGACAACGGAACTCTTGTTCACGTATTAAAGCTTGGAGAATTGTGTCCTTTTTTGAACAAAGAAACCGAAGCATGCGAATGCAGTGATTTCAAACCCATAATCTGCAAAATCTACCCTCTTGTTTTTACGGTTGAAGCTGGAAAGGTACATTTCACGATAGATAACTGGTGCCAGTTATCAAGAAAAAAAGCCTGCAGGGATTATTTTGAATCTGCAATCCCCCTTTTGTCCAGGCTTCCTATCCCTATTGAATGGTTCAGTCATGTAGTAAGCTATGATGACCTTTATTTTGATTATGAACAGTTAAGAAAATCCAGAAAGGGAAAAAGTCCGTACGCCGTTTTTACACTGGCAGAACTTTTAAGCCTCCAGAAAGATTGCACTGAAATGGACCAGGTAGAAATGGACAAGATAAAAGGGTTTAAGATCGAAGCAGGAAAGTTAGAAATGTATAAGATGAAGACAGCAGGCTCCAGTCTTGATTTCTATCAGGAAATCGAGGAACCTGCCTTCTAACCGGAGAATGAAATATTTACAGTTTAAAGACAAAACAACGTTCAAGGGGTTTTCAGTCAGTTGACCTGGATTTTACCTGTTCTTTTTAAGTTTCCCTCACAACTCAGGATCTTCAGCAGTTCCTGTACTGCTGGGTGATTCTGCTTCACCGCTGCCTTCGGTTCTTTTATCTCCTTTTATAGGAATTGTGAAGGCAAAGGTACTTCCTTCTCCTATCCTGCTATTGAACCAGACATAACCCCCATGCAGGTTAACAATCTGTTTTACCAGGGCGAGTCCAAGCCCTGTTCCCTGGACCTTTTTTGAGGAAAAAGAAGCTACCTGGCTGAAGGGTTTGAAAAGCTTGCTCTGGTCCTCGACTTTGATTCCGATCCCATCGTCCTTGACCGTTATTTCCACCATGTCCCCTTTCTTTTTTGCCTCTATTTTCACAAGTCCATTTTCATGTGAGAACTTAATAGCATTATCCAGCAGGTTGTACAGGATCTGAGCAAAACGAGCCTCATCAGCCCGGATTGTGCTGAGACTTTTGTCCACCTGGATTTTAACCTCAATCATTTTCCTGTCTGCGATAGGATACAGCAGATTTTTTATAGAATTGAGTTTGCTGCCAAGCTCAAACTCTTTATATTCGAGTTCAAGCTTTCCAGCCTCAACTTTAGAAAGGTCAAGAATATCGTTAATCAGGTTCAGAAGATGTTTGCCACTCCTTGAAATGTTTCCTACGGCCTTGAGCTGTTTTTCATTGAGATCTCCATAAATTTTTTCGTATAGCAGGTCAGAGAACCCTATTATTGAGTTAAGCGGGGTTCTCAGCTCATGGCTCATGTTTGCCAGAAACTCGCTCTTGGTACGATTTGCAACCTCAGCAACCTGCTTTTCCTGGAGCAGTTTCTCGGCTTCTTTCCTTTCAGTAATATCCCTGCAGGTTTGAAGCACCCCTATGATCTTTCCCTGCTCGTCCGTCACAGGAGTTGCCTGGACAAACCAGACTTTCCTGTCCTTTGCAGTAAATTCTCCTGATTTCTTCTCCCCGGTTGTAAAGATATGTTCAAGATGCAGGAACTCAACTAAGGGGCCGCTGATCCCGGGAGTAGATTTCAGGCAGATTCCCATTGCCGCTTCAAGATCCATATTCATATATTCGAGAGCAGCTTTGTTTGCCCAGATGATTTTTAAGTCGGGGCTCACAAAGAGGACCAGTTCGTTGAGCGAGTCGAGCAGGACTTTCTTTTCACGGGCCTGAGCTTTTAATTCCTGTTCTGCAAGATAGATCTCATTTAACATCCCGTTTATTTCTCTTGAAAGACGATAGAGTTCATCATTGTCTTTGAGATCCAACCTTTTGGAAAGATCTTTTTCGGACCTTACCTTTGTGACAAAATCGTCAATTTCTACTAATCTCGAAATAAATAATTTGTCAAGCGCAAATTTGACGCCTACTCCTGTCATAAGCCCCGTCAGAAGCAGGAACCAGTACATGTAATTAAGAGTTTTTTCGCCATGCTTATAAAGTTCCCTCTGGAAATCCGCCCTGATAAGCAGAGCAAGGTTGCCGTTTATATCCCTCAGCCCGAAATAACCCGCAATTTGATCTTCACTCAGGGGTTCAACTAAAATCCTGTCAGGATTTTCCGAAGCGTTTTTGATTTTCGTCTGAAAATCTGCAGGCATTTTCTCATCTGCCCTGTACATCAGCAGGGAAGAGCGGGTAACCCTTTTAAAAGAATCAAGGAGCTCGTCGTCAAAATATCTCCCGAAAATGAGTGTGCCCTTCGAAGGCCCTTCATAGGTTGTTGTGAGAATAGGGTGGCAGGAAATAAACATGGGGTCTTCGTCAAGTAAAACAAAACCGCTTATTGAGTCTTCTTCTCCGGTTGTAAGAAGACTTCCGTCTTCTATCATTGCAAGCAGATCCTCAGACACAGGCATTTCTTCCGCAGTATGAGTATCCACAGACTTGACATAAACCACTTTCCCGGAACTATTAACGAAAATCATGACATTAACATTAATCCCGGCAAGCGTCTGATTCTGCAGGTCAACATCTATATATTCCTGATTTTTGTCGTCAATAAACTGGTAGGTGTCATCCCAGCAAGCCCAGTCCTGGACAATATAATCCAGGTACCCCTGTTCTGTGGCTACAGAGTTTTGCACTCGCTCTACATTTTCTAGTGTATCAGCCTGTTCAAGCTCCAAAAAGTTGGACAGCTGCATGTTATGCGTAAATGTAAATGAGGCTGTAAGCACTGAAAAAATTAAGAGGGTGATAATAAGAACTTTTTTGCTAATATCTATTGCGCATACCCCCAACAACTTAGAAGTAAAGAGGAGCTTGAAGTTAATATATTAATTAATATTAAAAGAAGAGAAACTATATAAGAGTTGGGAGACATTTTAAATAATTTTTAATATAAATGTCATTAATATATTCTATTAAACTCAATGATTTCAGAGAAAAAGTGAGGATGAGCTTAAATAAGCACTATCAAAAACTTAGAATTCTATCTCTCGACTATTTTTCGGCTAATTTATATAATTTTTGACTATCGTTTTTCTGGCATCAAAATAGCCCTGCTCTGCAATTTCAGAACTCCCTTTCAGGGATGCAGTTTTCATACCAAAGGTATGGGCAAACTCCTGAACATTTTTATGAAAATCCGGCTCATATGAAATTCCGGTTTCTATTTTTGCAGCCAGGCAGTAGCGTGAATTTTTCAGATACTTGTTATTTAAGTCTCGACTTCCTGACTCATTCTCAAAATTTTTCCAGCTCGAAGCCCACATAGGAGTCAGGTAAATCGTGCCTTTGCCTCTAAAGGCAAGCATGGCTCTGGCATAGGCTTCGTTTCCTCCAAGTGCCGTGCTGATACAATCTTCAACGATCTCTCCAGCTTTATCTTTCAGGAAAAAAAGTGGACACCCAAGGTCTTTGAAATCCTTTTCCAGTTCCCCAAGAACGTGCCCGCAGGTACCGTAGAAAATAAGTATCCCGTCGGAAAATGCAGCCATCTGCCGGATATTTCGGTAAACTTCGGACTTAAGCAGTTCAAGGTCGGCATGCAGCCCAAGCCTGAGCAGGTTTACAACCACACTTGTTCGCTGTCCTGCCCTCAAATTCATTTTCTCACATACTTTTCCGATATACGGAAAGGGGGCAAGGAACTTTGAGAGGGTTTCGAAATCAGGGTTGAACCCTGCCTTGAAAAACATCTGAACTCTATCCAGGGGAAGCGTCCTCGGGATACATTTTCCGGCCCTGAGTTTCCGAATAAACCCCGAAATATTCCCGTTCTCCACAACTATTAGCTGCTTCAGTTCGCAGTCTTTTGAAAGCACATGTACAAGCTCGTCCTCGAGCATACCACAGGCGATAATACTTAACACAGGCATGTTTCACTTACAACTTTATTTCAGGTCTGCACCTTTCAGTTTTGCAGTTATAGTTTGGAATTTAAAGATCGTTTCAGGCTTTATAGCTATAGATTTGATTTTGCGGCCCAGTTTCAGGCTTAAATTTGTCGTTAATATTTTGAATATCGTTTCAGGCTTTAAAGCTTAGTTCAGGTTTTGTACATCATTTCAGGCTAATTTAATATAGAGTTATGTAATCAAAAGCAACAGCTAAACAGGAAAAATAGAGGATTTCTTACTTAAAAAGAAACGAGGATAACAAAAACAAAATGTGATTTTTCACCTTCCTTCGCATCACTCCATTATTCTCTTACCCCTGCTCCTTTCAACAGATTTAATCTGGCAAATTAACTGCTTATTTGTACGTTGTTTGTTTATCGGATTTACTCACGTTTTCTCTTCTTATAAGTTTCAGGTCTTGATTTTCCACAGTTTATTTTTTTGATTTTTCAGGAATTTTCTTATCAGGAGTAACTCCGTAATACTTTGTCCTTGCGGCTCCCCAGATACAACCATTTTTCCCGAAGATCTTCAGCTCAAGGTTCTGAATAGACTTGCAAATACCATTGCCTGCTCTTGCGCCTTTACAGACTATGCAGAGCTTTTCGCAAAAAACAGGGGGCTTTCCCTTATCTTCAACCATATCCTCACTCCTGATTCATTATATTTTTCGCAGGTATCCCACAGGTGCAATTCGGGTTTTTCATATGCTTTTTTGACAGGATACCTGTACGAACGGTTAACCTTTACAAATGGTTATTTTGGCCAGCGACCTTTTTAGGTGTATTTTCCGGTTAGAGAAGTTTCTTTCCGGCTGCAGGACCGGGAGCGCACTGGAAAACGTCGCTTATCATGACCTCAATGAGGGTTTTTGCAGGAAGACCTGGCTTTGCAGCATTCACAATTGCTTTCATCTTATCGAATTTTTCGCCTGAACTGATAAGTGTAGCTTTTCCTTTTATCTGGTAGCAGCCGCCTGTTTCTGGCCCCCATACATAGATTGCAACATTTGGGTTTTCCTCCAGGTTTGCCAGAGATTTAACCATGAAATTGTCTGCAATCCAGATAGTCTCATCATCCACAAGCTGGCAGAAACCTATGGGCACTACGTTAGGAACTCCCTCTTTTGAAGCCGTTGCAACAGGGAAGATCTTTACTTTCGAAAAAGCAGTCTTCATCTCTTCGCTTAACTTTACCATAATATTTTCACCATCAGGTTGATTTGCAGTATAAATTTATATATTTAAGCGTTAGAATTCTGTACCAGAGGAGATATTTGTGTACTTTAGTAACCTTTCCTGATTAAATATGTATTATTAAATTCTATTTAGGCTAAAAAGGGGATAATATTGATTCTTATGAACATCAGGGATCTGGATAAGGAGATAATGGGTAAAATTGGTTCCGGGAACAGTTTTAAAAACGAAAACGTTATTAACTGGAAAAACTGGCTGAACGAATACAAATTTCTTCCCGGCCACCCTACGAGCCTTATGCCTGGCTTTTTGTCTTTCTGGCCTGAAAAACTAAATAAAAACAAAAAAATGTCGTTTTTTAGCTTACCTCGTTCTCAGAAATCGACCTTATTTCAGAAATCAACCTTTTCTCTGTACCCGAACTCAATGCTGTAATCCAGATAATAAACAATCTCGGGTTCGATTTTTATCATGATAGTATCCGGATCAGGCGGCATATCTGCAGTAACAGGGAATTTGGCTGTCAGGATCTCCCCGACTTCCCGCAGTTCCGTCTCATCGGTCACTATCGATGCCCTGCCTTCGACCTGAAGTGCCTGCATATCAAACCAGTCAGGATCGTCCTCATCAACCGTAAATGCTACATGCGGGTTTTGCATGATATTCTGGACCTTTCGAGTGTTTTTATTGGTAGCCAGGTATACGATTTCATTTTCTGAAACATACGCCATCGTATGAGCCATTGGCCTGCCCTGAGGGCTCAGGGTTGCGAGGTTCAGGTAATAGTGAGTTGCAAGGTACTCACAAATCTTAGCTTTGAGCTCTTCTGTCATATTCCCCACCAGATGTTTTAACTTTCAGTCAGACCCCATAGGGATCTTTCATATCGAGCCTTTCCAGATATTATATTTCAGGATACTCTTGAATTAATGCTATGAAGGGAAAAAATCTATAGATGATCTGCTGATATTTTCAGTCCTTTCCCCATACAATTTATAGGTGCAAAATTTATAAATTTTTCTTATAATTTAAGAAACCTGCAAATAAAATCCGATAGGAATCGTAAAAACAGGTCAAGTGGTTAAGGAAAAAGAAGCGTTGACTTTTCCAGAAGGGAAAACAAGTGAAATGAAGGAGCTGAAATTAAAGAAGTAAAATTAAAGAAGTCAAAATGAAAAAAGTGATACAAAAAAAGCAATCAGGACTTTCGCTTCTTCACACACTCTTTTAGTCTTTCTTCAAGCCGGATCCGGGAGATAAAAACTCCAAACTGGGTTGCTATGGTTTCAATAACCGTGCGCACGCTATCCGAAAGCTCATACTCCATACTTGAGGCAAGATAAAAGGCGGCAATAACCTCTTTTTCGGATTTGACCGGAATTATTGCCGTAGCTCTCAGATTTTCCTGCCTGAGCGCATCGTCTCTGGAGGTAAGAAGGAGGTCTATATGCTGCTTATAGACAGGCTGTCCTATCATAACGAGCTTGGCATTTGGGGAATTTGCACTGTAGTAAGAGGCATTCTCGACAAAGGTCGGAGAAAAACCGTGATGTATGGCTAGAGTCATATCGCCGGTGTCTTCATCAACCAGGTAGATGCCTCCTGCATCGATTTCATCTATCTGAAGGCATGAGTCAAGCAGGATATCAAGTGTTTCATCCAGGTGCTGTGAAGTGCTAAGAGCAATTCCAAGGTCCCGCTGGATATAAAGCAGTTTCTCTTTTCGTTTTCTTTCGGTAATGTCAAGAATTATGCCTTTAAGGTACTTTACGACCCCGTTCTCATCGGCTTCGATAAAGGTTCTTTCATCAACCCAGCGTACTTCCCCGGACTTTGTCAGTATCCTGTATTCCTGAGAGAAATCAACATAATCCTCTTCAATCCTTCTTGAGAGCTCTCTTTCGACCCTTTCAAGGTCGTCAGGGTGCACAATGTTCCCATACAGAAGTTTCCCTGAGGTGAATTCTTCTACTGTATACCCGAACTGCTTTACGTTTTCCGAAACAAACTCTGCAGGCCAGTACTTTTCGGGCCGCCACAGGAAAACAGTTACAGGAACTTTATTTATTACTGAGATCAGCTCTTTCGCCATCTCAAGTGCGCTGCATAAAGCTATCTCATTGAGGTATTTGCAGGCTTTTTGTTTGCTGGTACTTCCGTTTTTAGCCGGATTTGAAGTCGCTTTAGCCATCGTATTCTCCGTTCAGGAACCTTTTACAGGAAGCTATGAGAAAATTTCATGTATTTAGTTTTTTTGCTGCAATTACATAGAAAGACGCAATAAATTAAATAGATTGTGATTCGGAATTATAGAAGGATCATTATGCAGAGGCTTATTGCTGTTTGGATTAAGTGAGGTCCAGACCCGAGATTTAGCAGGAAAAAATAAAAGCCAGGGGAAAAATATATAAACAAAACTCCAATCCGGCTTGCTTCGGGAGAGGATATGTTCGGAAAATAATAAGAAAAAGGGTAAGAAAAAGGAGAAGAAAATAAAGCAAATTTTTCAGTCAAGAAAATTTCTTTACGAACTTTTTTACATCTTCATCCTGCCAGCCGTCTATTAATTCCCGGACAGCAGCATCTCTTACAAATTCGTCTTTTTCTTTAAGGGCTATCTCCTTTATCAGGGGAAGAGTACCGGGGTCCGCATGCCAGATTTTTGCAAGTTCCTGAACTGCAGTAATCCGTACAAAATTATCGCTGTCATTCAGCAACCTGTCCCTTACGAGGCGAAGCGTTTCCGGCTTTTTATGCCAGATTTTTGCAAGTTCTTCCATGGCATTTTTCCTGACCGAGTAATGTTCATCAGAAACAGCTTTATCCATGATCAGTTCAAATGTTCCAGACGCTTCAGGCCATAAGGAAGCAAGCAGGCTGACTGCGGTTCCCCTTACCATATTATCTTCATCGTGAATGCACCTGTCCATAATAAAGTCCAGAATTTCAGGCTCATTCCGCCAGCCGTTTGCAAGTTCCTGGATTGCAACTCCCCTTACGGAATAATGGTCATCCTTAACTGCCCTTTTCTTTATAAAGGGGATTAGATCTTCTTTGGAAGGCCATTTTTCTGTCAGTTCCTGCAAAGCTGCACTCCTTACAGCATAGTGCTCGTCGTTCAGGGCTTTATCCATGACCAGTTGAAGGACCGCTGGCTCTGTACTCCAGTATTTTGCAACGCTCTGGACTGCAATAGCCCTGACAAAACCGTCTTTTTCCTTTAGAACCCTGTCTGTAATAAAATTCAGACTGCAGCAGCTTTTACCCCAGCATCTGGAAAGCTCCTGAAGAGCCGCGCTCCGGACGAACTTATCTCCCGCATTCTCAGCCCAGTCCCTTAGAAGTTCAGGAATTTCGGGCAGATGCTTCCAGTTTTCTGCAAGTTCTTTTACAGCAGCCCTCCGGACCTCATAATTACAGTCCCCGGTAGCCCTTTCCCTGATAAGGGATAGAGTTTCGGGGCTTCCTTTCCAGAACCTTGCCAGCTCCTGAAGGGCGGTCTTTCGGACTGAGTAATGGCTATCCTCGACAGCTCGCTCTTTAATGAGTTCAAAAATAACTTCACTGTCACTATAATTTTTTGCAAGGGTAAGAAGAGCTTTACGTCTAACCGCATAATCCTTTTCTCTTACTGCCCGAGCTTTAAGCAACTCCAGAGACCTAAAAGAAATTGCCTCTTTATCGTCAGGATCTCCGGGGGGATGAGATATAACACTTTCAGGCATTTCTTTCCACCTACTTCTTTTCTACCACTAATTCGATGTCTATCGGAATATGATAAACCTGATTAATATATTCACACTTGTTATTTAAATTATACATAAAGACATTATGGAATTAAAAGCTACATATAAAAAAATTAAAATTAGCAGTAAAGCGTATTCGCCAGTTTGCTCTGCGATTATTTTTGATTTAGAAGCAGCTGAAGATAAATCTTTTGGAATCTTCAATGCCCTTAATTAATAAAATTAATTCACAAAGATTCCAGGGTTTCAGGCTATTTTAGTTTCCGCATTTTTTGGATCACATTACCGGTTCAGATTCTTTACAAGTCTGACCTGACCTGGTCGAAGCTTGGTTGAACCTACTCAAAGCTTGACCTTCCTGATTTGAAGCCTGGCTTATTAAAGCTTGATTTGACTTCCTCAGGCAGTGATAGATCAATTTAATATATCACCGGAGACATCATCATAAATATAATTTCCAGAGAGAAACAGAGAGATAGTTCTAAAAGACAGCTACTGCAAGCAATTATATTATCTTTTTTTCAATGTACTCGTGATAAAATGAAGACAGGGGGATTTACAGATATGGAAGATGGTTTTCAAGGAGTGCTGAAAGGTCAGAAAATAGCTTATTTTTCGATGGAAATAGGACTTCGCAATGAAATCCCTACATACGCAGGCGGGCTTGGAGTGCTCGCAGGCGATACAATCCGCTCGGCTTCAGACCTCAAAGTTCCGGTTGTTGCAGTAACTCTGGTCAGCAATAAAGGATATTTCAGGCAGAGCCTTGACGTCCTGGGAAACCAGACCGAACAAATTGAAGAGTGGGACCCTTCACGTTTTATGACCAGAATGCCGCAGGAAGTGAGCGTTAAAATTCAGGACAGGGAAGTTAAAATCCAGGCATGGCAACATAACTGCAAGAGCCTGACAGGGGGTTGCGTACCCATTATTTTCCTCGATACCAATGTAGAGGGGAACTCATGGGAAGACCGCGGGATCACAGATTTTCTTTATGGGGGTGACCATTCCTACCGGCTCAAGCAGGAAATCGTGCTCGGGATAGGTGGAGTGCGGATGCTTGAAGCCCTGGGCTTTAAAGTCCGGAAATACCATATGAATGAGGGGCATTCAAGCCTGCTCGCCCTTGAACTCTTAAAGTGCAATAATAAAGACGCTACAAGAGTAAAGGACCTCTGTATTTTTACCACCCATACTCCCGTAGAAGCCGGGCATGACAAGTTCGATTACGGGCTTGTGGAGGATCTGATAAGGGATAAAAACGACGTAGACATCCTCAGAAGATTTGGAGGGGCAGATCGTTTCAATACAAGCCTTTTTGCCCTCAACCTGTCCGATTACGTCAATGGCGTCACAAAAAGGCACAGCCGGGTTTCAAGCGAACTCTTTCCCGGATACTCAATTCAGGCAATAACAAACGGCGTCCACTCTTATACCTGGACATCTCCTTTTTTCAGGCAACTTTTTGACCGCTATCTGCCGGGCTGGGCAAATGAACCTGAACTCCTGGTAAGGATAGGGGGAATTCCGGATGACGAAATCTGGGAAGCTCGCAGAAATGCGAAAAAAGCCCTCATAGACGAGGTCAACAAAAGAACAGGGGCAGGCATGGACTATGAGACCCTGACAATAGGTTTTGCACGGCGGATGACCGAATATAAACGCGCAACCCTGATCCTCTCCGACCTTGAAAGGCTCAGAAAGATTAACAGGAGGGGCAGGATTCAGCTTATCTTCGCAGGCAAGGCTCATCCGCATGATGAAGCAGGCAAACAGCTTATACGAAACATTTTCAAAAGCATCGAAACGCTCCGGAACGAGCTTAAGATCGTCTTTCTGGAAAATTATGATATGGACCTTGCCGCAAAGATGGTTTCCGGAGTTGACGTCTGGCTGAACACTCCTACCCGTCCCTATGAAGCCTCGGGAACAAGCGGCATGAAAGCTGCCCATAACGGGGTCGTAAATTTCAGTGTACTTGACGGCTGGTGGATTGAAGGGTGGATCGAAGGGGTGACCGGCTGGTCCATAGGGCCCAAGCCCGAAGAGCACCTCTCAGGGGAGGAAGCAAGGCTTGCTGAACTTGATGACCTTTACAACAAACTCTACTACATTATAGTCCCCACATATTACGACCGCAGAGACGAATGGTTTAAACTGATTAATAACTCGATAGGCATGGTTGCATATTATTTCAACAGCCACAGGATGATGAGGCGTTATGTTACGCATGCTTACCTGTAATCTTTAGAAATCAGTTTGCTCAAACAATTTGAAGGAAAAGGTCAGTTGAGAAAAGAATCCAGGGTAAGTTGAAGGAAAAAATCCAGAAAAGCTTATGCCTTCCCGGAGCCCAATCTACGAATACTTTCACGGGCTCCTTCCGCTTTTGTTTCGAGCCCTTTGCTTTCCCAGAGGTCAGCAGCAATCTTAAAAGCATTTTCTGCAGCTTTCAGATTTCCAAGTTTCAGGAAGACCTTTCCTTTTTCATACCAGGCTTCGGGATGATCGGGCCTTAGCCGGGTCGCCTTCTCAAAAGCTTGCAGAGCCTCTTTTTCCGAACCGGCTTTAAAGAGGATTTTTCCCCGGAGCTGCCAGGCTTCGGCATTTTCAGGTTTTACCTCAAGGGCTTTTTTAAACGCCTGCATGGCTTTTTCCTGCTCGCCAAGCCTGAGCCAGAGTTTCCCAGTTTCAAACAGGACATCGGGGTCCCCGGGATTTCTTTCCAGGGCTATTTCATATTCTCTGAGCTTCTCTTCACACAGGCGTATGAGAGAAAGCACGGCATCCTTGCCCTCCCAGGCGTTTTTCTGCACAGGGTTCAGTGAAATGGATTTTTCGAAAGCCTCAAGCGCATCCCGGAAGCGTTCGAGGTTTTTTAGAGCAAAACCCGTGTTAGTCCAGAGCCCTGCATTCTCAGGCTTAATTTCTGCGGCTCTTTCGAAGATCTCAAGAGCTTCTTCATAGCGTTTGAGTTTCAGGAAGGAATTTCCCTTATGGTACAGAGCTGCAAAATCCAGAGGATTTGCTTCAAGCACCCGATCAAAAGTTTTGAGCGCGAGCTTCAGCCTACCCTGCCTGTAAAGAGCCACACCTTCTTCGTAGATTCCTTCTGCCCCTCTACTTTCCGGGCTTCTGCCTTCTCCCTCCCCTTCGGCCCTGTCTCTTTCAAGTCCGGTTTCCGAGAGGTACCTGAACCCTGCCGAGTCCTCCCGGTCAGGCCTGACATCAAGATATATGAACTCCTCTTTTGGCACGAAGGCCTTGCAGATCCATCCGGGTTCAGCCCTTCGGTTAGTGATTATACAGTACCCGTTTATGTACTTCGAACAGACCCCGCAGCAGTAAATATGCCTCTCCAGACGGTACCGTATCTGGTCAAGCTCGGTAGTAACCAGCCCCTGGTTCAGCCTTGTTTTGAAGGTCTCATAAGGAATATTTTTGATTTTAATATAGACTGTTGAAGGAGCAGGCGGGTCCCATTCAAAGGGCTTTTCGGTTTGTTTTTTTCGGATCATAACTTTCTTTGAGAGTTTTGTTTGGACTTACCGGCGTTTTCGAGTCCTGAGAATATAAGCCTTTTTCGAAGTTTTTTGAAAATTTTTTTCAAACCTTTTCCAAACCTTGAAGTCATTCATATTACTAAGAACTTATTACCTTAAATTTTAATAATTAAACAAATTAATTAAAGTAACGAATATAATTAAAGTAACGAATATATTAGAAATTATCATTTGGTCAGCATATTTTCTAAATAAGAGAGGGTAAACTTATGAGTTATAAGAAAACACATGGAGTCCCTGCACTATTCTCTTTTTTCATTCCCGGCCTGGGCCAGCTTGTAAAGGGGCAAGTATCCAAGGCACTTGGCGTCTGGGCAGCCCTGTTAATCAGCGCATTCATGAGCATTATCGGAATCGGGATTTTAATGGGAATGGTTGTATGGGTCGCACAGATCTATGATGCCTATAACGCCTGAGTGAAAAACTAAGCGCCCAATGTTACATGGTTGCTACCCCGGCAGAGTTACGGCTCTGCAGCCCGAATTGAGCCTTGGGATCGCATAAAATCGGAGATTTCATGGGATTTGCGATGTAATCGCAACAGTACGCGGTCTGTTTCTCTTCGCTCAAGCGGACTAATTTATAGGTTTTAACAGTTAGCTTCGTTCAAGATGGCTGAATTATGATTTCTGTCCAATGCAACCTTATTCGCCATACCGGGTCGTTCTTTTCCCGCTCGATGAAGGAGAGCGGTCTTTCCCGCAAAAAAGAGCAAAGTAAGTGACGAAAGATAATTGAGTAAGAACAAGAAACAAACAGGTCAAGGCAGCAGAAATCTTGGTCTTATTTCTCTTTCAAATTTGTCTTTCTTTTTTCCTTTTGTGAAGGGCCGCCAGACAGGCTGGCGGAGGTGCTTATATTTATCTGGAATTTAAATGAGGTTCCCAGGGTTAAGTGAAGTATTCTTCGGACAGGGGAGATAGTTCTGAATTCAGTTTCTCCTGGTGGACCACCAAAAAATAAGTAAAGGGAAAAAAGGTTTAAGAGAAATTAAGATTCATTCACCATTTTCCAGTTTATCCAGCTCCTGAATTCTCAACTCCACAACGTCCATGGCATCTTCAAAGAGCTGCCTGTTGATTTCGATCCCGAAATATTTCTTGAGTTTCTCTTCAGGAGGTATTATCGAACCTGCAGAGAGGTAGGCAATGTAGTTTTTGTTGAAGGCTTCCGGAGCTTCCCGGTACTGCTTGAAGAGGGCGAGAGTTATTGCCTTTGAAATAGCGTAGTTGAAAGTATAGTAGTTATTTGTCAGGTAGATGTGGTTAATGTAGGTCCATTCCGCAGAGTCTTCAGCGTAATATTCTACTGAGTCGCTCCTGTATTCTTTAGAGAGGGCTGTCCAGAGAGCATTGAGTTCAGCTCCGCTGGCTTTCCCGTTTTTAGCGCAGAGCTGGTGAGCCTTATATTCGAATTCCGTAATCATGGGCTGGCGGGTAAAATAGTTCTGGTATTCCCCTATGTGCTGGGCAAGCACGGCAACTGCGGTTTCCTTATCGGAGTTTTCAACCACATAATCAACAAAGAGTTCCTCGTTGAAAGTGGATGGGACCTCCATTTCATAGATCTGGCCTGTGCAGTAGAGATAATCCACGGAATTGCCCATCAGATAGAAATTGATTCCGTGCCCGAGTTCATGAGTAAGAGTCTTCTGGTCACTGATAATGCCGTCATAGTTCATAAAAATCAGGGCAGGAGCCTTCAGGGCATAGAGGCCGTAACAGTAACCGCCGGGCTGTTTTCCATTTTCGGGGGCAGGATATACGTCTATGAAATTTCCGGTTACCGTTTTTAAGAAAATTTCGTTAAAACGGGGGTCCATCCCGGAATAGGATTTCTGGATCTCCTGCAAAGCATCTGTGTAAGTATAATTCTTATTGGTTTGGCCCGTTAACTGGAGCATAAGGTCGTATGGTCTGAGCTTCTCAAGCCCGAGCTTCTTCCTCCTGAACTCGTTATAATCCTCAAATACGTGTTTTCTCTTCTTGAAAACCGTACTCATATCATCAACCTGATCCTTTGTAAGATAAAGGCCATACAGGTTAGATTCATAAGAGTCCATGTAGTTCAGTTCTCTTGCGATAAGGTCGTCAAGTCGGGCTTTTTCAGAATAGAGAGATGCCATTGAATCGGATTCGTTTATCAGGTGGTAAAACCTCTGATCATAACACCTTTTCCTGTTCTCCCGGCTCTGGTCTGTTGCAAGCAGAGTATTGTAAGACTGAGAATTGACCTGAAACTTCTCCCCACTCTCAAGAGTTATACCTCCTGCCATCGTGACTTTATTGGTAATTTCAGAAATAGCTTCAGTTTCCAGTTTCATGCGCTGATTTTCAATATCTGCAAGATATATAGCATGGGCTTCATTCAGCGGCCTGTGCTCTATATACCTCATATATGTTGCTTCAAGGTAAGGCCGATATACCTCAAGCCCGGGCTCTTCGGAAAAGAGCCTGTTCCACTCCTCTTTATTAAGCGATGTCAGTTCCACGGTTGCAAATGCGCTGGCCATTTTATGCTCGGTAATCAGGTCCTGAGATCCCGCAAGAAGAGAAATAAAGAACTGGTCATTCACATTTTTGCTGAGCTGGGTATATGCGTAAATATAGAGAACATCAATAGACCTTGAAAAGTCCTTTTCAGTTTCCAGATAATCCCGTAAAACTGACCCGGAAAGTCTCTCAAATTCCGGACGGAAAATCTGGTTTATTTCTTCGGATCTCTTTTTTAACTCCCCAAGCTTTTCTAAGGCAGTTTCCCTGCTGCTGAAAAGATAGGAATCATTCCATTCCGTTGTAACCTCATCGGGGTTAAGCTCTTTAAACATGTGATTCTCTCCTGTGCTTATGGATTTCTCTGCTTATTCGGAAGTCCCACGCCCTGAAAAGACTGCAAAAACCATTTGATACTCCGAGAGAACAAAAACGCTTACCTAACTTTCGTCCCATAAATCCGCTACCCTCCGGTTACTATTATTCTATTACTGAAAACATATACTTCTGACTGGGAATATATCGGGACTAATTCATATTAATCTAATGTCCAAAAGCAGACTTAAAAAAGGCTCTCTTATTATTTTTGATAAAGGCGCTAATACCACAGAGAATATCAAGAGTATACAGAATGATGGGATGGACTATCTCACTGCCATGAAACTGAATACGAGTGACGATAAAATAATAGAGAAATTTGATCTGGAAAGAGCAGAACTGATAGATCCTGAAAAAGGTATATATGGAATGAAAATCGTCAAGCCTAGCAGCATTAAGTATTTCTATTTCTCTGAATCTTTACAGAAAAGGCAGTTAGAAGCAAAGGCAAGAGCTGTTGTGAGGAAACTAAAGGAAGCAAAAGAGATTCACAAGGCGGTCATAAACAAAAAAAAGCTTCCGAAGAAATTCAGAATAAATAATGAGTTGATTGAAATTGATTACTCTTTTAGAACTAAGCTCGAAGAGCTTAGTGACGAGGAAGCTATAGAACTCCTGAAAGCTTCACTGATTAACGGAAGAGAAGGATTTTTCTGTCTGAAATCAAGCAGGGATTTGACACTTGAAGATACATTGATAATATACAGAAAAAAGGATTCTATTGAGAAAATATTCCATTCTTTGAAAAACGAAATTAATATCAAGCCATTAAGAGTGTGGTCGGAGGATAGCATTTATGGAGCTATTATCCTTGGATTTATCGCTCAATTATTCATATCGCTGATGCGATATGAATTTGAAGAGCTAAAACACACCTCTACAAAATTCATTAAAAAAAGCTTGAAGAATTTGACACTTACAATCAAGCTCAGGATAAATGGGGTCAAAAACTATATTTTTGCTAATTTCGACCGGATCAATAGCTTGATAGTAGCAAAATGGAATGGAATTACATAGCAGATGTAACAAATTTTTATAAATTTACAGAACCTGTCAAGGCCAGTTGGACTAAAAAAGAAGGCAAATATTCAGTACCAATTAGTGGAAACTGTCAAACTTGGGATCAATGAAGTCGAAAAAGGTTCTATGATCAGGTCCATATGCATAGAAGGCGTAATAATTGAGAGCCTGAATTGATCTCACAGCTCCCACGACGTAGATGGACGGTAGCACCTCTTTCGACGAGTGGCCGAGATTTTTCCTCATTCCTGTAGCGGTCACTTTTTTTGTCAATGCAGGGATCGAAATCAGATAGGCTGCGTCAGCTGACCCAGCTTATCGGTGAGCCTGATATTCTCTGAATAGTCGACCGGACAGACGACCACTGAGACCACATCTTCGGCAAGGGCTTTCTTGAGCGTTGGCAGGAGGTCAGCAGCCGCCTCAATGCGGTAGCCCCTGGCCCCGAAGCTCTCGGCGTACTTGACCAGGTCCGGGTTGCCGAAATCGACAAAGGAGTGGTGCCCCAGTTCCACGTCCATCTTCCACTTGATCAGGCCGTAGGCATCATCGACCCAGACGAGTACAACGAACGGGATACGCTCCCGTATTGCAGTCTCCAGCTCCTGGGAATTCATCAGGAAGCTGCCATCGCCCGTCACGGCGAGTACCTTCCGGTCAGGATAAGCGAGCTTCGCGCCGATCGCCCCAGGCACAGCAAACGCCATCGTCGCTAAACCATTCGAGATCACACAGGTATTCGGCTGATACGTCGGGTAGAGACGGGCCATCCACATTTTCAGGGCACCGGTATCAACCAGCGCGATATCCGAATCCCCCATGGCCGCACGGATGTCGGAGACCAGCCGCTGCGGTTTGACTGGATATGCATCGGCACGTGCCCCATACTCGAGCTCTTCCCTGAGCAGGTTCCGGATTTTTCGGTCCGCGGTGTCCAACCCCTCTTTCGGAGTTGTTATTGCGGCTAGCCCGTCAAGCGCAGCCGAGAGGTTCCCTTCAACGTTGACGGTGACGGGATAGTGAGCGTCGATCTCGGCCGGGTATCGATGCAGGTGCAGGATCTTCTTGTCGGCATTGGGGTTTATGCGGACGGGATCGAACTCCTGGAGGTCGTAGCCGACGCAGACGATCACGTCCGCCTCATCGAATCCGAAGTTCACGTAGTCATGTTGCATGAACCCTATGGTGCCCAGGGAGTTGGGATGGTCATCAGGGAAGATACCCTTGCCCATGAACGTGGTTGCAACCGGGATCCGAAGGCGTTCGGAGAACCGGACAAGAGCGTCCCCGGCGTGGTCTCGCACTGCTCCATGGCCTGCGAGGATAATCGGTTTTGTCGCCGCCTGCAGGACTTGCGCTGCGTGCGTAATCTGTGCGGGCCCTGGCATGCTGTCCGCTTCATCGGACCGGGCAAGCGGGTGCAAGCCGGTAAGGCCCGTAATTGCCTCTATGTCCTCAGGAACGCAAAGATAGACGGCGCCCGGTCGCGAATTTTGGGCTTTTTCAAACGCTTCTCGCACCATCTCGGGTACGGCAGCGGAGCCGACAATCATCTCGGCCCATTTTGTAACCGGCTTGAACATGCTCAGCAGATCGACAACCTGATGCGTCTCCTTATGGATGCGGTTGAGGCCGACCTGGGCACTGATCGCCACCAGGGGAGTGCTATCGGTAAAGGCGTCGGCAGTTCCCAGAAGCAGATTAATCGCACCTGGTCCCAGCGTGGATACACAGACGCCCGCCTTGCCCGTAACGCGGCCATAGACATCGGCCATGAATGACGCACCCTGTTCATGGCGCACCACGATGAAGCGGATCGTTGAATCTCTCAGGGCATCGACGAGCCTGATGTTCTCCTCGCCGGGCAGCCCAAAAATGTACTCGACACCCTCGTTCTCAAGACACTGGACCATGAGCTGAGCTGTGGTAAGGGTGGTGTCTTCTGCCACGATCTTCTCTTCTGCGCTCTGGCTCTTACCTGCCGAGCTGGCACCCCTGTGAGCCGACCCAGTTTCGTGCAGACAGCTGTGAGTGTCCATCGATTATCCTCCTGTACTCCCTCTAATTACATTATCCGCTTCGTGATGTAATCGGGTGCGTTGTGTCCTCCGGCTGTAATGTGTGCAGCCTCTATGGCAGTTATTCTTGTTATCCTTCCTGTCGCTTTTCATTTCATTCCCCTTCCCTTTTATACTCATCAATAATTATAATTGTAGTTATATATAATGATTTTAGTCTTCAGGACTTATTTATTCCGTCACAGAACAGACCCTGAATGCAAAAGCCGCTGGTACTAACAGGAATAGGATAGTTGCTGTAGCTTTAGCTCCTTCCGGAATAGACATGCGGTTAAAAAGCTCGCTCCAGTAACTCCATAAACAGGAATTATAGGAACCAGCATACATAAACCAAAAGTTCTTTTAAAATGGATGCCTATTCTTGCAGCCAGGGAACCATTATTACCCTATGAGTAAACCAGTGCCGACACCGGGTCCTATAAGTACGAAAAGGATTAATATGACGGTCCGACATAGAGTCCAAAATCGACACCAAACAGAGAAAAAAAGGCCATTGAATTGATTCCTTTCCTGATTGGAATTCCCTCCGAGGCTTGATACAACTATGCCTATGTCCGGTTGCAGAGGTCCTTTTTCTACTCCCCTTCTACCCATTATATTATTACCTTTCCTGATCCATAAAATTTACAAAAGCCCTCTTCCTTCAAACCAGGAGACAGCCAGAGAATGATAATCGCAGGTATTGATGAAGCCGGAAAAGGTCCTGTAATCGGGCCCATGTGCATAGGAGGCGTAAAAATCGATGAGTCTAAAGCCCATGTCCTCAAGGTGCTTGGGGTTGCTGACTCCAAGAAACTGACGCCGAAAAAAAGGGAGCAGCTTGCAGCCCAGATCAAAAAACACGCAGACGGCTTTTTCATCCTTGAGATCAGCCCCTCTCAGATCGACGAGCTCCGGAAAATCATGACTATGAACGAGATCATGGTTGTCTGCTTTGCAAAAGTTCTCGAACAGCTGAAACCGGATATCGTGTATGCCGATGCTGCTGACGTAAAAGCCGAACGCTTTGCCGAAAACCTCCGCAGGCAGTATGCAAAAACCAGCCCTGCCCACGCAAAGAAAATAGAGATCATCTCCATGCACCAGGCAGATGCCACCTATCCTGTAGTCTCGGCAGCTTCCATCATTGCAAAAGTACGCAGGGACGAACTCATTGAAGAGCTCAAGAAAGAATGGGGTGAAGATTTCGGAAGCGGCTATCCCTCGGACCCGAAGACAAAAAGTTTCCTGTTGAAATGGGGAAAAGAACACGGCGGAAAGTTCCCAGAAATCGTCAGGCAGTCCTGGCAGACCGTAGAAAACATAAGGGAAGAACTGGACAAAGCCGAAAAAAAGTAAAGCCCGGAAAAAAGTAAGATCCAGAATTCATAAATCCAGACTTTTAGAAAATGACCTCTATAGCCTGTCTGGCAGCCCCCATCAAAAAAAAGAGAGAAAAAGAGTATGAAACTCCTGGATTCTCCTCTATCTTTTTAAATTTCATCTTTTCTCTTCTTTTATGTTGAAATAATCTTTTTTTAATTCGTCACAAATGTCTCGTTACCATCAACCTCACTTTCGTTTTCTGAAACCTCGTATGAAGAAGTTTCATTCATCAGAGGCATGTAATCCTTACTTCCGGTCGTTTCATTGATAACGTATGGAGTGTCGCCTATACGGTCTCCGTTAGCATCTTCTCCCAAATATTTGTCCCAGTAGTTGCCTGTTGAACTGGTGTTCCAGATATTAGTCCCTTCATCCTCAGCATTGATGTAATTGAAGAATTCGTTCATGTAGGCTATGTTATCAGAGGACTCATTAAAGTATACTCCAATACCATTCAGGTACAGGGAATTATTGAACAGAACATTGGACTTAGTCATCATGGCAACAATTCCATAGTCATTCTTCGAAATCGTGTTGGACATCAGAGTGTTCATATCAGACATTTCAAGGGAAATTCCTCTTGTATTTGAACCTGCTGTGTTGTTCATAATGGTGTTATTAGCAGAATTATTCAGCAGGATTCCCCGGTCATTTGTCAGCACCGTGTTGTCTGACAGTATGTTTTCTTCAGAATTCTCAAGGGCGATCCCCTTATATCCCAGGCTTACAAGGTTGTTGCTGAGGTAGTTTCCCCTGGACCCTGCGAGGGCAATCCCCACATCATTCATTATCAGAGCGTTGTTGCTTAACAAGCAGTTTTCAACTCCTTCAAGGCGAATTCCTACCTCATAGATGTCCCCTTCGGAAGGGCTCCCAGAAATGTAGAAGCCGTCTATTGTAACATTGTTTGAGTTAACGTAAAAGACGTCCTCACCCGAAACCGCACCCAGTACATAAGTGCGTTTTCCCGGGTTTTCTGATGAGGAGTTTGCAAGAATTGAAACTTTCTTTTCCACCTTTACATTTTCCTGGTATACCCCGGGGTTTACAAGAATTGTGTCCCCTTCCTGTGCATTATTAACAGCTTCCTGAATGGAGCTGTAGTTTCCTTCTCCATTAGAGTCTACGGGAATAACCGCAGCTGTTGCCGGGATTATGACTAACCCGAGTATGAGGAGGAAAATTAAAAAAGCATTTAGAACCACTTTTCCTTTCATGAACCAATACTCCCTTTAGTTTATTAAATTATACACATAGAAAAATAAATAGTGTATTATAATAACTCATAGGAATATAATCTAAAGTAATAAAAAGATTTTGAAATATGTGTTCTGAATAATAAATCTGAACTTTCTTTTACGTTTCTCACTAAATATACCCCTGAATATACTCCTGAAGCCGGAAAATCGGTTTAATGAAAAGATGAAAAGATCTAAAGAACAGAAAAATCCCTGTCTTAAGGTCCATACCGGGGTTAAGGGAAGTATTCTTGACCAGGAGGCAATTTTATTCAGTTTTTCTTAAAACCAGTATCAGCACTGTTATTTTTTCCTTTTGTGGCTGGCAAAATGGCTTCAGCCCTGCACGAAGTGAATTAGTAGGACCAGTAAAAAGTAGAAAACTTGCTAAAAACAATTTGAGTGAGGAGAAAACCGAACTCAATTTGAAGAAACAAAAAGTGGATTAAAAGTTCTCAGTAATTGAAGAAACAAAAAGTGGATAAGAAGTTCTCGGCAATTAAAGAAATAAAAAGCGGATTAGAAGTTTTCAGTAATATAATCCGCCATGGACTCGAAAACCTTTCTCCCGTCAGCAGAGCCGAGGATCGATTCGGAAGCTCTTTCCGGATGGGGCATGAGGCCGAGAATGTTTCTTGATGCGTTTACTATTCCTGCGATGTTTTCCAGAGAGCCGTTGGGGTTTGCCTCATCCGTTACTCTTCCTTTTTCGTCTACGTAACGGAAAACAACCTGCTCGTTTTCGTCAAGCTCTGAAAGGGTCGGTTCTTCGGCGTAGAACTTGCCTTCCATGTGGGCGATGGGCATCCTTATAACCTCGCCTTTCCTGAACTTCGAGGTAAAGGGGGTATCAGCCGTCTCGACCCTGAGATTGGTCCAGTGGCACCTGAACTTAGGATATTCGTTTGTGGTAAGAGCCCCTTCAAGAAGCCGGGCTTCGGTCAGCACCTGGAAACCGTTGCAGATCCCGAGCACGGGTTTTCCTTCGGCTGCGATTTTTTTTACGGAATCCATAATCGGAGTTCGGGCTGCAATAGCCCCTGCCCTGAGGTAGTCTCCGTAGGAAAAACCGCCTGGAACAACGACTCCGTCAAAGCCGGCCAGGTTTTCTTCTTTGTACCAGACAGTTTCGGCATCCACACCAACCACGTCTTTAAGGACATGAAGGACGTCCATGTCGCAGTTTGTGCCTCCGAACTGAATAATGGCAATCTTCATCTTTTTCCCTCAATCTTCCTTCAGTATTTTCAAAACGTTTAACTTTCCGGATTTGCTTAATTTTCAATCCCTTTCTTTCCGGGAAGCCCTCAGTTAAGTTCCTTGAGCTTTATTGTGTAGTTGTGGATGATTGGGTTTGCGATAAGCTTCTGGCACATCTCATCAACCTTCTGCTCCGCAACTTCGGCAGATTCGGCTTCGAGCACGATTTCGTACAGTTTTGCGGTCTTTACGCTTTCAACTGCGTATCCAAGGTGTCCGAGAGCCCTTTTAGCTGTAGTGCCTTCAGGGTCAAGCATGCCTGCTTTCTGTTCAATAGTCACTGTTGCCTGGTACTGCATCTTTGTAAGCCTCAATTTTGAATTTTTAAATTATCGGAATTTCACCTGCTTTTCGAGTGCCTGAATGCGGCATCAGGTGAAAGAGAAGGTGAACTTTAAGGTCTGAATTTATGGTAATAATTTCCGGTCTGCACCATAATAAATATAAGATGCTTAAAAACGTTGCGTATATTGGAGGGCACAGATAAAAAACTTCCTTCATAGCAGGCAAAGTCCTTCAAAACCAGAGCTTTCTTTCCTGCCTGCAGCCTCACTCATAATTATAAAATTCTCAAATATAAAAGAACTGAACAGAATAGTAAAGTTTTAAATGTATATATGACGTAATTATATATTGGGTGAAATACTGAACTTCAACGAGCCGGATAGCTGGGATTGTAAACAGGACAGTCTGGAATAGGATATGCACCTGACCAGGCAGCTTGTCCTCTGCAAATACGGAGTCCTGAGAGGCAGCAATTGCTGCAGAGCTTACACACCAAGGAATAAACTGTATGCCACCCGATGTTGCTGCCTTTTCTGCGCGCACTCCATCTGGATAGGGGACGAAAAAAGCGCAAGGAACCCCTTTGCTGCCCTGCAGGGAGACCCCATGTTCGCTGCAGAAGTGCTTCGGGAAGAATCACCCGGATAAAGACCGGATGAAGAGAATAGAAAAAGAGAAGGGAATTAAGAAGAGAATAGGGAAGAAAAAAGAAGCAAGAAAAGAGAAAGGCAAGAAAAAGGTAGGAAAAAGGCAAGGATAAAAAGAGAGAAAATGTTTCTGATCCAATGCCAGAATAAAGGGCAAAAAACGGACCTTTCTTTTTTAGCCTCATATTTTTATCCCGCTCACCTGAAACCCATTTGCCTGAGTTAGATATTTCCGGGGTCATTTTTAAGCGGACTAAATTTAAAATATCACCCAAACAACGTTATTCGCTATATTGAGTCGTTTTTGTCCCGCCCGAGTCCCGTCTCGGGAGGACGGTGTCCGTTTCGCTCCACTTCGTTTCGCTCAAGCGGACTATTATGTAAAAAAGTGAGCTGTGCTCAAGAGGACTAACTAAAACAGTGGTAAAATAAAGAGACGCAGGAGAGCGGTCTTTCCCGCAAATAAGAAGAAAATGAAGAAACGAAGAAAAATTAAAAGATGCGGGAGAAGCTTTTGAATTTAAAAGAGAGCATAGCGGTCAAACCGGCAGAAATTTCAATCTCATTGTTCGTTCAAATCTGTATTTCATTCTTTTTTTCAGGGCCACCAAACAGGCTGGAGAAGGCGCTGATATTTACCCGTAAATTGAAAAACGGTTTCCGGATTTAAGAAAAAGTATTCTCTTAACTCGGGGGACATTTATCAACATACGGTTCCTCTTAATTGAGGCGCTGGTTTTCAACTTATTTTTTTCGACCTGCCCGACCGCCCGACTCTTCCCGGCGCGGCGCAGGAGAGAAAAAAAGAATATTTGGAAATGTCCTGCCGGAAGATTGCAAAATAATAAATACAGGGTGACGCTCGTGTATACCGGACAGAAAGGACAGAAAAAAAGGTGTAATCATGTGCGGAATAGCGGGTGTGTTCGGAACCCCTGATAGTAATATGGAAGTAAAGGAAATGCTTGCAACCCTGGGGCACAGGGGACCCGATGCCTGCGGAATCCATACGGCAGGAGACCTGAGCATAGGAAATACCCTGCTAAAAATAACAGGAGATATGCCCCAGCCACTTACGGGAAAAGGGGCTCTCGTCCTCAATGGGGAGATCTTCAATTTCCGAGAGCTTGCCGCTGAAATCGGAATGGAAACCGATTCAGACACCGAATTGCTTTTTTCACTTATAGAAAACGGGGTAAAGGAAGGAAGTACGCCAATAGATGCTGTCAGCTCTGCACTTTTTAAAGTAAACGGGGACTATGCCCTTGCATATGTCTGCGAGGGAGAACTTGTGCTTGCCAGGGACCCTTCGGGAGTAAAGCCTCTTTTTTACTGCTCCGGAAAAGAGGGTGAAAAGCCGGAAATAGCCTTTGCCTCCGAAAAGAAAGCCCTTGCTTTTATCGGCAGAAAAGCAAAGCCTTTCCCGCAGGGAGGAATTCTGTGTTTCAATACCGAAAATGGTAAAATCACGGAAAAGGCCCCGGAAGGATACCTGAAGACAAAATCGCCTGAAAAGAGGATTTATGCAGAACAGGAGGCTTTATCTCACCTGAAGGCAGCCCTTGAAAAAGCTGTGGAACTCAGGCTTACCCCGACTGCAGGAATTGCATTTTCAGGAGGTATTGACAGCACCTTTTTAGCAGCCCTAGCAAAGCGCATCGATCCTGAGGTCTCCCTTTATGCGGTTGGGCTTCCGGATTCCCATGACATTGCTCAGGCCGAGAGTGCAGCTGAAGCTATCGGCATGAAGAAAAACCTGAAAGTCCATTTTCTCTCGCCCGAAGAAATAGAAGCTGCAGTCCCTCAGGTAATTTATGCAACCGAATCTACGGACCCGATGACGGTTGCAATAGGAATTCCCCTTTACATAGTTGCAAAAACCGCAAGAGAAGATGGAAAACGAGTCCTTCTGACCGGACAGGGGGCAGATGAACTCTTTGGAGGGTACAGGAGGCACGAGGAGTTTCTCGCAAAGGGGGCTGAGGTACTCGACAGGGAGATTTACTCGGACCTGGCAAACATCTCTAAAATTAACCTTGAAAGGGACGATATGGTTACAATGGCCAGCTCCGTGGAACTCAGGGTTCCCTTCCTGGATAAAGAAGTAATAAAAACCGGGCTTGCAATATGCCCGGAGCTGAAGGTCCTGAAAAAAGAGGGCTTCTATGCACGAAAATATATTCTCAGGAAAGCGGCAGAAGGGCTTATCCCTCCGGAAATTCTCTGGAAAGAGAAAAAAGCAATGCAGTACGGGACCGGAGTACAGAAGGTGCTCGACTGGCTTGCCAGGGATTCGGGCTTTTCTAAAAAGCAGGGGAACCACATAGAAAAATACCTCATGCAAATTGCTTCTGAAAAAGATTTTGAGTTTGTGAATAAATGAGAAGCAAGATAGAGGACGTTCTGGATAATCATTATAGTCTACTCAATAATTTATAGTCTACTCTACCCGTACAACGTCACTAGCTGCATTATGTCGTTCTTGTCCCGCTCGACGCAGGAGAACGGTCTTTCCCGTAATAAAGAAGAAAGAAAACAAAAGCTAGAAAGTAACAACTGCTGTAGACGCTGGTAAGTAGAGCGATAAACAAACAGGCAAAAGAGGAAGAAATTTTTGGCTTATTTCTCTTTCATTTATTGTGCTTTTTTCCTTTTGGAAAGGGTCGCCAGACAGGCTGGCGGAGGCGCTTATATTCCATATGAATTTAAATGAGGTTCCCCAGATCAAGGAAAGTATTCTTCGGACAGGGAAACTATTTCTGAACTCATTTTCTCCTGGCAGCAGTATGAGTTCGCACGTTACTTTTTTGCGTTGCAGCCGAAGACAGGTTCAGTCCTGCAAGGAGTGGAACAGAAAAACAAAAGATTCCAGCTTCGGGTATTCTGAATAATGTCAATCGATTAACCCGGAACCACTTAATCACCAAATCAACCAGACATCACTAAATCAATCACTCAACCAAAAATCAATAAATCATTCCATTGGATAAGAATTTTTGAAGCAATTGGGGGAATGAATTTAAATTAAAATTGGATGTTTCAAGGGTTTGGTTGAAAATCTTTTTTATATAATGGTTGCCATACATACAGCGTTAACTATAGAATATATTTAATAATTAAAGGCGAATATATAAAAACAACCTTAAGAGAAGAAATTCGAGTAACAGGATTTACAGAGCTGTACACGAAAGAATCGAGTCTGAACCCTGCTCTTATGTTATAAGACTTAGTGGTTTCTGGCAGGGAAATCCCCCAGGGCTTATTCTATGATCGTGAATATCAGGAGAGTTGATACTGTCAGCAGAGCTTTGTTGCTTGTGTCGCAAACAGTCCAGGAAAATCACAATAGTCTGCCTGTTAAAGACAGAGATTTTCTGGAAAAAAATTGACACATTACAACACAAATTTTTGCTCACTAAACACAAACAAAAATTGTATTAGATTGATCCAGGTGGAAGAGATGTTAAGAGGAAGATCAGTAATTCTTTTTTTGGCAGGCTGCCTTATTATCCTTGCAAATGCTCCGATTGTTTTATGCATGACTTCAGCACCAGTTGTTTACACCGCAGGAGATGGAAGCGGAGACTTCAACTGCGATGGAAAAGATGACCATGTGCAGATAAACCAGGCCCTTAAATTTGTGGCAGAAAATTCCGAATATACGACTGTCCATCTCAAAGGGCCGTTTACGTATGTCATAGACGATAGTCTTCTGATCGGCAGCAATACGACCCTTGAAGGGGACCCGGATGCTGTGGTCAAGCTGGTTGATCACGCGGGCTGGGCTGCCTCAAAACCCCTGATCCGGCAGATGAGCAGTTTGGGGAATTCTAATATCGTCGTCAGAGGTTTCGAAGTTGACGGAAACCATGACAAAAACACCGAAGTCGCCAGAGGTAAAAACTACTATAACGTGATTTACTTTACTCACTGCGACGATGTGCAAGTATATGATATGTACATGCACGACGGGCATGGAGACGGGCTGAGGATAAAATACGGAGAGAATGTCCAGTTTTACAATAACACGGTATATAAACTCGGGCATGACGGCATGTTTGCAATCGAGTGCACGAATGTAGAGGCCTGGAACAACACTATAACCTGCAGGACTAACAGCGGGCTCAGGATCTGGAACTCAAACAAAGTGGACCTTTACAATAACACAATCGATTCTTTCTATCACTGGAGTGCAGGCTCTGCCGGGATTCAGGTCGAAAAGAGCGCAGGGACCATTGATGACATCGAGATCCACGACAACACGATCAATAACACTTTCGGGCCGGGGATCTGGCTTTTTAATTACGATTCCTCTTCTACCGGAGAAGAAGCAAGAAATGTCCATATCTACCATAATATCTTCTACAGCACAGGTACGAACCCCAGCATCGACTGGGTTGGGGGTATCGTAACAAGCGGATTTTATGATACTCTCATTGAAAACAACGTATTTGACGGCGTATACCATGCTGCCATTGCCATAATGTACCCCACAAACACTTCGACAGATTTTTCCCCGAAGGGGACGGGATACACGACTACTGCCCGCAATAACATCATTGCAAATACCCTGCCGCGGGCAAAAGACCCGTCCGGGACAGGATACGGGGTAATTAACTACCTCCCGAAAACCCACACCCTCGTGCTGGAAAACAACTGTTTCTACAACAACACAGCCGGAGACTATAAAAACGCAGAATCGACGTCGGATATCTTTCTAAACCCGCTCTTTGCAGACCTCGAAAATCACGATTATCACCTCAGGTCAATAGCCGGCCGCTGGGACGGGAATGAATGGGTAAAGGACAGCGTGGACTCTCCGTGCATTGATGCAGGCTATCCCTCCTCGGACTATTCGGATGAGCCGGAAGATAACGGAGACCGGATTAATATAGGAAGGTACGGAAACACCACGTATGCGTCCCTTTCAGGGGCTGCCCCTGTGACAGACTCCGGAATTTCCGCATCCGGTGACCCCCGGATCACTGAAATGTACGATAACCGGCTGCGTGAAATCTCGCCTGAAGATGTTTTCCAGGATAAGCCTTATCTCGATCTTGGAAACCGGCCCGGGGAAGGAAGCTACAGAGAGATGATGTGGTTTGACCTGAGCGAATACACAGATGCCGAAGAGATCAGCAGCGCAACCCTCTCCCTTTACTGGTACTATCCGGATGTTTCAAGGCCGGAGGATACGGTGGTTGAGATTTACAGGCCTGCAGACTCATGGAATCCCGAATATGTGAGCTGGAATAAAAAAGACAAAGGTATTGCATGGAAGAATGCCGGAGGGGACTGGCTGGATAAAAACGGCATCTCACAGGGCAGCACCCCGTATGCTACATTTACCCTTAAAGGCAGTACCCTCCCTGGCAGCAGGTACTATGAGCTGGACATAACAGACCTCGTAAAGGAGTATGTCAGCGGAGAATACGAAAACACGGGTTTCCTGATCAAAACGCGCTATGAAAACTCCGACTATGTAGCCTTCCACAGTCTCGAATGTGGGAAGGAAGAACTGGAGCCGAAGCTGGATATAGTTTACAGCTAAAGCTGCTGTAGAGATAAAACTGATATACAGCTGAGCTGGAATACATAAAAACTTCGTATACAGCTGAGCTGGAATACATAAAAACTTCGTATACAGCTAAGCTGGCATACAGCTAAAGTTTGTATACGGTTAAAGCTGGTATACAAATTAAAGCTTGTATACGGTTAAAGCTGTATAAAGCTAAAACTGATGTACCCTGAAGTTCGTTTTCAGTGTACATAGCTTACCTTCAGGACGCATTCAGGGCGCAGAAAAAGAAATAAGGAATGTCTGCGCTCCGGATGTCTTGAAAAAAGCCGGCACAAATGAGTAAGTATAAACAGTTTGATGGTTATATTCGAGTAGAAAATTGTTAATTTGATTTATAAGCAAAATTTCAGGGGGAATTCAAATAAAAATAGCAATTACCGGAAAAGGCGGCGTTGGAAAAACTACTCTCTCAGGCACTCTGGCAAGGCTGCTTGCAAGAGACGGATACGAAGTCCTGGCAATCGATGCAGACCCGGATATGAACCTGGCATCTTCTCTGGGAATAGAAAATCCCCCAAAGCCCCTTACGGATTTCAAAGACCTTATTCAGGAAAGGGCAGGTGCCGAAGGCGGGGCTTTTATCTATAACCCTAAAGTTGACGATATCGCAGGCAAATACGGAGTAATAGGACCTGACGGAGTCAGGATGCTTGTCATGGGTACTGTTGACAAAGGAGGAAGCGGGTGCATGTGCCCGGCTTCAGCTTTCCTGCGGGCTCTTCTCAGGCACCTGATGCTCAGGGAAAAGAGTGCGGTTATCCTGGACATGGAAGCCGGAATCGAGCATCTTGGAAGAGGGACCACGCGCGGGATGGACCTTATGATTGTGGTGGTGGAACCAGGAGCCAGATCCCTTGAAACCGCCGAAAGGATTAAAAAACTCTCTTCCGAGATCGGGATAAAACATATCGCTGCCGTAATTAACAAAGGAGGCGCCGGAAAAGTCAATGCCAGGCTTGAAGAGCTGGGCATCCCCGTACTTGGAGAAATTCCCTTTGACCAGCAGTTAATGCAGGCTGACCTGGAAAAAAGGGCTCCGATTGAAGCAGGCGGCGAAGCTGTTAATGCCATAATAAAAATCAAAGAAAAACTCATGGAAACCGTTGAGGAAATCAGGAAAGAAAACGAGGCAAGCAAAAAGTAAAGGCTGAAACACAGCCCATACAATTTTTTCCTAATTTTTTTCTCAATTTGTTCTTAAATTTGCTCCTGCAATTATTCCTCAATTTTTCCTCAATTTTTCCTGATTTTTTCCTGATTTTTCCCTCAAATTTTTCCTCAAATTTGTTCCTGAAATTTTTTTGTATTCTCCTAGCTTAGTTAAAGCCGCTGTCAGGGGAGTCTGTCAGGGATCCTTTTTTATAAATAAGCCCCAGGAGCCTCAACCTTTTCTCCCTGATAAGAACATCAGTAGGGTCTATCTCCAGAGCCCTGTCGTAAGCTTCCATAGCCTCTCCATATCTGCCAAGGTTTTCCAGAACCGAACCTTTCTGGTACCAGGAAAAAACGTCCTCGGAGTTGACTTCGAGGACTTCGTCATAACACTCTATGGCTTTTTCAAAATCCTTCAGGTTATTGTAGGCAAAACCTTTGAGACACTTAATTCCCAGGTGCTCGGGATCGAGTTCAAGAGCTTTATCGTAACAGGCAAGAGCTTCCTCGGACCTCCCGATCCTGTCCAGGACAAAACCCTTCTGGAGCCAGGCATCAAAGTACAGAGGGTCCAGATTTAAGGCTTTATCATAGAGCCTGAGTTTCTCTTCATAATTATCAGCTTCACGTGCTGTTATAAGGAGCTGCCCGGGGTCCTCGCTTTCTTCGCTTTTTCCTGCCACTTCCGGCTCCTTTTGCTTTTCCTTAGTGCTTTCTGTGGTATTATTTTCCTCTGCCATTTCGGAATCCTCCGTTTCCAGATAAAAGTGTATTCGGACCCCTTGCGGAATCATTTTCCACCCTGATATTTCCAGCTTACGTACGGAATCAGGGTCAAACTGGTATTCAGCATTTTAGTTTTCGATGAGATATACCTTTTCTGATTCGAGTTCAACTGTCGAGTTCTACTGAATACGGAGCAAGAAGATATACCTCTTCTTATTCGAGTTTTACGAATACCAGGCAAGACACGGGTTTATGCAGAAAAAGGTTATCGAGAGTCCCGGATTTTTTGCCGGCTGATTCTCGAAAGGATTTCGACCTTGATTTCAAGCGCAGGAACAAAGCCCGGTTTCAATTCAAGAGCTCGGCTGCAGCTTTGCAGGGCTTCTTCCTGTCTATCCAGCTCTGAAAGAACAAGCCCCCTGCCTGCCCAGACGTCGGGAGCTTCCGGAGCAGCCTGAAGAGCCGCCTCGTATGCGGCCAGAGCCTCCTCATACCTGCCCAGCCTGAAAGACAGGCTGCCGACGGATTTCAGGGCTTCCAGGTAATCAGGCCTGATTTCGAGGGCTGAACCGTATGCTTCAAGTGCTGCTTCTTTTCGGTCAAATGCAGAAAGGATCGAGCCTTTTCCTGCCCAGGCCTCGGCATATTTGGGGTTTCTCCGGAGTACTTTATCGTATGTGTCAAGGGCTTCTTCAAGCCTGCCAAGCCGTGAAAGGACGACTCCTTTATTGTCCCATGCAATTTCAAAAGCCGGTTCAAGCTCAATTACCCTATCATAGGCAGCTACTGCTTCTTCAAGCCTGCCCATTTCCGATAGGATCACACCCCTGTTGTACCAGACCCTGAAGTCGTCAGGGACTATTTCAAGCACCTGCTCTATAAGCTGCAGGGCGGCTTCAAACCTTCTCGCCTTATAAAGAAGTACGGCTTTCTGAAAGAGCGCTGTGGCGTTCTGAGGGTCCTTTTCAAGCATCTCGGTACAGGCCTGAAGTTCGTTGAAAAAAGGGAGAGAAGCATAAAGGTCCCTGACAGCCAGAAAAAAGGGCAGGATTTCATATTTTTTGCCGCCGGCGGTCAGGACTTTTGCAGCAGGGTCGTAGGAAAAAGCTACTGGCTCCTCCAGGCCGGGGTTTTCTTCCAGTATGTTTTCATCTGTTCCTTTTTCTTTCAGGGCAATTTCAATTTCTTTCCCGTTCAGGGTATTTTCCATTCCTTTAAGCGTTTTTTCCAGCTCTGAGAAAACAGAAGGAGAAAATGGAGAGTTCCCCGTAATATAAAGAACCGACCTCAGGTGTTTAAGGGAGTTTTTATTCTTATGGTTCCACAGAACCTTTGAGATCCCCTCGATTTCTTTGAGAAACTTCTGCAGACAGAGCTTCAGGGATGCAGGACTATTCGAATGTTCAAGAGTGTTGAATGCTGAGATTGCGGCTCTTGAGTGTTCCCTGAGTTCGTTCAGGTAAACCTCCCTGCCTGAGGAATAAGCTTCCATTTTAAAGCCCTTCTTTCCCTTTGCTCAGTTGCTGTCGGAAAACGAGTCGCATACCGATCTCCTTTCAAGGGGAGGCATGAACTTGCCTTTTGAAGCAACGACCAGCTTTACGGGTGACCCGGCCGGTATTTTCATCCCTGGTTTCGGGTCCTGCCTCAGTATTTCCCCGGAGGTAATTCCTACGGGGAAAACCCCTTTCTGCTCGACTACCTCTCCTGCTGAAAGCCCTGCCTCTTCCAGAGTTTCTATGGCTTTCTTAAGGAGTTGCCTTACGACGTTGGGAACTTCCACGTTTTCGGAAGCAACTGCGGCACTTGATACGGTTTCTTGTTCAGGTATATCTGCACTCTTTCCAAGCACCTCTTCCAGTAAGTCAATTGCCCCGCTGATCCTGAGAAGAGTATCACTCAGGTCATTCTTCCTTTTTTCGAGCTCCACAAGCTTTAACTCGATATCCTGGAGAATCTTCTGCCCTGATTCGTATTCAGCCCTGAGCTCTACCAGCCGCTTTTCAAGTTGTTCTTTCATAGTTTTTTAACCCCTTTAACTGATTTTCATGTAAGTATGAACAGGCCATTAAGAGTAAGTTTATCTTTAATTTTGTACAACCCGTTTGTTTTATTCTCTTTACAATTTCAACCCAATGCATTTTAAGCTTTATATTTTGCACACCGGTGAGAAGTTTAAGAAAGCGATCATTAAGAAAGCTGGTCGCTAAGAAAACTGGTAGGGTTAAAGAATGATGGAAAAATTACCTGAAAAAAAATGGAAAAAGATTCTCCTGAATAGAGAAAAAGTTAGAAAAAAGGAAACGAAGAGAATCATTGATTCTGAATTCTATTTTAAGTTTTAAGACTTACATTACTATTAAACCGCTGATATTTGAGGCACCTGTAAAGTAAGGAATGATAAAGAGTGGGCAGGGAATAAAAGGAGTGATCGCGATGGAAACAGCAAGTTCCGAGCAAGTTAAGAAAATAAACGAGTACGGGAAAGAAATAATCGAATTGCTTAAACTGGAAACCTCACCGGTGGCAGTAGCCCTGGTTCCAAAAGATGCCAAAATTCCTGAAGGGATCCATCGGGTCAAAGAGGGGATGAAGCACTGCCAGATGATGGACCTCGTGCGCAGAACAAAAGAGGAGTTTTACGCCGTTCTTGAAGACCAGACCTGCAAAGGAGGGGCTGCAGCGATGGGGCTAGGGCACATGCCTCCCAAACTGGCAAGTGGGGAGTTTTATTACGACAAACTGAAGCATTTTAAGACCCTTGAAGCTTCGAAAAAGACCCTTGACAGAGTCCCAATGGTAGAGGCAGAATCCACAGTTGCAACCCTTTACGCCCCTCTTGAAAGTGCAAGTTTCGTGCCCGATGTTGTGGTGATAATCGGCTCTCCCAAACAGGTAATGCTCCTGACCCAGGCAGCCCTCTATAATGAAGGCGGGAGAATTGAAGCCGAATTTGCAGGCAAGCAGAGCCTCTGTTCCGATGCCGTTGCCGAGCCCTACCTGTCAGGCAAAATGGGAATAACAGTCGGCTGCACGGGCAGCAGATCCTATACGGACATTCAGGACTCGGAACTGACGGTCGGCATTCCCGCAAAAATACTGAAGGATCTGGTAGAAGGGCTGAGGGCGATTGTCGGGAAAGTTCCTGCGCATTGATAAAAAGTGACAGAACAGTATATTTTTACCGGAAGTTAAGTATTACAAAAAGTAAAGGATAACAGGAAATAAAGAATTATAAAAAGTTATGGATCACAAAAAATAAAGTATAACAGGCAATAAAATAACGCCCATTGCATGAGATTTTCTGACTTTCATAAAAGACGGGAGCATGCCTATGGGGGTAGAAATTATGAAAATGAAGAGCCCGAAAACCCCTGTAAAAAGAAAGACCGTTATTGCAAGCCCTGCAAGGACTCCGGTGCAGAGTTTTGTGTAGTCAAGTTTCCGGAGCATGTGGTGGGCGTTGTTCCCTATCCAGACTGTGGAAAAGTACGAAAACAGGGCAGTCAGCAGGATAGCGGCAAAAAAGAGCAGGATTACCTGAAAACCAAGTGACCCTATACCCAGGATTTCATTCACGGCAGCCATTGCTCCGCTCCTTGTCTTTCCAATAACCAGGAGGGCTACCAGCCCGAAAATAGCATTTGAAGTATTTACTCCGGAAACCGAAACAATAAATTCCTTTGAGCTCTCAAGCGTCTGGCGATCCGCATCTGGATCGGAAAAAAGGAAGGATTTTTGCCCTCCTAGCCCGGGTTCGGAGCTTTCTTTTTTTATGGACCTTCGGTCAAAATCGGACCTTACAAAAAGCCCTGCCAGAAGGGCAGCAATAGCAGAAGAAACTCCTGGCAGCCAGGCTACAAGGGAACCTGCTGTACTGCCGGTAAAGACTCCTCTCAGTATCCTTTTTCGGGAGAGCTCAAATTTTGAAACGGATTCGGTTGGGATCTCGGAGCTTGTGAGGAGGCTTATAATGAGCTGGGAAGCTCCGAAAAGTCCGCTGAGGAGAGGTAGAAGTACGGATGCCTGCCCGAGACTTATAACCGGGATAAGAAGATTTTCTCTTGAAAATGCAAAGAGTCCCAGAGCTCCTGTGATCAAAAACAGCAGGAGGGCATAAGCTTTGTACCTGTATTTTGCAAGTGAACCCTGTCCCTTTACCTCCTCCCCCTTCTCGCTCGCAAGCATGATAAATACAATAGAGAGCAGAACCCAGGCCATATACTCCTGCATGTAAGGGTAAACAGCCCCGAAGAAAAGGGAAAAAGGCAGCACAAAAAGCATCGATGCAACCACCGAGCCTGCACTTCCGAGGGCAGAGAGCCGGACCGCTTCTGCACCTGCGCCTTCAAGCAAAAGCCTGTGTCCCGGAAGGACTGCAAGTGCCGTGTCTCCGTCAGGCGCCCCTAAAAACACCGAAGGAATAATATCGTGAAACGTGTGCGAGACCGCATTTGAGAGGATTATGAGGGCAATGTAGAAAGGAGCAATTCCTTTTTCAACCAGAAAAGGGGCAAGTGCTACAAGTGCAAGTGCAAAGTTGTTAGTATGTATGCCAGGCAAAAGCCCTGAAAATATGCCAAGCAGGTAGCCTGCAAACACAGAAAAAAGGATCAACAATAAAGAAACTTCTTCCACTCAACCGGCACCCCCCTGAATAATAATTTTAGAATTCGTCCAACTTTACTAAATATTTTACATTATTGCTATTAATAATTAATGTTGTTGCTGACAGACTGCCTTTCGATCTCAAATACTTGAAGTCAAAACCATTTGCGGCCATTTATTAATCGGTTGATCTTAACCCCCGGCACTCATAAAAGATACTTCAGAGCCTTTTTCCCTGCGCTTTACAGAGCTAAAGCCGGCCCATCAGGTAAGAAAAATAATCTGCAAACCAGTGCCGCAATTGAGAGATAAAGTACTGATAAATGTCCTCCGATCGAGAGAATACTTTCTTAACACCAAAAACCGGTTTTAAAGAACAGGCAGACATTAGCATTTCCGCCAGCTTGTCTGGCGGCCCTGAAAAAAATAAAGAAAATTGAGACGAGGAAGAACTTGAAAAGGAATGTTTTTCATAGAGCTTTAATTCGATTTGTATCCTGATAGGCATCTGGCTTTTTCACTTTCATGGGCAAGCCCGCTCTCCTTTGTCGAGCGGGACAGGAACGACGTGATAAAGCGAATGACATGGTCTGGGTCCGAAAATCTGTGACTCAGTCCTTTTTTAGTCCTCTTGAGCGAGCGAAGCGAGTGAAAAGGACTTCGTGCTGTTGCGATTACATCGCAACTCCCGGGAAATCTCCGATTTCCTGTGATCCCGAAGCGAAACTCGGGAAGCGAAACTCGGGAAGCGAAACTCGGGTGCAACCTTAATTCGGGAATTTCAAATTAAGAGCAGGAGTTTTACTCTCAATATTATAAATAAATTTTCTTTTGGAATTATGCCTTTTTATCGGTCAGGGGACGTTCCATAGGAAGATATAAATAGTAGCATTTGTTAGTGCAAACAATTTCAGCCAATCGATGCGATAAGCCGCTTGAAAAATTTGAATGCAATTTATTACATCAAAGAAATAGAAAAATAATTTCCAGTTATGTTTTATACATAACAGTTATACAATAGCGTGTAGTCCTAAATGCTAATATTGAATGGGGTTCATGAGAGCATTTAGCAAAAAACAGCAGCTCAGGGCAAACGAGGTTCGCCATTCCTCAGTCCCGCCCTGCGCAACAGGAACCCTGCCCGGATGAGGCGACTATCGAGGTTTTTTGCCATTCCTCGGTCCCCGACTCCGATAGAGGTTTCGTAAACGGAAGCCGAAAATGAGGTTCGCCATTCCTCAACCGGCTCCCGCAGATATCAGAACCAACGGAGAAGTGAGAGGCAAATCCCTCTCTAATACTATTTTTACCTCTCACTTCCACTCTGGTCCTTAACCCACCTGACTCTATTCTCTAAACCACCGATTCTATGTCCCAGGCCACCCCGTGAGATTATTCTGGGTTTGAAGTCAATCCTCTGTTTATTTCCAGTATAGCTCAATCCGTATTTTACATCCGGCACGGTCTCTACGGTCTACTCCGTAACCGTATGCCGTGATTTTTGAATCAGGAAGTTTCCTCAATGTTCAGCTTCTTTCTTTCAAGCTTTACCCTCTATCAATTTACCTTTCCATCAGTTTACCTTTCTATCAATTCACCTTTCTATCAATTCACCTTTCTATCAGTTTACCTTTCTATCAGTTTACCTTTCTATCAGTTTACCTTTCTATCAGTCTTCTTTTTGCTTCCTTTTTTCTCCCTCTCTGATTACCTCTGCCTCTTCTGACTCTCCCCTACCCGGCTGATCCTCTTTCAGATCACTTCCTCTCCCAGGCTTTGTCTCTTTCCTGTCACTTCCTCTTCCCGGTTGATTATGCCTCTTCTCATCTCCTCTTTTCGGTCTTTTGCTTATTCCCATGATTTTCTGATCTCTTTTTTCAGCTGTCTTCACATTTTTTCCTGTGTTTTTGCTCCCTGCTGGACAGCCTCGGCGTTAAAAACCCTCAGACTTCCGAACAGGGCGTTATCAGGGTCATAATAATTTGAAAAAGAAAAAAGCATGTAACTCTTCACCCATCCGGTATTTTCAAGCTGCCATTCTCAAGCTGCCCGGATTCTGGCGGGATTATGCTCAGTATAGGAGAAGCAAGAAGCCTCTTTTCCTGTTTCCCCTTTACTTTCTTGTTTCCCCCGTAATTATTCGAATACCTGAATAATAAGTAAGGTTTGATTGCTGAGAAGGATATACTTTTGGAAACATAGTTTCAGAATAAAGTTGAGAAAGCCCTTTGAGGCAGATCAAAAAATACACCGGCTTCTCCAGAATGCACGTAAAAAACCATATATACGAGAGATCCCTTTCCTAAAGCAGCCTTCACAATTATAATTCTTCAGATCAAAGTAAATAGATCAAAGAAAAATTATTTCAAAGTAAAATTAGTTCAACACTCATAAACGCACATTTTCCGCTTTTTCCAGATAATTCGTGCAAAGTAGAAAAAAGGACATTAAAAGGATTTCAAATGACTATTAAATGCAAAAAATGCAACCATGAAGCTATCATTTTTCAAAAATACTCCGGAATGCACCTCTGTAAAAGGCATTTTATAGAGGACGTTGAAAGGAAAATCAAGCTGACAGTCCGGAAAGACTACAGCATCAAGAAAAATGACGTAATAGCCGTTGCTCTGAGTGGGGGTAAGGACAGCTCGGTTGCTCTCTATGTGATGCATAAAATTCTTGGGGACAGGCCCGATATCCAGATCGTGGCTGTTTCAATCGATGAGGGGATTCACGGATACCGTCCCCACTCCCTTGAACTTGCAAAAAAGCTTACGGAAACCCTTGGGGTCCGGCATATAATAAAGTCTTTTAAAGACGAACACGGGGTTACAATGGACGAGCTGGCTGCAATGGACCGGGAAAAAGGCACATGCAGCTACTGCGGAGTTCTCAGGAAAAGCATCCTTAACAGGATGGCGCTTGAAATAGGGGCAACGAAACTGGTAACAGGGCATAACCTGGACGATGAAGCCCAGACCATTCTCCTCAACCACTTCAGGGGAGATATGGAACGCATGGTCAGGCTTGCCCCTCCCGCAGCCATAGAAGGGCTTGTGATGCGGGCAAAGCCCCTGCGGAATATCCCGGAAAAAGAAGTGGCACTCTATGCCCTTATAAACTCCCTGCCTGTGGACTTCAGCGAGTGTCCGTATGCAGGAGAAGCCCTCCGGGGGGAAATTAGGGAACTGCTAAACAACTTTGAGACAAAACACCCGGGCACCAAGTATTCCCTTCTCCGCGGCTTTGACAAGCTCGTGGGAGCCCTTGCAAAGGAACTGCCTCCTGCAAAAATCGAGAAGTGCAGGATCTGCGGGGATACCTGTACCGAAGACATCTGCCAGGCGTGCAAACTGCTCGGCAGGACCTGAAAAGAGGATTAAAATTAGAAATCTTCTTATCCATACAACCTTATTCGCCCGAATTGCGCCTCGGAAGTCCGCCGTCTGTTTCAGCAGATTTGCGTCTCTGCAGTGCGCTACCCTTTTCGCTGCGCTCAAGAGGGCTAATTTATAGGTTCCAGTAGTGGGCTTAGCTCGCTCAAACAGACTAACTTATGGACAGGTAATGTTACTTTTTATTTCGTTCAAGAGGACTAAAATTAGAAATCTTTCTGACCCGTAAAACCTTATTCGCTGTACGGGTTCGTTCTTGTCCCGCTCGACGCAGGAGAGCGGTCTTTCCAGGAAGAGAAAAAAGAAGAAGAATAAAGAAGATAAACAAGCCACCAGGTAGAAACGACTGGTGACACCTGCAAGGTACTAACCTGTAAAAGTGACCAGGAAAAACGATAACTTTCTGCTTCTTTTACATTTTCTTTCTTTTTTTCAGAGTCTCACGACAGGCTGGCAGAAGCGCTTATTTTATCCTGTGAATTGAAAAGCAGTTTCGAGGGTAAAGGAAAGTGTTCTCTCTGTCATGAGACTATTTCCTTCGATATTTGTTTCTCTTAATTGCGTTGTCGGCTTTTGGATCGTTTTTTATCTGGCTGTGACAGGCGGCCAAAATCCCTTGCGGTGCAGGGAGAAAAAATGAATGCTTCCAGTTCCGGACGCCGGAATAGATTAAAGGATTAATGATGGAGCACTAAAAAACGTGCATGAAATTCCTAGAATAACAGGCTCAAATAAATGAAAGTACTTGAAAGCACTTTCATGCCAAAGAAAATAAGAGATAGAAAAAAGAATTTTTGGATTTCAGGAGCTTTCAGAACTCATCGGGATCGGAAAGTAATTCATAAGGGTTATAGAGCTCCCTGCCTTCCATGGTCAGGTAGAGGCGCGTCCACAGGACAGTGGTAAGCGGCTGAAGTATGAGGACGGGGATGAGATATGTAAGGCCTGAGATCAGAGTGTTTTCCGAGCTTAGAAGCTCTCCTACAAGACCATTGATAAAAGCCAGCCCGACTACAATTATCCAGATGAAGAAAACATCGAGTTTATTCTCCTTGAAAAACCTGTAACCTTTTTTTATAGCTTCAAGAGGGTCAAGTTCGTCGATTACAAGGGCGTAAGGGGTAAGGGAAAGTGCGATATTTATGACCAGGGCATAGATTCCCCAGGCAAGGATTCCCAGGGTGAGTGTGCCCATACCCTGCACAGTTGCCTCCGGGTTTTCGATCAGCCCGCTCAGGTCTCCGATTGTAAGGGCTCCAGGCACTACGAATACGATGCCTGCAAGAAGTATCAGGGTCATCAGCAGGTTTGCAAGGAAGAACCTGATGGCGTTTTTCGAGCCGAACCTGACCATGTCAGAGATTACGGTATCCCCGGTTTCGGAAGCCTTTTTTGCCATCCCGACTGCTCCTGCTGTGAAAAAGGCCTGCAGGAACATGCCAAGCAGGGAAAAAGCAAGAATTACAGCCACTGAGGCTGGAATGTTGGCCATAAACCCTTCCACGAGCACGGAGTAAAGTTCCTCGTTCGAAAGAGTTGCAGGGTCAACAACGTTTCCCGAAGCTGAGGTAAAGAGCAGGACACCCAGTATGGCGAAGAAAAAAACATAAAGGATTAAATTAACAAAAAAATTCAGGACATATGGAATACAAATATTTAGATTTCTAACCCAGGTCTTGAACCCTCTATTCAGTATTGTTCCAAAATCTTCATGCATGTGACACGACCTTCCGAATATAAAGGCAGTGGCTCTGCATCCCTTCAACAGCCATGTCCTGACTGACTGCAAAAAAAGGGTTCGTTTGCAGGCTCACATATACCATTTTTCGGATACATATGCAGAAGATAAATATATAATCTCTCATTTCCGTACATATAAAAACGGCAATTTTCAAGAAGAAAATCAACAGGTGACCCCATGAAAAAGCTGGAAACCTTCAAATCTCCCGCATTTCCCAGAAAACCCCCTCTCTGCCGTAAACCCGAAACAGACGACGCCCCGAAAGAGATACTCGTCCTGGGCCACTGCCTGCTCAACCCCCTTGCAAGAGTCAAAGGAGCAAAACCCGCCACCCCGGTCGACCCGAAAGGCGCAAACATAATCCAGCTCCCCTGCCCCGAATCCATGTACCTGGGGATGAGGCGCCGGGAAATCACGAAAGACCAGCTCGACCACCCCGCCTACAGGCGCTTCTGCCGCAAAATCTTCACCCCCCTTGCCGACATGCTCGAAGACCTCGCAGCCAACGGCATAAAGCTCAAAATAATCGGCGTCCCCAAAAGCCCCTCCTGCGGCGTATACATAACAAGCGTAGGCGGCGAACCCGGTAAATCAAAAGAGTTCCACCACAGCCATGCCCCGGGACCGGGCGTGTTCATGGAAGAGATTATAAAAGAGCTTGAAGGGCGCGGGGTTGAGTTTGAGATAGAGGATGCCAGCACGTAAAGATATTGAGCAAAATAAGCCAAAATTTCAGCGTGAAAAGATTCGTTTTTTACTTAATTCGACCAGAGTTCCTTGAAGAATCGGTTCTTATGACCCGGGCACTCACCGGTCGTCGCAGGCGACCGGCCTTCTCATAATGAAAAATAGACAGAGATGTTAAGAATGGAAGTTTCGGCTTTACATTAGATATTATTTTTTTATGCGACGGGAAACCAAATTCATGAATTATTAAGACCTCTGTCTTTTCCATCCAAGATACAATTTTACAATTTTACCAAGATCCAACCCAACACCAGGTATGGGTAAATTCACTGAAACAACACTACTTATTTTTTCTATCAAGGTATCTTCATCATCAGATCCAGTATCAATATCTTGCAGTTTTTGAACTATTTCCAGAATCTCCATTCCATATTTTTTGTTTATTTCCGTATTTCGCAGTATTTCCTTAACCATTTTCATCATACTGCTGTCTTTGATGACCGTTCCGAGAAGCTCACTTAAATTATACTCATTATCAGAGCCGTCAGGCATGTAAGTTTCTTCTCCTTTCAGCTCCAGTTTGATCAGATGTTTATAACTGACAGTTATTTCCGGCTCATCAGGTAATGGGATTTTTTCGATGGCTTTTAATTTTTCAAAACTGTTGTTAATTTCCCGTAAGTTTTGAAGGATAACTGCAAAATAATCCCTTTTTTGAGCTCCATTTACGTAAAGACTAATTCTTCTGGCATCATTATCTGATTTAATCACAGCAGTAGCATTAAAAGCCTTATTCTCAAGAACCACCCCCGTCCGCCAGCGCAAGTTGCCTTTTATGTCTCTGTTCATCTTCACAATAAAACGGGGCATTACAGAAGGCGGTAGAAAGTCATAATCAATGATAAATTTCAGGGCACTCTCATGATCAAACTTAAAATCAGGCTGCTGAATTTCCAGAAGAGCAGGAAGGAGCACAGTGCTGCTATCAAGTTCATAGGAGAGTTCGAATTTTTTCATCAAACTGAGGATAAAACCGTACTGATCGGGAGGATAATAGAATTTTTCTCCATTATTTTCCTTCAAAATCTCCGCAAACATGTCAAGTTTCAGGATTCCACCAGAACTTGCAACTTCCTTTGAGTTAACCATTTTATACACTGCATTGGTTACCCATTCAGGGTTCAGAACATGTGTATTCAGGAGAGGTATATCTTTAAAGTGAAGTATCACACCCAGATCGTGAAGAAAATCAACAAGCGTATTTTGTTCTGATTCATCCTTAATCCCTTCTTCATCGCACATCAGTTTATAGTCATTATATTGGATGAAATAACAGTGTTCGCACGTATCCTCATCCGCAACATCAGGACTGCAATTCGGACACATTTCTTCAAGCCTATTTTTGACATTGAACCACCTTTTAGCCCACATTTCCTTCGTGTGCCGAACCGTTGCCAATTCCTCTTCCAGAGTTTTTGAAAACTCCTCTATTCCCTCTTCCGATTTGCAGGACAAACGGTAAAAACCCCTGATAGAAGGGTACTTCTCCCGCAGGAACTTCCTGTTCAGGTCAAATCCAGGGTTTTCATCTATCTTATTAATCACAACCAGAACCGGAGAATCCCCACCGAAATTTTCAATGAGCTTAAGCCAGTACTCAGGCTTTTCGTCCTTCCTTCCGTCTAAAACCAGAATATAAAGACTTCTTTTGGACAAAAAGAACTGATGTGTGGCGTGCATGATCTCCTGCCCGCCAAAGTCCCAGAAATTAGCTTTTATTTCTCTCTCAACGTTTTGTACCGTCCACTTCCTGATGTTGATACCTTTAGTTTGCGGCTCATTTCCATCAACTTCTTCCCCGAAAAGCCTTTTTACTAACGAAGTCTTACCTGCACCCCCTTCTCCAACCAGCAAAACTTTCACTTCATTTAATGGCTCTTTTTCACCTTCTAGCGACTTGAAATAATTGAAAACGGCTTCATTGCCCTGTTTCACAATCTCCACTGGAGGATTTTCGAGAGGATTTCCTTCTAAGTAAATGATGTTAAACTTCCAAAAGTCTTCCCATTCAATCTCCAGATTAAGTTCCAAAATTTCAGGCGGCAGCGAAGTCATTTGATTGCCAGATATGATGAGTTGGGTCAGGTTTTTCAACTCAGTGATTTCAGGCGGTAGCGAAGTCAGTTGATTGTCAGATATGTAGAGTTCAGTCAGTTTTTTCAACTTCGTGATTTCAGGTGGCAGCGAAGTCAGTTGATTGTAAGATATGTAGAGTTGGGTCAGTTTTTTCAACTTCGTGATTTCAGGCGACAGCGAAGTCAGTTGATTGTCAGATATGTTGAGTTGGGTCAGGTTTTTCAACTCAGTGATTTCAGGCGGCAGCGAAATCAGTTGATTGGCAAATATGTTGAGTTGGGTCAGGTTTTTCAACTCAGTGATTTCAGGCGGTAGCGAAGTCAGTTGATTGCCAGATATGTTGAGTTGGGTCAGGTTTTTCAACTCAGAAATTTCAGGCGGCAGCGAAGTCAGTTGATTGTCAGATATGTTGAGTTGGGTCAGGTTTTTCAACTCAGTGATTTCAGGCGGCAGCGAAGTCAGTTGATTGCCAGATATGTTGAGTTGGGTCAGGTTTTTCAACTCAGAAATTTCAGGCGGCAAAGAGGTAAGATTTTTGTTAGAAAGATCCAACACTGTTGCCTTACTTTTTTGAACTTCTCTGATCAGATCCTTAATCTCGTTTGATTCCATCTATAACCCCTACCTTCCGGCCTCATAAGTTTACTATTACCACCAGTGAAGAATTCAATTTAGTATTGCATCGGATATCAAGAACTAGCCCCTACATAAAAAAATAATTGAAACTAAAAAGTAGAGAGGGTTGTCAGCTAAATATTTTTCGATTTTAGTGCATAAAAACTGGTAAAACCAAACAAATAGAGTGAAATAAAAAGCTTGAGATGCTGGTCAGGCTATTTTGGAAATTAAGCAAGTCTACAACCCTGAAATTTACGAAGGTCATGTATTTGACATATTCACTACCCAGTAACAGAAGTTATTATTACACATAAAGGATAAAAATACCGGTACAATAGGATTAAGAAGATTTTAAATCAAATTGCGGGCGGCCACCCCACCTTAAAAGGTGGGGTATGCTTCGGGCCGCCCGCTAGGTTATTCTGATACTTAGAAATCGTCAACTTCCCGTTGCCCTGATTTCTTTGACCTATCCGATTT
>Ga0209163_1000708_pt1 | contig 52308 bp, 55 predicted proteins | sample MTBAKSrepl2MetaG_FD_187457 | JGI IMG/M metagenome (GOLD analysis project Ga0209163, IMG submission 187457) | Enrichment culture microbial communities om Arthur Kill intertidal strait, New Jersey, USA, that are MTBE-degrading - MTBE-AKS2 (Arthur... | ecosystem: Environmental > Aquatic > Marine >...
TGAACGGGGAGGCTTCACCTCTGGATTCCCGCCTGCGCGGGAATGACGAGAGGGGCTTGGAGGCCAGTGAAAAAGGCCGACGGCAGTTGATAGGGGCATTTTCCGGGCAAGGGATCAAGATGCCGGCGTACCGGGGCTTCCCTTTAAATGAGGGGCGGCGTCTTACATCATCCTCTAACTGACCCACTACCCGGCTTTAGCGGACCGTGATCGGCCGCGCCATCTCTTCATCAAAACGATCCGCTTGCGGTCGTCTTCCTCGGTCATGCCGTGAGGCTCGGTGACGCTGGCCAGGCCCTCGAAAACCGGCTGGCGAATAAACCGGGCCAGCCCCCGCGACCCGATGCGGCCCTGGCCGGGCACGGCGTGGCGGTCCCGGCGGGAGCCCAGTTCCACCTTCGAGTCGTTCAGGTGGACGAGCTGGAGCCGGTCCAGGCCGAGCCAGCGGTCGATCTCGGCCAGCAGGTTCTCCTGACCTTGGGCGCTGGTCAGGTCGTGGCCGGCTCCCCAGACGTGGGCCGTGTCCAGGCAGATGCCGGCCGTGAACCTGCCGCCGGAACCGGCTTCCAGGGCCTCGATCATCCAGGCCAGTTCCTCCATGGTGACGCCCAGTTCCCCATGCTGGCCGCTCATGGTTTCGAAGAGCAGCCGGGTTCGGCCCGGCGTTTCGAGCCCCTTCAGCGCGCGGGCCGCGTTCCCGCCCACCCGTTGGCAGACCTTTTTCCGGGGTTCCTCGGCCGGGGCATGACCCGGGTGAGCGACCACGAATTCCGCGCCGAGCCCCTCGGCCCGTTGCATTTCCTCGCGAAGCGAGACCAGGGATTTGGCTTCGAGGTCCCCGCCGGTTGCGGCCAGGTTGGGCAGGTAGGGCAGGTGGACGGCCACGACGTGGAGGCCGGCCCGGTTTCTGGCCCGGCGGAAGCTTTCGGCCGCCTCGTCGGGCAGCGGCCGGCTTTGCCAGGAGCGGGGGTTTCTGGAAAAGATCTGGAGAGCCTCACAACCGGTGCGTTCGGCTCGGGCCACGGCCATGTCCAAGCCGCCGCTGATGGGCATGTGGAAGCCGAACCACATGGGCCGATGCGGGAATCAGTACACGGCCCAGGGCTTGGGCAGGAAGAGATTCTGGTACAGGTCCAGGGCGTAGCGGTCGGTCATGCCGGCGATGAAGTCGCAGACCTCCCGCTCCCGCGCGGCTTTATCCTCGGGCCAGGGTCCGATCTCGTCCTCGTAGGGCCTCCGGTCGGCGATAAAAATTTCGTAGAGTTCCCGGATGACCTTGGCGCTGCGTTCGAAGTCCTTGTGCACCTGGCTTTCGTCATAGACGTGTTCGTAGAGGAAGTCCCGGAGCTGGGTCACGGCCTGGCCCACGGCCGGGGAAAAGCCGAATTCCACCAAGTCTCCCTGGATTTGCGTGTGTTTGATCAGGTCCTGGACCATGGTATCGATGCGGGCCGAGGTCCGGTCCCCCAGGATGCGGGCGCAGGGCAAGGGGATGTCGGCGTCGGTGATGACGCCGCCCCGCAGGGCGTCCTCGACGTCATGGGCGATGTAGGCGATGATGTCGGCGATGCGGACCACGCCGCCTTCCACGGTCAGGGCGGTTTCGGCCTGGGACGAGGGCAGGATGGGATTCTTGCCCTTCGAATGTTTGATGATGCCGTCCCGGACCTCGAGGGTCAGGTTCAGGCCCCGGCCGTTTTTTTCCAGCGTGTCCACCACCCGCAGGCTTTGCTCGTGATGGGAAAACCCGCCGGGATAGATGCGGTTCAGCACCTCCTCGCCGGCGTGTCCAAAGGGCGTGTGCCCCAAGTCGTGCCCCAGGCTGATGGCCTCGATCAAGTCCTCGTTGAGCTGAAGCGCCCGGCCGATGGTCCGGCCGATTTGGGAGACCTCCAGGGTGTGGGTCAACCGGGTGCGGTAATGGTCGCCGGACGGGGAGAGGAAGACCTGGGTTTTGTGTTTGAGCCGGCGGAAGGATTTGCTGTGCACGATGCGGTCCCGGTCCCGCTGATAGGCGGTGCGCAGTTCGCACTCGGGTTCTTGGCGCGGCCGGCCCCGTGTGTCGGCGGCCTTGGCCGCGTAGGGCGCGAGCATGGCCCGCTCGCGCTCTTCGATGTCTTGACGTTTGAGGATCATGCGTAAGCTCGGGGGGTTACCGGTGTGGCGCCCGGCCCTGGAAATTCGGGCCGGGGATGGTGGAGGCCGCAGTGGGCCGCGGGCGGCCGGCGGGGTCAGGGCTCGGTAGGAACATGGGCTTCCAGGGCCGCGGCGATCTTGCTCTTCAGTTCGGTCAAGTCAAAGGACTTGATGACGTAGTGGTCCGCGGCAATGGATTTCATGTCTTCCTTGAAGGTGTCATAGGCCGTGCAGAGGATCACCGGCAGGTCGTAGTACTTGTTGCGGATGTCCTGCAAAAGGTCCAGCCCGTTATAGTCCACCATCTTGATGTCCAGGACAATGACGTCCGGTTTTTCTTTTTCGATCAGCTCCATCAGCTGGAAGCCGCTGTCCGTGCTGACGACGTCATAACCTTCGTCGGTCAGTTCCTCGGAATATAAAAAGCGAATGTGTTCTTCGTCGTCGACGATCAGGACCTTCTTTTTGTTGGGCATGCCGACACCTCCAGGACGATAGCTGAGACGAGCGGGTCCGGCGCGGCGCTAGGCCGGCCAGCGCTCAACAAGATACGGTTTGCTTTCTTCGAACATGGTGGCTTCGTTTTCGATGAATTCCTCGGCCTCTTGAATGGACATTCTTTCCGTTTTTTTCACAAAAGAGAGCGTTTTGCCGAAATAGAGCGGGATCAGGGAATCGATCAGGACGTCGGCGCGATCGGGCGGGGTCTTTTTATAGACCACGGCCAGGTCGTAGAGCACCCGGATCCAGACCGGAGTCGGGAAGTCGAAACGGCCATCGTCCATGTCCCGGATTTCCATGAGCTTGCGAAGAACCTCCTCGGAGAAGGTTTCGCGCCACAGATCGAGATGACAGTCGAAGCCCTGGACAAACTGGTGGTGCAGGTTGTGGATGTTCACGTCCACGGTGGGCGGCAACTCGATCTCCCCCAGTCCGAATCCGAAAATGGCCGTGGGCTTGCTCCACTTCACCCGCTTCCAGAAAGGAGCCGCCTTGATCATCATCTTGAAAATGGTGCCGATGACCTGGCGGAACATGGGCCCCAGGTCGGTGCCCGGGTCCTTGGCCTTGTGGATCTTGGGCCGCCCCATGAAGGCCTGGCAGATGGGGATGTTGTTGTTCATGGCCAGGGTGGTCATCCAGATGTCGATGCCGAACTGCGATATGGCCTCGTCCCAGGTGTCGGACAGCAGATAGATTTCGGCCAGCCGGCTGGAGAACCCGAAATCCCCGCCAATGGGCTGCCGCACCCGCCGGCCGTACAAGGCCCGGGTCATGGGATAGGCGATGGCGTTGGTGATCGTGCCGTCGTACTTGTGGCGCACATAGAGCGGCGCGACATAGCCGAAATCCCGGGTGAGAGGCTCGCCAAGGCGCTTGATCCATTGGGCGGTGATGGACTTGAGGTCGGCGTCCACCACGATGACCGCGTCGGCCTTGAGGTCCAGCACCTTTTGGAACAGGTTCTTTAAATTATTGCCTTTTCCCTTTACACCCGGCGGCGTCGAAAGGTAGATTTTCGGGGTCTCGGTCTCGGTCCCCAAAAAGGTTTCCTTGGTGGCGTCCTGCGAATTGTTGTCGCAGTTGATGATGACCGCCTTGGCGCCTTTGAAATGCTCGAGCAGGCCTTCGTCGGCCTTTTTGGTTGGAAAGGCGATATTGCCGGCCTCGTTGTACGACGGAATGCAAACCACCACCTCGGCCGCCGTGACACCGCGGGGATTGACCTCCGCTTCGAACATATATCCTCACTCCCAGCGAAACGTAACGCATTCGCTTGGACTATAAACTATTTTTAGCCCAAAGGTAACCCTTTTTCCAGGCCAAACCTCGGCCTATCTTGTTTTTCCTTGGCCGAAGGACCCTTGGGAGCATACAATGAGACAAATCCTGCCTTGCCAGTCGCCGGAGCGCCCAATGGCCACTCCGGCCGCCGGTTGCATGCCCGGGAGGCGGTTGTCGTGGAAAAGAAAGCGAAATGCCTGGGACGGTTGGTGGCCCACAGTTTTTACGTCGATCTGGACCGGGTGGAAACGAACCAGGGCGGGTTCAAAGACCGCCTGGTCATCCGTCACCCCTCGGCCGTGTCCGTCATCGCCTTGACCGAGGCGGACGAGGCCCTGCTGGTCCGGCAGCACCGCTACGCCGTGGATCAGGTCACCCTGGAATTTCCGGCCGGCAAGCTGGAGCAAGGGGAAACCCCCGAGGACGCGGCCCGGCGGGAGCTGCTCGAAGAAACCGGCTTCGAAGCCGCCGAATGGACCCGACTTTTGGCCTTTGCCCCGGCCGGCGGGTACTCGGACGAAATCATCCACGTCTTCGTGGCCCGGAAACTGACCCGGTCCGCTGAGGAACCAGAAGGCGACGAAATCCTGGGCGTGGAGACCCTGCCCCTGGCTGAGGTCAAGGCCCTGGCCCGCGAAGGCAAAATCCTGGACGGCACGACCATCGTCTCCCTGGCCGCCTACGATTGGACCCAGGGCGTACCGGAATGAAATTTCCCTGTCTGCCGATATTGTCCAAGTCCCTTATTTAATATTGATTTTTGCTAGTTGGCCAGCATTAGGCGCAGGCGTTGTTCCTCTCCGGCCTTCAGCGTCACTTCCAGGCCGTCCTGGAGTTGCCGGCCGCTTAAGGGGCGCGCGGTCTGGGTTGAAGCATCGGTCAAGACGTAGTCCTTGGCGGCCTCCACGACAAACCATTCCGGCCATTGATTGATCCTGGGCCAGTCCAGGGGCAGCTTCATGATCGTCTTGTGCCTGGGGGCGTCAAAGACGATCCTGCCCCGCCAGGCTTCCCGGGCCTTGAGACTCAGCCAAATTTCGCTTCCCTGGTGCACCGCGCCGAAGACCACGTCCTCCCGCCAAGGCCGGATGGTGACGCCACGGGTTTTCCACAGGCAGTACAGGAGCGTGGTCCGGGCGAAATTCCCGTCGCAGTGCCATCCTTCGATCAGACCGTCTTTCCTCTGTTTGCTCCACAACACCTTGATTTCGCTGTCCATCCAATCGGCGACGGTTGGAACGGCTTCCCGGTTGTACAGATAAAGCGCGCCCTCGATGGCGTCGGCGTATCCGTCCGCGCTGTCGCCCTCCCAGGAATGGTTCCGGTAGTGGTCGTTCAGGGAGGAAAGGGCCTTGAGCACGGCTCGCCGGTAGGCCTTGGTTCGGTCGATCAGGTAAACCGTGTAAAAGCCGTTGCAGGTGTATCCCCAGGTGTCGGCAAGACCTTCCGGGTGTTTTCCCGATCTCGGATTGACGGAGTCATAAAACAGGCCGTGTTTGTTCCGGCCAACCTTGAGGATGCGATCCAGCAATTTATGCAGCGGTTTTTGGTAGGCGGCTTTTTTCCTTGGAAGGGCAAAGCTGGCCGTGGCGTAAAGCTCGCACAATCCGGAAATGATTTCACAACCGTGGTCCCGCAACTTGAGGAAGGAGGCGTCCTGGGTGGGGTGGTGGTTTTCGAGCAAATAATAGTCCCCCAGGCGGACGGCCCACTCCAGGTACTTCTTGTCGCCCGTCATCCAGTAAACCCGCGAAAGCGTCTGCAACATCTCGCCGTTTTCTTCGGCGTTGGTCGAGACAATTTTCCCGTGCGGCGTGTCGATGGGCGCGTGTTTCCACATATCGTCCAGAATCCCGGTCATCCGCTCGGACCACGGGCTGGGACCCAGCCATTCGGTCAGGGAAAGCAGCCCGTCCTTGACGTATTCGGAAGAGCCGAAAAGGATGCTTTTCAGGTTGGGTTCTTGCGTCAAAAATCCTTTTTTTGAAAAGACATACGTGTCCGGCAACCGATCCACGCGCGACGTCAGTTTCGTTTCGGCGCGCAGCATGTCCAACATGCGGCCCTCGAACAGCGGGCGATCGACGATCGAGGCGGTCAAGACCATGAAGGGGTAGTTGTCGGCCGCGGCGTCCTTGGCGTTCCATATGTCCCGGCCGCCCTTTTTGTACTTCTCGGGATAGATTTGCCAGTCGAGATTTTTGGGGATCAGTCCCGTTTGAGGGTCTGTCTGCCTCAGCCAGGCGCTGACGTAATCTCGCGAGCGACGAAATCCTTCATTGGCCAGAAGCCCGTTTGCACCGGCTTGAACATATAGCGCGTCTTCCGAAACAGGGGGTTCCTGAACGCAGGAGGCGGAGAACAACAAGGCCGCCAGCAACACGCCGGCCAGACCGCGAGCGATTTTCCATGGGAATTTCCGCGTCATGGGCATGGGTGCGTCTTGTTTACGGCCTGCTCCCGGGTTCGCCAAAGATGAAGGAGGCCGGGCGGCAAGCCAGCAACCCAAGCCCGGCCATGGCCGCCAGCGGTGGGGATTAGGCCCTAGGCAATCCGCTTGAAATTCTTTTTCGGGGCGTGGCAGACCGGGCAGGTGTCGGGCGGCTCTCGGTCGAAGACGTAACCGCAGACCTGGCAGACGTGGTAGGTGACCTCCCGACCCGTGGTCAGGGCGCTGAGCGCGTCCTTGTACAAGGCCGCGTGCCGGCCCTCCACGTCCCGGCTGCGGGAAAGGCTCCAGACCACGTCTTCCCGCTTGAGGGCGATGGCCTGCCGGATCATCTCGGGGTAGATGTCGTCCTTGGCCATCATTTCATTTTCAAAGGCGGTCTTGAGGTTGTCCTCGGTGCCGCCGACCACGCCTTCGAGATACTTCAAGTATTCGTCGGCATGCACCCGTTCGGCCTCGGCCACGGCCCGAAACAGGCGGGCCACTTCCGGGAAATCTTCCTGGTCGGCCTTGCGGGCAAAGGCCAGGTTGCGCACGTGGGCCTTGGACTCGCCGGCAAAGGCGGTTTTCAGGCTTTGCTCCAGTTCCTTGGGCAAGGGGGCGTAGAGGATGAACTGCCAGGGTCCGGCCCCGCAGACCGGGCAGACCTGGGGCGGTCGGTCGCCTTCGTGGATGTAGCCGCAGACCGTGCATTTCCATTTTTTCATATCAAGGCTCCAATGTGGCGGGTGGTAATTCGGGGGCACCCTTTTTGAAAAAAGGGTGCCCCCGAACCCCCTCCCCAAAACTTCAAATTTCTGGGACCGGTCGCGCGAAGCGCGACCGGTCCCAGAGCGTTTGGTTAAAAGACATATCCAAGGAGCGGATCATGGGAATTTCGTTTTAATCCGAAAGGCTCGTGGTTACAAACGCTATGGCCATCGTTTTATTACCAAAATTACAGCGCGGGCTGGATTTCGCATCGCGAAATTCAGCCCGCACGGCTACAGTTTTTGGAAGGGGCTTGGGGGAACCTTTTTGCAAAAAGGTTCCCCCAAATCATTCATGTCCTCAAAACTTACCAATGTACTCGGGCAGGGCCGCGCCGATCTTGCGGCCCAGGGCCACGCAGGCGGACTGCGCCTCGTCGTTCGGTACCCATTTGATGGCCAGGCCCGGGTCCGCGATCTCGAGTTTCATCTCTTCCAATTCCTTGGTGATAAGTTTGACCGACTCGCCGCTCCAACCGAAGGAGCCGAAGGCGGCCACGAGTTTGTTGCGCAGTTTGAGGCCCTTCATGTAGGTGAGGAAGTCGCTGACCGTGGGGAAGAGGCCGTTGTTCAGGGTGGGCGAGCCAATGAGGACCGCGCCGGCCTGGAAGGCCTCAGTGATGATCTCGCTGCGGTGCTGGGAGCGCAGGTGCAGGGGCTTGGCGTCCACGCCGGCCATATGGAGCCCATCGACGATGGCCTCGGCCATGGTCTGGGTGCTGTGCCACATGGTGTCGTAGATGACCACGGCCTTGTTGGTGGGCTTTTGCTGGGCCCAACCGGCGTAGGCCTGGACGATTTTGCCCGGGTCCTTGCGCCAGATGATCCCGTGATCCGGGCAGATGGTCTGGATGTCCAGGTTGAGTTCAGTGACCTTTTCCAGGAGCTTGGTCACCAGGGCGGAGTAGGGGGTGAGGATGTTGGCGTAGTATTTCAAGGCATGGGGCATGATCGCCTCGCCGATCTCGTCGTCGAAACGTTCGTGTCCGGCGTAGTGCTGGCCGAAGGCGTCGCTGGAAAAGAGAACCTTGTCCGTGGCGTCGTAGGTGAACATGCTGTCCGGCCAGTGGAGCATGCGGGTTTCGAGAAAGGCCAGGGTGCGCTTGCCGATATTGAGCTGGCCGCCGTTTTCCACGGGATGGAGATTCCATTTTTCCGGGAAATGGCCGCTGAGGTTCTTGGCTCCCATCTGGGAGCAATAGAGCGGCTTGTCCTCGCCGACGCGGTGCATGACCCGGGGCAGGCCGCCGGAGTGGTCCATTTCGGTGTGGTTGCTGATGACGATGTCGATCTTTTTGGGGTCCACGATCTGGCTGACCCGTTCCAGGAGTTCGTCGGCGAACTCCTTTTTGACCGTGTCGATCAGGGTGACCTTCTCGTCCAGGATGAGAAAGGCGTTGTAGGTGCTTCCCTGATAGGTGGCATAGCCGTGGAAATCACGGATGTTCCAATCGATGGCGCCGACCCAATAGATGTTTTCCGCGACTTGGATGGGATTCATCAGTTCTCCTTCTGGCGGGGCGTTACCCCCGGCGGGGCCGCTTCGTCGGGCAGCGCCGGCAGGGACAGGCGGACCGAGGTCCCCTGGCCTTCGCGGCTTTCCAGCACAAAGGCTCCGCCCTCGTGGTCCTCGATGATTTTTCTGGAGACCGGCAGGCCGAGGCCGGAGCCGGTTTTTTTGGTGGTGAAGAAGGGATCGAAAATCTGGGCCAGGACTTCCTCGGACATGCCCGGACCGCTGTCCGTGACGCGGACCTCGGCGCGGTCGCCGAGCCGGACCGTCTCGACGGTCAGGTCGCCTTGGCTGCCCAGGGCCTCGATGCTGTTTTTCATCAGATTGAGGATAACCTGCTTCAGCTTGTCCGGATCCCCCAAGACCGGAAGCGGCCCGTCGGCCAGGCGCAGGTTCAAGGCGATGCATTGTTTTTCGCACAGATCGCCGGTCAAGTTCCGGGCTTCCCGAACCAGATCGTTCAAGTCAACGCGCTCGGCGTTCAACTTGCGGGGCAGGTAGAGTTCGTTGAGTTCCTTGAGCAGGCCTTCGAGGCGGCCGACTTCGTCGGCGATCACCTCGAGCTTGGTCCGGTCCTTGTCCTGCTGGGGGCTTTTCATGAGTTGGCGGGCGAAACCGCCGATCATCATGAGCGGGTTCTTGATTTCGTGGGTCACCTCGGCCACGAGCTGCCCCAAGGCGGCCAACTGCTCGGCCCGCCGCATCTTGTCCTCATAGGCCTTTTTTTCGGTCAGGTCGCGCATGATGGCCGTGAAGAACATGCTGCCCTCGACCCTGGCCACGGAAAAGGAGATGCTGGCCGGGAAAAGCTCGCCGTTCTTGCGAGCGGGCATGAGCTCGGATTCGTGCCCGATCTGGGAACCCTGGCCCGTGGTCATGAACCGCTCGACCGCGGCCCGGTGTTCCGTGGGACATTTCGGACCCAGCATGATGTTCAGGTCCCGCCCGATGACCTCGTCGGCCCGCCAGCCCAGCAAGCTTTCGGCGGCCTGGTTGAAAAAAACAATACGGTGGTCCTCGTCGATGGTGACAAAGGCCTCGTTGGCGCTTTCGACGGCCCCCTTGAGGATGGCCAATTCGCGCAAGGTTTGGCGTTCGTTTTCGTTCACTTGGGCCTCGATCCGGTGTGAGGCGGACGATACGTCCGAGAGGTTTAGCTCAACAGCCGAAGCAACTCCAGGGAAAGACGCCGGTGGTGGGCCAATTCTTCGTTGACCAGGGCATCGATCTGATCCCGGCCCCGACCGGCCTCGGTCCGGTTCTTCATGGTCAGGTAAAAGACGATCGAGTCCTTTTCGAACCCCAGGGCCAGGTTCAGGGCGTCCACGGCCGAGTGGACCTCGACCAGATAATCGGCCACGGTCTTGGTCTTCTGAAAGACGTGCTGGCCGGCCATCAAGGTGAGATATTGGTGCATCTCGTCCTGAGGATCGTAGATGGTTTCCTTGCGCGCCGATTCCGGGAGTTTTTCCCGGAGAGAGACGAAATATCGGTAGTGCTCGGCCTCGGCCTTGGCCAGTTCCCCGAAGATCGCCTTGACCTGGGGATCGTCGATGCGCTGGGCCGCTTTTTCGTAAAACTCGCGACCGTTGTCCTCAATCTCCATGGCCATCTGAAAGACTTCATCCGCATTGAAATCGAACATCACTGCCTCGCTTCCGTGGGGGTTTTTACATCGGATTATTCAAAAAAACATCATTGAGTTATCATTGAGCCATCATTGTTTGTTCATTCTTTTTCGAACTGGTCCTTGGACGCGCCGCACACGGGGCACGTCCAGTCGTCGGGCAGTTCCGTGAAGGGGGTGCCGGGAGCCACGCCGCTGTCCGGGTCGCCTTCGGCCGGGTCATAGACATAGCCACATACCTGGCAGACATATCGATCCATGGAAGAACCTCCTGATATTATTCCGTTTGATGTTGACCCGGTTCATATCCCGGGATGGTTTTCCGGCCGAGACGGGCTCTCCCCTCCCGGCCGCGTTTTATTTGCAGCTGCGTTCCGCGTGCGCCGCTAAAGACCAAAAATATTATCCGCTCGTTCTGTTTTTCTTCCAAAAAACGATCAATCCGTCCCGGCCGAAAGCGACCTGGACCAGTTCCCATCCCTGGCCGCCTTCCTCGTTCAGGATGTCTTCAACGATCCGCATCTGGTCGCCGGGGACCTGGTTCAAGGTACATTCGCCATGCTCGGTGCAGAAATAGACGAGGTCTTTAAACTGGCCGGCCGGATGACGGGTAATTCTGTATTCGAATGCGCTCATGGGCACCTGTTGTTCGAAACCAAGGCCGGCGGCCGGTCACCGCCCGGGGCGCTGGTTGGTTATCCTATCAAGATTTGTCGGGAAAAAGCAATGCATCGATCACAACCCGCCCGTGAGTTCGAGGTAGAATTCCACGCCGGTGGCGATCTGGCCGATGGCCAGGATCAGGGCCGCGGTCGAGACCAGACCGTGCACGCGGGGCAGCCATTTGCGCCGTTTTGTAACCCGGTTCATGCGGTCGCCGGTCACCAGCCCGACCAGGGCCAAGACCCCCACGGCCAAACCGATCCAGGCGTGCTCATCGGGCAGGAAGACCGTCTTCCAGTTCAGATAGACCATGAACATGCCGAAGAACACGCCGGCCACCCAGGCGCACTGGGTGATGTAACCCAAGGCCACGTGCCATTTCCACTTGAACACGGGTCTCCCGCCCCGGCGTCTGTCCAGGAACCGCTGGGCTCCCAGGAGGAAGACATAGACGCCCAGGAGCGTGGCCCCGAACATGAACAGGGGATGCAGAGATAACATGTTGTTGTCCTGTACTTTCCCGCGAACTCAGCCGGCGGCCCGTTCCTTCATCACCTTCCGGTAAAGCGGCGACATGTTGCGTAGGGTCCGTACCACCTCGGCCAGCACCTCGAGGGTCCGGTCGATGTCGGCCTCGCCGATCTCCTCGCCGAAGGTCAGGACCAAAGTGCCCTGGGCGTCGGCGAAATCCCGCCCGATGGACAGGAGCACGTGGGAGGCCTGCAAGGCCCCGGCCGCGCAGGCCGACCGGGTCGCGGCGGCGATGCTCTCTTCGTCCAGCATGAGCACCACGCCTTCGCCTTCGATGTAGCGGATGGAGACCGAGACGAGGTTGGGCACGGACAGCTCCGGGTGGCCGTTGATGTAAATGTCCGGAATTTTTTCATTAAGACCGGCCACCAGGTGCTTTTTGATCTTCAGGTTGTGGGCGACGCGCGCCTCCATGCGTTCCATGGCCAGGTCCGCGGCGGCGCCCAGGCCGGCGATCCCGATCAGGTTTTCCGTACCGGCCCGCTTGTTGTTCTCCTGCACCCCGCCGTCCAGCAGGGGCCACAGCCCGGTGCCGCGCCGGATGTACAGCCCGCCCACGCCGGACGGGCCGTAAAACTGGTTGGCGGCGAAGCTGAGCAGGTCCACCTTGAGGTCCTGGACGTCCACGGGCACCACGCCCACCGAGACCACGGCGTCGCAGTGGAAGATCACCTTTTTCTCCCGGACGATCTCGCCGATCTCCTTGATCGGCTGGATGGTGCCGATCTCGTTGTTGGCGTGCATGATGCTGACCAGGATGGTGTCCTCCCGGATGGCGTCGGCCACGTCGGCCGGGTTCACCCGGCCCAGGGCGTCCACCGGGACCGAGGTCACCTGGTAGTCCCACATTCTAAGCCGGCGCAGGGTCCGAAGCACGGCGTTGTGCTCGATGTTGGAGGTCACGATGTGCTTGCCCTTGTCCGCCTTGGCCCAGGCCACGCCCTTGACGGCCTGGTTGATGGACTCGGTCCCGCCCGAGGTGAAGACGATCTCCTTGGGGTCGGCCGCGTTGACCAGCCGGGCCACGGAATCGCGGGCCTTGTCCAGAACGGCCAGGGCCTGGTCGCCCAACTGATGAGCGCTCGAAGGGTTGCCGTTATTGCCTCGGATGACCTCGATCATGGCCTCCTGAACGGAGGGCGCGATGGGGTTGGCCGACAGGTAATCCAGATTGATGACGGTCATGGCCTTTCTCCTCAGGCCGGAACTTCGTGTTCGATTTCAACCGGTTGTCCGCAGTTCTTGCAGACCGGCCCGGCCCCTTTTTCCGGCAGTTCGGCGTCGCAGTACGGGCAATAACACTTACCGTCGTCGTGGGTGTGGTCGTGGCCCGTTTTGCCGCGCATCGTCTCTTCCGGTTTGGGCTTGCCCGCCAGACGGTCCTCGTAGTCCTTGATGGCGATTTGCAGGGCGTCCGCTCCCAGGTTCGAGCAGTGCAACTTGTTCTTGGGCAGGCCTTCCAAGGCCGCGGCCACGTCCTTGTTCCTGATTTTTTTGGCCTCTTCCAAGGTCTTGCCCTTGACCATCTCGGTCAACATGCTCGACACGGCGATGGCCGCGCCGCAGCCAAAGGTCAGGAATTTGATGTCCTCGATCCGATCGTCCTTGACCTTGATCTGGATTTTCATCATGTCCCCGCAGACCGGGTTGCCAACCTCTCCCACGCCGTCCGCGTTTTCCATCTCGCCGACATTACGAGGATTTTTGAAATGATCTTTTACGACATCCGAATACATGGCAGGTTACCTCCCGCACTGACTTTACTTTTATAACGTAAGCCCGGTTCCGGCGTCTTCAAGGGCCGACCGAAGCTTATCCGCTGGCCGCCTCCAAGGCTTCTCCCAGGCGCTCCAGGTCTCGAATCGGGGCTTGGCAACTGAAGTTCTGGCAGAGATAGACCGTGGGCGCCTCGGTCGCCGGCAAATCGGCCGTAAACGGCGCCAGCTCGGCCAGCCGCTTGGCCTCCTCGGCCGCTCCTTTCCTCAACAGGACCCGGCCGGGCAGGAACACGCCGTGGATCCGCCGGATCATCTTCTCGTAGCCGGGCTGGCCCGGACCGCCGGCAATCACGATCTCCTGGCCCGGTCCCAAGGCGAAATCCAGCGCGCCCAAGAGATGGGCATGGGCCATGGGCGCTTGGGAAACCCGGGTTGAGAAAACCTCCAGAATCCGTTCGGCCTTTTCCTCCAGCTCCACCCGCCCGGTCAGTCGTCCCAACCGGAAGAGGTTCATGGCCGCCACGGCGTTGGCCGAGGGTGTGGCTCCGTCGTAAATTTCCTTGCCCCGCAGGATCAGGGCCTCGTGGGTCTCCCCGCTTAAAAACAACCCGCCAGCCGAGCCGTCCCAGAAGAGGTCGAGCATGGTCCGGGTCAGATCCAGGGCCGTCTCCAGCCGTTTCAGGTCGAACGTGGCCTCGTACAGCTCGATCAGCCCCCAAGCCAGGTAGGCGTAATCCTCAAGAAAACCTTCCACGGCCGCTTCGCCCTGCCGATAGCGACGTAAAAGCGTCCCGTCGTCGGCGGTCAGACTGCGGCCGATGAAGTCCGCGGCCTTGTCGGCGGCCAGGGTGTAGGCCGGTTCGTTCAGCACCGCGCCGGCCCTGGCCAGGGCCGCGATCATCAACCCGTTCCAGGCGGTCAGAATCTTGTCGTCCTTGAGGGGCGGCACGCGCTGCTTCCGGGCTTCGAACAGGGTCTGCCGGGCCTTGTCCAGACGCGCGGCCAGGCTTTGGGGTTCGATATCCTTACGCACGGCATAGGCGTCCAGGTCGCGGGTCAGGTGGGGGATGGATTTCCCGTTTTCGAAGTTTCCTTCCGGTATGATGTTGAAATAGACGCAGAAAAGTTCGGCTTCCTCCTCTCCCAACAGGCCGTGCACTTCGTCCGGGGTCCACAGATAAAAAAGTCCCTCCTCGCCTTCGCTGTCCGCGTCCTCGGCCGACCAGAACCCGCCCTCGGGCGCGGTCATGTCCCTCAGGACATAGGCGGCGATCTCCCGGACGACCCTGGCGTAATCCTCCCTGCCCGTGACCTGAAAGGCCTCGGTGTAGGCCAGCATCAAGAGGGCCTGGTCGTAGAGCATTTTTTCGAAATGAGGCACCAGCCAGCGTTCGTCCACGCTGTAGCGGTGGAAGCCGAAGCCGATCTGGTCGAACATGCCGCCTCGCCGCATGGACGTAAGCGTTTTTTTGACCATTTCCAGGGCGCTTGAATCCGGCTCGCGGCGGTGCCACCTCAAAAGAAAGGTCAGGTGGTGCGGGCTGGGGAACTTGGGCGCCTGGCCGAAGCCGCCCCAGGTCGGGTCATAGGCCCGGCTGTGCTGCCGGTAGGCCAGCCGCAGCGTTTCCAGACCCAGGGCGGTCTTTTCCCCGGCGGCCTCGTCGGTTCCGGTCTGAAGGGCCGAGGTGATGTCCCGGGCGGCGGTGAGCAGTCGGGCCCGGTCCGTGTTCCAGGTCTGAGCGAAATGTTCCAGGATGTTCAACAGGCCGGGCATGCGCATCCGGTTGCGCTTGGGGAAATAGGTCCCGGCGAAGAACGGCTGTCCCTCGGGCGTGATGAGCACGGTCAGCGGCCACCCGCCCTGGCCGGTCATGGCCTGGCAGACGGTCATATAGACCTGGTCCAGGTCGGGCCGTTCCTCCCGGTCCACCTTGACCGGGACATAGAACCGGTTCAGGACCTCGGCCACCTCCGGGTCGGCGAACGATTCGTGGGCCATGACGTGGCACCAATGGCAGGTGGCGTAGCCGATGGACACGAAAACGGGCTTGTCCTCCCGCCTGGCCTTGTCCAGGGCCTCTGCCCCCCAGGGATACCAGTCCACGGGATTGTCCGCGTGTTGGAGCAGATAGGGGCTTTTTTCGTTTGCCAGGCGGTTGGCCATGCCTGTCTCCGGCTTCGGGTTTCAGCGTGGAGCTTCCGTTTCTAGGGCGCGTTATTGGGCCGCGTGCTCTTCCTCGATCTCTTCCAGGGTCCCGGTGTGCTTCTTGCCGCACATGGGACAGAAGATTTCGGGCGGCTTCTTCAGGTCTTTGTACTTCTGCTCATAAACGTCCATGGGAATGTCGCTCAGGGAGCCGCAGGCGCATTCCGGGCAGCGGGCGCGGACCACGTGTCGTTTTCGTTTGGGCATGGGATTCTCCTATTTAAAAGGTGATGATGGTGTATCCGGCCTCGATATAGGGGGCCATGCCGGCGTGGCCGGACATCTCGTCGGCCAGGGGCAGCCCCTCCTGCCGCACCGCCTCCAGGACGTTGGTCTTCATCGAACAGACCCGGCAGACGCCGTGGATGAGGCCGGCTTCCTTGGCTTTACGATAGGGGCCGTGCAAGAGGTTTTTCGGATCGGACATCATGGGCACCAGGCCCGTGGCCGCGCCTTCGATCACGATGCACGCCTCCGCCCCCCGGCTGTTCAGGTCCAGGGCGTTGAGGAGAACGTGGATGAAACACATCGGTTCTCCCTGGAAGGCGAACAGGGCCACCTTCTTTGGAGAATCTTTGCCAGTCATGGCCTGACCGAACCGGGTTACAAGCGCGGATCAGAGCCGGTCTGGCCGCAGTCCGGCGTGTAGCAGGACACGTCCACGAACTCGCACTTTTCCTTGCAGGACGGGCATTGGTTCGGCGGTTGCTTTTCCTCGAACGTATAGCCACAATTGGAACACTTCCAATTAATGGGTTTGATCTCTTCCATGTCTTGTTCCTCCTTGCTTGATCCCGCCGGCCCTTGAGGCGGCGGGGGTTTCCAAAGCCCGGACGGGCCGCTGGGCGCGGGCTCAGCCGAGCTGTTCGATGATTTCCCGCAGGGCCGTCCGGTCCACTTCCTGCCGGGCCAGCGGTCCTTGTTGACGCCGCCGCACATGGGCCTCGAAGGGCGGCCGCTCCCGGTTCACGTACAGAACGCCGATGGGGATGCTGTCTCCCCACTGGGCCGCGGTTTTGAGGGCCGTTTCCCAGTTCGTGGGGTCGTAGTCCTCGGGCAGCGGCTGGCACCGTTTCCGGTACCAGGCAAAGGTATTGATATGATTGAAGGATACGCAAGGCTGCAAAATGTCGATCAGCGCCGTGCCCGGATGATCCATGCCCGCCCGGATCAGGGAGACCAGGTGCTCCTTGTTGCCGGAAAAGCCCCGAGCCACCAGGCCGGTCTTCATGGCCACGGCCGTGAGCACCGGGTTGACCGGTTCGGAACGCACCCCGTCCGGCTGGGCCTTGGTCACGAAGCCCATCTGGGAGGTAGGGCTGGCCTGGCCCTTGGTCAGTCCATAGACCTGGTTGTCGTGCACCAGGATGGTCAAATCGATGTTCCGCCGGATCGCGGCCAGAAAATGATTGCCGCCCTCGCCGTAGTGGCAGCCGTCCCCGCTTTCGGCCAGGACGGTCAGGTCCGGGTTGGCCAGCTTGGCCCCCGAAGCCACGGGCAGGGATCGGCCATGTAGGCCGTTGAAAACATTTACATTGATGTAGTGCGGGGCCTTGGCCGCCTGGCCGATGCCGGAGACGAACAGAAGCTGGTGCGGCTCCCGGCCGCTTTCGGCCAGGGCCTGCTTGACCGCTTCCAGGATGCCGAAATTGCCGCAGCCCGGGCACCAGGAGGTCTCGACCGCGCCGGTATTTTCTTTGCGAGCCATGGAACGTACCTCCTTACACCGCGGCCAGAGAGGCGAGGATGAAATCCGCGGTCATGGGCAAGCCGTCGTAGCGGTTCACCCGGCCGGGGATGTGAAACCCGGTCTCCCGGCGGATCAGGCGGGCCAGCTGACCCACGGCGTTGCCTTCCACGGCCACGACCGTTCGGGCGCGTTCCAAACGATCCAGGAACTGGGCGGGGACCAGGGGCCAGACCTGCCCGAAGTGCAGGACGCCGGTCTTCCGGCTTTTCTGCGCGGCCAGCCGGGTGGCGGCCTCGATGACCGCGCCCTGCGTGGACCCCCAGCAGACCAAGAGAATCTCGGGGTCCTCGTCCCCCACATAGGTGGGCGGGGTGGCTTGGTCGAGGAGAATCCGTTCCTTGCGCCGCCGCTTTTCGTTCATGGCCTGGGCCGCTTCCAGGTCCTCGGTCAGGTGGCCGTCTTCGGTGTGTTCGTCGCTGTCGGCCACGACCAGGTACTCGGACAAGCCGGGGATGAGGCGCGGGGAAACGCCGCTTTCGGTCAGGGCGTAACGCTGGTAAGGCAAGGCCGCCGACTCGTCGGCCGCGACTTGAACGGCTTCCAGACCTTCCACCTCGAAGGGTTCGACCGCGCGGTAGGAGTCGGCCAGGAACTGGTCGGTCAGGACAAAGACCGGGGTCTGTATTTGTTGGGCGGTCAGGACGGCCCTGCGGGTCAGGTGGAAGCACTCCTCGATGGCGCCGGGCGCGAACACGGCCCGGGGAAACTCGCCGTGTCCGGCGTGGAGGACCAGTTCGAGGTCCTGCTGGGCGGTGCGCGTGGGCAGGCCGGTGGCCGGTCCGGGACGCTGGGCGATGACGATGACCACGGGCGTTTCGGTCATGCCGGCCAGGCTGACGCCTTCGATCATGAGAGCGAACCCGCCGCCCGAGGTGCTGACCAGGCAGGTGGCGCCGGCGAAGGAGGCGCCCAGGGCCATGTTGACGGCCGCGATTTCGTCCTCGGCCTGTTCGACCACCAGGCCCATGCGGGCGGCGTTGGCGGCCAGGGTCAGGGGCACCGAGGTCGAAGGGGTCATGGGATAGAAGGAGCAGAAGTTGACTCCGGCCGACATGGCGCCCATGGCGATGGCCTCGTTGCCGTTGATCATGATCCGCGGGGTAACTTTTTCGGGCTTGGGAAAGCGGAAGGCGTCCAAGTGTCTTTCCTGGCACCAGGCATAGGCCTGGTGGAGGGCCTTCTGGTTTTCCGCGGCCGCTTCCGGGTGCTTGTGGCCGAAAAAGGCGTCCATGGCGCCTTCGACCAGGTCGTGGTCGAGACCGAGGATGGCCCCGGCCACGCCCAGGGCGATGATGTTGATCGCCCGTTTCGAACCCAACTCATCGTAGGGCACGGCCAGCCATCTTTCCCGGGCCGGTTTCACGCCGGCGTCAGCCACGACCAGGCCGTTTTCGGTCAGGTCGCCCCCGTGCAATTCGACCGTCTCCTCATTGAGGGCCAGGAGCAGATCGATGGGGTCCTGCGGTGACTGGACGTCGGCGCGGCTGACGCGGATGGCAAAGGTGTTATGGCCGCCACGGATGCGGGACTGGTAGCTCTGCGTGACCGAGATATGGTAGCCGCTGCGCACCAGGCTCTTGGAAAGAAGCTGGCCGATGGTCACCAGCCCCTGCCCGGCCTCGCCTCCAATAACGATATTGAGAATGGGTTCGTCCATGCCGGCTTAGGCCCCGTCCAAGCTGACGTGCTCTTTTTCCATGAGCCAGGCTTCCGGGTCGGCGTAATAAGCCTGCATGTCGGCCAGGATGCGATAATGCTCCCGTTCCTCGGCCACCATCTGCTCGGCGAACTTCTTGGCCTGGGGATCATCGGATTCGGTCATCAGCCGGTCGTATAAAACAATGCTTTCGGACTCGAAGCCCATACCGACTTCCACGGCTTCGATGGCGTCCGCGGGCCTGAGGCGGCCCTTGTTTTCCTCGGCCAATTTTTTGAAAATGAGAGGCAGGTCCTCGATCGGCTTGATGGCCTCCCACTCCGAGGTCCAAGATCCGCCGCCTTCCAGGGTGGCGTAAATTTTCTTGATCCGCTCGGCGTGGACGACTTCGTAGTCCCGAAGCAGGCCGAAAACTTCCCGGCCGAAGTCGTTGTGGCTTTCCCGGACCGCCTTGTCGTAAAAGTCCCGGCCTTTCTCCTCCATGTTCAAGGCGGTGGACAGAAGCTTCAGGGCTTTTTCGTTGGATGCTGCCATGGATTAACTCCTTGAAAATACTATAAAAATATCGTTTGTCTTCAGGCCGCCCCGGTTCCGCCGGAAGCGGCGGGCGGGGTGAACACCCGCTGGGCGAGTTCGTTGTCCAGGAGGAAAAGTCCCGGCCCGGCCTCGCCCGCGATTTTGAGTTTCTGGATGACCGCGTCCACCGAGCTTTCTTCCTCGACCTGTTCGTCCACGTACCACATCAGGAAGCTGCGCGTGGCGTGATCGCTCTCTTGAACGGCCAGGTCCACCAGGTCGTTGATGCGGCTGGTGACGTTGTACTCGTGCTCGGCGGTCTGATTGAACACGGCCAGCGGCGACTCCCACTCGGTGGGCGGTCCGTCCACCGGTTTCAGCAGAACCCGTCCGCCGCGATCCTGAATATAATCAATCATTTTTGTGGCGTGAAAGAGTTCCTCCCGCCACTGGATCCGCATCCAGTTGGCAAACCCCTTCAGCCCCTGGTGCTCGAAATAGGCGGACATGGACAAGTAGAGATAAGCCGAATAGATTTCTGCGTTGATCTGGGCGTTCAGCGCGTCTTGTATCTCCTGGTCGAGCATGGGCTTATCCTCTGTGGTGGTTCGAGAAAAACGGCCGGGGTGCGAAAATAGTTCTGTCCCCGGCCGGTATCAGGCTGAAATTAGGCCTTCCATAACCCGTGGAGATTACAGTATTCCCTGGCCGAGACTTGGGTGGCGTTGGTCTTGAAGGTGGCCTCCGGAGCCTGACCGGGGTTTAGAAAGGCCCTGAGGGCCGTTTCACCGGCTAGAAGCTCGATCCACTCGATATAGTGCTTTTCCTCCATGGGATGCGCCACCGAACCGACTTTAACCTTGTAGCCGCCGTCGATCTTCTCGATGATCGGCACGTGCTTTTCCTTGGCCGCGTCCACCGTGTTTTCCACGAAAAGTTTCATCGGCTCGCCGCAACAGACCAGCTCGCCTTGCCCGCCATGCAGCACTTCCACGATGTTGCCGCATTTCATGCACTTGTAAATTTCCAGTTTTTTCGCCATGTTCGCTTCTCCTTTTGCGCTTGGACCGCCGGAATGGCCATGCTCGGCCCGGCGGCCGGTTCACGTTGAGGAACGGCTCGGGTTACCAGTTTTCTCCGAGCAGTTCGAAATAAGCCTGTTCATGGGCACAGGCCGGGCAGACGGCCGGCGCCTCTTTGCCGGTGTGCAGGTAGCCACAGTTGAGGCATCGCCAAACGACCGGTTCCTCGCGTTTGAACACCTGCCCGGTCTCGATGTTCTTTAGTAGATCCAAGTATCTTTTTTCATGTTGTTTTTCGGCAATGGCGATGTTTTCGAAAACCTTGGCCACGTCGCCGAAGCCTTCCTCGCGGGCGACTTGGGCATAGCCGGGGTACATCTCCGACCACTCGTGATTCTCGCCGGCCGCGGCCGCCGTCAGGTTCTCGGCGGTCGAGCCGATGACCCCGGCCGGGAAGCTTTGGACAACCTCCACCTCCCCGCCCTCCAGAAACTTAAATAGCCGTTTTGCATGCTCTTTTTCTTGATTGGCCGTCTCTTCGAAAAGGAGTGAAATCTGGACGTAGCCTTCTTTCCGGGCTTGGCTGGCCGCATAGGTGTATCGGTTGCGGGCCTGGGATTCTCCGGCAAAGGCTGTAAGTAGGTTTTTTTCCGTTTGCGAACCTTTCAGCTTAGACATTTTCCCTCACTTCTTTATTATTTTCTTGCTTGAACGCCGCGTGCCTCGCGACTTGGCAGGCCGGACAAAGGCCTTCAAATTCAAGATGATGGCCGGTGATAAGGTACCGGCTGTGCTTGCGGACGTCGTTTTCCAGGGAGGCGACCGGCTTGAGCGGGGCGTCCTCCAGGCGACCGCAATCCAGGCAGCGCACATGGTAGTGTGGTTCCGGGTTGCCCTCGTAGCGCCGCTGTCCATAGCCGGCGTAGCGGCGGATCAGCCCGGCTTCGGTCAGGATTTCCAGGTTGCGATAGACCGTGGCCAGACTGATCCGAGGCAGGTCCCGGCGGACCAGACGGAAGACCTCGTCCGCCGTGGGGTGCCCTCTATGTATCTTAAGACATTCAATAATTACCTGACGCTGCGGTGTCATCCGAAACCGGGGCTGCGCTTCCATGAGGGCTCCTTAAGAGTAATTCTTATTATTAGCACGCCATCGAGGCTTTGCAAGGTGCGGGCGGAAAAAAGGCCGGCCGCGATCTGGGCGCGGCCCAACCTTGGGCGATGAGGCCCAATCGCGGAGCAACCAAGATGCAATTAAAAAGCCGCCGACATGCGCTCAAGTGGCCTGTTGGCGGCGGTTTCACGGCCGGTTTTCGGCTGGAATTTGGCGGTATTCGATTGGGATTCAGTGGGGACGCAATGATGCGTCAGGAGGTATTTTTCGGGAATCGGCCGGCCGGCGTCAGACCACCAGCCAGATGGCCACCCCGTGCGCCCGGCGGATGACCCGGTCGCTGACGCTGCCCAGGAAGGGTGAATGGTGCAACCCCCGGCGACCCAGGATCACGGTCCCGTAGCCGCCCTCTTCGGCCGCCTTGAGGATGGTGCGGGCGATGCCCAGGGTGATCTCGCGCACCTCGGTCGAAATGCGGTCCCGGGAGAAGCCGGTCTCCTGGAGAATCCGCGCGGCTCGGGCGTTGAAGTCATCCACGCAGCCCAACGACTCCCGCCGGAACTCCTCCTCGATCATCTCCAGGTCCCCTTCCTGGTCCACCATGGTGGTTACGGCCACGTCCAGGTCCACTTGGCAGACGTTCTGCAGCTTGGGCACCACGTGCAGGAAATGGACCCGGGCCTTGGGGTTGGCCCCCAGCATGAAGGCCACCTGGTCCACGGCCCTGAGGCTGGCCTCGGACCCGTCCACGGCGATCATGACGTCGGGCGAGGTCACGTGGCCGTCGATGATCCACAGGGGCACGTCCACCGCGTGCTGGATGAGCTGCGTGGTGACCGATCCCATGAAGAGTTCCTGGGCGCGGCTCAGCCCCCGGCGGCCGATGAGCAGCGCGTCGTAGCGGCCCTTTTCCGCCTCGTTGAGGATGTCCTTGGCCAGGCCCGTGGCCCGGGGTAAATTCCTGGTTTCGATCCGTTCGGCCGGGACCTTGAGTTCCAGCAGCCGGTCGCGGCCCTTACCAAGGACTTTTTCGCCCTGAACCCGGCCCGCCTGCTGGAACTGCCGGATTTTGGCCACCTTGGGCCCGTCGGGCACGCCTTCATGCAGATAAGGCGGCACGGCCGGGGCCACGTACAGCAGCACGAAGTGCAGGTCCGGGATCAGGCCCAGCATATGGGCCGCGTACTCGGCCGCGTTCAGCGAGGCGGCCGATCCGTCCATGGCGATCAGCACCTTGTGGTCGAGCGTCGCGCTTGCGGTCTGGGTCATGAGGCGTCTCCTCCGGCGTTTTTCTCAATGTACCATGTCCGGCCGGCCTTTTGAACAGCTATAAGGGTGAAAGTATTGCTGCGTGTGGTTGGGTTGAGCGTAGCGAAACCCAACATCGCCAGAACGGGCATGTCAGTGCGTAGTACGCAAGCGCGGAAGAGGTTTAACCACGAAAAACACGAAATACACAAAAGGTAAGGATCGGGCGAAAGGCAGGGGAAAATGTAGGTGGGTAGAGCGAAGCGAAACCCAACATCCCAAAAGCGGGCGTGAGAAAGTGCGTGGTGCGGGGAGTAGGGGCGGGTTTCAAATCCATGGATTATTGATAGAGCCTATGGTAAAAATTTACAATATATCAATAAATTGTATGCATTCAAGCCTTGCTATTATTTCTTGCTTCTAACCTATTTCTAACCACTGGGGCGATTTGAAGCAAGGAGTCAGGAAAACAGGGGAAAGACCTACCTGCCCTCTAATGCCTCCACTTTGCGCCGGGTTGAGGGTTACGGCCATATAAAAGACAGATAAACAGATTTTTTCGAAGCAGATCACTTGTAAGAGCATAGAAATCTCGCAATATTTGGATCAGGGGGGAGGTTGGGTGTCCGACATCAAGGTCGCTGAGCCCGAAGATTCAGATCTTCCAAGCCATTCAACCGGTAGATCCGCTTGTGATTTACCTTCCGGCCTTCCCGAAGAAACAGCAGATGGGTACGCTCAAATCCATAATGCGCTCAAGTGCAGGCGATCCGCTCTTTCATACACTGACGCACCTTCACGGCAATACCTCCTTCACCTATATTCAAAAGATCTATGTCCGGGGATGAGGTCACATCAGCAAAATGTCGGCATAGGCGAAGCCGTCGCGTTCGACGAACTCGCCCACTCGGACGGGAATGGGCCGGGAGAACATCGGGCCGTCCACAACCACGGTATGAATTTCGCCGTTCTCGCCGCATGGATCGCATTCCGGAGGATATTCGGCGAGCAATTGCCGGGTCCAACGCCGTCCCGCGAAGTGAGACGGGAGTTTTTTTAGATCAACACTGCTGACATAGGCGACCAACCCCGCTTCGAGCATCTCTTTGGCCAAAGCGCGCGTTGGGATGCCCCACAGCGGGAAGAGAGGCTTGATGCCCGTGCCAGCCAGTTGCTTCTCGCGATACTCCCGGATGTCCTGTAAAAAAAGGTCGCCGAAGGCCAGGTATTCGATGCCTTCCAGCACGCACGCCTCCACGAATCGCCGCATGATGTCGTTGTAAACTTCCATGGGGCATGGATCGGGCAGGCGAATCTCGCGGAGGGGCAGTCCCACGGCGACAGCCTGCTGTCGCAGTATCTCCACCGGCGTGGCGTGCATGTTCACCCGTTCGTTGCGCTCGTTGAGCGTGGTGAAGAGGCCCACCATTTCGGTTTGCGGGTCCCGGGTTAGGCGGTGCAATGCCCAGGCGCTGTCTTTTCCGCTGCTCCAACTCAAAAGGGTCTTTTTCCTGGTTTGCATGGCATTTCTCTTTTTTTGGTCATAGGGATAGATTCACATTTCTCGATGGCTTAAGCAACAGCCATAGAAAGAACGGGCCGCCGAGAAAACTCGTGAAAATGCCCACGGGAAGTTCCGTGGGCGCGAAACTTGTTCGAGCCACGGTGTCGCAGACCACGAGGAACGCTCCACCGAACAAGAGCGTCGCAGGCAGAAGGCGCCGATGGTCAGGGCCGACCATCAGTCGGCAGATATGCGGGCACATGAGGCCCACGAAACCCACGGGTCCGCAAACCGAAACAATGACGCCGACCATGCAAGAGACCACCAGGAAGAGCAGGGTCTTGGTGCAATCGACCGCAACGCCGCGGCTGGCAGCCATTTCCTCGCCGATGGTCAACAGGTTCAGTTCCCCCACCAACGCGGCCAACAGGACCGTTCCCGTGATCACGAAGGGCAAAACCCGAAGCGGCGAATCGAACCCCACCATCTGCAAGCCGCCCATGAGCCAACGCAAGATGCGGAAGGTGTCGTAGAAATTCGCCGTGTACTGAATAAGCAGGATCAGGCTGGAAAAGAAGAAATTGACGGCCACGCCGGCGAGCAGCATGGCGCCGGTCGAACAATCGCGTTTGAGCCGCGTCAGACCATAGACAAAGGCGATGGCAACCAAAGCCCCGGCCATGGCGCTGATAGTCACGCCCGATATCCCAAGCAGCATCGCGCCCCAACCCAGCCGCACGCTGAGGGCCGCACCGAGCGAAGCGCCGCTCGATACACCAAGCGTGAACGGCGTGGCCAGGGCGTTGCGAAACAGGGCTTGAAAGGCCATGCCCGCCACGGCCAGTCCCGCCCCGGCGATCCAGGCCAGGCAAACGCGCGGCAGACGAATCTCCCAAAAGATCATCGCCGCAGGATTGTCGGGCCGGGGATGCAGGATGGCTTCGATCGATACAGGCTGCCCACCAACCAGCGGTGCGCCCATGACGATGGCCAAAGATCCAAACGAGAGCAAAAGCAACCAGACATATCGCCTCATTCTTCCGCTCCCTGCGGCGCGACCAGACGCAGGCCCGTGACCGGATCCTCAAGAAAACGGAACGAGGCCTCAAAAATGCGATTCAAGGTTTGTTCGCGGGCCAAGCCTTTAGCCGGACCGATCCAGGCGACCTCACCGCCCCGCAGGGCGAGCACCTTGCCGCCTGACTGCAGCGCGGCATTCACGTCGTGCGTCACGCTGACGACCGTGGCCCCGGATTCGCGATTGATAGAGCGCAGAATACCGGCCACCGCGGCCTGGTGACCATAGTCCAAAAAAGCGGTCGGTTCGTCCAGCAACAGAATGTCGCTGCCCTGCGCCAACACCGCCGCAATGAAAACCTTCTGCCGCTCGCCTCCGCTCAGGGTGTCAAGCATTCTGTCGGCGAAGATCTCGACATCCGCTCGCTTCAGGGCGGCTTCGATGGCCGCACCATCGCCGGGATGCGCCGCGCCGAACGGCCCGGAATAGGCGTAACGCCCCATGCGGACGAATTCGCGCACGGAGTAAAGCATGCCTTGATCGTTGCCGGGCTGGGGCACATAGGCGATCCGCCGCGCCAGCTCGCGCTGGGAAAAAGCGGCCAGGTCCCGGCCGTGCAAACGCGCCCGTCCCGTCCAACCGCGGTGAATCCGCATCAGGCACTTCAGCAACGTTGATTTTCCCGCGCCGTTGGTGCCGATGATCGACCAGGTTTCGCCCGAGCCGATCTGGACCGATACATTATGAAGAATGCGTTGCCCGCGAATGGAAAAGGAAAGCGCGTCGATGGCCAGGGCAGGCTCACTCATCGTCACAGTCCTTGGGGAAGGCGTCGGGATGCAGGAGCCTGGCCATCTGCTCCAGAAACTCGATGTAGCGCGGGCCGGGGCGGAGCGCATGGTTGCCGACGATGACATGGACCTGTCCGTCGCGCACGGCGGAGACCATGCGTAATGGGTTCCATTGCCGTTCGATCTCCGCGGGCGTTTTCGCGCCGGGCTGGATGTGGCTGACCAAATCGACAATGACCTCGGGATTCAACTGGAGCACGCCCTCAGCCGAAAACTGCGGATAGGCGGCCCGCGTATCTTGGCAAGCATTCACGCCGTCTGCCATCGCGATAATCTCGTCATAGAATCCGTGACGACCGGCCATGTACATTCCGGCCAGTTTGCCCGACGCGGTGTCACGCCCGATACAAACAAGCACGCGCGGGCGGTCCTTGCCGGCGACGGCGCGGCGCACGGCTTGCGTTCGGCGGGCCAAGTCGTCCAAAAGCGCATCCGCTCTTTCTTTCGCCCCGCAGACACCGCCAATCAGGCGAATCGCCTCCTGGACATCTCCGATGGTCTCGTGGGGGACGGTCAATGTTCGAAGTCCCATCTTCTCCAGTTTTGTTTTAGCGTCGCGATGCGCGGTGAGGAGAATCGTGAGGCCGGGCTTGAGGGCCACGATTTCCTCGTAATTTGGATCGACGTACCCGCCCACCCTGGCAATCGATGCGGCGGCCGGGGGATAGTCGCAGTATCGCGTGACACCGACGACCCGGGCCCCTAGCCCCAAGGCAAAGAGAATCTCGGTTGTGCTGGGTGCCAATGAGATGATGCGCTGTGGCTGCGCGGGCGCCGGCATGGCCGCCTGCGTCTTCGGTAACGATGCATAGAGCACCACAAGCCCGACTAGAATCCAAATGACATGGTCTTTTCTGGTAGTCATCATTCAAGAAACCCCAATTGAAAAACATCGGACGGGCCGAAGCCGCCGACAAAGGTGGTGGTTTCACCGGGGAAATAGGGATGTCCGATCTCGATGGTATCGGCGAGGACCTTCAGGTAATAGGCAACCGGCGGCGATGACTGGCTTCTCATTCTGAACTTGCCGTTGGTGCGAATCACCACGCCGTGCGGCTCGGCAATGATCGGGCTGCCCCCATAAGCCGTGTACCAGCAACTATAGTTTGAGTCGCGGCCGAAATTTTCGCAGTACATGTACACCAGGCCTTCGTTGCCGTATGTCTCGTAGTTGCCGAAATAAATGGGATGACCGCCGTAACCATAGACCGCGCTCAGAAACGGATAGGTGCTCATCTCGCAGGGCGCGGCCAAGGTGCAGTTCCAAAATCGTCGCTTGAAAGGTCCCAGGTCAGGGAGGACGCCGGGTGCGTCGTCATTGAGAAAATACAGGATGACCCGATCCGCGCCGATCGAGGCGGGGTCCGGCGCGTCGAAGTAATAGGTCCGCCCCTGGTGATCGCCGCTCGTGGAATAAATGCCGTCCACGTCCTCGCCGCGCGGCAAAAAGATATACCGGATGTAGGTGTATCCCGGCCCGGACCAGCCGCCGGGCACGACGAGATCCACGCGGCGAAAAAAATTGCCGTATTCGTCGCTCTGCCATTCGCTGGTCCATGTCTGCGGATTGTAAACTTTGCCGTTCATCTGGGCGTCGTGACGCAGCTTGTCCCAATCGATGGGCGGAACGTGGATGCTGTTGATTTCCCGATATTCCGGCGGAGGGTCTCCGCTATAGGTCGATACCGGCCCGGCAGCCTCGATCAGCGTGCGGTCATAGGCCTCGTCGCCGTGGAAAATGATGCCGCCGCCTGAACCGATGAGGCAATTTCGAAAAGCGAAAAAATGATTCGCGGAGTAATGCCCTCCCCACCGAACCGCGTCAGACGCGTTGTCGAGGGCCAGGAACGTGTAATTTTTGCCATAGGCCACGGCCGAAGCGGTCACCCTTCCGGTGTTGGACCCTGACGGTTTCACTTCGATGGTTTCCACGTTCTTCATGAGGCCGATGATGGCGATGGCGTTCGGGTTTTCGCCAGGGGGCATCTCGCCGGACTGTTCGGAGACGAAATTTTTATGCTGTTCGAAATCCGGATAGTCGTCCTTGTAATCGTAGAAACCCGGCTGGTAATGAGACGAGAAGGTTTCAGGAGTCACGGTCTCCTGGTTCGCTTCAAGCGAATCGAGACACGCCGAGAACGCGGTTGAATAAGGAAAAGACGCGTCCTGGTGAAGCACGCGGACGCCGCTCTCGACGGCCGCCTCGACTTTGTTTTGCAGGCTGTCCTTCTCCAGGGTCAGGAAGCCTAGGTCGATGGCCAGGGCCGCGAAAAAAGTGATGACCATCATGGACAGGGCCACGACCACGACGACGCTGCCTCCTTCGTCGCAAAAGAGAGGGCCCCATGAAACGGCTGTCCTCGAAAAACGGAACCTGCTCCGCAAACGCGTCATTCCTCCTCTCTTCGCTTCCCTCGTGCGACCCGGCCGCAAAACCGTGCCAGAACTTGTCCGGCGTATTTTCAGCCTAACGCTCGTTTTCCTCGTCGTCTTCTTCCTCGACGATCTCTTTGAGGTAGCGCTTGAAAAAAATCCCTTCGCTGACCAAGCCGGCCATGCCATCCACGGGCGCCGGGTCCTGGGGGGCGTCTCGATGAACGACCTGGGCCGCGAACATCTTTCTGTAGGCCGCGCCGTGCTGGTAGCCCGCCCCTGGGTCGTTGGCGCACCCGGAGGCCAGGGCGAGCAAAACGCACAGGCCGAAACACAGGCCAAAGGAGAACACGGCTCCCAGACTGTCGCGACTCAGATTCATCGGCGTTTTCCTTCCAAGAAAGCGGAGCAGTTTGAATTTCCCATTCATCCCTGAAGTCTCCCTTCGAAAACGCCGGGCGCTACCGGGGTTCCGTCTCTTCCGGCCGGGTCGCTTCGGGATTGGACCCGATGAAATTCCGTTCAAGCCGTGCGGCATTCTCCCTGGCCTGAACCAAGTCCGGCGATGCCCGCAGGGCCTTCTTATAGAAGGCCAAAGCTTGCCGGCGCTTGCCGCATCGTTCGTAGGCCGCGCCCAGGTTGTTGTAGGCCGCGCCGGCCGGCAGGGCGCGCCGGAAGACCCGCAGGGCCTCGGCCTCCCGCCCAAGCTTGACCAGGCAAAATCCCATATTATTCATGGCCAGCGTATTTCCGGGCATCAGGGTCATACTTTTTCGAAAGCATGTCTCGGCTTCGAGAAGTCGGCCTTCCTGGAGATAGGCATAGCCGAGATTGTTCTGGTAATGGGCCTCCCCCGGATTCAAGGAAACCGCATGCCCAAACGCTTCCAGGGCCTCTTCGCGCCGATGCAGGGCGAAGAGGGTGACGCCCAGCCCGTCATGGGCCGGCGCATAGCCCGCGTCCAGGCGAATCGTGTCCCGGAAGGCCTGCTCGGCTCTCACAAGCCGTCCTTCGCCGCGCTCGCAGACACCGATCAGAAAACGGGTTTCCGCGCTCTGCCCCTTGTCTTTTTCCGCCGCTTCGAGCTGGACCCGCGCGACATCGTGGTAGCCTTTTTCGATGAGCTGCCGGGCGAGGGCCAGATGATTCGGCTTGGCCCGCTCCGACGGCGCGGCATTCTCGGACCAGGGCGCCGGAGGCGTGCGTCTTACGTTGCCCTTTGCGGCGCAGCCCATGGAAGACAGCATCAGGGCCGCGAGAATCCAGCAGATCCCCACCCAAAAGGTCGTCCGCCAGTCACTGGTCATTCCAAGTGTCATCCCGTTTCCAAAATTACCAAAGCAAGGTTCGGGCGCGTTCCAGGAGTCGAATGCCCGTCGGCCCCAAGACCATGATCAGCAGGGCCGGCATGATGAAAAGCACCGTGGGCAGGACGAGCTTGGTCGAAACCTTGGCCGCCCGCTCCTCGGCGAGCTGCTTGCGTTCCGTCCTCAGACCGTCTGCGTGAACGCGGAGGGCCTGGCCGATGTCCGTGCCGAAGCGCAGGGATTGCAGCAGGACATGGATCACGCTGGTCAAAGCGTTCACTTGGTTCCGTTCCGCGAGGTTGGCCAAGGCGGTCCGCCGGGCAAGTCCGCTGTCCACCTCATGGAAGTAGCGCTCGAATTCCTTGGACAGAACCGGCGCCACGTAGCGCATGTCCCGGCTGACGCGCAGCAGGGCCCGGTCGAAACTGAGTCCGGCATTCATGCAGACGAGCAGGATGTCCAGCGCGTCCGGCAGTTCCTGAACGATGCGGCGGGCCTGTTCCTTTCCCAGCCGGCCGAGTCCCCAACGGGGTGCGTAATAGCCGAGCATCAGCGCCGCATAGGCCAGCACCAGGGTCTGGCCCGACAGGCCGCGCCACAATCCCAAGGCAGCAAATACAACCGCGCCCAAGACCAGACCGCAGATCGCCCGCAGGCCATAATAGAATTGGGGCGCGTAGTCCGCCTGGAATCCGGCGCGGCTCAGGCGTTGGCCGATCGCGTCGCGCTCCGCCTGGTCCTTGGGAAGCAGCCGCTGGCCGACAAGGATCGGGAAGCCCATGAAAATGCCCGGCTGGAAACGGCCTCCGCCCATGGTCGCTTCCTCCGGGAGCAGTCTCCGCAGGATGCGGCGTTTGTCCATATTCGCCGCCGCTTCCCGATAGAGGCCCCAGGTCGCTCCAACAACGCCCAGGAACGCCAGGGCGGGAATCCACATGGTCACGCCCTTACCCTCACCAGACGGAACATCACCGCGAAGCCGACCGCTTCCAAGGCGAGCGCCGTCAGGATCATCTTCTTGCCCGTCGGATGCAGAAGAAGCATGTGCACGTATTCCGGCCGCACCATCCAGGTAATCAGGCAAAAGAAGATGGGGAGCGCGCCAAGGATGATTGCCGAGAGGCGACCTTCGGCGCTGAGGGCCCGCACCCGCCGGTGGAAAACGAAACGTTCTCGAATGGTGTGAGCGATCTTGTCGAGAATCATGGTCAAGTTGCCCCCGGTTTCGCGCTGGATCAGGAGTGCCGCGCAGAATATCCTGACATCCGTGACCCGATGAAAGCGCCGTTCGAATCCCCGCACCGCGGCTTCGAAGGACAGGCCCATGGCCATCTCCTCGTGGATGCGTCGCAGCTCGGTTCCAACGGGTCCGGAGAACGAACGGGTCACCTCCCGTAGGGCCGCGTCCAGCCCCTGCCCGGCCCGCAGGCCGCGCGAGATCGTTTCGACCGCGTCCGGGAGTTGGGATACGAGCGCGGTCTCCCGCCTCGTGCGCCGGACCAGGAGATAGCCGATGGGCGCCGCCGAACCGAGGACCAGGGCCGGGGCCATGGCCAGGAAGCCGCCGAAGGCGAAACCGGCCAGTAGGAAGCCGCCCAGCCCCAACGCGGCGCAAGACAGAAGCAAGCGGCCGGCGGATATCGATACGTCCGCTTCCTCAAGCAAGCGTGTCAGCGGGTACAGATCGACGAAACGGCCCACGTTTCTCTCAAATACGCCTGCCATGCGCCCGTCCGTGAGATTCCGTAGCGCGCCCGGCTCGGTCTTGGGCAGCAGACGAAGCAACAGCTTCCGCTTGGCCCGCAACTTCCGATCCTCCCGCATAAAATAAAGCGACAGGACCAGCAGAAAGACCGCCAAGAAGATGGAGATGCCGATGATGGAAGACAAGGGACTAACCTATCGATCGATCCAGCCGGAAGACCGAGGCCGGAAGTTCCGCGCCGTGCGTGCGGAAGTGTTCGGTGTATCGCGAAAACCGGCTCGCGGCCAGAAACCGTCCGTGGACGCGTCCTTCGTCGGAAACGCCTTCCTGCCGGAACGAGAAGACCTCCTCGGCGGACACGGCGCCGTCCTGGATGCCCGTCACCTCGGATACGGACAGAATGCGCCGGGCGCCGTCCGGCAGACGCGCGATCTGGACGATGACGTTGACGGCACTGGCGATCAGGGCCCGGGAGCCTTTTTCCGACAGGATCGACGGGGCCATGCCGATCATCACCTCCATGCGCGCGAAGGCGTCGCGCGGGGAATTGGCGTGGATCGTGCTCATGGAGCCCGGATGCCCGGTGTTCATGGCCTGCAGCATGTCGAGCACTTCGGCGCCGCGCGTCTCGCCCACGATGATGCGGTCCGGCCTCATGCGCAGGCTGTTCTTGACGAGATCGGTCAGGGTGACCTCGCCCCTGGATTCGATGTTCGGCGGACGGCTCTCCAGACGCACCACGTGCGGCTGTTGTAATTGCAGTTCCGCGCTGTCCTCGATGGTCACGATACGCTCGCTGGCGGGGATGCAACCCGAGAGAATATTCAGGAGCGTTGTCTTGCCCGCCCCGGTGCCGCCGGAGATCAGCACGTTCAGCTTGGTTCGGATGACCGCCTCCAGATATTGAGAAATCTCCGGGGTCAGCGTCAGGTGCGCCAGCAGGTAATCCTTGGTGATACGGTTGCGGTCGAATTTGCGGATCGAAACCAGCGGCCCATCCAGGGCCACGGGCGGAATGATCACGTTCACCCGGGAGCCATCGGGAAGACGGGCGTCCACCATGGGCGAGGACTCGTCCACCCGGCGTCCCACCTGGGAGACGATCTTGTCCACGACCTGCATCAGGTGGCCGTCGTCGCGGAAACGGATGGCCGTCCGAAACAGGACGCCGGCTTTCTCGACAAAGACCTGACGATGACCGTTGATGAGAATGTCCTGCACGGTCTCGTCCCGCACCAAGGCTTCGATCGGCCCTAGCCCCAGAATCTCGTTCATCAGGTCCGCGACCAGACGGTCGCGCTCATCGCGGTTGAGCGGGATTTTCTCCGATTGGAGGATGCCATACAGCGCCTCGCGGATGGCCGCGGCCAGGCTTTCGCGCGGCATCTCCGTGAACAGGGCCAAATCCATGGTCTCGACCAGCTTGCCGTGCACCAGCGATTTGGCGTGTTCGAACCGGTTCTCGTCGAGCGCCTCGACCTCCGTGGCCTTTCGCCGTATGACGCTTGTCGCGCCGCGTTCCAGCCTCGCGTTCAGATTCATGCTCGGCTCCTCCATGACCGGAACGAGGGCAGGCCTTGCCACCACCTCTTGCGAACGCGGGGAGGCATGCCCGTGACCCATCCGGCCAGCTTGGCGAAATCCAGGTTCACGCGGCTGTCGCGCCCGGCCGCGTCCACGGTCTGCCCCCGATTGAAACTCGCGGCAATGGCCGGGTAATCGTTGCGGATCGTGGCCGTCACCGGACGCTTCAACGCGTTCTCGATGTCTTGAAGCCCTATTTCATTGCGTTCGCCATGGCGGTTGACCACGATGGCGATCCGGCTGCCGTCATAGTCGAGATCGGAAAAGACCCGGAGCGCGAGTTGGGCGCTCTTGAGACTGGGCACGTCCTGCTGGACGACCAGCAGAATCCGATCGGCCGCGTCCAATCCAGCGAGCACCCGGTCCGAAAGATCGTGCGGCAGATCGAGTACGGTGTAACGCACGTGACGACGCAGTAGATCGAGCATCGCGCCGACCTCGCCGCTCGTGATCTCCGAGGCGTCAGCGATCCGATCGGAAATGCCCAGCACATGGAACCCTCGTTCGGATTGGACGAGCGAGGAAAAGAGCAGATTGTCGTCCGCCCGGTTCAGGTCGCTGACGAGATCGAAGGGGGTATAGGCGCATTCGAGATTCAGGCAGACGCAGGCGTGTCCCATATACAGGTTCAGGTCGGCCAGGAGGCACGTTTGGCCGGTCAGCAGATGGATGTGGTCGGCGAGATTCGTGGCCAGAGACGTGACGCCCTGGCCGCCCTTGAGACTGAACACGGCCAGGATTCGTCCTCGCGCGCCATCCTCGTTTTCCCGTTCGGCGATACGGCGGACCGCGTTCAAGACTTCGTCCGGATCGATCGGAAACGAGAGGAAGTCCGTCGCGCCGGCGCGCATGCTTTCGAGAACCGATTCGGCGCTCTCGCCCTCTGCGACCACTATGACGCTGGTTTCGCCGCCGACGCGCGCCAGGCGCGTAATCAGCCCCGTGACCTCGCCCGCCAGGCCGCGCGTATCGAGAAAGACGATGGACTGCGCGCCCGGCGTCTCGCGTTCGATATCGTCTTCGGCCACGACCCGAAAAGATAAAATCTCGCCCGAGAGCGCCGACTCGATCCGGGCGGCGAATCCGCCGTCCTCGGTGACGATGCTCACGTGAAAGCCGCTGGCCATGGCCGACATCCCCTTACTTCGCGAATCCGGCCGGGCCGCAGACCGCGGGATTGCGTTTGTCCCCGCCGTCTTCAGATCGCCGAGGGTTCCAGTCGTTGAGCAGAAAGAAGCGCGTGTCATTGGATTCGAGATCCAGCTTGGAACCGGGAAGCGGCGGCATCTCGCCGGGATTGAGCGCCCGCACGAGCCGGGGCGTGACCAGGATGACGAGTTCCGATTCGTTCTTGAGAAAGCGTTTGCTGCTGAAAAGAACCCCAAGGATCGGCAGATCGCCCAGAAAGGGAATCTTGTTCGTGATCTTGGACAGCTCCTGGTTGAGAAGCCCGGCCATGACAAAGGTCTGGCCGTCCTTGAGTTGGAGAACGGTCGAGGCGCTTCGGCGTTTCAGGCCCGGCGGATCGAAGGACCAGTCCGGGGAGCTGACAATGGGTTCGACCTTCAGGGTGATGGACTCCTTTCCGGTGACAAAGGGGGTGAACTTGAGCTGGATGCCGAACTCGCGAAACACAATCTCCTCCCGGGTCACGTAGGGGATTTCGCCGCCCACGAGAAACTCGGCCTTTTGGCCGTTCAAGGCGACCAACGTGGGTGTGGCCAGGGTTCGGGCGAGTCCTTGACCTTGCAGGAGGTTCAGGATCGCCTGGCCGTCACCGATCCGCGCCATCAACTGGAAGGCGGTGCCGTAGGAGGACGTTGTTTCTCCCAGCACGCCCGAGGTGAAGGACCCCTTGTCCCACACGAGCAGGGCGCCAAGCCCCAACTGCTTCATGGCGCCGCGCGACACCTCGGCGATCGTCACTTCCACCTGGACCTGCTGAGGCCCACGGACCTGGACTAGGTTCGTTATGTTCGCGCTAAAGGTTCTCGCCGCCTTGAGCGCGTATAGCAATGTCTCCTGGCTGTCCACGGTCCCGGCAAGCACGAGGCCGTCCTGGGTAATGCTCACCGTCACATCGGCTTCCGCCTTGGCGGGCAGCGCCTGTTCGATCGCCTTCTGAATCGCGCCGCGCATGCGGATGAGGTTCGTTACCGTGGGCACAAAGCTCCTGGCGATCTCCAGGACGCGGGCGAGTGTCTCCTGATCCTCGACGTATCCATCAAGGATCAGGCTTCGCGCGGTGAGGGCGGGGGTGACGTTCGCGCCCGGTGCATGGGTTTTCAGAGCCTCACGGATCGATTCGAGCAGGTGGCCTGGAATAAAAACCTCCACGTCGTAGGCCGACACGTTCTCGTCGCCGCGCCAAACGATCAGGTTGGTCACGCCGACCTCGGCCTTGGAGACGATTAGAATCTGTTTCGGAGTGATCAGCATCACGTCCGCAATCTTTGAATTGGCGATCGAGACGCGCGTGGCCGCTTCTTCCAGATGGAACACGAACGACTTGTTCAGCTCCACCCGGATGGTCTTTGACGCCTTGAAGTCCAGCGTTTCATGTTCCTCAGCCGCCACGACCCGGCACAAGGCGAGGATGAAACCGGCGACGAGAAGAAGTTTGTATTTTCGGTTCATGGTTCCTCGTCGCTTTTGGAATCGACGGCCGGGTCCAGGCCGGACCCCTCGGACCGGGTGGCGATACCGCCTTTGGTGTAGCGGAAAAATTTCCTTGTGGTCTGCTGGTTACCACGCACCACTTCCACGCTGGTGTATTCGTGTTTTTCGGTGAGCAGCTCGATCAAAAGCTGTCCCTTGGTCGCCGCTTTCCCGGTGTCGTTGGGGTTCCGCAAAAGCAAGCGGATCATGCTTTTCGAGGTGGCGTCCGTGGCCACGGCCAGAAGCTCGGCCTCGGCCGGCGTCACCTCCAGGACGACCGTTTTGATTCTTTCGGCGAACGTTTCAGCGACCGGCAAGGCCGAGGTCCCCGGCTCGGAAGCCGCCGCCTGCGTGAAGACGCGCTCCCGGTCGGACACGGCCAGGACTTCAACATTCTGAAGGAAAATGCGAGAGGCCATATGTGTTGACGTGATGCGCCCCTCCGCGCCGACGTCGTGTCCGCTGCTGGCGAAATGCCCGAAGGGGCTGGTCAGAACCAAGTCCACCCGGTCGCCGGGACGGACGCCGCCGCCGGCGCCGTCGGTAGCCTTGGCTTCCAGCGTAAACGCCCGCATGCCCGGTCGAATCAGCCCGCGTACGTTCGGCATGGATTGCCTGCCGGCTTCAGGATAAGGCCGGGCTCCGGTCTCGCTCGTGAAAATCATGGCGGCCGTTGGATTCTCCACCACCCGATCTTGGGGGTTGCGGACCACGAGGGTCAATCCGCCCGAGGCGTCGGCCGCGGTCACCGAGATTGCCTCTTCCGGGGTCAAAAGCAGGGTCACCACCCATTTCTTGGCGTACTGGGCGGATCGGGAAGCATCGAATTTGTCTTCCGCGTCCGCGGGTCTTGCAGCGGCGAGCACTTCCGCAGCCTGGAGAATCCGCCGGGAAATCCGGCCGCCGCTTGGACCGGGCGCGTTCGAGACGGCCAGCACGTCCACCCGGTCGCCGCGCCTGACCTGGCGCGAAACGCCGGTCACCTCGTCCACGGGAATGCTGATCGCGCGCATACCCTCCGGAACGGCCTGGCCGAACAGCGGTGGGGGCGGCGGGAGCGCATCCGGTTTTGCAGCCAAAGGAGGCGCGGGTCGCTGCACCTCGGCGCGTTTCACATAGTCGACCGCCATCTTCGCGGCAAAAAGCCCCAAAGCCACGGCCACGACCAGGACAATGATCCCGCGCATGTTTTTCATCCGGCCTCTTCCTTCTTTCTCAGTACGGCGTCATGGCCTTGGATCTCAGCTCGGCCGGCAGGACGCCCGCGGAGAACCATCCGGTCAGGGATTGATAGGCGACGGCGGTCAGCACTTCCACCTGGGACACGTCGCTGCTGTCGTCGAAGGTGACGTTGACGCCATCGGCCTGAAGCGTTCCCATCCAGTACACGTTCACCGCGCGACTCTTGGCCAGCGCCGCCGCTTCGATCTCGGACAGCCCGGCAGACCTGGCTATGGAAGCGACGCGGGCGGCTTGAAACGTGGCGTGGTTCAGCACGGTCTGCGAAGACAGCAGCCACGACAGTTCGAAAACGCCCGTGAACACGAGCATGAGGACCGGCAGCACCAGCGCGAATTCCACGGCCGACGCACCGTCGCGGTCCGGCCAGACCTCTCGAATTCTTCTCACGAAGAACCCCGGAATACGAAAAAGACCGCCAGTCCCAGCGCCGTGGGCACGGTGTAAGGAATCCGCTCGGAAGACCGCAGCCATCCCAAATTCCTCGTCCTTAGAGCTGTACCCATCAGGCGGAAGCCATCCCACTTGCCCTGGTTCCGAACCAAGGCCGCCAAAGCGACCACGCCCCCGACCACCGCGCTGAACAAGGCAGCGACCAGGATGCCGGGCCAGCCAATCCAGGCCCCCAGGGCCGCGAACAGTTTGACGTCGCCTCCGCCCAACCCGCCCAGAACGAACGGCACGAGAAAAACCGCACACCCTCCGGCCGACCCCGCTAATGCCTCCACCAGCCCACGGCCCCACAGCCCGTTGGCCAAAAGCCCGCAGACCAAGGAGCAGACGATCAGAAGGTTCGGGATCTTACCTCGGCACAGGTCCAGCCACAGGGCCAGAACCACCGTTACCGAGGCGCCCAGGGCCACGCAATCGGACACGGCGCTTACCTCACGAAGCGGCATCCCGGAACGCGGGCGGACCGGGCGGGCACAAAGAAAGCGGTTTCGAACGATTCGCGCACCGATTGCTCATTCCCCGCCCGGAGCGACTTCATCGAGCTTGCCGGCCAGGCGCGTGAACATGCCTTTGAACGCCGTCCCGAATATCCCGGTCTCGGAAAGAACCGCCAGCAGCAGCACGCCGACCAGACCGGCGATCAACGCATACTCGACCGCGCTTGCGCCGCTCTCGTCCCGCCATAGCGATTTCAGCAGTGATCTGGTTCTTATCAGCATCGTCATTCTTCCTCTCTTAGGTCCTTTTACTATCGACGCCCGCAAAGCCTCGGCCGCGGGGCAAGCTGTCTCATTGGCCCTCGACAGGCCTGAGGTAAACGAAGACCGGCACCACGATGCGCTCCCGGCCCAAGGCATCGGTCCACACCATCAGACGTCCCCGATAAGATTCGGACATCGTCCCCCGATTCTCCACCACGAGGCGATAACGCTTTCCTTGGATCACGGGGATTAGGGCCACCTTGATCCTATCGCCGAGATCATGGGGCAGGAGACGCACCTTGAGCGGCGCTTTGCCCCGGCTTTCGATGACGACCTCCTGGCGGAGACGACTGCCGGCTTTACCCATGAGAAAAACCCGATCCGGCTTCACCACGACCAGCGGCTCGACATCCGCTTCAACTCGCAAGGCCGCGATCGGACAGACTGGATCATTCGAATGCACCACAGCGGTAAAGATCGCCGGACCATGGGACCCCGTGGTATCGATCGTCATACAGATTTCCACTCGGCCGGACGGCGGCACCTCTCGCGGATAATGCACGCGGGTGCAGCGGCATCCGGCTTTGACCTCGTGGAGGAGCAAGGCGCGGCCGCCGGCGTTGCGAAGCTTGAAACAGGCGGACAGCTCCTCGTTTTCCAGGACGCGGCCCAGACGGACCACGGTTTCCGCAAGTATGAGTTTCGGTCTGTCCGCAGCGTCACTGCCAGCCGCCAGGGCCAACCCGATGCCTGTCGTTCCGGCCAGGACACAGAAGAGGGCGGCGGTCCAGACCGTGGAGACCATGGCCCGGCGTTTATTCATACTTGAACCTGGCGTAAGGACGGCCGCCAACCCAAAGCGTCACAACAAGGGGGTCCTTGTAGCCGGTGATCGCCCGGTAAAGGTCCGCGTTCTGGGCCATGATGTCCCGGTGTTCGGCGGCATAGGCCGCCGGTATCCGCAGCCAGATTTCACCCTCCTGGGGCTGAATTTGACCGAACTCACCGGCCGTGGGCGCCGGCAAAGGGCCCTGAAGCGATTTCGCGCCGGAAGTCTGGAGCGCCCCACGGTTCCCGGCCCGGGCCCCGACTTGGTATTCCAGGGCCCAAATCGGGTTGTGGGTCTGTAAGGATAGAATGGGTAACGTCGCCCGGGCCTCGGTTTCGTACTTCTGATTTCTCATATACTCGGCCTTGGCCCTCTCCAGCCTCGCCGGGTCGATGGTTGCCGGCGGCGTCTCGCCCGTCGGAGAAGCGGCGCGCTCTTCTGTCAGCTCGGAGGTAGGCGTCGAAGACACGGACGCCGCCCCATCCTGGGTCGCAAGAGGGCTTTTGTGCCCCCGGAACGGGAAGCGCTGGACCGTTTCCTTTTTAGGTGATGAAGCCGTGTTGGACGACACGGGCCAGGCCGCGGGCTCTTCTTTGATGTGGAGGTAATAAAATATCAAAGCCAGAATCGTGACCAGAATCAGGGCCGCGAGGCCAAGCACGATTTTTCTGAAGTTCGTCACCGGATCACCTCGGGAACCGGCCGGGACGCGGCCAATGCCCCGCCGGGCCGGAATACGACCCGGCAGGCATCACGTGTTACTTTCGCGCGGTCCGCGGCTTAACGAAAACGCCTCCGCCAACCGATCACTCCCGCCAGTCCGGACCCCAGCAGCCAGACGGCGGCGGGGACGGGAACGGCGGCCCCATGGGGCGCGACATCGGGTCCGGTGACTTGGAATGTATCCAGGACACCGCTGGCATCGTAGAAATAAAACCCGTCGCCGAAATTGAGGTCAAAGTAGAGGACTACATCCCACTCCCCGTCTTCAACGGGATCAAGCACCTGAGCGGTCAATGTCCCCAGGAGCAGATGCTCGTTTGGCGCCAGTGTGTATCCCTCGAAAAGGGGATGATTGGCGTTGAAGCTGCCGTAAAAAGGCCAGTCGCCGTCCCCGGGATCGTTTGGGCCATAGGGCTCTGTTGCCACATGGTCCGTCCAGCCCGGCGGGGTGTCGGCATAGGTCCAACCCACGAAATTGAGTTCAGCGGGATCAAGTTGCAGTTCAAATCCATACAGCGCGAAGCTATGGTCGGCGTCCTCGTTGTTCAAGTAGATGGAAAACTCCAGGATGTCTCCCGTATTGGCGGTCAGCGGCCCGCTGGGCAAAATGTCCAACGTGAGGGAGGCGGACGCGGCGGATGCCATGAACAAGCATAGAGCAAAAACAAGCAAACCGACTTTGAGTCTTTTCATCGAATTCCTCCTTATCGATTAATACCAAGGCGGTTGGGTTCCAAATCTGGACCCGAACAGGAACTTATCGGCCAGGTTCACCCGACTGTCCGAGTTCATATCCGCGTTCTGGTCATACTGGCGGAATGCCTGACCCAAGGTGAATTTGTCCGCCAAATTGACGGCGCCGTCATTGTTGAAATCGGCATCCGCGACATTTCCGTATCCGTCCCCGTCCGTATCCTGCTGGCCCGAATTCGCGGTCAGATAGGCATTGTCCGAGGCATCCGGGATGCCGTCGTTGTCGGTGTCCGGCGCGCTGCCCGGATAATAGATGGTCAGCCGCGGGGTCACCCCCGGAAGCCAGTAGTCATAGGCCGAGCCGGCGCCGCCGTAGCAGACGCCATGGGTTTCGTAATAGGTGGGATTCCACATCACCGCCAGGCCCCGGCCCCAGTCGCCGGCCAGGATGCCGGTGGCCGAATCGTCCTGGCAGGGATCGGGCGCGAAGTATTTGTATTCGGCGTTGTCGGTCTTGTCGCCGTCGTTCACCGGCGTGGCGCGGACCCCGAGGGCGATGTCGCTGACCACGCCCGCCTTGATCATGGCCGCGTACCCGTTTTCTTCCGAACCGCCCACGCCGAAGGCGTCACCCCCGCCCACGAGCAGATTGCCCTCGGCGTCTTCGCCCAGGTAGGCGGCGCTCAACACGTTGGCCGCGATGACAGCGCCCGTGGTCTCATAATCCTGATAGGCAAAGGCCCCGGACGCGGGCTGCCAGTCGATATTGGCCCAAACCTTGATTTCGCCGGTTCGGTTTTCAGGCGTGGTCGCCCAGCCGATTCCGGTGAGCAGGTGGCCGTTCAAATCGACATGGACGTCGGCGGAAGCTCCGGGGATGTTTCCCACCAGAAACGTCCCCACGTGTGAACTCGGATCTTCGTCCTCTGTGTCCACCACGCCCAGACCGCTCGTAAAGCTGCAGTTGGGGTTCGAGTCGTAGGGCGGTTCGCACCCGGTGGGCCACGAGCCGCCGTTGATTACCAAATAACGATTGTCTGCCCAGTCGGCGTCGTAGTAGTTGATCTGCGGAAAGATTTTGGCGGACGGCATGTCGAACACCGATTGAGGATTGGCCGCGCTGAGCGCGCTGGTCGGAACGATCACCAGCGGTGCGCCGTATCCGATCCCGAGCGCGATCTTGCCGCCGTCCGGCGAGATATGGATGAAGCTCGGATCCATCGGGCCCGGAGGCACCGTGGCCACCACGTCCCATGTGCTCGAACCGTAGGTGCGCTGCAGGTAGATTTTGTCGTTGTTGGCCGCGATCATACGGCCCGCGGCTTCGAATTTCCCGTCGATCAACGCCGTGGCGCTCGCCGGGAAATAGTCCACGGCTATGAACCACCCCCCCTCCACCATGGGCAAATTCACCTCCGCCGTCGTGCCGGCCGCCGTCTTGTAATCGGCGAAATCGTCTGCCCAGGCCAGGGCCGGAATCATCGCCAGGCACAAGACCCACACACCCAGCTTCAAAAAAACGCGCTTCATGATTTCTCCTTTCACTTTTTTCACCAGTCGAGATGCGTTCTTCATTCCCCCGTTTCTTTCCTACGAAGGCCGACCAGAGCCGCCAGCCCGGAACCCAGCAGCCAGACCCCCGCCGGCACGGGAACCGCCGCGTTGGTCGGTGCAAGCGGGGCATGCTTGTTGTTGGCCCAGGTTTCCCAGTCCGAAGTGGCAAAATCCAACCCTGCCGCGGCCACGGACCAGCCGACCCAGGAGCCGTCTTCCAGGCTGAGGCTGGAGATGCCCACGCCGGAAAAATCCCACTCTCCGTGGGATCCTTCGAAGAACGAGCCGGTCCAGTAGGGATCATCGCCGCGGTCGGGCATGTCTTCGAAGCCGCCGTTACCACCCTGCTCGTGCCACAACTCCCAGTTGGGGCCGTACCACCCGCCCCAGTAGAGATCGCCGTCGTCCGTGGGCAGGAAGGTGTCGCCGCTGTCGTAGGCTTGGTCGGCGATGATGCCGTTGACGAAATCCGAGGCCGTGTAGGTGGTGGTACCATTGCTGAGGCCGAAAACTCCGTCGCCGTCATAATCGTAGCCGATACCGAGTATGGCCATGCCCAGCCCGGGCTGCCCCCCGACGAACAGATAAAGATTGGGATCGGCCGCGGCCAGGGCCACCATCATGTCTTCGACATTCGCCGCGCCGTCAAAGGAGTAGCCCCAGGCCAGGGAGATATCCGCGATCGGTGCGGGCATGGAAGTGTTGTTGAACACTTCCGGTGAGGACCAGTGCACGACCATGGCCGCGCTGTTGGACCCGCTGCCGACCCAAAAATCGATATCGTCGAGCGAAAACGCACCCGCTACCCGGGCCGAACCCGCGGTCATGGTGATGATCGAGAGAACCAGTAACATTTTCATCAGCTTTTTCATGGCTATTTGAATCCTTTCTGCTTTCCTTGGCTGTTTGTATCTCGATTGGTCCTCAGCTTTTTCTGCGGAGGCCGATCAATCCGATCAGTCCGGAGCCCAGCAGCCAGACCGCCGCCGGTACGGGCACCGGCGCCACATCCGCAAAGGCGTCAATCTCACCTTCCTTGAAATCGAAGGTTCCTTCCACTTTGATGTATTGGATCCAGTCCAAGCCGAGTTCTTCCAGATCGAATCCGGTTCCTCCGCCCGAACCCTCATACAAGGCAATCGCCTCGGCCGCGGAGAGACCGCCGTTCATCAACGTGTCGTAGTACGCGGGATTGACCGGTTTGGTGAAGTCCATCATTTCGTCGGTCCAGCCATTGCCGGTTTCGTCGTATTGGGCTTGATCCCATTCAAAACCCTGCGTGGGAAAGGCGTTGTCTCCATAAGGACCGTCTTCGTAGGTGTACCAAGTCCATTCCTCCACGGGCTGACCCTCGTAGGCAGGCCCCTGGCTGACCGAGACCAGCACATTCTCCGTAAAAGCGCCGCCCACCAGCATGTAGGTGCTCATGTCCGTGCCGTCGTTCACAAAGCCGCTACCGACGTAAAAGGCGTTACCGAAGACCAGAAAATCAATGCCCCATGGGTTGTTGATGTCATTTTCGATCTGATGATCGAAGCCGACCACAATGTAGCTGTAGTCTCTGAGCGTGGTAATCAGTTTGTTCCCGTCGGCGTCCACGTTGTAGGCCGGTTCGACCAGTTTGACCCTGCGGTTGTTGGTGCCTCCGGACCATGACCCCCAGGGATCATAGAAATTCGTGGCCGGCATGCCCAAAACCGACGCCGGATCGTCGTATGGGCTGCCCCCGAAGGCGCCGCCGTAATCGACCAGGGTTGTCGCATAGGGGCTGGCCCAGGCCCCACCCGCGTAAAGGATCAGGGCCAGGCCTATCAAAATGGCTATTTTGAAAGCTCTCATTTCTCAATATCTCCATTCAGCTTTTCGTTCATGACTTCAACAAATCAGGTTTCGTTTCCTCACGCGGACCGTTTTCCGTTGTTTGGTTCAGGTGAACTCTCCCTCCGCGTCATGCCGCTTGCGCGAACCCGGTCGGCCAGCGGCCTTGGATCAGGTTCCGGTTGTGCCTCCAGCCAGTCGTGCCGCTCGAATGGTCTCATGTTCAAACATCCACCTTGTTTTTCCCTTGGTGCCACCTGCCGCGATGAAGCGGCCACAGCCCGTTTCGGTTCGTGTTGTCCCAGGGCGCCTCCGAGACAACAAAAAAGCCCCATCCTCGCTCAGAAGATGGGGCCGACAAGCCGAACGGAACCGCGCCTACGACGGCGTTCATCCTTCAAACCGCAAGCTATCAGCCGTCGAGATAAAAAAAAGGCCCCATCCTCGCTGCTCAGAAGATGGGGCCGATAAATCGAATGGAACCTAGCCTATGGGTGCTAACGATGTAAGCCGTAGGCAATACGTTTCCGCCACACTCCCGCAAAACCCTGGTCGCGAGGGCCGTGCAGTAACACACTCCGACACGTCTACTGGCTCCCGGGTTCCTGATTTCGAAGGGCCTTCCCAAACTCTAGGTTCAGTGGCCGCATCCGGAACAGCTCCCGGTTACAGAAGCGCGTCTGCGACGGATTTTCACCGTACTTCCGTTTGTCGAAGTGTATTTTTTATATCAAAGAGCTTTCGCATAAGCAATGCGAATACAGAGTATTGAATACACCGATGACCGAAGGCTGTCAAGAACAAAAAGGCGAGGCAAGACCGCCTGGCCATTCGGGACCTGGAATCCAGAGTGTATCTATTTGTTTTTGTTTAACTTATAAAGGAAACTGTAGGTCGTGACCGCTTCACTGCACGAGCCCGGCCGGCTTGCCAGAGAAAGCGTGAAAATCAAATGCTGCCTGGACCATGGTCCTTTCAGGATAAGGCGTTTTGTGTCGCCCGACGACCAGGCTCCCCCTGTGGCTGAAGGCATATTTCAAAAGTGTCGAAGAGACGTCGGCCTAGCTTGAGATAGCCCCAATCAACTGTCCGAGAAGATCGAAATCAATTCGCTGACAAAAGCGAGCAGAGCATCATCCACAATACAAATGGTTTTTCTAACCCACTGCCAACACCCAGCGTAAATTCAGTTAACTCATTATTTTCGGATGACTTTGAAGAACCCGAAAGGGGCTTGATTTGTAATTTTTATATAGTTACAGTTATGTTGCATGAATTAAGCAAAATGAGATTTCAAACCCGCCCGCGCGCTCGGCAAATACCCCGTGAACGTCATTCCCGCGCAGGCGGGAATGACGTTTCGCGTCTTCGCGGTGGCGAACTCGTCACCCTGGCGAAAGCCAGGGTCCAGGTGGCCCAAACAACGTCCGGGCCACCTATATTCGACCTACCATTATTCGTCGAACTCTATGTTGGTGATCTTTGCCGAGACCGCTCCGGGCTTCCATTCGCTCGGGACCGAGTCGGCTTTATAGAAATGACCACGTTCAAGTTGCCAAATATAATTTGGTTTTAATGGCTTATTGTCATTCAGTAGTGAATATTCACTAACTAGAATCGGATGATAGGTCGCTTCAGCAATGATGGCACCCGTGGCATCCTTGAAATAAACGGTGACTTCAACTTTTTTGAGTGTTCTGCTCCCTTTATTTTTAAGCTTGAACTCGACTCCTGGTATTTTTTCATCTAGATACGTACTATAGTTTCCTGCTTTCAAGTCATAGAGCATAACATTCTCAATATAAGCTTGCTTATCTTCAAACGATTTAATGGCATCCCTTGTTTCCTTAATCCCCTCTTTTGCTTCAACCACGCTACCATCGATCTCTAAAACTTGCTCAAATTTATCTAATGCACCATGGAGCTTTTTGGAATTCTTAAATTCTTCCGCTTCCTCAAGCAGGGCTTTTATTTTTTCTTGTTTTTCTTTTTCTAATTTTTCAGTCTTCCAGTCAAGAAATATCTTCCAACCTTCTTGTTCTTTTATTAAGTGATAGCTATCCTTTTTCGTTGTAAGGGGAAGTTTTCCATCTGCATATTTCTTGGCCAAAACTTGCTTAATTTCTTCTTGATTTTCACTATCAAAACCCGACCTTAAGACCTCTCCCATGATGTCCCTAAAGATAACGCCAAAGTCCGGCAACGTCATGTTTACTTCCGCGGTTGCTTTTTCTCCTGTTATTGTAACGTTCAAAATATCAAAAGTAACATTGCTCGTGAGAACTTTTATAAAGGGATTATCCTTTTCCTCGTTTTCCGCAAGATACTCTTTCATGCTTTTCACGGTTTTGTCTGCTGAAGACACATACCCGTAGGCCTCTTCGTATCGTCCGTTAAGCGGCGCGTTCAGATAGCCGTTTAAAACTTCCTTCGGGCTCGGGCCAACGTCCTTGTCACAAGCGGTTATCGCCGATAGAACGAAGATCACCAATAATATCTGGATCAAATACTTACGCATCGCCCCTCCTTTCGGTTTTCCTTAATTTTGGGGAAAAGCCCCGGTACGAGTAAGTACTTGAAAGCTTTATTTCAACACCCACATCTATAACATGATTTCATGCAATTCACTATCCTTACTTCGGTGGATGCGTATAGCAGAGGTATCTGGGCTACCCGCTTGTCCGGTTCTTGGGGGCTGTATGCTCCCCTTTTCCTCGCCACAGAGGAATCTCCCGCTTGCCGCGCGGCGAGAGGGCATACACGCCGAGCGCCACCCGGTCAAACCAGCCGTACACATCCCGGTATAAAATGTCCCGGGCCTTGGGTTCCTGAAGCGTTCCAGCGACGAGCGAGGCCTTGGTCGGGCCTTGCTGCTCAAGGAACCGGGCAATGGCCAGGGCGCGCTGGCGGTAGGCGGTCATGACGCCTTTTCTCTTGTCCGCGCCGCCCAGGTTCGGGTCGCCCACGCGTTTCATGAACTCCCCCAGCAGACGCTCCCTGCGGCGCTTCGATGGCCGGGGCCGGTACTCGCCGGGGTCGAGCAGCACGTCCACGTTGCCGGTGCGCCGGCGCGGATCGATCGCCACCAGCCCCAAGCCGAGCATCCGTAGCAGCTTGATGATTTGCCGTCGCCGGCTCTTCAGGATTTTGCATGGTTCGGGCACGCCGATGTACACCTTGGGGGTCAGTGACAGCCGGTCCACGGCCTGAAGGATCACGTTGAGGTTGAGGGCCAGCTTGAGTTCCACGACGACCGGAGATTCCCCGCCGCGCACGGCCAGCACGTCACAGTCCTGGACCTCGCCCTTGACCTCGTAATTTTGAGATTCCAGAAATTGCTTGAGTGGCGGATAGAGATCAGATTCCTTCATGGGGTTCCGTTTTTTTGGTTCGGGCCTCTGCCTTGAAATTGGCGAAGCTCTTTCCTCGCTTCATTCCTCGCCCGGCGGCTGGGCGAATCGCGCGCCCATATCAAAGGCTTTTTGGAGGTCCTGGGGAAAGATTTCCTCACGGCGTTTCCATTTAATCTCGTTCCGGGGCTCTGCCCCGGAACGTGTGAACGACTTGAGGCTCTGCCTCAACACCGCTCTCAATGGGTGAGGTGTCGGGGCGGAGCCCCGAGTCTATTTTGCGTTCCAGGGCAGAGCCCTGGAACGAGAGGACGCTTCTTCAGTTCTGCGGAACGATGCTCATTTCGCCTGCTTTTCCTTGTCCGGTTGGCGCTCAAGCAAAAGACCTACCTTGTCGCCCCGTTCGCTCGAAAGCCGGGGCACGATGTCGTCGGCAGTGAACGGCTGACCGTCTGGACCTACACTGCGCAGAAAATAATGGTCCTTCCCCTCACGCTGGTAGAAGAAATATCTTGGATGTCCGCCAACCTTAGCGTCTGTGAAGTCAAAGATGAAAAGGAAGCTTTCTTTGGGCAATGCGTTACGAAGCATCTCTAGAGACTCGGGATAAGTTCCGCGCTGTATTTTATAAAATTCGATGGATTGAACCAAAGTGTCGAGGACCACTTGAGCCTGCATGGCTTTCACTTTGTCAAAGGTTCCGCCGTGTCGTGTTGAATTGAAGTAAATCAGGGAGCCGTAGAGGATGATGGTAAAGGCGATGCCGCCCGCGCCGATGGCCGCCAGGAGTTTGCCGCCGCGTTTTCGGGTCAACAGCCCCCAGAGTATGGCGAGGACGCCAAACAGCATGCCCACCAGCGGGATGAACGCCAGCCCGCCGAGCACGTAGACGGCCCCGTGAAGCTTTTTAGGCTTGGGATCGGCGTCCAGGTTCATGGCATCAAGGCTCCTGCTTCAAAGGTATTTTTTTGTTCGTGTCTTTTCGTGTTTTTCGTGGTTAATCTCTCTTTCGTCCTCATGTGCTTAGCATTGTTGGGTTTCGCTACGCTCAACCCAACCTACTTTTCCTCCTGGGGTTCCTCCTCCACCTTCGCCTTTTGATCCGGTTTCATGTCGCCGAGGTATTTGGGCAGTTCCAGGCCGGCCATGGCGGCGATGTCGTGGAGCGGGGGCAGGCTCTTGATGAGGCCGGAGAGGAAATTGGCCGTGGCCGCGCCGCCCTTGTCGCCGCCCGCCGAGTCCCAGACCGTGATCTTGTCGATCTTGAGGTTCTTGATGGCCTCGACCTGCAGGGTCACCAGCTCCTCGATCTTTTCGATCATGAGCAGCGTGGCCGCGGACTTGGCGTCCCCGCCGCAGCTTTGGATCAGGTCCGAATACCCGGAAGCCTTGCTGGCCAGAACCTGCTTGACGCCCTGGGCCTCGGCCTGATAGCGCATGAGCACGGCGTCGGCGTTGCCCTTGGCTTCGCGGCGAATCTTCTCGGCCTCGGCCTCGGCCGCGATCTCGACCTTGCGCTTTTCGATCTCCTGCTGCACGACCTGCTCGGCGTTCAGGCGCTCCAGTTCGGCCTTGGCCTGGGCCTTCTGGATTTCAGCCGTGGCCTGGCGCTTGGCCACCTCGCCCCGCTGGGAGGCCTCGGCCTGCTTGATGGCCAATAGGGCCTCGGCGTCGGCGATGTCGGCCTTGGCCGCGTTCTCGCCGCCCACGGCCGAGGCTTCCTGTTGCTGAACGTAAACGCGGCGGTCGGCCTCGGCCTTCTTCCGGCCCTTTTCCGCCTGGGCCACGTTTTCGGCCACCCGGATCGATTTCTCCCGGTCGGCCTCGGCCTCGCCGATGGTGGCCGTGGCCTCCTGCTGCTGGACAAAGACCCGGCGGTCGGCCTCGGCCTTTTTCTTGCCCTTTTCCGCCTGGGCCAGGTTCTCGGCCACCCGGATTTCACGTTCCTTCTCGGCCTCGGCCTGGCCGATGGAGCCGTGCTTTTCCTGTACGGCCACGTCGATCTTGGCCTGGTTGATGGCCTCGGCCGCGGCCTTCTTGCCGATGCTTTCGATGTAGTCGGAGACGTCGGTGATGTCGGTGATGTTGACGTTGATGAGGTAGAGGCCGATCTTGTTCAGTTCCGGGGCAACGTTCTTGCGGATCGATTCCAGGAAGCTTTCGCGGTCCTGGTTGATCTGTTCGATGGTTAGGGAGGCGATGGTCAGGCGAAGCTGGCCGAAGATGATCTCTTTGGCCATCTCCTCGATGCTGGTCTGGTCCAGGTTGAGGAGCCGCTCGGCCGCGTTGTTCATGATGCCCTGCTCAGTGCTGATGCCCACGGTGAAGGTCGAGGGCACGTTGATGCGGATGTTTTGCAGGGACAGGGCCTTTTGCAGCGGGATGCTGATGGTCATGGGCGTCAGGCTGAGGTAGGCGTAGTCCTGGATCAGCGGCCAGACCAAGGCCCCGCCGCCGTGCAGGCAGTTGGCCGACTGCCCGCCGCTCACCTTGCCGTAGATGACCAGAATCTTGTCCGACGGGCACCTTTTGTATCGGGACGAGAGAAAGACGAGGGTGACGAAAACGATGATGACGAACGCGACGATGGGCAGGGTGTAGAAGCCGAGACCCATGATGTCCTCCTTGCGACCGGCGCATGACTTCGGTTTCCGGCCGGACTCTTTGTCGGGCTTCGGTCCGGAATCCCATGTTTTGCAGCGGTCTCCTGTAATTATTGAATCACTAAATCTCCTCGACCACGAGAATGCCGCCGTCCACCCAGACGACCCGGACCGGGGTGTCGGTGGGGATTTCCGTTTCGTTGCTGGACGAGGCGTCGTACTCGCGCAGGCTGTTGTGGACCTTGACCAGCACGCGGCCGGTGCCCTTGGCCGGGATGGTCAGATAGACGCTGCCCACGGCGCCGATGGCGTCGCCCACGTCGATGGTGCCGCTGCTTTGCAGCCGGTTGAACATGGCGAAAAGCTTGCCGATCAGCCAGACCGAGGCGCAGCCGGCCGCGCCGCCGCCCAGCACGGCGATCAGCACGCCCAGGTGGCTCTGGCGGTACAGAGACAGGGCCACCAGCCCGAACATGAGCAGGAAGGAGGTCAGGCTGTGCAGGGACAGAACCCTGAAGCCGGCGTCTGAATCTTCGTGGTGAAAATCTCCGCCGCCGTCCGGGCCGTCCGCGTCAAAATCATCTCCCAGGCCGACGAACATCAGCACGAGCCGCAGCAGAACAAAGGCCCCGCCCAGCACGGCGCAGACCAGGAAAAAGATTTCTATGCCATCCCATCCCGCCATGGCCGACCTCCTTGTTGAGAGAGCCTGGAGGCTGGAGACTGGAGGTTCAGCACGCTGAATCCCAGTTTTAAAAGGCCACCCATCTCCGCCTCCGTGATTGTGAACGAAAAGTGCCGGAGAGCCGTGAAATTATCGATATTTTTCAGGCATGGTAATATCGCCGGCTGCCAGGGTCAACAGGATTTTTGCTCGGCGCGAGAATTCAGCATGCGGGCGTGGTTTCCGTCGGGCGTCGCCCCGGCGTCGTGAACCGGCGAGATAGTATCATCTTTTGATTTTTTCAAGCGATCTTGCTAAGCTTTTATTATGAACGGCCTTTCCATTATTTGCACCCTTACCGGGATCGTGGCCATCGCGGCTCGCGGGCCTTTGATCTTCGCCCCAACGGCCACGCGCGCGTATTACCGGAAACTGCTGGGCAAAAACGTGAACATCCGCATCCTGGGGCTGGCCTTTCTCCTGCTGTCGGTGGGCATGATTCTGACTTCGCGGGATCATCCGCATGACGCGGCCGTGATTCTCACGGTATTGGGCTATGGATTGGCCCTTTTCTCGGTCGTCTTTTTGTTGATTTTTGTCGATCTCTTTAAGCTGATCGCCAATGCGTTCCTGGACGCCATGGACAATGTCATGCTTCGAGGGATGGGCGTGATTGCCGTGGTGATCGGCCTTTTGTTCATCTATGTCGGGGCGTTTGTATTTCATTAGCCCGTTGGTTGGGTAGAGCGAAGCGAAACCCAACGCTTTTATTCCGCCAGGGGAACGTGAAATGTAGGGGCCGTTCGCGAACGGCCCCTACGTGTTATCGACCCGATTGCCGGTTGGACCTCTGGGGCGGGCTTCTTGTCCCGCCTTTGGCGGGTTGAGTAGGGGCGACGCGAAGCCTACCGCTTTTATTCCGCAGGGGAACGTGAAATGTAGGGGCCGTTCGCGAACGGCCCCCAGGCGTCAATCAACCTGATTGTTGGTTGGACCTCCGGGGCGGGCTTCTTGTCCCGCCTTTGGCGGGACCCGGACAACAAGTTGTCCGGGCTACCCGCTAGTTTAAGGAAGAATAGCTTTCGATATTATTCTCTGCCTTTTTTAGCCGTCTAACTGGCCAAGCGATATACCACGCGATTCTTTTTAACATGTAAATAATAAAGAAAGAAATTGTATATAAAAAGATCATTCCTATCCAAGGATTTAAAATTTCTGGAATATTTTTAGATTGAAGTACTATGTCGACCCATTGTTTTGGACCAAATAAGATAAAGGCACAGGGTGCACCAATAGCGATCATTTTCGTCGGCACATACGTCCAGCTTGAGACTTCCACTATGGCATTATGTAGTGGATTGATTGGGTTTGTCATCATTATACGTCCAATAGGTCAATAAGACCTTGAATTTCTTGAACTCTATTTTTATGGAGCTTGCGCTCCAGCATACGTCTCAATTGTGTCTTATGCCCTGCATTTTTAATGTCGTATTTTAAACAGTCTAAAATAAAATTTACTGTGAATCGATAAAGATTTGGTTGTAGACGTTTATCTATCTCTCTTAGTGCGCGTATAAAGTTTGGAGCCGCGTCACGATCATTCATGAATTTGTCGAAATCATGCACAAAAGATTTCAATCCAGTGCCCAAGTCAAGTTCTCTCTTCGCTTGAGTTGGAAGCCAATTAGGATTCCCAGATGATTGATCCATTACCTCGCCTGCCAAATTGTAAAATTTATAATAAACATTCGCTATTGTATTAGCAAGCTCGTGAGGAAGATCGTCCAGAGAATCAAGGTCTTTTTTGATTGCCTTTTCGCACATCATGAGGATTTCTCGCTTCGGCATAGCTTTATCTCTCGACCGAGGCTGTAGATACCGTCTTACCCGTCAAGCATTTTGTGGCCGGTAAGGGGTATGATTTTTAAAAACGCCAAAGGCGATATGGACCAATTTCCGCATGGCAGCTCCAATGGCGGCCATCTTGGATTTTCCGG
>Ga0209163_1000710_pt1 | contig 52092 bp, 53 predicted proteins | sample MTBAKSrepl2MetaG_FD_187457 | JGI IMG/M metagenome (GOLD analysis project Ga0209163, IMG submission 187457) | Enrichment culture microbial communities om Arthur Kill intertidal strait, New Jersey, USA, that are MTBE-degrading - MTBE-AKS2 (Arthur... | ecosystem: Environmental > Aquatic > Marine >...
GGGTCATTTGAATTGTCCATTTCATGTAGTTAATTTTCATGCCTTTTTAGGACATTTCTAATTTGCTACTTTAGGACATTATCATGTTGCCACTACACTCTCAACAATTTTCGAGGTAGAGGCTTGAAAGAGGTTATACTTAACTTCTTATAATAGGTAAAGAATATGCAAGAAATTTGGAATAACCTCATGTTCATCCTGGAGCGGTTCACCTGGTCCAGTGTGCTTGACATTCTCCTGGTGACCATTTTCTTCAGCCTGCTGCTTTACCTGTTGCGGGATACCGATGCCCAGACGCTTTTGAGAGGCATCTTCCTGATCGTGATCCTGGTATTCTTGCTTACCTCCCTGGTCAATCTGCCTGCCTTCTCGTGGCTTGTTCAAACCGTCTCACCCGCTCTTATCATTGCAGTGCCGGTCATTTTTGCCCCGGAAATCCGCCGTGGTCTGGAACGAATGGGCAGCATGGGTGAATTACGTTTTTGGAGAAGTCCAAGAGGCTCGAGAGCTTCCCTGGAATTGGAAGAAACCTTAACTTCTATTACCAAAGCTGTGGTCCAACTGGCAGAGCGACGACATGGCGCTCTGATTGTTTTGACCCGAAGAGAAATGTTGGACCGGTTTTACAAAAACGGGGTGATGTTAAATTCCGATGTCAGCCCGCAGATGCTTCTGCAAATTTTCTACCCCAATACACCCCTTCATGATGGTGCCGTGATCATCTTCGAAAACCGTATCAAAGCAGCTGCGTGCGTTATGCCTCTATCCAGCAGTGGTGTCCTCAATAGTACTGCCGACCGTTCCCTGGGGCTGCGCCATCGCGCTGCCATGGGCATCAGTGAGGTCAGTGACGCCCTGGCAGTGGTCGTCTCAGAAGAGACTGGCACGATCTCGATAGCCCATCGTGGTCGCCTCATCCGTCGCCTGGACGGTGAACGCCTGCTCAATAGCATGCGCGCCATTATGGCAACCGATCAGCCTGTCAATACGAACCGCTTGAAGCGGCTCTTCAAGAAAAACCAGGTTGAGGAGCAAATGGAGGATACGGAATGATGGACTTAATAAAGCGGGTCCTCAAACTGCTACCCATTTTCCTTACAGCACTGATCCTCGCGATTATCGTGTGGGTGTCTTCAGTCAGCTCCAGCGACCCAAATGAGGTCGTGTCTTACACTACACCAGTACCCCTGACTGTACTGGGTCAAAACCCGGATTTGCTGATTACAGAGCAAAGTGCGGCTGACCTTACCATCACAATAAAAGCACCGCGATCGGTGCATGACCAGATCTCGCGAAATTTCAACCAGATTTCCGCCCGCATTAATCTATCCGGACTTGCACCAGGTTCCTATGACTTGATACCTGAAGTTAATATGGCTGGCTTCAAACCGGTACAGGTGCTGGAGGTTAATCCTTCTGAAATCAGTATCACTTTGGAACAAATGTCGACGAAAACCTTGGATGTCACCCTTTTGCAAACAGGTAACCTACCGATCAGTTATGAAGCGGGTGAAGCAGTGCTGAGCAGCGAAAAAGTGGAATTACTGGGACCACAATCGAAAGTTACTGAAGTAAACGATGTTGTTGCCAGCATCGACCTTAGCAACACCACAACTACCATTACCAGGACCGTTGAGCTGCGTCCAATCGACCGGCGAGGCAACCTTGTTGAGGGGGTCAGTCTGAATCCGACCTCCATTACCGTGGAGGTCCCCATCAGGCAGTTAGTTGGTTACCGCAACGTATTTATCAAAATTGTCACCACTGGCACAATTGCACAGGGTTTTCATCTGACCGGTCTACTGGTCACACCACCCAACGTGACCATTTATGCTTCTGATCCAGCCCTGGCTGATGAAATGCCCGCTTTTCTGGATACAGTCCCCATCAATTTGAGCGGAGCTTATGAGGATTTCAGCATAAATGTGGGCCTTCAGTTGCAGGATGGCATCGTTGTTGTTGGCAACCAGGAGGTCTCGGTCGAAGTAGGCATCGAGGCAATCCAGTCCTCGACCCAGTTCGTAGGTGTGCCAGTTGAAATTATTAATTTGGGCAGAGATTTAACAGTCAACATTTCTCCGGATAAGGTTGATCTCTACATTTCTGGTCCCATGAATCTGCTCGAAGAACTTACTGCTGATAATATTCGGGTCACACTCGACCTGAGCAATCGCAGTCCCGGTACTTTCCAATTGTCGCCTGATATCTTTTTGAACAACGATCAACTGCGGTTGGATTCCATTCTGCCAGGTACCATTGAAGTTGTTCTGTGGCGTTAAAGTAGAAAGATTAGGAAATCCCCTATGCAAAAACCTGTAGTTGTCCTGGTCGGAAGACCTAATGTTGGAAAGAGCACGATTTTTAATCGCCTGGTTGGTCAACGCCTGGCGATTGTTGACGATGTTCCCGGTACTACCCGCGACCGCCTTGTGGCAGAAGGCGACTGGGCTGGGCATGACTTTTTTGTAGTCGACACCGGTGGTATCGACCCAAGCAAACAGCATTCTCAAAATGTTCTTTCGATCGGTTCCGCCGATTTTATCCAGGAGATTCGCGACCAGGCAGAAATTGCGCTGGAAGAAGCCGATGTTATCCTGCTGGTCACAGACGCCCTAGACGGAGTGACACAAGCTGACCGGGAAGTCGTGGATATTTTGCGCAAACGTCGCAAGGCGAATGAACGCGAAACCCCGCCGATCTTACTGGTTGTAAACAAAGCTGACAGTCCCAACGCCCGCATGAACTCCCTGGATTTCTATTCGCTGGGTTTGGGAGAGCCATATCCCATTTCTGCCATACATGGAACCGGAACCGGTGACCTGCTTGATGCGGTTATCGAGCATTTCCCCACACCCAATGAAGACGAAGAAGAGGATGAGAGCATCAAAGTGGCGATTGTTGGGAAGCCGAATGCCGGTAAAAGCAGCCTGCTCAACAAGATTACTGGGCAACAACGTTCGATTGTCAGTAATATCCCCGGTACTACCCGCGACGCGATCGATTCCAAAATGACTTTTGACGGACAGGAATACACCCTGATCGATACTGCCGGCATCCGCAAGCGCGGTTCGGTGACTCCAGGCGTGGAAAAGTATTCGGTCCTGCGAGCAATGCAGGCGATCGAACGCTGCGATGTCGCCATCCTGGTCATTGACGCCGTCAGCGGTATCACCGCCCAGGATACCCATATTGCCGGCTACATCAATGAAGCGTGGAAAAGCGTTCTGGTCGTCATCAACAAATGGGACCTGGTTGAAAAAGACCAGGATACGGCCGCATCGTTTGAGAAGATGTTGCGCAGAGAACTGAACTTCTTGCCCTACGTTCCGATTATTTTTATATCAGCCGAGACTGGTCAATGCGTGCACCAGGTTTTACCTTTGGTCAGCGAGATCCAGCAGGAACGGTTACGCAAGATTTCTACTGCACAATTGAACAAGGTGCTGGTAGCTGCCCAGGACAAACATCAGTCCCCCTCCGGTATTGGCAAGCCATTCCGGATTTATTACGGCACGCAGGTGAATACTGCACCTCCCACATTCTTGCTTTATTGTAATGATCCCAGCCTGTCGCATTTCACATACACACGTTTCCTTGAAAACCAGATCAGAGAAGTGTTTCCATTCAAGGGTACACCGATCAAATTAGTTCTGAAGAAACGTGAACGCCGGGAATAGGGGATAGCTTCCATACCCTCTCATGAGTTAGTATCCGATATGATAAAGAGATGAAATGTTGGATACCTCAACCACCTTTGGGCTTGGTATAATAATGAGGCTGGTCAAATCGACCTGCAAGGACAATAATTATGGAACAAGACAATAAAACCTACGAAAACACCGAGCCGATCGAACTGAACGAGACGTCAGAAGTCATAGCAAACCCCATGCCTCCATCAGAAACAGCCGAGCCAAAAGCGAAGGGATTCTGGCGTGATTTGTTTGAAACCATTCTCATGGCTTTGGTATTGTTTGTTTTGCTTAATGCGGTCACTTCCCGCGTGAAAGTGTTTAATATCAGCATGCAGCCTACCTTGAAACAAGGTTACCTGTTGCTGGTAAACAAGATGGCTTATAAACTGGGCGACCCAAAGTACGGCGATATCGTTGTTTTTCACTACAACGGCGACAAACAGGAAGATTACATAAAGCGTGTCATTGGTCTGCCGGGCGATAAAGTAGATATCTCGGGCGGCGTTGTGCGCGTCAACGGAAATGCCCTGACCGAACCGTACATTATGGAAGTCCCGAACTATTCAGGCACCTGGACTGTCCCCGCAGGGGAATTATTTGTACTCGGCGATAATCGCAACCACTCCTCCGATTCCCACCAATGGGGGTTTGTTCAGGAGAGCTGGGTGGTTGGCAAGGCGTTATTCATTTATTATCCGCTGGACCAAATCGCTTCACTCAGCATAAACGGCTTGGTCCGGGCTGCACCAGCCCAATAATTTGATTGTTTACAGACGACTCCGTTTGGGAGTCGTCTTTTGTTTCAATACGATTACAAATTAATGGGGAGGTTATAAGATTTTTGTCAAACTTTATTCGGTTTCGTTGACTTTGACTGCTTGAAATGCTATCATTTACACAACGAATTCATTAATTTTATTCAGCACTTTAAAATAGGAGGTCTTATATGAATGCGATAATTATTTCTCGCATTGTAGGCGCTATCATTCTTGGAGTTATCGGTGCATTCACCGGATTACCGATTTATCAGTATGTTTCTGGCTTTATTCCAACTTTATCTCTTACGCAGGGCGCCGCAATTGCAATCATAACAACAGTTTTTGCCCTCATAGGCTTTTTAATCACGCCTTATATCACGATTAAGCCTTTGCAGGGTTTGGCAAAACTATTTAAAAAAGCAACACCCCAGGTGTTAATCAGCGGACTGATTGGCTTGATCATAGGTTTGGTCACAGCCGCGATCATGGCTTACCCCCTGTCCTTGCTTCCGAAACCATTGGGACAAATTCTACCCTTTGTTGGGCTGGTTATTTTCGGCTACCTGGGAGTCGTGCTCTTTGTGACCCGCCAGGAAGACTTTATGAACCTTTTCCGGGGAGTAAGTTCAAAAGCAACCCGGGCAAGCAAAAGTTCCAATGAAGGTGAACGTCGAATTCTGGTTGATACCAGCGCCATCATCGATGGACGTATTTCGGATATCGCCAAAACGGGCTTTTTGGGAGGCAGCCTGGTCGTTCCTCGCTTTGTTCTGAGCGAGCTCCAGTTTGTTTCGGATTCTGCTGACAGCTTACGCCGCCAGCGTGGCAGACGCGGTCTGGAGGTTTTAGCTGAACTGCAGGAAGGCAAAGACGTGCCGGTGATTATCAGCGATGTTGATGTTGAAGGGGTACGTGAGGTCGACGAGCGCCTGATTGTGCTGGCGCAACAATTGAACTGCCCAATTCTGACAAACGATTTCAATCTCAACCGGGTGGCCGAATTGCAGGGCATCAAAATCCTGAATATCAACGACCTGGCAAACGCGGTCAAGGTCGTACTCTTGCCTGGAGAAGAATTCTATATCAGCGTGATCCAGGAAGGCAAAGAATATCAACAAGGTGTCGGTTACCTTGATGATGGCACCATGGTAGTCATTGAGAATGGGCAAAGATACCTGAACAAGACTATCCAGGTAACCGTTACCAAGATTTTGCAAACTTCCGCTGGGCGGATGATTTTTGCAAAACCGATTTCAGAACATTAGGAGCAGCCTATGGCACTCAAAATTTACAACACATTAAGCCGCACAAAAGAAGAATTTGCCACAATTGAACCCGGTAAAGTGCGCATGTACGTCTGCGGACCGACAGTCTATGCCGAGGCTCACTTAGGGCATGCCATGTCCGCCCTGGTTTTTGATATTGCCCGCCGCTACCTTGAATACAAAGGTTATGATGTCCGTTATGTCATGAACTTTACCGATGTGGATGACAAAATCATCAACAAAGCCAACGACTTGGGTGTTGATCCCTTCAACCTTGCCCAGCAGTATATCGACGGTTACAAGCGAAACCTGGAAGCACTCAACATCAAACCTGCCACGGTCAATCCACGTGCTACTGAAGATATGCCCCAGATCATCCAGATGATCCAGCAGTTGATTGATAACGAGTCAGCTTACGTCGTCGATGGCGATGTCTATTACAGCGTTGATAGTGATGACGATTATGGCAAATTGAGCGGACGTTCGCTTCAGACCATGAATGCCGGTTCCCGCATCCAGGTGGACGAACGTAAAGACCACCCCATGGACTTTGCTCTGTGGAAATCTGCCAAACCCGGCGAACCTGCCTGGGAGAGCCCCTGGGGACTGGGGCGCCCTGGCTGGCATATTGAATGTTCGGCCATGAATATGGTCCATTTGGGCGAGCAGATCGATATCCACGGTGGCGGAAATGACCTGATCTTCCCCCACCACGAAAACGAGATTGCCCAAACCGAATCGATTACCGGCAAACCATTTGCGCGTTATTGGATGCACAATGGCATGATGGGCTTGAAAGACGAGAAAATGTCTAAATCCATCGGGAACATGATCACAATCGACCAGTTCCTCAGCCAGCATCCTGGAGATGTGATGCGCTTGTGGGTTTTGAATGGCTCCTACCGCAGCCCACTGACTTATAACGAAACTGTCATTGAGCAAACTACGCAAGGTTACAAACGCCTGCTCAGTGCAAAAAAAGCTGCTTTACCGGGAGCAAAAGGTTTGATTGCGACCGAACAGCAAAAGCTGGAGGTAGGGTCCGACCGTGCCCGTCAGGCTTTTGTCGAAGCCATGGATGATGATTTCAATACATCTTCTGCTATGGCGGCAATTTATGAGCTGGTCAAGCTCATCAACCAGGCTCGTGCTGATGGTGCCAATGATGCTCAACTTGAACCGGCTCAAGCAGTATTTAATGAACTGACCGCCACTTTGGGTTTGGTCTTATCTGAGGACAGCTCCCAGGGTACTTCTGCCGATGCCTTTATCGACTTACTGGTCGCGTTGCGACGCGATCTGCGAGCTGAGAAAAACTGGAAGATGTCCGATAAGATCCGCGATGAGCTCAAAGCCCTGGGCGTGATTTTGGAAGACAGTAAAGATGGAACCACCTGGAGCTGGGAAAACTGATGAAAGAGTGGCTGACCGGGAGAAACCCAGTTTACGAATCCTTGCGGGTAAGGCGACGTCATTTCTTTAATCTGCTTGTGCAGCAAGATGTTAAGATTGAAGGCAGGCTAAAAGACAGCGTCGAACTTGCCCGGCAGTATAAAATTCCTGTGCGGATGGCAAACAAACAACAGTTAGCTCAGATCGATCGTCACCACCAGGGGGTTGCGTTGGAAGCCAGTGAGTACCCTTATGCAGCCCTGGAAGACTTGATCGCACACTCCAAAGCGCAAGCGGAAGCGCCCTTTTTTCTTTTACTCGACCTGATCCAGGACCCTCAAAACCTGGGCTCCTTACTGAGAACAGCAGAATTGATGCACGTGCACGGCGTTATTATGCCCTCGTCGCAGGCTGCCCAGGTGACACCAGCCGTGGTCAATGCCTCCTCCGGTGCTGCTGAGCATCTGCTTATCGCTCAATATAACCTGGTCCAGGCCATTGAGAGGTTGAAAGAGCTGGATTTGTGGGTTTACGGGCTGGATGCGGATGAGCGGTCCAAAACCCCGGATAAGCTGGCGATGAAAGGCGGAGTTGCTATAGTGGTTGGAAATGAAGGCGAAGGCTTGCGTAGTTTGGTGCGCAAGAATTGCGATGAAATTATGCGCCTGCCGCAGTATGGGCAGATTGATTCACTCAACGCCGCCGTTGCTGGTTCCATCGCCCTCTACCTCGCCCGCCAAGCAAGGACTGAATCGTAGGCAACGTGCGCCGCGCGTTCTTTCTTTTGAAGTATGTACGGAACGGGCACTGACCGTTCCCCTTTTGGACTCTGTACGGAACGGATACCAGCCGTTCCCCTTTTGGACTCTGTACGGAACGGACACCGGCCGTTCCCAGCCATTGTTTATCTCTCCATGTACGGAACGGATACCAGCCGTTCCCCTTTTGGACTCTGTACGGAACGGACACCGGCCGTTCCCAGCCATTATTTATCTCTCCATGTACGGAACGGACACCGGCCGTTCTGGTTTAATTGGGGATAATTAGGATATCCAAATTGCCAATTTCAATTTTATGAATAAAATTACCTTACTATGCACAACCGGAAACTGCCTAGACTACGAAACTTTGATTATTCATCGGCAAGGATCTACTTTGTCACAATCAATTGTCATGATAATTTACATCTTTTAGGGGAAATCGAACACAAAGGAGAAGATAACATATTCAAACCCTCAAATATCGGGGTTACAACGGCATCAAGTATCGATGAAATCCCAAAATACTATCCAGAGGTTGAGGTTCTGGATTTTGTGGTCATGCCTAACCATATTCATATCCTCATCTCCTTTCTCGAATCAGCAGGCAATATCAATCTTTCAAAGATAATTGGGGCACTCAAGTCAATCGTCACCAGAAAAGCAAAATTGATTTATCCTGAAATCAAACTTTGGAAGAAATCCTTCAACGACCATATAATTCGCAACGAGAGTGATTATCTTACTCATGGTGAGTACATTCAGGCTAACGTGCAAAGATGGAGAAAGGATGAGTATTTCTAGGCTTTTTTCGAATAAGGAAATTCTGGGAACGGCCGGTGTCCGTTCCGTACAAAGGGTTTTATCAGGCAGGTTTTGAAATGTCCAACGAATTTTACGACGGGCAGAATTACAACAAAACCACCATAAACACCCACAACCCGATCATGACGATACACAAGAAAAAGCGGATGATGGCGGCACTGCCATAGCCAAACGCCAGAGCTTTGGTACTCTCCCAGGCTTTTATCTTGTCATTATCGAGGCGATTGTATTCGATCAAATAGAGCGTTCCAAGCGAAATCGCCAGACCACCCAGAGGTGTCAGCAGAATTCCACCAATGATCATGACCGCCATTGTTACCAGGATCTCCCACCAGGGTACTCCTTTTTTACGGGTCCCTGATGCCCCCAGAATGTTGTCGAGAAGGGAGCCAACGATCATGATGATGGTATTCAGCACAAAGATCGCAATAGTCAACCCGAATTGCCAGCCTTCGTGACCTTTATTAAAACCAACATAAATCACCCAGATCAGCTGCCCAATCCAGGCAACGGTCAGACCCGGAAAAAACACCAGCAGCAAGCCGACCAATCCAACAACGTTCAGGATGCCACTGATTGCAAGGATCAGGTAGTAAAGCCACATCGGATTTGCTGTTATTTTCGAATTACCTCAATCCCGCCCATAAACGGTTTCAACACTTCGGGGACCACAATGCTCCTGTCTGCCTGCTGATAGTTTTCCATAACGGCAATCAGCGTACGAGGTAAGCCCAAGCCAGAGCCGTTAAGGGTATTGACGAACTGCAGCGCAGATCCATCAGCCGGGCGATACTTGATGTTTGCCCGCCGAGCCTGAAATTGTCCGATATTGGAAATCGAAGAAACTTCCAGCCATTCCTGGCAGCCTGGTGCCCAGACTTCAACGTCGTAGGTCTTGTGCGAGCCGAAGCTCAAATCTCCGGTGGATTGCAGCAGCACACGGTAGGTTAAACCTAAGCCTTCACAAGTTGCACAGGCATCCGCGACCATATTTTCCAGTTCCTGCTCGGCATTCTCAGGCAGACAGTATTTGTACATTTCGACCTTGTCAAATTGGTGCCCGCGTTTCATCCCGCGAACATCCCGACCAGCGCTCATTTTTTCGCGCCGGAAACAAGCGGTGTAAGCGGTCATATTGAGCGGAAGTTGGGCTTCATCGACAACCTCCCCCATCATGATGCCTGTAAGCGGGACTTCGGCAGTCGGAACCCACCAATAGTTTTCTTCGTGGTCGTGATAGAGATTTTCGGCGAATTTTGGCAACTGCCCGGAAGCAAACATGACCTCCTCTCGCACCATCCAGGGTGGATAGAACTCTTTGTAACCCTGTCGGATGTGGAGGTCCAGCATCCAGAAGATGAGAGCACGTTGCAGACGCGCGCCGGCTCCTTCCAGAACGTAAAAACGGGTGCCAGACAACTTAACACCGGCTTCGAAATCGACAATCCCCAACTCCGGTCCTAAATCCCAATGCGCTTTAGGTTCAAAATCAAAAACTCGCTTTTCACCGATGGTACGAATGACCACGTTGTCTTTGTCGTCAACACCAACAGGCACATCCGGGTCAGGAATGTTGGGAATTGTGGCTACCTGGTAGTACAAAATGGATTCCACGCCCTTAAGCTGTTCATCCAGCGAATTGATGTCATCGCCCAAAACACGCATGGAGCCAATTTTCGCTTCACGCTCTTCTTTGTCTTTCATGCGTCCGATCTCCTTGGAGACCGCATTGCGTTCGGCTTTTTTACTTTCCACGTCCAAAATCAAGGCTCTACGTTTTTCATCGAGTGCTACGATCTCGTCTATGACGTCCGTATCCATTTGACGTTTACGTAATGCTTCCTTGACCATTTCTGTTTGTTCGCGAATCAATTTAATGTCTAACATACTAACCTCTGAATGACCAATATATTTGCTTTATTGTACTCTCAAGAAACATATGTGTAAGGAATGGCTTTTATGCAAGCAGCAACTTATACCCTCTCCAGGGAGAGGGCTGGGGTGTGGGTTCTTCATCAACCCCTATAAAAACTCTACGGAAACTGCAGGCAATACCCGGACAGGAGACTTCTAGCTTTTTTAATGAAGACAACAAAACAGATCCTTCGCAAAAATTGCTCAGGATGACAAGAAAAGAATTCGAAATCAAATAAGTGGATGTACTGAACCTCCACTTTTTCGATTATTCTATTGACCGTCGACCATTTTATTCTTGATCGCTACCAGGTTCTGGTGGATCTCGAACACAACGATAAGCAATTCAGAATAGACCCTCGCAACCAGTATGCCCAAAACGACTACCAGTGGTCCACCAATCAGACCGCCGAGCGCTGGAGCAACGCTATTCTGCTGGAAAGCAGAAATGACACCGCCAAAGAGTACGACGAGACCGCCAATGATTGAGGCAGCAATACCGATATAGAACAGGACTTTGATGATTACCGGGGTGATCATCTTATCAAAATTGAGCAGGGAACGGAAATTCATGTTAACCTCCAGGTATGATTGTGATAAAACAATTGTACAACAAGTTAACGTGACACTTCAATATTTGTACGAAACTAATAAAGTCCTGGTATCCTTCCCTGTTCAAAAAACCCCGGGTAAAAACGCAAGTCAAAGAAAACCCTGATCAAGTTGGGATGATAGGGCAAAAATTCACCATTTTCAATCATCTCCATGATTGTATTCTGGTCAGCCCAAGCTACTTCCGCGACCTCATCGACCTGTAAATGTAATTCGCTGAGTTCAGGGTTGAGGTTTATCAGGTATACATCGTCAAATCCAAATTCAAAATTGACCGTCACTGCAGGGCGCACTTCGCTGAAATCGAACTCTATTCCCAATTCTTCCACCAGTTCACGCTGGGCGGCCTGCCAACTGGAATCGCCTATTTGGGCTGCCCCACCGACGCTGACATCCCACATTCCTGCCCAGAATCCCTTTGCTTTACTGCGTTTTTGGATCAACATTTGACCATCCTGGTTAAAGATGCAAATGTGAACTACCATGTGGTAACGCCCCTTCGGTGGTCTTTGTCCCCGCAACATCGTTTCACCGGTTCGATTACGATCGCGATCGTAGAGATCAAAAATTTCCATTGCACTTCCCATTTTATCACCGTGGACGGGTGTCGTGAGGTAGCGTAGGGAATGGTCTTGCGCCATTCCGTAACTCGTCGTGTGGCGATAGCTACCACGCCGTCCCGCTTCGACGGGAGACCATGGCAGGTCTCCCCTACGCAAAAAAGGTTACATAAAGTCACTGCTGGGGCGGGTTTGGAACCCGCCCATACGTGATAGCGTAACTGCATCGGACCGTTGGTATAGACATAAAACCCTCCGCCATATCCCTTTGATATAATTGGCGGCATGCCCAGCAGCCACAAAATCGTTATCCTCGCCGATACACACGTCGGTGACCGCACCAAGGTGCTTGAGCCAGCCCTTTTCAGCGCGATCCAAAAGGAGCAGCCTGACCAGATATTTCACGCTGGTGATGTCTGCGTCCCCGAAGTAATCCGTCAGCTTGAAACCATTGCCCCCACGTTGGCTGTTCAGGGCAACCGCGATTGGTTTCTTGGTTACAAACTACCCAAAGAAATTCAACTTGAAGTGAATGGTCTGAATCTCACGCTCACTCACGGTCACTTCAGCATCTGGCACTGGTTCTGGAATTATGTGCGCCTCTTTTTGACCAGGGAAGCTCTCAATAACCGCTTTTTTCAAAGAGAATTAGCCAAACAGTATCCACAAGCGGACATCATTATTTATGGTCACTTGCATTATGCGTCCACCGATATTATGGATGGCAAGCAATTTCTCAACCCAGGGGTCGGATATCCGGAGTGGCGCAACAATTTCCGTCCAGGCTACATTATTCTGACTATCAATTCTGATGGCACATATTCCACTTCCTTGAAATTCATCAACCTTCAGCCTGAGACGACTGTATAATCGGGATATGAGCAATCTGCCACCCATCCAATCGTCACAAAACCCAAAGGTCCAGCTGGTTCGTGCCCTGATGAACCAGGGCAAAGCCCGTCTCAAGCAACAGGCATTTGTTGCTGAAGGAGTTCGTCTTTTGGAAGATGCATTACGTTCCGTCGTTCCACTCAAATTCGTGCTAATGAAGCAAACATCGTCCACTCGTTCCGCCAGCCTGCTGCAGCAATTAGTCGAAAACGGGGTGGAAGTTAACTTTGTTGACGACCAGTTGTTTGACTCCCTCAGCGGCACAGAACACTCGCAGGGTGTTTTGGGGGTATTCGAAATGGAACCAATTGCTCTCCCTGAGAAAGCTGATTTTCTGGTTGTGACCGATCAACTGCGCGACCCTGGTAATCTTGGAACCATTTTGCGTTCAGCCGAGGCGGCCGGTGCCCAGGCTGTTTTATTGCCACCCGGTAACACGGATGCTTTCTCTCCAAAAGTGGTGCGTTCTGGCATGGGAGCGCATTTTCGCCTGCCTATCCACCACCTCCCTTGGGATGTGATTGAACAATTGCTCAACGGACTGGCAGTTTTTCATGCTGATATGCAGGGTGACCAAATTTGCTGGCAGGCAGATTTTAAACAACCACTGGCGCTGCTGATCGGCGGTGAAGCAGAAGGTATCAGCCCGGAAGGCGCCAAACTGGCGACATCCAGCGTGCGCATACCAATGGCTGGAGAAACCGAATCATTGAATGCTGCCATCAGTGCCAGTTTACTGATGTTCGAAGTTTTCCGTCAACGCTCCAGGGGTTAGCCATGAAAATTCGTTCGGTTACCGTCTTCTGTCAACCCGGCTTCCCGGTTAATCGCTTGCTTCTCCAACAAGTCGGAATTTTTGCCAACCACGCCCGCAAGCTCTACCAGGACAATGGCTTTGAGGTGCAGTCTCTACGCCTGGCAACCCCACCCTTTGAGCAGTTCATCGCACCGATTGACCTGCCTTTGGCGGCCCAAAGTTATGCTATTGAAGCACATGCCGACGGCTTCGAATATATTTCATTAGGTCCGGTTTCATCCAATTCGAAAGCTTGGGAGGCGATCCCGCTGGCTCTTGCCAAAAGCGACCGTATCTTCCTGAGTGGCAATCTCACCACCCTAGATGGTGGCGTCAGCCTTCCGGCTGCCAGGGCATGCGCCGAGACGATTGTGCGCCTCTCCAGCCTGGAAAAGGACGGCTTTGCCAATTTGCGCTTCTGCGCTCTGGCTAATGTGCCAGCGAATACGCCCTTCTTTCCCGCTGCCTATGCGCAGCCGGGAAGACCGTCTTTTGCCATAGCCATGGAAGCTGCCGACCTGGCGCTGCAGGCTTTCAGTCAAGCCAGGACCTTCGAGGAAGCATCTTCAAACTTAGTTGCAAAAGTTGAAAAGCACGCCAAACAGCTGGAAGAAATTGGCAATCGGCTGAGTCAGATGTACAACTACGAGTTCAAAGGGCTTGATTTCACCCTGGCACCCTTCCCGGAAGAAACCATCTCGATCGGACGGGCATTGGAGAGTCTGGGTGTGGAAGCCTTTGGCAGGCCGGGCAGTCTGCTGGCTTCTGCTTTTCTGACCAGCACACTCGACCAGGCTCAATTCAAACGCACCGGCTTTAACGGCTTGATGCTGCCTGTTCTGGAGGATAGCGGGCTGGCAAGCAGCGCGTCTGATGGGAAACTCAGCCTGAGGGATCTGCTCCTATTCTCTTCGGTCTGCGGAGCCGGGCTGGACGTGATCCCGCTTCCAGGCGATACAACCGCTGAGGAACTCATTCCCATCCTGCTGGACCTGGCTGCCCTATCATTGCGTCTCAACAAAGCACTCACCACTCGTCTGATGCCAATTCCGGGTAAAAACGCCGGTGAAATGACAGAGTTTGACTTTGCTTTCTTCGCCAACAGCCGCATTCTGCCAATAAATTCGGCACCTTTATCGGGCAAACTTACTGGAAATGAAGAGATTAAGATAACGGCGAGAAAAGCCAATAAGTCCTGATTTTGTAGAATCAATTTCTCTTAGTCACTGCGAGATTCTTTGCCATGATGACTCAAGGGTATTGCTAACCTTCGTTTGGCAAAGAATCGTGGCAGTCTGCCGTTCCTCTTTTTCTCTTTATCCCCACATTCATTAATATCTACTTGCTAACACACTCCCTCCTAATCTCGGTCACTGCGAGACTCTTTGCCATAATTCCTCAAGGGTACTGCTAACCTTCGTTTGGCAAAGAGTCGTGGCAGTCTGCCTTTCGTCTTTTTTCCCCCACACCCATTAAGACTTGCTCGAAGTGAGATTCCCTGCCTTTCAACCTCAAGTAAAATTAACAATCATCAGTTACGATACAAATTGCGTTTACATCATGTCATCTTTGGATAACAAGACGCTCTACACAGGTGTTACCAGCAATTTACTTCGAAGAGTGGTCGAACACCGGGAAGGTAAACCAGGCACCTTTACTGGGAAGTACAAGGTGTACAAACTGGTATATTTCGAATGCGGTGTAGATATTATGGCAGCACTAAATCGTGAAAAACAGATAAAAGCCAACTCCAGAGCCTATAAAGAGAAACTCATCTTTTCGATTAATCCTGAATGGAATGACCTCGCCGAGGATTGGTATTAGGGTTCATCAAGGATTAAAGGCGGACTGCCACGACCTCTTATTAATGACTTTGTTCTCTCGTAATTCCGACCTCGGGGTCTCGCAGTGACCGTGACAAAAAAAGCATTAATTCGAAATTTCCTGGACCTGTTTGTAATTCACGAGCAGCAAGTTGCCGTCGCATTTACCACTTATGCTTAGTTTTACTTTTGCCGAGAGCGGGTTGCCCAGGGCATCAAAGAGTTGGATGTAAAGTGTGTCGGTCTTGACCTGTTGGTTATCTAACACAAATCCGTAGCCGCTTTGCCCATATATCTCCAGTTCGCCTGACTGGCTGGAAATGTCCACCGCTCCACCGGCATAGGTTCCGGTCAGTTTCACGGTCAAACCCTTGAGTGGGGACTCGCGTAAATCCCATACTTCACCGCCGATAAACAGGTATTCTTCGCATGCATAGCGATCATAAAGCAGCGTGTGTGGAAAAGCTTCGGGTGTGCCCCGGATCACGAAAGCAGCCGACCATGGGGTGGAGGTCGGAGTTGGAGGAACGGTGCTTGTAGGTGTTGGCGTATCGCTGGGAATCAATACTACCTGCTCCGTGGTAGCAGTTAGTGTTTCGAGTCCGATTGGCGTCTTAATGTACTCAGGGGTCGAATTAACTTCCGGAGGTATGGTAATTTGTGCTTCAAAGGGTGATGGGATTACGCCTGTCAACATCAGGACCACCACAGCTATTACTGCAAAGAGGAAAATTACCGCACCAGCACCGCTGCAACCTGATTTTTTTGGTTCTGGCTCAGTACGACGTACCGCCATCGGGCGAGTGGAGTAGGGTTGTTGGTTCGAGGTACGGCGGTCCTGGCTCATGGTAAATTGATCACAATCTGGGCGGATGAACGAGCCTGGGCAAGCCAATCTATCAGGGCTTTGTTTTGAAGAGACACTCTTGCATCCGTGGTGAGTGGGTGTTCCCCTTCGTGTTCGAGGACGAGCAGAATATGAAAACCGATCTCGGACTGGATAATACCCGAGTAGGTGCCGGGTTCCAGCGAAAAAGCAGCTTCCTCAACTTCCGGGTAAAGTAAATAGCCTCTCGGGAACCAACCCAGCTCGCCGCCAGATTCAGGACTGTAGTCCCAGGCCAGGGTTGAAAAATCAGCTCCGGCATTAAGGCTGTTAAGGGCACGGTCTGCGCCTGCCTGGGTGCTGGCAAAAATTTGCTGGGCACGCACCTGTTCGACAGCGTCCGGCACCGTCTGGGCGATTTGGTCGCGCTGCCAGGCACCTTCCATGGAGAGTCGCAATGCCAGGCGGAATTCAGGGTCATCATAGTGATTGGTTTGCATCCATTCAGTCAATGCTCCACCGGATCCAAGCTCGCTAACCAGTTGATCGATCCTTTCCTGTAATTGTTGATCCGAAACCTGGAAGCCATTTTGTCGCGCTGCTTGTGAAAGCAATTGCTGGTCCACCAAATAATCGAGCACGGTTTGGCTGATATCTGGTTCTGCAGGCTGAACAGTTTGTTCTGTCAGGCTGTCGCGGTAGCGCAGAACTTCGTTCTGATAATAAGTCAAGGGAATACTTTCACCATTGACACTGATCGGAGAAGGAACTTCTGTAGCAGTAGGCAATATTTCGGGTGCGGTTGTGGAAACCACGACAGTTGGCAATTCAATTGTGGGTGCTGGCTCGGTAACTGGAGGTTCTTGTACTGGATCACAAGCCCATAGGATTGTGCTGAAGATCAGCAGTAAACTGATAAGTAGCAGGGATAGACTGCGTTTTTGCATGTGCCTATTATACCCACTCTTCAGGCAGGCAATAAGTGGATATGATTGTCAGCCTGAGTGGAATACCAAAATCCAATCCCTGCGTGAGCATTATCATCATGAGTGAAATGAAGGATCTTAAGGCTGATAAAAAATATACTGGCTATGTAAACTTACAAAGTACACATCTTTTCGTGTCTTTTCGTTCAGGATGATTACTTTTACGTTCATGCAATAAAAAGCTTGCGTTTGTTTTACGATTTTTCAAAAATGGTATACTTGATAAAACAAAAGTTATCAGATTAATATCAGTTAATCTACCTTTCTATTTACCTTAGATTGAGAGGAATTTATTATGGCAAAGAAACGATCCGGGAGTCTCTTGTCTTCCTACAGAAAGAAAAGACGTAACAACAGGTCTGTTCTCCTCATACTGGCAGCCTTATTGGTAATTGCCGGGTTGGCAGTACTGGCTTTATGGGCAACCGGCGTGATCGGTGAGGGACCAGGACTATTCAGTACCAAAACCCCCACACCAACCATGACGCTAACCCCCACACCAGTGACACCAACCAGCACCGCGACAATCACGGCAACACCAACCGAAACGCCCACGATTACGCCTACAGCAACGCTTGACGGTCCCTTTGATTACATCGTCCAAGCAGATGATTTTGTCTGCGCGAACATCGCTGACAAGTTCAATGTAGACCTCGATTTGCTTCTCTACGTCAATGGGCTTGGCTTGGGTGATCAATGCATCATCCGCGAAGGCGATATTATCAAGATCCCGGCTCCCTGGCAGCAAATGCCAACCTCGACCATGGTTCCAACCGATCTGGCTGTAGGTACGATTATCGACTACTATGTCGAACCCGGCGCGACTCTGGCTTCTGTGGCGGTTTTCTATCGTTCAACGGTTGCCAAGATCATCACTGAGACCAACCGTTATCGCACAGCGAATAACATCACACCATTACTCACCGAAACCACCAGTTTGATGATCGGCGAGTTGCTGAAGGTGCCGGCTAACATTGCCACACCCATTCCAACCGCCACCCCAACCCGGACGGTCACACCAACCACACCTTAAACTAATTGCCCTAAAAAAACTCCCACAGCTTGTGGGAGTTTTTTTATTACTGCGTTTTTGATTTTTGTAGCCACTGTAATCGGAAAATTTCTTCTCGATCCTGTTCTTCCAGGGTTTCTTCAATAAAGTGGATTGTTTCTTCATAATCAGGAATGAAGATTTTTGAAAGTGCGTTTACTCTTCTACGTGTTTTTTTCAATTCACTAGCTAAACGACGAATACTAATTTGATAAGTTGTTGTTGATGGTATTTCTTCAGCTATCTCGCGAAAATACCTGGCTGCTGCATCTAAAGCTACTGTTGTGGCTCCCAGACCATAAGTTAATTCTTGACTTGAACCAATTTTTTTGACTCTGGGTAAAGGGACACCCATCGTGCCATAGTTTACGATACTTACTTCAACGCTTTCTGGTACCGATAAGGCCGCCCAGGAGACTTGCTTCTCGCCCATTGTCAGGCGAGCAAGCTCAATTGTTTGATAAGCAATCTCCATTAGGCTTTGCACATGTTCCTGTTGTTTTTCAGCCTTTTCCACCAAACTCATCAGTTCGATGGTTAATGCCTCCCTTTTTTTATCAAGAATACTATAACCTTCTTTGGCAAATTGCAAAGATGTTTTTAATAGTAAAAGATTAGATCTGGTTGGAGCTAATTTAAGTATGGTCATTCTTTGCTTTATACCAAGTGTCCAATTCCTCTTCTGAAAGTCGAATCAGTTCATTACGAGGAAGGATTGACAACAAGTCCCATGCCATTTCCAGGCTGGTTTCAATCGTACGGTTTTCGTCTTCAGGTTGTTTCAAAAAAACTTTCTCAAAATTTTTCCCAAAGATCAGATATTGTCTGTCCAATAATGGCAACTCGTCCTCACCAATGACAGAAGCAAGTGACCGAACATCCTGAACACGGGCATAAGCCGCGTATAGTTGAGAAGCTACGTGTGGATGGTCAGCTCTGCTTTTCCCTTCTCCGATGCCATCTTTCATGAGGCGGCTTAAGGAAGGCATCAAACTGATCGGTGGATAAATATCCTGCTGAAATAAGCTTCTCGAAAGTACAATTTGTCCTTCAGTGATATAACCGGAGATATCAGGGATAGGATGCGTAATATCATCATTTGGCATTGTCAGAATGGGTAATTGAGTAATTGATCCTTTACTCGTTTTAATTCGACCGGTTCGCTCATACAAAGAAGCCATGTTGCTGTACATGTATCCAGGATAACCTTTTCGGGCAGGTACTTCACCACGTTTGTTGGAAATCTGCCGCAGCGCTTCAGCATAATTAGTCATATCAAGCATAACAACCAGAACATGGTGGTCACATTCGAATGCGAGATACTCAGCAAGAGTCAAAGCTGATCGAGGTGTAAGCAATCTTTCAATAGTCGGATCATTTGCCAAATTAAGAAACATTGCAACTCTATTCAAAGCTCCGCTGCGCAGAAATTCTTCACGGAAAAATTCTGCTACATCGTTTTTGACACCCATTGCTGCAAAAACCACACTAAATTCCGATTGTTTTTGCTGTTTTGAACCTGCTAATTGACCAATTTGGGCTTGCCTTACAATCTGAGCAGCTAATTGATCATGAGGCAATCCTGCCCCGGAAAAAACCGGGAGTTTTTGACCCATGATCAGCGTGTTCATTATGTCTATTGCTGAAATACCTGTCTGAAGATATTCTTCCGGATAAACCCGGGAGACAGGATTGATGATTTGACCATTGATATCCATAAATTTTGTGGCGATTGGTAAAGGATAATTATCAATGGGTTCGCCAAAGCTGTTAAAAACACGACCAAGCATCTCTTTAGAAACTGGAATGTGTAACGGACGCCCCGTAAAACGTACTGTTGTGCCCTCGGCTGACAGGCCTCCGGTACCAGAAAATACTTCAACAACCGCAAAATTCTCGTGGGCTTCCAAAACATTTCCACGGCGGGTAACACCATCCTGACCAGTTATTTCGACGATTTCGTCGTACGCAACTTGTTTGATACCCTCAATAACTACCAGGGGTCCTTCAACCTTGGTAATACCTTTGACTTCAACACCCGGGGAATTCAGTGAACTCATACGTATTTCTCCTCTACGCTAGCCAGCTGATGGTTCAGGTCTAATATCAAGCTGTCAAACTTTTCAATTTGATCGTTATGGATTTGGTTTTTCATCGTCAAAAGACTGTGAATGATAGGAAGATCATTAAAGGCCTGAATTACTGCTCCTCGTTTGATGATTTTCTCTGCTTGCTCATGGAAACGCAGAATAATATCAAGCATTCTTATTTGTTTCTGAGGTGAAGAGTAGGTGTCAATTTCATCTAAAGCGTTTTGCTGGAGGAAGCCTGTCGTTAATAGTTCAGCAGTCAATAGAATCAGTCGTTGCTCATCTGGCAAGACATCCGGTCCAACAAGGCGCACGATTTGATTTAGATGGTCTTCTTCTGTCAGTATTTCCATCGCTTTGGCTCGTAAACTACGCCAATCAAAACCAGTCTCTTTCTGCCACCAATCGGAAACAGAGGAGAGATATTCGCTGTGAGAACTTAACCAGTTAATCGAAGGAAAGTGCCTGGCAGAAGCTAAATTTTTATCCAAAGCCCAGAAAACTCGAGTGTATTGTCGTGTAAGCTGAGTAACAGGTTCAGAAAAGTCACCACCAGGGGGAGATACTGCTCCAATGATACTGACAGAACCTTCTCTTCCACCTAAAGTTTTCGCCCTGCCAGCTCTTTCATAAAATTCTGCTAAACGGGAACTTAAATAAGCAGGATAACCTTCTTGCGCGGGCATTTCTTGTAAACGCCCGGAAATTTCTCGCATGGCTTCTGCCCAACGAGAGGTGGAGTCAGCCATAATTGCGACATCATAACCCATGTCGCGGTAATACTCAGCAATCGTGATACCAGTATATATACTGGCATCGCGAGCTGCAACTTGCATATTTGAGGTATTTGCAATGATCACCGTTCGTTCAATTAATGGATGCCCATTGCGAGGATCGATCAGATTTGGGAATTCCTGCAAAACCTGTGTGATTTCGTTACCGCGTTCGCCACAACCTATATATACAACAATATCAGCATCAGACCACTTGGCGATCTGGTGTTGAGTCACGGTTTTCCCAGTCCCAAAACCGCCTGGGATTGCAGCTGTACCGCCTTTAACAATTGGAAAGAAACTGTCGAGAACTCGTTGTCCAGTTACAAGAGGCTCGTTCTTTGAAAGTTGTTCCAATATAGGACGAGGTTGTCTTACTGGCCATCGCCGCAACATACTTACTTTTACTTCTCCTGCCGCCGTCAGAATTTTGGCGATTGGATCCGTTATTGTGTAGTCACCTTCATCAGCTAACCAGGTAACCGTGCCACTCATACCTTCAGGAACTAAAACACGGTGAATTATTAATTCGGTCTCAGGGATTGAGCCTAATTCAAATCCAGGACCAACGGGGTTTTCGGGCTTAGTACTGGGAGAAAAATGCCATTTTCTGTCTCTATCTAAGGGCGGTACCACCATCCCCCGACCGATAAATGATCCATACTTAGCCTCAGCTGCAGGAAGGGGTCTCTGAATACCATCAAATATCCCGGTCAACAAACCAGGACCCAATTCGACTGACAGTGGCGCTCCAGTACCAAAAACAGCAGTTCCTGGTCGCATACCTGAAGTTTCCTCAAAAACCTGCAAGGTTAATTCACCCTCGTTGATTCCAATTACTTCACCCACAAGTCGGTCTTCTCCAATCCCGACCAACTCGTTCATGAGGACAGTTTTTTCTCCTATTGCATGTAATACGGGGCCGTTGATCGAAGTAACAACTGCTACTGGTTTATCCATTGTCCTCCTCAAACAGCAATCGAGATGCAAGAACCCGTAATTCCGGTCTTTTCCATTCCAATCTGCCTTCAAGTGTGTTGTCAAAACTAAATCGACCATCTTCGCTTTCAGCGATAACACCATGACAACCGTTTAGGATTTCTCCACGAATTAAGTTAAGTCCCTTTTTGCTGGCAATTTCTTCCAACTGCTCAGAAGTAATCAATTGATCACTATACTGATCAAAACGTATAACGATCGAGTCGCTCTGAATTTTTTCAACTGCCTCTTCCACCAACTTCATCAATCCATTTGCATATGCATCTGTGTGAATAAAACCTTCAAATTCTGTCGTCATTTGTTGAAATGCTTTGTCCAACAGTTCTTCTCTTTTTTGCAGCCAATCAATTTTTTGCTTTCGTAGAAATTCAGCCTTAGCCTCAACTTCAGCCTGCTCAGCTTTTGCTTTCATTGATTCCAAAATATCATTTCGGATTTGTTTAATTTGATCGTCGCCTTGTTCAAGTGCTTTCTCAATTTCCTCTTTCGACTGCCCCTGTAAGACAGAAACATCATTCGAGCTGACATTTCGAATGTAGGCACTTAAAGTTTCGATTTGCTGCAGAAGGCTAATATTTTTCTCTTGACTCATCTTGCATTCCTAATTAACTCTCAACTCCAATTGCGTCTTGGACGATATCCCTTAAAAAATTTAAATCAGTCGGATCTGGATTTCGGCCCGGCAGTTCCACAAATAAAGGCTTTTCGCTCTTTATTATCAATTCCAAGAACTGCTTTCTGGCTAACTTCACTGCATCACTGGTAACCAACACTATTCCAAGATCTGGAGTGTTTATTGCTTCATCAAAGGCAGCCAAAACTTGGGTTGTACTTTCAGCTACCCAGCCCTGAATCCCTGCCAGTTGAAAACCCTGCACAGCTAAAGCGTTGCCAACAACTCTTACTTTCATTGTCTATTGGTTCAAAATCAGGAATGAAATTAACATTCCATAGATGGCAATTCCTTCTGCAAGACCGACAAAAATCAACGATTGTCCAAACAGTTCTGGCTTTTCTGAGATTGCACCAATAGCAGCTGACCCAGTGTTAGACACAGCAAAGCCTGCTGCAATCGCGGCCAGGCCAGTAGAAAGTGCTGCACCCAAAGAAGCATAGGCGTCTGCGCCACCCTGAGCTTGAATCATTTGAGCTGCCTCGACTTTTTGAGGCGTCATCAACCAAATTACGCCGAGTGATACAGCAAGCAGCCCGATCACGACATTAGCACTGCTGAGCCCTAAAAATAACTTTTTAGAAGCATTGATTAAGTCAGTATTACGTTTTCGACTAAAGAATACAACGGCTGGGATCAGTGGAACCAAACCAATTAGTATTATTACAATATAGTGAAGTTTTGTCATTTTTTATAACTCCTTGTTTACTTTTCTGAAAGATTTAGCGGTTGGTAACGAACACCTCCACCGCGGAAAAACTTACTAAAGAATTCGTAATATTCGAGCCTGAGGGTCTGAATACTTACGATCATTCCTTCGAAACCAATAATGAACAGGTTTCCCAGGACAATAACAATCCAATAGCTAGCCCCATGAACAGGACTAACCATCTCAGCCAAAATCATCACAACTTGGCTCAATCCTGCATGTGCAACAGCAAACGCGCCCACGCGTACATAGGATAAGGAATTTGAGAGTAAGCTGATAAAGATTTCAAACAACTCAAAAAATGCTGTGATGAAGTAAAGTAGGAAACCACCTTTGAACAAGGGTCTTTTCTCGTGGACAAGATGATCTATAAATTCTGCAGACATCATCATCAAGATGCAAACGATGATTAAAATAATTAGTACAATTCTTGGAAAGGCAAAGCTGGGTAATACCATTGATAAGACTAAGCCGATCAAAGCCCAATATAACAAAAGTCCGGCGATGCCCTTTCCACTAAAAATCATGTTTACCCAATCTTTTCGAATAATGGCATTGATGATAGACAAAATATCTGCCAATGATAGTAGTATTGCGCCTCCAGCCAGAGTAGTAATCAGGAGTCTCATTATGTCGTTCAATGGAGATAGCCAAACAGGGTGAAACACTTCCTCAAAACCAAACACACTGCCATACAGAGCGCCAAAAATCATGGACACAACTCCACAAGCAGTGAGAACCCAACCGAAGTTTGCCAGTTTGCGTAGTAGTTTTACTTTTCGACTACTAAGAAGTAACCCTGCAAGAGCAAGAACTGCGCCCTGACCAAGATCACCAAACATTGCCCCAAATAACAAAGGGAAAGTGATTGTTACAAGGATCGTTGGGTCGATTTCTTTATACCAAGGCGTAGAGTAAGTCGTTACAAGTTTATTAAAACCACGCAATTGCCTGGGTAATTTTATAGCTACTGGGGGAATAGCATTTTGATCAAGTTCGTTTTCTTGTTCAACAGTCTCTAATACATCCGGACCAATGCCATCGAGTATCTTAAGAAAATCATTCTGCTTGTTGGCTGGAACCCACCCTGCCACAAGAAAACTGTGCCGTAGGTGTCCATAATACGAAATAATATCGTACAACTTGCTGCTGTATTGCACCTGAGAATACCAATGTTCTAATAAACCAGTTTTTGTCGTTCGTAGATCAGTTTTCTGCTGCTCAAGTACAACTAACTCAGCCTTTAGCTTATCTACCTCCTGCTCGTACATTTTTATTACTTCAGGTAAAGATCCCTTTACATCATCAGGAATATCCAAAGCCTCAACATAAGCACTTCTGGCAGTGAGGATCATGAAATCCCGTTGATTACGGGGACCAAGCAAAAGCACCTGGGATTTTTTGTCCGATTGTGGTTCTTCTATCAGAACAAATGGAATTTGGGAGAGGCTTTGCTTGAATCGTTCGATTCTACTTGTTGGCATAATACCCAGGATTGAATAAAGGTATCTTCGGTTGCGCAAAGCACTCAGATCATATTGAAGGTCCTTGAATGGCTCTAATAACGCGAGAGTTCCTTGCTTTTCCTCAATTTTTCTTCTGATTTCATCTGTATCAACCGAAAGTTTTTGAACCTGGTCTCTAATTGATTTAAGCTTATTGATGATTACATCAGGGTTTTCAATAACCTCGAGTTTTCCTACAACTTTATCGGGGATCGGGATTTCCAACCTCGCCAATGACGCTGTCAAATCAGCTTTTAAGCCAGCAATCTTGGTCCCAATCTCAACCAAATCAATATCTTCTAATGGATCTTTACGAATATCAATACCAGAGATATTTTCAGGTTGAAAATAACCGAGTTCAGCGATGGTCTTAGTAACTTCGTAGATGTATCGTCGGGGAAAATCTATTTCCACACGAACCATTTTTTCCGGTTTAAAAAGTGGCATTCTTCACGATCTCACTTTCAGTTTTGACCTTGATTAATCAAATAAGGTTGATAGTTTGTTCTTGTTACGTCTATTGTCTTTGCTTCTATTAACAATACCAGGTCTTGGATTTCATATTCGAGCAACAGGAGATAAGCCAACGAAGGACCTAAAGAAAAAGGTTGAGCCAAAAAAGCCGATTGGCATAATCGTGCGATATGACGAGTTAACTCGACTTCCCAAAGACTCAACTGCTCACCCTCACCAACAGATGTTGGGACTTTTTCAACAAGGTTGGGATAAATCTCACAAATCAGGTCGCCAAGGTTTTTTCCATGTGCAATATGGCGAATTATGCTGTCATTTACTTTCGTTCCAATTCCTAAGGTGTAGTTTATGATTTCAGATTCATTAAGTTGAAAGAAATACCTGTAACGCGCCGCCCATAGCAAATCATTGCGCTCAATAATTCTTGAAATGATTGGCCTAACAGTTTTCTGATCAACAACGGGTAAATTGTCGATTTCGAGCCAAACCTTTTGCCAGTATTCTAAATCTAACAACACCTCGATTGGAAAAAGAGATTCCTCTTCCAAAAAACGATATCTGGCAGCCATCAATGTGGCGTAATATTTAGTGTTTTTTAAAAGGAGAATTGCTTCTTCTATTGAACCACTTGCTACCATCATTTCAAAGGGTAAACTTTCAAACCTCCCTAAAGGAAAAAGTAAGGGTTGCACATTTTCCCAACTGCTTGAGGAATGAATACCGCGTAAAACGGTCTTTAAATTTATTAGTTCATACCAACTGAATATGAGATCAATAAAGGCTTGGTTGTGATTTTGAAGATTGTTATGTATTACGATAAATTTTTCGGGTATACGTAAACGAATTTTCCTGATTAATTCCTGTGAGGTTATAGTTTGGGGGTCTATACCTGTAAGATATTTGTCATAAATGGTTTCTTGCAAATGTAGAGCAATCGCTTTAATATCGTAGCAGGATGTAAGTTTTAAGAAGTCAGCAGACGACAAAAGCTCAGCTTTTGCCGATCTCACTTTTACATTAACCACTCCATAAGTGCTTGCTCCTGCCATAATTAATTATTGCCCATGCATTAATTCTAAAAGCAATTCCTGGGTTACTTTGGTAATTTTTTGTTCAGCTTGAAGCATAAGATCACTGATTTCTTTGTTTTCAGACAAATTAATAAAATTCTCTTGAATTTTTTGTTGAGTTTTCTTCCAGATTTGTTCTGCTTCTGATTTAGCCGAAATTTCAGCTTGCTCGAATCTTGCTTTTAATTCTTTTTGGGCTAAGGAGCTGGTTTGCTGAACCTCAGAATATGCCATATCATATGCTTTTGTAGCAACGTCAACTTCTTGTAATACTCGTCTCAGTGCTTCACTATTGTCCATTTTTCCTTAATCATCAAACCCTATTCTTCCATGAAATTAACTGCAAACAGAATTAAACAGAATTAATTTCAGTACGAATAGGGTATAAATCTACCTCTATGCGATTTTCGAAGTTATTCTACCACCTTTTTTGTCATCTTTAATGTCAGGTGGATTTACTCTTATCGATTGTCGTAGACCTCATAAACCGTCATCAGTATCGCAAGATTCAAGATCAGGATATTTTCCCGTCGCTTTGATGGTTTCAAACTCATCTTCCAGGAAAAAGTTCATTAAGAATCGTAAAAGTATGATGATCATCAGGAACATCAAGTCGGAAGAAGAAGGTGAAATTGTCAGACGCAAGATATCTGAAGCAACCGCAAATTCCAAAGCCAAACTAAGGCGGTGACCCAGGCGTAATCTCAATCGTTCAGAAGACCGTATCTTTCTTGAATAACCTGGATCAACCAAGCCCCTCAGAAAATTATACGTAACTTGGATCGCAGAGATCCCTACGATTAAAGTCGCAGCCACTTCACAAATCAAAATTGCGAAGCCTACGACGCGTTCCAGGCTATCTTTATAAGGAATTTTTATTGAAGGTTCATTAACCGGATTGGTCCGAATTAAATAGAGCAGGATAATGATGGCAATAATTAAAATAAACGGTAATAACCATTGACTTACTCTCCAATGGTCAGGTCTTTTATATGTTTCTTCGGTCGTTTCTCTTTTTTCCATACGTGAATCCTTTATTTGTCAATTTATTAAGTAAATCGTGCTACTTTTATCGATTGCTGATTGAAAGAGCACATTGCAATAAACAAGAATTTTTCTGTATCAGCCAGCGGTTAAAGAGCTGTTTCTATTCTTAATAAAACTCCAAGGAATGATCCATGGGTTTTACCTTTTAATAATCAAGTTAACTATAAGGCGACTAGTTTACCATCTTCAATAGCAGATTGGAATATCGCGTCAATTATTGCCATATTCTTTACCGATTCTGCTAATGGGTACAGAGAGATTTCTTTCCTGATCGCTACTTCGTAAAAGTGTCCAATTAAATTTTCGATGGTGTCTTCCGGACGATAACTTACTTTTTGAATTTCTTCGTTCCTTTGAATGACCGTGGAAACATTTTTGTCCTTACTTGTAAATGGCGAATCGAGAGTCATTACTGCATCTGTACCGATGACCCTGGCAATATTTTGATGAGCTGCATTGAGAGCAACTTCAAAACTGCCATAGATCTGGTTTCCGAAGTCGAGCGAGACTTGCATTTGCAGATCGACTCCAGAGCCGCCGGCATGGTACCGGGCTTGTACTGCTTCCGGTTCGCGACCAACCGCTAACCGCTGGAAATCGACACAATAACAGCCCAGGTCGTACAGAGCTCCACCTCCCAGTTCAGGAACAAGCCGAAAGTCATCCGGATTGTCCATTGGGAAGCTAAAACTACAATGAATAAAACGTAGTTTTCCCAACTCCCCTTTTTTGATCGTTTCCAATGCCTTTTGGATACGGGAATGGTAACGGTAGTTGAAGCCTTCCATCAATACCAGGGACTTCTCTACCGATACGCCGACCATCTCCTGGGCTTCATTCGAATTGAGCGCAAAGGGTTTTTCTACCAAAACATTCTTTCCAGCCTGAAGTGCCTTGATGGTCCAGGGTTTGTGATCGTTATTAGGTAGGGGGATGTACACAGCCTGTACGGTTGCGTCAGCAATAAGCTCGTCATAGCTTCCATACGCAACTGGAACCTGCATATTATCAGCGAACTGACGTGCGCGGGTCAGATCGCGACTGGAAACCGCGACTACATGATTATGCCTGGTGGCTTTGATAGCTGGGATCACTTGTTCGGAGATGCGGGCGGTGCCGAGAATGCCCCAATTCATCTCAGGCTTTCGAAACAAATTGCCGGTACCTGTCTTTGATGATAAGATATCCATGCTTACTCGCTTTCTAACTTAAGAAATACAGGTGATTTTTCTGAAATTATTATAATGCCTTCCTGGCGGGATGCAGACCAGGTATAAAAAAAAAGGAGAATGAATGACCTCACAGGAAATCCTCAATCAACTTCAACAAAAAACCGAAGAAAACAAAACAAGCATCATCCAATTCATGCGCGATATTTGTGCTATCCCCAGCGTTGAATCCCTGATTGGTCCGGTCGGTGAACGCATTGCTGAAGAAATGCGAAAGCTGAAATTCGACGAAGTCCGTTTCGATAAAATGGGCAACATTATGGGACGCATTGGCAATGGTCCCCGCACCATTGTTTTTGACTCTCATATCGACACCGTTGGTGTGGGCGACCCCGAAGAATGGCAGTGGGATCCCTTCATCGGCAAAGTGGAAGATGGTGTTCTCTTTGCCCGTGGTGCCTGTGATGAGAAAGGCTCCACCCCTGGAATGGTGTATGGTATGGCCTTCGCCCGTGACCTGGGCTTGCTGGATGGCTGGACTGCCTGGTATTTTGGCAATATGGAAGAATGGTGTGATGGCATTGCACCCAACACCTTCGTGGAAGTTGACCCGGGTATCCGACCCGATTTTGTGGTCATTGGCGAACCGACCAAGATGCAGCTTTATCGCGGACACAAAGGTCGTATTGAGCTCAAAGTAACCGCCAAGGGCGTTTCAGCACATGCCGCCAGCAATCATGTGGGCATCAACGCCATTTACCTGCTTTTACCCGTTATCGCAGGCATCCGCGATTTGGAACCCAGCCTTGGGGACGACCCCTTCCTGGGTCATGGCAAGATCACCGTCTCGGATATGACTGTCAAAACTCCCAGCATCAATGCTGTGCCAGATGAAGCTGTTATCTATATCGACCGCCGCATGACGTTTGGAGAGACAAAAGAAGATGCTATCGCACAGGTGGATGCATTGATCCCTGAAGAGAGCAAAGACCGCGTAAAAGTCGAAGCGCTTTTCTATGAAGAGCCCTCCTACACAGGTTTTGTGTTCCCGGTGGATAAATATTTCCCTGCCTGGGCACTCGATGAGAACCACGGTTTGGTGCAGGCCGGTTTGCAGGCGCGGGAATTAATTGGTCTCGACTTCAAACCAGCCAGCAAATGGTCTTTCAGCACGAATGGCATCTATTGGGCAGGGAAAGCCAACATCCCCTCGATTGGTTTCGGACCCGGCGATGAAGTCACCGCCCATACGGTGAACGACAGCGTTGATTTGAACGATATGGTCAAAGCCACCGAGTTCTACGCTATCCTGCCAAGCTTGATTCCATAAAGCTTTCTGATCAATTTGAAAAGAGCTGTCGAAATTCGACAGCTCTTTTAGTTTTTCAGTAGTTCAGCAAACTTTGTGTGGTGATTTAAGGAGATAGTAAGAATGCAATTCTTGATAGTCAAACAATGCATTGCTAGGTATAATCAAGAAAAGTTACTTAAAGGAGAGACAAATGCAAACTTTTCTACATGGCCGAGACCTGATCGGCGATCTGGATTTTTCAAAAGAAGAAGTTGAAACCGTATTAGAGGTTGCCTGGGACCTCAAACGCAAACGTGCCCTCAACGAACCGCACGCTTACCTGCGCGACAAAGTGCTGGCGATGCTCTTTTTCTTTAGCAGCACCCGGACCCGCGGCTCTTTCGAAGCCGGTATTGCCCAGCTTGGCGGTCACGGCGCTTTCATCGAGAGCAAGACCACCCAAATTTCCCATGGCGACACCGCCAAGGAAATTGGTGAAATCTACGGTCGCTATTTTGATGGTATTGCCATTCGCCACTGTGACTGGAAAATCGGTAACGACTACCTGAACGAAGTTGCCCGCAATTGCCGCGTACCCGTCCTGAACATGCAGTGCGATGTTTACCACCCCTTCCAGTGCCTGGCTGACCTGATGACCATCATGGAAAAGAAAGGTCGCGATCTGAAGAAGAAAAAGATCGTTGTCTCCTGGGCATATGCAGCCTCTTACCTTAAACCCATCTCAGTACCGCAATCCCTGATCATCCAGATGCCGCGCTTTGGCATGGATGTGACCCTGGCTTACCCCAAAGAATTCCCGCTCATGCCCGAAATCGAGCAGCAGGCTGCCGATGAAGCCAAAAAATGGGGCACGTCTTTCGAGATCGTTCACGATATGGACGAAGGCATGAAAGATGCTGACGTGATCTATGCCAAGAGCTGGGGTCCTTTGATGACCACTGATGACCCTGTCAAAGGCAAAGCTCTCCAGGATTCGTATACCGATTGGATCATGGACCAGCGCCGCCTTGAACTGGCAAAATCTGACGCCATCTATATGCACCCTCTGCCTGCCGACCGCAATATCGAAGTCACTGACGAAGTCATCGATGGACCAAACTCCGTGGTTTATGACGAAGCCGAAAATCGCCTGCACGCCCAAAAAGCTGTTATGGCGCTCACAATGAGTTAGTAAAACTCCTGTGCTCTTCATGGATAAGGCAGCAATAATGCTGCCTTATTTTTTTTAATGTAAAATGACTTTGAATCAATTAACAGACCTTACCTGGAAGTAGAAGCTGCGATGAACAAGAAGTACTTATTCTTTATCAACCTATCGATGGGACTGACCCTGGCAATTCAGGCTCTTTTGCACCCAACCCTCGAAAGCCAAGCGAAAACCAGCTTCATCATCGTTGCCGTTGTTTTCATCAACTGGGCAATGTTTACCTGGCTGGCATACTCAGTGGCAATGAAGGAAAACAGTTTTCCCTTTGTAGCAAAAAACTCACAAAACATTCCTATTAATTCAACCAAGCAAGACTGGAAATCGCTGTTGGATGTAACGACCATTACTTACCAGATTGTGATCCTGCTTTCATTGATCTTCCTCAACATCCTTCTCTTGCTGCAAATTACCGACACTTCTTACCTGGTTGGGACGATCCTGGTCGCGATTATCCTGCCTTTGTTGATAGCCTTGTTTACCAACTATCGGCTAAACCAGGCATAAGGTTATTCCCAAAATACCTATACAAACTGGAACCAACTTCTTGACACGAACCCTTAGAAAAGGTATTATCCTGCGCATGCTTACAAACCAGCTTGTTTCGATTTACTCTATGGTCATGCCCTGGCGGTGGCACGTTTTGTGCGCCGGGAGCCAAGCCACCTCCTGACACACAAGCGGTCACCGCTCTTCAATTGATGAAGGTCCGGTGACAATCACACTAACTCAAACCACCGGATTGACGGTGGTTTTTCAATTAATTAATAGAAAAATGGAGAAGAAATGAAACTCTCTTTATCAAAAAAACTAGTAACAATTCTCAGCCTTAGCCTGATCCTTGTTTTGGCTGTGACTGCCTGTACACCCACCCAAAAACCTATAGAAAGCTCAACCTTGAAAGTTAAGGTAGGTGCCTCCCCAGTTCCGCATGCCGAAATTCTGGCGTACGTTCGCGACAACCTGGCTGCTGCAGCTGGGTTGGAAATAGAAATAGTTGAGTTCACCGATTATGTGCAGCCAAACCTGGCTCTCAATGATGGGCAGTTGGATGCCAATTTCTTCCAGCATCTGCCTTACCTGGAAGACTTCAACGCGGAACGCGGAACCGACCTGGTCTCAGTCGCCGGTGTCCATATTGAACCCTTGGGCATTTACTCGAAAACTATCACTGATCTGAATGCCGTCCCTGATGGTGCCGTGGTAACCATCCCCAACGATGCCACCAACGGTGGGCGAGCACTCAACCTGTTGGCTGCCAATGGATTAATCACACTCAAGGCTGAGGCTGGCTTCACTGCGACCGTTGCAGATATTGTAGACAACCCCAAGAATCTGAAAATCACGGAGCTGGAAGCTGCACAATTGGTTCGTGCGTTAGATGATGCTTCCCTGGCAGTTATCAATGGAAACTACGCCCTGGAAGGTGGTCTGGTGCCCTCCAAAGACGCCCTTGCGCTCGAATCCGGCGAAAACAACCCTTATGTCAATATCCTGGCAGTGAAAAAGGGGAATGAAAATAACGAAGCTATTTTAAAGTTGGTGGAATTACTGACTTCACCTGAGGTCAAGGCTTATATCGAAGAAAAGTACACTGGTTCTGTTCTGCCAGCTTTTGGTAACTAACTAAAGCACAGGAGTGGGCGTTTTTTACGCCCACTCCTGGCAATGATTATGATCAAACTTGAAAAGGTCTCAAAAAGTTTTATAGACGGAAAGTCTGCCGTCCACGCCCTGCACAATGTTTCGCTTGAGGTTGGGGCAGGTCAGATATATGGTGTGGTGGGCACAAGCGGTGCCGGGAAAAGCACGCTGATCCGCTGTGTCAACCGACTGGAAGTCCCTGAGAGTGGTCGTATTTGGGTGGGTGGTGAGGAGATTACCGCGCTCAATGCTGCCGCTTTACGGAAAGCGCGCCAGGGAATGGGTATGATCTTTCAACAATTCAACCTGCTGTCTCAACGTACCAGTGCCGAAAATATTGCTTACCCTCTCGAGATAGCTGGTGTCTCAAGACCGGATCGGGATGCCAGGGTGAAAGAGCTGCTAAATTTGGTCGGTTTGGAAGATAAGGCTGATGCTTACCCAGCTCAACTTTCCGGAGGGCAAAAGCAGCGGGTCGGGATTGCTCGTGCTCTCGCTAATCACCCCAAGGTGCTGCTTTCTGATGAAGCCACCTCTGCCCTGGACCCTGTCACCACAGATTCTATCCTGGAGTTGCTGGTGGATCTCAACCAAAAACTGGGGCTGACCATCCTGTTGATCACCCACCAGATGGAAGTTGTTAAAAAGGTGTGTGACCATGTCGCCATCCTTGAAAACGGGGACCTGCTGGAGTCGGGTGCAATTTTTGACCTGATATCCGACCCCCACAGCCACCTTTCGAAGGCATTTTTTCCACCCATCCAGGAAGGGCTGCTCGACCCGGACGCCATCCAGGCTGCCATCACGTTTTTGGGTGATGCCGCCGATGAGCCCATCTTAGCAAGGATGGTTAGGAAGTTCGAGGTGGATGTCAACTTTCTGGGAGGGAACATCCAGCAGATCGGTAAACGCCGGGTTGGGCAACTGCAAGTGGAACTCAAGGGTGCACAGATCCCGGAGGCTTTGGCTTACCTGCAGGAAAGAGGGCTGCGCGTGGAGGTGAGGAAATGAATATTGGTGAATGGTTACCCAGGCTCTGGCAAGCCAGCTTCACGACGGTCTACATGGTCGGTGTTTCAACGTTGTTAACGGTCGTCCTCGGACTTCCCTTAGGGGTTTTATTGATGATCACTGCAGAAAATGGTCTTACGGCTCGTCCGATCCTGAACAGGGTTTTGAGCTTCATTGTCAACCTTGCCCGCTCCTTACCCTTTATCATCCTCCTGGTCGTTCTCATCCCTTTTACGAGGGCACTTGTTGGCACCAGCATCGGTCCGACAGCGACCATCGTGCCGCTGACCCTGGCTGCTGTGCCATTCTTTGCCAGGGTGGTCGAAAGCTCCCTGCGTGAAGTCCCACGCGGTCTGATTGAAGCCTCTCAATCCATGGGCAGTAGTGACTGGCAGACTGTGAGCAAGGTGCTTATCCCCGAATCGTTGCCCGGTCTGATTTTGGGTGTTGCCCTGACACTCATCAGCCTTGTGGGTTACTCTGCCATGGCTGGGGCAGTTGGCGGCGGCGGCTTGGGCGACCTGGCGATCCGCTATGGTTATCAGCGTTATGAAACCGAAGTGATGGTGGTGACAGTGGTGCTGCTTTTGGTTCTGGTACAGGGTGTGCAGTGGTTGGGCGACCGATTGGCAGCGAAGGTGAGCAAGAAATAGGATTTTCAAAACATGTAGGTCGGAATGAGCCCACCAATGTTTTTGGAATCCAATGATCTTCCATGGGCTCACTCCGACATCTTCACCATCGGCAATCGGGTCGCGTCGGCGGAGTGCGCAAAAGAGGCGCAATCCGCCCTACATTTCCCTCAATCGTTGGCAAACACCTTAAACAAAGAAAGGCACTGCAATCAGTGCCTTTCTTCAGTTCAAATTATAGATCTAATTCTTCGCAGGCATATCCCGGCTGGCGATGACATCCACGCCAGTGCCGATAACATTGGCGATGATCACGTCTTCAGCCTTGACCGGGGCGGTCACCTCGACCGCACGGATCTTTTCCAAGACTTCCATGATCTTTCGTTTTGGAATCGAGCCCTTCGTATATACAGGCAGCAATGGGTGAAAACCGTTAGGCACTCGGACCGTGCTGGCAAGCATGCGCTGGGGTGCAATGGCTTCCTGGCGTCCAAAGGTCTCGCCTTTACGGCATCGGTTGCCTAAAATCTTGACCACCTCTTCGCCTTCCATGCGAACGATCAGTTTACAGCCCATTGGGCAAGCTGTGCAGATATAGTTTCTTTCTTCCATCTTATGCCTCCGATTTGGGATAAATATCGACGGTCAATTTGCCAGTCTTTTCAACTTCAGCCGCCATATTGGGCTTCAGTACAATTGTGACCATCTCACCCGGGCGTACGTAACGCTCTGAACGCCGAACAATACTATTGTTTTCGCCGCGCACTTCCATCCAGACATCTTCTTCAATAGGTTTGGTGACGCGCATCTGCAAGCTTATATCACCTTTTTCCAGGGCTTTTTTGTCCAGCTTATGCGGCACTATATAACGGACGTTTTTACCGGGTACCAGCGGGATGTAACGGGCAGCACGGGCTTTCTCTGCCAGGGCAAATTCTGCCGCGCTCCGTCCGGCTTCAGACCCTGCCATTGAAACATAGTCAACCAGGTCATAGACATGTACCACGTTGCCAGCAGCAAAAATACCGGGCACGCTGGTCTGGAAATGCTCATCCACGAATGGACCACCGGTAACAGGGTCCAGGGCTACACCGGCTTTCTTGGAAAGCTCATTTTCCGGGATCAAACCAACTGAGAGCAGCAGGGTATCGCAGGGAATGATCTCCTCCGTACCGGGTATGAAATTCCACTTTTCGTCTACTGCCACAGCCTCGATAGCTTCCACCCTGTTTTTGCCAATGATCTTTTTGATCGTATGGTTAAGTTGAAGGGGGATGCCCCAATCTTCCAAACACTGCACGTAGTTACGGCTTAACCCGGACAGGTAGTTTTGGATTTCGAGCACACGCTCCACATGCGCGCCCTCAAAAGTAAGGCGGCGTGCCATGATCATTCCAATGTCACCGGAACCAAGGATGACAAACTTATTGCCGGGCATATAGCCTTCTACGTTCACCCAACGCTGAGCTGTCCCAGCGGTGAAAACACCATTGGGACGAAAACCTGGGATGCGAACCTGGGCCCGGGTACGTTCACGGCAGCCCATAGCCAAAACAATTGCATGCGCATTCACTTCGAGATATCCAAAGTCCCGGCTGGAGAGAAACAGCTTACGCTGGGAGGTCACATCCATGACCATCGTATCCAACAGGAAGGTAATTCCTAAGGCTTTAGCTTCATTGATAAATCGTTGAGCATATTCAGGACCTGGCAGGTCTTCTTTGAAGGTCTGCAGGCCAAACCCATTGTGAATACATTGCAGCAGGATACCGCCCAATTCGACATCGCGTTCGATGACCAAAACATCATCCGCGCCGCCTTTTTTGGCATCAATCGCGGCTGCCAGTCCACCAGGACCAGAGCCAATGACAACAACATCGTATTGCTTCTTAATTAACATTGGCGACCTCCGTCTCTTTGGTGGTCCGATAGAGGTATTCGGAACCATCACCACGCTTGCTAATTTCGAAAGGAGAAACTCCCAGCTCTCGCGCCAGAATGGCAACAACCCGTGTCATATCAAAACCAGCCTGGCAGCGACCAGTACCCAACCAGGTACGGCGTTTGATTGCGTCATAGGTCTGAGCGGGAATCGGCGCATGGATTTCAGAAACAATCTCACCTTCAGTTACATTTTCACAGCGGCAGATCACGCGACCATAACGGGGGTCCATATCGCAAAGGAGTCTGCGTTCCTGGTGCGTCATGTGAGCGAAGCGCGGGCGGGCTGGGCGAATTGGATCCCAATCTTTCTTGGCGACAAATTCTTCCCCTGCGTCTTTCATCAGGTCCACCACCATCTGAGCGATAGCCGGGGCTGAGGTCAAACCTGGTGACTCGATGCCACCCAGGTTAACGAAGCCCTGTACGCTGCTGGGAACCTCAATCACATAGTCATTGTTGTAATTGATCCCGGGGGTGTAGCAAGGTCCGTTACCCATCGGTCGTAACCCGACAAAGTTAGCAATGGAGTGGCGCAAATTGAGGGATGGGATCAACTTTTTGGCGCCATCGAGTAGTTCGTCCATACCTTCTTTGGTCATAGAAGTATCTTCTTTGTCATCGATCACATTGGCATTGGGACCAACGATAGTGTTTTCGTGCAAAGTGCCAGTCACCAGGATGCCTTTACCACGACTGGAAGGCACTGGGAAGAGCACGTTGTGGATCTGCACCTCAGCCCGGTCGAAAATAAAGTATTCACCCTTACGAGCTTTGATGAAGAATTCAGGACGGACACCAGCTTTGTGCATCACCGCATCAGAGTAAATGCCGGCTGAATTGATCACCCAACGAGAGAAGAAATCACCCCGGTTGGTCTTTACGCCAATAACCCGGCTGCCTTCCCAGATAAAATCTTCAAACTTGGTGTTAAGCAATACAGTTGCCCCGTTGATTACAGCATTTTCCGCGGCTGCAACAGTAACCTGGAAGGGATCGCAAATACCGCCGGTTGTAGCCCAGAGGGCACCGCTCACATCAGGGTTGATATCACGTTCGCGTGAGCGCATTTCACCAGCATCGAGCATCACCATGCCAGGGACACCGTTTTTGATGCCTTGCTGCATCAGTTTATCGACCAGGGGTAGTTCTTCTTCTCCCACAGCTACTACGAAATCCCCTCTGCGTTCAAAGGGGAAGTTGAGTTCGCCAGCCAATTGATCCCACATGGGGTTAGCCCGAACATTCATCAAGGCTTTAAGCGAGCCTGGGAGAGGGTCATAACCGGCGTGAACAATTGCTGTATTTGCCGAAGAGCAACCCATGCCGATATCTGCTTCTTTTTCTATCAGCAGGAGCCTGCCTTCGTAGCGGGAAAGCCATCGGGCAATCATCGCACCGACCACGCCTCCCCCTATCACGATGTAATCGTATTTTTCTTGCACACTTGCCTCCATCTTTGAAATTTCAATATGACCAAAATTTATAATACCACTGGGGTATTTTTTTCCAGGATTTAATGATGGTTGCGAAGTAATTTGGTCCCCAATTGCATGTTGACAAGGTACTATTATGCTAAAATTTGGACAGCCATCACTTTATTTTGTGACCGTTTTACATTTCTGAAGTATTATACTACTTAGCCAGAATAAATCAGTAAAATCAGGATAAAATAGTTGGCAATCCTCAAGAAAGATTTACAATTATTTGTACAGTTTGTCTGATTGTGTTATAGTTAATCTTAGGTAATATCGGCACAACTGAAAAGTGAACACGATATCCTTATCGGCACATCTTTTAGGTTCTAGGGAGTAGAGGATACTAAATTGAGTAGCCAACTGAGAATGCATCTGTTATTTCTAGAAGACCGAATTAATCGATCTCTGAGTACAGTTGCTTTTTTTTATACCTCTCCCCAGATACACCCGGAAAGAAATCACGCAAACTTGTTACTAAAAGAAAGGGAGGTGCCTATCGATCTTTAAAGTCAATAGCTTTTTCATAAGGAACCATCTATCTTATTCAAAACACAATTAAAAAAGGAGATATATTCATGGAAAATCGTACTATGAAAGAATTTATTGGCGAAGTGTTTGGCACCTTCATCCTGATTCTGCTTGGTGATGGTGTAGTCGCCAATGTTGGTCTGGCACCCCGTGTTGCCGGTACCGCGTATAACTGGAACACCATTACCATCGGCTGGGCATTCGCAGTGATTATTGCTGTCTACATCTCTGGTGGTATCTCTGGTGCACACCTCAACCCTGCAGTGACCCTTGGTTTGGCTGCCCGCCGTGGCTTCCCCTGGAAGAAAGTTCTGCCCTTCATCGTTGCTCAGATGATTGGTGCCTTCCTCGGTGCTGCTGCTGTTTATTTCATCTATCGCGATGGTCTCGTGGCAGCTGGTATGCCCAATGTCTGGTCAACCGGACCTGGCTCAATCTTCGGACAGGCTTGGTTTGGCGCTGAAAGCTCTGGTGCAACTGGCACCTATAGCATGATAACCGCTTGTATTGCGGAACTCTTCGGCACCTTTATCCTGATCTGGGGTATTGCTGGTAGTGGCGACATGAAGAACATGGGACTCAAAGATAATTTTGGTCCGTTCATCGTTGGCTTCTCAGTGTTGGCTGTTGGTCTGTCCCTCGGTGGTCCCTCTGGCTATTCCATCAATCCTGCTCGTGACCTTGGTCCCCGCATTTTTGGTCTCCTGGCTGGAACAAAAGGCTTGTTCGATGGGCTTTACTGGCTGATCCCACCAGTGCTGATTCCAGCAATTGCTGGTCCTATCGGCTTCTGGCTCTATGACATGGTTGTTGCAAAGAACCTGCCCCATAAAGAATAATTTTTTACGACCACACAATGACCGCTGGTCAAACTGACGCTTGGTCAAAGCAAGGTCGTACCAAGTAGAAAAAGGAGACTAAGTATATGAAAAAATTGATCAATAACCCTGAAGATGTTGTGAAAGAAGAACTCAAAGGCATCGAACTGGCTCATCCCGACCTGGTCAAGGTCTATTATGATCCTGACTTTATCGTTCGCGCTGATGCACCCGTTCAAGGCAAGGTTGCGCTGGTCTCCGGTGGGGGCAGCGGCCATGAACCCATGCACGGTGGTTTTGTCGGCAAAGGCATGTTAGATGGAGCCTGCCCAGGCGCTGTCTTTACCAGCCCAACCCCAGACCAGATGCTCGAAGCTACCAAAGCTGTTGACGGTGGTGCAGGCGTTCTGCACATCGTTAAGAACTACACCGGCGACGTGATGAACTTCGATATGGCTGCCGATTTGGCACGTGGAGAAGGCATTGAAGTCGAATCAGTCCTCGTTGATGACGACGTTGCTGTCGAAAATAGCACCTGGACTGCCGGACGTCGTGGTGTTGGTCTGACCGTTCTGATGGAAAAAATCGTTGGCGCAGCTGCTGAAGAAGGTCGTTCTCTCAAAGAATGTGCCGATTTGGCGCGCAAGGTAAATGGGCAAGGTCGCAGTATGGGCATGGCGCTCACTTCCTGCACCGTCCCCCATGTGGGCAAACCCTCGTTTGACCTGCCAGAAGACGAAATGGAAATCGGTATCGGTATCCACGGCGAACCTGGTCGTCATCGCATCAAGCTCGAATCAGCAGATAAGATCACTGAAATGCTGGTTGGACCTGTCGTCGATGACCTGCCTTTTAAGGAGGGTGATGAAGTTCTGCTGTTCGTTAACAGCATGGGCGGCACTCCCCTGATTGAGCTCTACATTGTTTACAGAAAAGCAGTGGAATTGCTCGAAGCCAAGGGCATCAAGGTAGTTCGCCATCTAATTGGTCCGTACATCACCAGCCTCGAAATGGCTGGCATGTCCATTACCCTTCTGAAGATGGACGAGGATCTGAAGAAACTCTGGGATGCGCCGGTCAAAACCGCCGGAATGCGCTGGGGTATTTAGTTTATCGGAAATACGCTACTGGAGTTGAACACTCCAGTAGCGTCTTAAAGAGGCAAATGTGGCTATTACAAAAGATGATGTATTGAAGTGGGTAAGGACTTTCGCTCAAGTGATTGAAGATAATCATGAAATGTTAACCGACCTTGATCGTGAGATCGGTGATGCTGACCATGGTGCCAATATGAGACGCGGTTTTAAAGCCGTCCTTGAAAAACTACCATCCGTTGAAGACAAAGACATCGGCACCATTCTGAAAAATGTTGGGATGACCCTTCTGTCCAAAGTGGGTGGAGCTGCCGGTCCGCTTTATTCCACAATGTTTATGAAAGCCGGCACAACAATCGGCGCAAAAACGGAAATGGAATTAAGCGATTGGGCTCAAGCATTGGAAGCAGGTACTGTCGGCATTGCCAACCTTGGCAAAGCCCTACCAAATGACAAAACCATGCTGGATGCATTATATCCTGCGCTCAATGCTTTAACTGCAGCAATGGGAAATGGTGCTTCGACTGGAGAAGCTCTGCAAAAATCAGCCGATGCAGCTCTTGAAGGCATGCTCGCGACGATCCCCCTGGTGGCACGTAAAGGTCGTGCCAGTTACCTGGGCGAACGCAGCGCAGGACATCAAGATCCTGGAGCAACCTCAACCTATTTACTCATCAAATCAGCCGCTGAAACTTGGGCAGACTGCTAAAGTCTGCACCTTAACCAAAATCAAAAAAGGAGAAAATAATGGCAAAATATGTAGGCGCAATCGATCAAGGAACCACCAGCACCCGTTTTATGGTCTTCGATCATGCAGGTAAAGTGGTTGGTTATGATCAAAAAGAACACGAACAGATCTACCCCAAACCGGGCTGGGTTGAGCACAATCCGTTAGAGATCTGGCAGGCCACTCAAGATGTTATTAAAGGCGCACTGGACAAGCTAAAAATCGACATCAAAGATATTGCAGCTATCGGTATTACCAACCAACGCGAAACTACCGTTGTTTGGGAAAAAGCCACTGGCAAACCAGTCTACAACGCAATCGTCTGGCAGGACACCCGAACAGATCAAATCTGCAACGAATTAGCCAAAGACGGTGGTCAGGATCGCTTCCGCACCAAAGTCGGTCTGCCCCTGGCGACCTACTTCTCTGGTATGAAAGCAAAATGGATTCTCGATAATCACCCCGAATTGAAAGAAAAAGCTGAAAAAGGTGAGATCCTCTTCGGCAACATCGACACCTGGGTAATTTGGAATCTCACTGGCGGTCCTCGCGGTGGCGTTCATGTGACAGACGTCTCCAACGCTTCCCGAACCTTCATGATGAACCTGGAAACCCTCGATTGGGATCCTGAAATGCTCAAGATTTTGGGCATTCCCCGCGCTATGCTTCCCGATATCAAAGCCTCCAGCCAGGTTTATGGCTATGTCAAGGGCGGCGAGTTGGATGGCATCCCTGTGGCAGGTGATTTGGGCGACCAGCAGGCTGCTCTCTTTGGACAGACCTGCTACAGCGCCGGCGAAGCAAAGAACACCTATGGCACCGGCTGCTTCATGCTCATGAATACTGGCAACGAACCGATCCAATCCAAGAATGGTCTACTGACTACCCTTGGTTACAAAATCGGTAACGAACCGGCTGTTTACGCTCTGGAAGGCTCGATCGCTATCACTGGCGCACTCGTGCAGTGGCTGCGTGACAACCTCAAGATGATCCAGAAGTCCTCTGACATCGAAATGCTTGCCAACTCTGTCGAAGATTCCGGCGGCATCTACTTTGTTCCGGCCTTCTCCGGTCTCTACGCTCCCTATTGGAAGAGCGATGCCCGCGGCGCTATTGTCGGTCTGACCCGCTATATCACTGGCGGTCACCTGGCTCGTGCCGTCCTTGAAGCAACTGCTTATCAGACTGCTGAAGTTCTGGAAGCCATGAACAAGGACTCCGGTGTTGATCTTACCGCCCTGAAAGTTGACGGCGGTATGGTCTTCAACGAGACCCTGATGCAATTCCAGTCTGATATCCTGGGCGTGCCCGTGATTCGCCCGACTGTCGCAGAAACCACCGCCCTCGGCGCTGCCTACGCAGCCGGTCTGGCTGTTGGCTTCTGGGAGAAGGTCGAAGATCTACGCGTCAACTGGGGTAAGGACAAGGAATGGCATCCTCAGATGGACGCAGATACCCGCGCTAAACTCTATAAGGGTTGGAAGAAAGCGGTCACCCGCACCTTCGATTGGGTCGAAAACTAATATCCTAGATCGTTTAGAATTATGGGGCGGAGCCTTACGGCCTCGCCCCTAATTTTTTCACTAAACAGGAGTTAAAGAGATGAGCAGTAAAAACAAGAATATCAAGCCAAAGGGAAAAGAAGAAGTAAACATGGACGATCTCAGCAAGCCCTGGATTAAGAGAAAAAACGGTTTTCTCGCAATCACCGGTTTAAGTATTGGCATTATGATTTTAGTTGCGGTTCAGATTATTATGGGAAGTGGTGATTGGGGACGCGGAATACTTTGGGGGTTCCTCTTTGGTGGTAGCATCTGGGTCGTTTTCTTCGGAATGAATTGGTTTCATTCACTCTTCCATCCCAAATCCAACCAGGCAGAAAACACCAAAGATCAAAAGTAGAGGGACATAATGGTTAATCTCTTACTCGTCTCGCACAGTCACAAACTTGCCCAAGGAACAGCCGAACTTGTACGGCAGATGGCACCGTCACCCGAATTGAAGATCAGGGTAGCCGCTGGACTCGGGGATGATCACGACGAAATTGGCACCGATGCGGTCGAAATTATGGAAGCCTTGAGTGAACTTGCTGCGAATGATGATGTTTTGGTACTCATGGATCTGGGCAGCGCGGTCTTAAGCACAGAAATGGCACTGCAGATGGTCGATGAAGAAATCGCCGCCAGGGTACGAATGTGTCCGGCTCCGTTTGTGGAAGGCGCCATTGCTGCTGGTGTGCAAGCCAATATTGGCAGCCCGATCCAGGAAGTTTACGACGAAGCGATGAATGCTCTTGCCGCCAAACAACAGCAGATCGGTGGGGACCAGCCAACTGAGACAGTTATATCTCCGGAACCGGTCAAGGCGGAAGCAGAACCAAGCAGTTTCAAAGAAGAGGCCGAGCTATTGGTCACAGTCACTAACCCTTCTGGTTTACATGCCCGTCCTGCTGCAACCTTCATTCAAACAGTCAAGAAGTACGATGCCAAACTGACCGTCACTAACCGCACCAACGCTTCTGAGCCTGTTTTGGTGAAAGGCATGATCTCGGTCATGTTACTGGCAGCAAAGCAGGGGGATGAGTTATTCTTCCAGGCCACCGGTCCAGACAAACTCGCCGTCTTGACTGAATTAAAGGAATTATTTCTGGACAATTTTGGGGAATAGCAGGCTCTGTCTTTGCGAGGGAACATAGCGATCGTGACTACTTGCCTTTAACTTTGTTTTTTCATCAAACTTTGTATTTATCATTTCTATGAGGGCGGGTCTGGTGAACTGCACCCCAAAAGTTGGACAATAAATCCAACCACGGAGGTGCAGTTTTTATGAAAAAGTTTAGTATTGAGGAAAAGAAGCAAGCAGTCCAAAGAGCCAAGGAGGGTTGTAGCCTGGCCCAGGTAGCCAGGGAGAATGGTTAAAGTGGATACCTAGGCATCATAATCTCTTGACTGCAAAGATCTTTCAATATGCTAAGCATGACTTAATTCTGAGTAACTATCAATCAATACCCACTTCTTGTATATTAGCTTGACTTCCAACCGCAAAAGTCGTAAAGTTAAGCGCCCTTAACTATTAAGCAGGATTATATGAACGAAACTTTACTTCAATCTCTTTTCGATCTGACGGATCTGATCGCGCGGAATTCAATTATCGAGCGGTTTCATTTCATCCAGGAATCCGGACTCTCACACAGTCAAATGATGAGCTTGTTCTACTTACACCGCAACCAGAATGTCTCTCTCAAGGATCTCTCAAACCATTTAGGCATCTCAAACCCAGCGGTTTCACAATTGACTGAAAAGCTGGTCCGTTCAGGTCTGGTAAAGCGGATTGCTAACCCGCATGACCGGCGCGGAAAGCTGCTTGAGCTAACCCAAGATGGTAAAAAGCTGGTTGCAAAAGCCAAAATCGCTCATCATCGTTGGATCCAGGCATTAGCTGAAACCATCGAACCCGAAGATATTCCCGTAATCGAGAAATCGGTACAGATCATCCTCGAGAATAATTCTCAACTTATTCAATCTGAAAAGAAATCTTCCCCTCAAGGTGGAAACTAACTTATGTTACGACTAAAAAAATACATCCTTCCCTATTGGAAAAGCATTCTGCTCGCCATTGTCATGGTTGTCGTGGTTGCCGCATCGGATCTTTCTTTACCCGATCTTCTCTCCCAAATCATCAATGTTGGCATCCAGCAGCGCGGTGTTGAAAGCGGCGTCCCCGATGCACTCAGTACTCAGACAATGCAATCGCTTCAGTTGCTGCAAAGCCCCCAGGATCATGCAACCATACTCTCAAATTACGAACTGGTAGAACCAGGTTCAGAGAAGGCAACCTTGCTTGTTGAGCAGTTTCCTATGCTTCAATCTCAGCCAGTTTATGTGATCAAAACCATTGATGATGCTGGACAGCAAGAACTGGAAGACCTGGTCTCCAAACCTCTGATATTCATCCAGGCAGTTAACCTGATCCAAAACAACCCTGAACAGGCAAAACAGCTCCTGGGAGAAAACTTCCCAACTCAGATGATGACTATCCCCCAGGGTGTGAGCCTTGATCAATTGTTGCAAGCCATGCCAGCTGAACAGAAAGCAGCCCTGGAAAAAGCTGTCACCGAGCACCTTTCCGCCTTGGAAGGTTCCATTTTGCATCAGCTGACCATTTCTTCCATCACGGCAGAATATTCCCGCTTGGGAATGGACATGCAAAAAATCCAAAACCAATACATTCTCCGCGTGGGTCTGCGCATGATTCTCGTGGCTGTGGTGGGATTGATTGCTTCATTGATCGTCAGCTATCTCGCGTCGCGTACCGCTGCAGGTGTTGCCAGAGATGTGCGTTCTGCAATTTTCACCAAAGTAGAGAACTTCACAACCGCTGAATTCGAGAAGTTTTCAACAGCCTCTCTAATCACCCGCACGACAAATGATGTAAGTCAGGTGCAGATGGTGGTGTTTATGCTTATCCGAATGGCGGTTCAAGCGCCAATGATCGGTACGTTGGGCATCATTTATGCCCTCGATAAAAGCCCTGGCATGTGGTGGACCATTGCGCTGGTGGTAGGGTCGCTTTTGATCGTGATCATGACCCTCTTCGCAATTGTCCTGCCCAAATTTAAGGTTATCCAGCAACTAATCGACCGACTCAACCTGGTAATGCGTGAAAATCTATCGGGTCTGATGGTCGTAAGAGCATTTAACAAACAAGGTTACGAGCAAGATCGTTTCGACAAAGCTAACCTGGATGTTACCGATAACCAGGTTTTCGTTGGAAGAGCCATGGCGTTTGTAAATCCCTTGATGAACCTGGTCATGCTGGCAGGGCAAGTTCTGATCATTGGAGTTGGAGCTCGTTTCGTTGCCCAGAGTGCGCTGCAAGTGGGTAGTTTGATTGCATTTATGCAATATTCGATGCAAATTTTCTTCTCATTTATGATGCTTTCTATGCTCTTCATATTTCTTCCTCGTGCTGCTGTTTCGGGTGATCGCATCGCTGACGTCCTGGAAACACCCATTGTTATTACCGACCCACAGGAACCAAAAGAACTTGCAAAGCCGGTCAGAGGATTGGTGGAGTTCCACGATGTCGATTTCAAATATCCTGATGCCGAGGAGGATGTATTGCACGATGTCAGTTTCAGGGCAGAACCCGGTCAAGTGACTGCCATCATCGGTTCAACTGGTTCGGGAAAATCGACACTGATCAACCTTCTTCCCCGCTTTTTCGATGTGACCAAAGGTGCTATAACGCTGGATGGGATTGATATTCGCGAGTTAACTCAGCAGGAATTGCGTGACCAAATCGGCTATGCGCCCCAGAAAGGTTTGCTCTTCAGTGGCACTGTTGCCAGCAATCTGCAAGTAGGTAAGCCTGATGCCACTGAAGAAGATATGCTCGAAGCAATTCGAATTTCCCAGGCTGAAGATTTTGTTTGTAAAGATGAAGATGGATTAAATATGTCAATTTCGCAGGGAGGCACTAACGTTTCAGGAGGACAAAAACAACGTCTTTCCATTGCCAGGGCGGTGATCAAGAGACCACCGGTATTTATATTTGACGACACCTTCTCTGCACTCGATTTCAAGACGGATGCAGCCTTACGGCAAGCAATCGGTCAAAAGTTAAGTGACAGCACCCTGCTCGTGGTTACACAGCGGGTGTCAACAGCCAAACTGTCGGATCAAATCCTGGTTTTGGATAACGGGCGTGTGGTAGGGAAAGGAAAGCACAGTGAGCTGATGCAAACCTGCAAGACCTACCAGGAAATTGCCAGTTCTCAGCTCAGTGAGGCGGAGTTAGCATGAGCAACAACACACGACCTCAATCTGGTAATAACGCGAATAACAGCGCCAAAACACAATCACAGCAACCGCCTGTACGGCGCGGAGGTGGACCCGGAGCACTGATGCCCGGAGAGAAAGCCCGGGATTTCAAAGGTAGTATGAAACGCCTTCTACAATACCTGGGAAAATTCAAGTGGATGATCCTGTTTGCCATGCTGCTCGCAGCTGGCTCAACCGTCTTCTCCATTTTTGGACCCCGCACCCTTGGACAGGCAACAACTGAACTATATATTGGAGTTCAGCGCATTATCCAGAACGATCCGCTCGGCATCGATTTTGTCCGTCTGAATCAAATCCTGCTTCAGGTATTGATCCTTTACTTGATCTCAACACTTCTTGGTGTGATCCAGGGGTATGTGCTGACTACCATTTCCGCGAAAATCACTTACGAGTTGCGTAAAGAGATCTCTGAAAAAATTAACCGGCTTCCACTCAGCTTTTTCGACAGAGTCACGCACGGTGAAGTGCTCTCACGAGTCACAAACGACGTGGACACGATCAACCAAACACTCAATCAGAGCCTCTCGCAGATCATCACCTCGGTAACCCGTGTGGTTGGTGTTTTAATCATGATGTTGAGCATTAACGTGCTGATGACCCTGATCGGTGTCGCCATGGTACCGCTCGCTATGATTTTGATTCGATTTGTTGTTAGCAAATCTCAAATCTATTATCGCCGCCAGCAAGAATACCTGGGTCACATTAATGGACACGTGGAAGAAATGTATGGTGGTCATGTTGTCCTGAAAGCCTTCAATGGAGAGAAAGCCAGTATCGCCCGCTTTGATGAGTTTAACGACACGCTCTTTGACAGTTCCTGGCGCTCCCAGTTCCTGACCGCCGTCATTATGCCCAGCATGCGCCTGATAAGCAATTTTGGTTACATCGCGGTTGCTATGCTGGGTGGTTCTCTCGTGATCCAGGGTCAATTGAATGTCGGTGATATTCAAGCTTTCATATCGTATCTACGCTCCTTCCAGGATCCGTTGCTGCAGATTGCCAATATTACCAACATCCTTCAGCAAACCGCAGCAGCTTCAGAGCGCGTCTTTGAATTCTTGAACGAACCTGAGGTCACTCCGGAAACGAAAAATCCAGTCTACCTGGATCATGTGGAAGGTGCTGTGGAATTTAAGCATGTCCGCTTCGGTTACGAACCCGGTAACCCAGTGATCAAAGACTTTTCTGTCAAGGTGGAACCTGGTCAACAGGTTGCCATCGTCGGACCTACCGGCGCCGGCAAAACGACCCTGGTGAAACTTCTGATGCATTACTATGACATCGATAGCGGCGAGATATTAGTCGACGGTGTGAATATCAAAGACTTCTCCCGGGCTGACCTGCGCAGTAAGTTTGCCATGGTGCTGCAAGATACCTGGCTGTTCAATGGCACCGTTCGGGAAAATATCCGTTATGGTCGCCAGGATGCAACCGACGAGGAAGTGGAACGCGCAGCCGATATGGCTTACGCCGATCACTTCACCCGCACACTACCCGGCGGTTATGAAATGGTGCTCAACGAGGAAGCTTCCAACGTTTCTGCTGGTCAGAAACAGCTGCTGACTATCGCACGCGCTGTCCTGGCAGATCCGCCTATCCTGATTTTGGACGAAGCCACCAGTTCGGTCGATACCCGTACAGAAGTTTTGATCCAGAAAGCAATGGATAAACTGATGAATGGTCGGACTTCATTCGTGATTGCCCACCGTTTGTCCACCATTCGCAATGCCGATCGAATTTTGGTATTGAAAGATGGCGATATCGTTGAGCAGGGTACCCATGAGAGCTTGCTTGAAGCCAATGGTTTTTATGCTGAGTTATATAACAGCCAGTTTGTAAGCCAAATGGGCTAATCTTGATAAGACAGGACGGCAATCATGCCGTCCTGTCTTTATTGTTGCTGCAATTCTTCTTCTACAATACGGATGCCGCTGCTGGCACCGATACGACTTGCTCCTGCTTCCACCATCCGAATAGCGTCTCCATAACTGCGGATGCCACCGGAGGCTTTGACACCCAATTTATCGCCAACCACACTGCGCATCAGGGCAACATCTTCCACAGTTGCACCACCGGTCGAAAAGCCAGTAGAGGTCTTCACAAAATCGGCTTCTGCTTCCATAGCAATCTGGCAGGCGGTAACTTTCTCTTCATCGGTTAACAAACAGGTCTCAATGATCACTTTGACAATCGCCTGGCGCTTGTGAGCTTCCAAAACAACTCCACGGATGTCATGCGCAACTGCATCCAGGTTTCCTGATTTCAGTTCACCCACGTTCAAGACCATATCGATTTCGACAGCTCCATCTTTGATTGCCCGTTTCGTCTCGGCTCTTTTTGCCTTGGTAGACATGGCACCCAGGGGAAAACCAATCGTGGCTGCCGTTTTGACCTGGCTGCCTTCCAGCATTTTTGTGCAATGTTTGACCCAGTAACTGTTCACGCAGACTGCGCCAAACCCGTAATCGATTGTTTCACGACAGAGTTGTTCAACCTGGGCAACTGTAGCATCTGGTTTGAGCAGGGTGTGGTCGATTATGCCTGCTAATTTACTCGTTCTTTGGATGGTGTTTTCGTTTTCAGTCATTTTTTCTCCTTTTAAAGCTGCTTGCATTCTCTGCCGATCTGACTGGTTTTTTCAGGCGGTCATCCTGGGCATAAAATGTATTATGATTGGAGTGCTGCGCAATCAAAATGGCAGCTACTCTTATCGAGGGATTAATCATAACGAGATTAGCATGAAAAGTCCAGAATTCCAACCCATAAGCGCTGTCGCGCATCCGAATATCGCTTTCATCAAATACTGGGGCAACCGCGATCAGGAACTGCGCCTGCCTTGCAACAGTTCGTTGTCGATGAATCTTTCTGGGCTTGAAACCCGTACAACAGTACAGTTTGACCCCGCTCTTGAACAAGATCAATTGATTCTTTGTGGAGAAGTTGTCAGCGGACCAGCCTTGGATCGGGTCAAGCATTTTCTTGACCACGTCCGTTCATTAGCTAACAAAAATGTCTACGCGCATATTGAGAGCCAAAACAATTTTCCAGTTGGCGCAGGGATCGCATCTTCTGCTTCTGCTTTTGCTGCCCTGGCAATGGCAGCCAGCCATGCTATCGGATTAAGCCTGGACGAAAAGGATCTTTCCCGCCTTGCCCGGCGAGGTTCCGGCTCCGCCAGCCGATCCATCCCCACTGGTTTTGTTGAATGGCAAGCAGGTACCAGTGACGCCGATTCATTTGCTTTCTCGATTGCGCCTGCAGATCATTGGGACCTGGTGGACCTGGTTTGTGTTATCGACAGCACTCATAAATCCGTTGGCTCAACCGGTGGGCATGCCCTGGCAGACAGCTCGCCATTACAGCCAATACGTCTTGCCAATGTCCAGGAACGGGTTGAAAACTGCCGTAAAGCGATTTTGGCTAAGGATTTTGAGAGCTTCGCCCAAGTAGTTGAAGAAGATTCGAACCTTATGCACGCCGTGATGCGCACAAGTAGCCCGCCCTTAACCTATTGGCTGCCAGAGACTGAGGTCATCTTGTGGAATGTGTTAACATGGCGAAAAGAAGGTATCCCTGCCTGCTGTACGGTGGATGCCGGACCCAACGTGCATGTGCTTGCACAGGGTAAATACGTCTCGGAAGTAGAAAAGCGATTAGCTCAATTACCTGGAGTGCAAAAGATCTTCAAAGCCAATCCGGGTCCTGGAGCCAGCTTAATTTAAGTGCCTCACCAGATTTTGGTGTTTTTGGACTTCATTGTTGCGTCCAATTCCTCGACAGCCTTGGAAATCTCCTTAAGATTGTCAACAAGTTGGGGGATTTTTTCTACCTTTTCAGATAATTCATCTATGTGACCTGATATTTCTTCAGTTCGATCTGACATGCGTTCCAAGTGGCGGGGAATCTCTTCAACTGCATGGGTCAGATCGGTAAGACTGCTTTTATGGGTTTCTAAGATGCCATGAAAAACATTCAGGTCCAAGAGGTATTCAAGTCTCCTGACGACATCACTTAAACCACCGGTAAAGGTGACCGTCACCTTATACACTTTCGGCAAGGTCTCAGAATCCAGGCGAGTCTCCAGGCGGTCAATGGAAGTTCTCAGTTCAAACCCTGGTGGGATGGCAGGGATGGGTTGGTGGATCAGCGTCAATCCCTCCAAATGGTAATTCTTCAACGACGTCTGCAGCGGGGGTTCAAACACAACCTTGACTTGATTCGCGATGGTTTTACCGGTATTTTTTATTACCAGGTCAAATATTGGAGAATCGGTTTGGGCATCGAAATAGACCACAATGTAAGGTGCAAATTCCAGGTTGCGGTCCTCGACCATTTCTTTGATGCTGTTTTCAGTCGCCGTGGCTGATTTTTTCGTCTCTCTTGCCATTTCAGCAGTCTTGATCACATACACAATCACAGCCATCAGGCTGGCAATCTGGACAATCAACAATATTGTTTCCCTCAAGCTTTCAGACATCTTGGCTCCTTGTGATCAGTTTTTGGCATTTTTCGGTTTTTGAAAGGGAAGTTGCTCCCAGGTTGCCCGCAAGACCTGGCAGACAAAATCCTGGTCATCCAGGTTCTCGAACACATAAGAAAGCCTGGCACCAGGATAAGCGTAGCCTTCCATGGCATCCTCGCCCAACAGGTCAGCCCCGGCTTCAGTTTTCTTTAGGAATACCTGGTTATCGCAGATCAGACCCATCACTTTCCCATCCATGTAGAAACCATATTCACCAAACATCTTTCGAACGCTAACATCCCCAGCCGGACTCAATTGCTCTAAAACGTATTGAATATACTCATCAGTGCAAGGCATAACTTTCTCCCATGGTGGTCTGGCTTTATTGTAATCAAGTTTTGGGTGTTCCTGTTGATTAATAGCAGGGCAGAAACCTGCGTGCCGAGCCTGCCCAGCAAAGGGTTCCATACCGAGACGACCTTCATACCGTAATGGTTGAGGCAGGCCTCAGCCCTATGTGACTTTTTTAGACCAATTCAAAACCTATCTTGGTCTGGAGACCATTTAAAGAATTGAAATAAATGTCAAGGCTAAATAGAAATGTCCTAATGCTGGCTAAATAGAAATGTCCTAATTGATCACAGCAGTAGGCTTGCCATTCAGTTTTTTTCCATAGGTTCTCCAAGGGTGGTTGACAGGGGGAGATAATGGCATACGGGCTACATGTTTCAAGTCAACGA
>Ga0209163_1000719_pt1 | contig 51434 bp, 47 predicted proteins | sample MTBAKSrepl2MetaG_FD_187457 | JGI IMG/M metagenome (GOLD analysis project Ga0209163, IMG submission 187457) | Enrichment culture microbial communities om Arthur Kill intertidal strait, New Jersey, USA, that are MTBE-degrading - MTBE-AKS2 (Arthur... | ecosystem: Environmental > Aquatic > Marine >...
GCCGGTCTTTCCGGCAACTCGGATCACACAACCAGGTATCCCGATACCGACGGGATACCCCTGCCAATAATGCCCTTTTCGGCTGATTCAAAACGCCGTATTCGGCTGAAAATCACCGCCGCCAACAAGCGTAAAGATTCAAATGAAAACGACTCCTTACCGGTCCATGAAAAAAAGTCCATGACATTTTTCCAAAGAGGGGAATATCCTGAACGGGATTTTGTCCAGGCCGGACCAATTTGAAGGACCTAAAAAAACAAGGGAGGTTAAAAAACATGATTGCGAGAAGGAGCAAGTTTAAAAAAATGGTCTGATCAAGTCAGGAGTCCGGCGAATGAGGAAATGGAGGTAAGGAAAAAGGGCATGTGTCACAAAGAGGAATGGCCGATACGTCATAGACTGTTATGACCAGTATGGCCAGCGGTACAGGAAGACGCTCCCCAAGGGAAGCACGAAGGAAGAGGCCCGTATGCTCCTCCAGGAGATCGAGAAGAAGATCAATCGGAGAACCTTCCTTCATGAAAAGAAGGTCCCGACTTTCGGAGAGGTGGCAGATGAATGGTTAAAATACAAAAAACCGAAGATACGGATAAGTACCTGGTCCGATTATGAGGGCTACATCCGGAACCATCTTCAGGATTGGCAGGAAAGGCGGATTGCTCTGATCACAACGGTGGACATTGAAAAATTGGTTACGAAAAAGCAAATAGCCGGGATGAATCTGTTAACTTTACGAAAGCTCATCGTGACCATGAATCAGGTGTTTTCCTATGCGGTTCGTCTCAATGTGATTGACCACAATCCCGTGAGGGATGCAGAAAGGCCGCGCCGATCCGGAGACCATGAAGAAGCAGGAAAGGACTATTCAATCCTTTCTCCAGAAGAAATTGGAAGGTTACTGGAAACGACAGAGCATCCGAAATTCAGGATGATCTTCCTTTTGGCAATCATGACAGGAGCACGTCAAGGGGAGATCTTGGGTTTGAAATGGAGCGACGTTGATTTCAAGGCAAGACAAATCCATATTCGGCGCACATTCAATCACGGACGGTATTTCGAACCGAAATCAAAGGAGTCCATCCGGCGAATTGACCTTTCACCCATTGTCGTAAAGGAATTGTCCAAGTGGAAACTGCAAAGTGGACCGAATGAAGCGGATCTTGTCTTCCCGAGTGAAGCAGGAACCCCAATTGACTGCGGACACCTGTATGCCAGGTATTTCAAACCAGCATTGAAGAAGGCTGGTCTGTCAAAGACCATCCGCTTCCATGACCTTAGGCATTGCTACGCTTCGCTTATGTTGAATCAGGGAGAGAACATCAAATATGTCCAGTCTCAACTTGGACATTCTTCTCCCACAGTCACCCTCAAAATTTACTCACACCTATTGAAGCCCTCGAATCAAGAGGCGGTACAACGGCTGGAAGACACCCTTTTTTCCGGAACCGGTCAAAATTTGGTCACCGAAAAAGAAAAAGGGGTACGAGAAAAACCGTAACCCCTTGATTTCTTTGGTGCCCCCGGTGTGACTCGAACACACGGCACACGGATTAGGAATCCGTTGCTCTATCCACCTGAGCTACGGGGGCTTCCATGATTTCAGAAGGATGCTTTTTTATCACCGATATCTTCGGGTGTCAACGGGGACGTTTTCTTCGGGTTTTTCCTTTTTTCGCATACCGAACCAGAGGCATTTATAGATGGGTTTCGATAATTTTCCCCTCGCAGAAACCGCAGACATTGAATTCCTCCGCCTCTCCGGCGGCCAGGGCATCCTCCGGAAGGCAGCCGATCAACTCCGATTCGAGAACCCGGACACCCCGTTCCGTGGCTTTCTGTTTCACGGTTTCGTATGCTTTTCTGACCGTTGTTATCCGATAGTTCGTCAGGTTCATGGACACCTGGGCGATGTTTCTTGTTTTGAGGAAAACCCCCATGGCCTGCACATGATTGAGACCCCCTCCGGACTGGCGGACCAGCGCGGCGATTTCCTTTGCGATTTCGAGGTCGTTCGTTTCGAGATTGATATTGAAGGCGATGAGAAAATCCCGGGCCCCCACGGCTGCGGCGCCCGATTTCAGGTTGAACGTCCCGGGACCGGCATCGGGCTTCCAGTCGGGGTCCCCGATTCTACTCCTCAGTCCCTCATATCCCCCTTTTCTCAGGAAAGCGAGCGTCCTTCTTTCCGGTCTCAGGGCCGCTTCGCCATAAAAATACACGGGCACCCCGTTCCTTGCCCCGAAGGTCCTCCCGAAGTCCCGGGCGAGAGAAACCGCCTCTTCCATGGTCACGCCGCGAACGGGAATGAAGGGGATGACGTCCACGGCCCCTATCCTCGGATGCGCCCCGGCGTGGGTTCTCATGTCGATCAATTCCAGGGCCTTCCCGCAGGCGGCATGGGCCGCCACCGTCACCGCTTCCGGTGGCCCGAGAAAGGTCACGACGGACCGGTTGTGGTCGGGATCCCTGTTTCCGTCGATGACCTTGACATTCCCGGAAGCCTTCAGGACTTCCATGATCCGGGCCAGCACTCGATCGTCACGGCCCTCGCTGAAATTAGGAACACACTCGATGATTTTCACGGGATTACACCTGATATATTTTCACGGCGGGAAGTTCGACGCAGGTCAGGCTCCCCCCGTAAACCGCCCCCGTGTCGATCCCGATCTTGTTGTAATCGATCAGCGGTTCCGGAAGGGGCGTGTGACCGAAAACAACGATCTTTCCAAAGTCCTGGTATGACCGGATAAAGGTATGCCGGATCCAGAGAAGGTCTTCCGGAAACTGTTCCCCCAGGGGGACCCGGGGTCTCAGCCCCGCATGGACGAACAGGTAGGCCTCCGTTTCGTAATAGGGGAGAAGTCTCCGGAAGAAGCGCAGATGCTCTTCCGGAACGTCCGCCTTCTTCCCCGACGGCGTGTCCGTCAGGCCGTAGGACAGGAGCGTGGCATCCCCGCCGTTCAGAAGGAAAAGGTCCCCGTTTTTACCGTGGAGATGATAATCAAGGAACATCTGCTCATGGTTGCCCATGAGACAGACCATTTGGTCATACTGTTTTCCCAGATCGAGGACATAGTCGACCACACCCTTCGAATCGGGCCCCCGATCGATGTAATCCCCGATAAACACGATCCCGTCCTTCTCTTTGTCGGGACGGATGGTTTCCATCATCGCCCGGAGTTTGTCCGAGCATCCGTGGATATCCCCTATGGCAAAGATTCTTTCCATGAAACTTTTTTATGACTCGAAAAGGGCCTCCACGAAATCTTCGCTCCGGAATTCCCTGAGATCGTCCAGCCCTTCACCGACTCCGATGTACCGGATGGGAAGCTTCATTTCCTTGGCGATCCGGATGACGATCCCGCCCTTCGACGTGCCATCCAGCTTGGTCAGGACAATCCCCGTGATTCCGATCCCCTCGTCGAACATCCGGGCCTGGGCCAGGGCGTTCTGGCCGGTCGTGGCGTCCAGGACAAGAAGGGTCTCGTGAGGGGCGCCCTCCATTTCCCGTCCCATGATCCGAGTCACTTTTTTCAGCTCATCCATGAGGGTGGCCTTCGTGTGAAGCCTCCCTGCCGTGTCGACGATCACCACATCGATCTTCCGCGCTTTCGCCGAATGAAGGGCATCGTAAACGACAGCGGAGGGATCGGATCCCATTTTCTGTTTGATCAGAGGAACACCCGCCCGCCGGCTCCAGATCTCCAACTGGTCGATCGCCGCCGCGCGGAACGTATCGGCGGCGGCGAGGAGAACCGATTTGCCTTCATTACGGAAATACCGGGCCATCTTTCCGATGGTCGTCGTCTTGCCCGTACCGTTCACGCCCACCACCATGATCGTGTAAGGGCGATCCTCCGGCATGGCCAGGGGCGCTTCGCTTTTTTCCAGAATCTCCAGGATATGGTCTTTCAGGACCTTTTTCAGGGCCTTCGGGTCCGTCAGTTCTTTTCTCCCGGCCCGGAATTTCATCTCTTCAATCAGGTCGTCGGTGAAACAGGGACCGAGATCGGCCAGGATGAGGGCTTCTTCGAGATTATCAAAGACATCCTGATTGATGATTTTTTCCCCGAAGACCATTTCATCGAGGTTTTTGACAAGGCTCTTCCTCGTTTTGGAGAGCCCCTGTTTTATCCGGTCCAGGAAGCCTCCTTCCCGGGGCTTTCCCTTTTCCACTCTTTCTTTATTGTTCATCGATCCTTCATCAGGAATCCATTCCATGAGGCACACCGAACGTTTTTCCGCCCTTATTACAATGTTTCAGGGAAAATGTAAAGGAAAGGGGCGGTTACTGGAGGTTCACCGATACGGTGGATGAAATGCCGCTTTTTTCCATGGTGATCCCGATGAGGCTGTCCGAGGTTTCCATGGTTCTTTTATTGTGGGTGACGAGGATGACCTGGGAGGTCCCGGCAATTTCACGGATCAGTTTCCTGAAGAGGATCACGTTGGCATCGTCCAGGGGGGCATCCACCTCATCGAGGACAAGAAACGGGGAGGTCCGGTGGACCAGGATGGAAAATATGAGGGACAGGGCGCACAGGGCTTTTTCCCCGCCGGAAAGAAGGCTCAGGTTCTGCCTTTTCTTCCCCGTAATCTGGACATCCAGGTCCACACCCGTCTCAAGAAGATTCGACTCGTCGGTCAGGCGGAGTTCCCCTCTGCCCCCCGGAAATATCCTCGGAAACACTTCCTGGAATGCCCGGGATACCTCGCTGAAGGTTTCCATGAACTTCTTCCTGGAAAGGGCGTTCATCTTTGAAATGGTCTTCTTCAGGGTCTCCATGGAGTCATTCAGGTCCTCCATCTGGGCCGACAGGAAATCGTTACGCTCTTTCAGATCGCCATGCTCCTGTTCCGCCAGGAGATTGATTTCTCCAAACATCTCCAGCTTCCGGCGATATTTTGAAACCGTCTCCTCGAGTTTCTTCACCTCCTCTTCGTTCAGCGCGAGGAATCCGGCCATGCACGATTCCAGGCGGACCTGGTGTTTTTCATAAAGACCCCTCTTCAGGGTATCGGCCTGATAGTTCGTTTCACCGATCTGCCCTTCCAGTCGGTTTAAATCCCCCGAAACCTCTTCGATCTTCTTTCTCAGGTCCCGGATTTCCCCTTCCCGGGAACGAAGGCCCGATTCCATTCCGTCATGAGCCTCTTTCCGGGCCGACCGTTCTTCTTCCAGTTTCTCAAAGGCCTCCAGCATCTCTTTCAGTTCATGGCCGTCCTCCAGAAGGGAGGTCTGCAGACCGCTCATCTCGTCCGCCCATTTCGCCATGTCCCCTTTTATGCCTTCCATCTGCAGGGTTGTCTCCGCGATGGCCTTTTCCTGGCGATCCCCGTGGGCCAGAACGCCCCTCCGTCTTTCCTCCAGAGAGGAAAGACGGACTTTTTCCTCCGTCAGCTCGTCCTCATACCGGGCCAGATCTTCCCTGACTTCCTTCCACGCCCCCCGGAGTATTTCCAGATCTTCTCCCAGGCCCGTTGCTTCCGCCTCCAGAGAGGCAAGCCTCTCCCGGAACTCACTAACCTTTCTTTCCGCCGAGGATTTTTCCGTATCGAGGCTCTCTTTGTTGAAGCGCAGAACGTTGAGCCGCTTTTCCAGCCATTTTCCTTCGCCGTCGAGCCGTTCGATGTCTTTCTTTTTTCCCTGCACGGCCAATTCCAGCCCGCCCATGGCCGCTCTCATGCGGGACAGATCTTCATCGGACCGCCCGATGGCTTCCTGGAGCGATTTCCTTTTTTTCAGGGTTTCGTCGAGAAGAACCTGGAGGGTCTCGACAGCCTTGGAAAGTTCGGCGATTTCCCTCTTGTTCTCCAGGCGGCCTCCTTTGCCGTTGCCCCCCCTTCCCCCGGTGAGGATTCCGTCGGGGCTGACGACATCACCGTCGGGCGTGACGAACGTCCCCGAAAAGCCGTTTCTTTTCCAGAGACGCACGGCGGCGGCAAGATCGGGAATGACCACGACATCGCCCAGGAGGGCGTCCAGAAGCCTTCCGAAAGGCTCTTCCGTCCGGACGAACGCCCTCAGATTAACGCCTTCGTCGGGCGGATGGCCGTTATCCCTGGGTTTTCCCTGGTCCCGGAGGTCCAGGGGGATGAAATTCCCTCTTCCGGCGACGGATTCCTTCAGATAGCCAATGGCCCGGATACCCTCCTCGTGACCTTTCACCAGGATGTGTTGAAGGCGATCCCCCAGGACCGCTTCCAGGACGGGCTCATATTCCCTGGAGACCTCAAGATGGTCCGCCAGGACACCGTATATGCCCTCCGTCGGAAGATTCCCCTTTTTTTTCGCCGCCATGACCGACCGGGTCGCCTCGCTGCACCATTCGTATTTCTCCCAGAACTCATGCAGCGAGCCGTACCTCGATTTATTCTCCGCCAGGTTCCCCTTGAGGGTCGATACGTCTTCGTTCAGCCTGTCCAGGGTTTTTCGCTGTTCTCGAAGGTCCCTTTCGGCCGCCGCCATCCGTTCCCGAAGGGAAAGGAGAGCCCCCGCGGCTTCTTCCAGATCGGCAGCACATCGGCCTGAATGGGCTCTCACGTCGGTAAATCTCGTTTCAAGCTCCTCGAGTTCCCGGGTCTCCCGGGCTCTCCGGCGCTCCAGATCTTCCAGGGTGCGGGCAAGATTCTGAAGGGCGTTCTTAAGCCGTCCCTGTTCCGCCGTCTTTTCGAAATGGCGGGTTTTTGCCCGTTCCAGTTCCGCCGCCGTCTTTTCTTCCCGATCCCTCAGAACATCAATCTCTTCCTGTATTTCCTCGACAGCCTTTTTCTTTTTTCCGATCGTTTCCGCAAGTTCCGATAGAAGCCCCCTGGCCTGTCGAACTTCTCCGGTCATTTCGTCCCTGCTCTTCTCAAGGGCGCCAAGGGAAAGGGCCCCTTTTCCCCTTCTCTCTCCGAGATCCCGTATCTTTCCGGTGGAAAATTCGATCCGCTGTTCCCGGACGCGTATCTCGTTTCTTTTCTGAAAGACGCCCTCCTGGAGACGGGACAGGGCTTCCCCCATTTCAAGAAGCTCCCGGCGCCCCTCTTCCAGGGAGGCCTCCCGGGCGGCAAGATCGCTTTTCAGCGCGAAAAGTCCATCGACGATTTCCTCTTTCCGGCGGGACAGAAGGCTCATTTTTCCGCTGATTCCCGAGAAGGACTGGCAGGCGAGTTCAATCTCCCCCTCTTTCACTTTTTCCCGAAACCGTCGAAACTCCTCAACCCGTTTCACCTGCTTCCCGAGCTGGTCGAGGCGGGCCCTGACCTCGGCAAGGATATCCTTCAGCCGGGACATGTTCTGATCGGTCGCCTCCAGCTTCCGCGTGGCGGCTTCGCGCCGGCTCTTGTACTTGGCGATCCCCGCCGCCTCCTCGATGAATTCCCGGATATCCTCCGGCTTCGCCTCCACGAGGCGCGATATGCTTTCCTGCTCGATGATGGAATAGGTCCGCACGCCGACGCCCGAATCCATGAAAAATTCACGGATATCCATGAGCCGGCAGGGAATCTGATTGATCAGGTATTCGCTTTCCTCGTTACGAAAGATTCTCCGGGTGATCATGACCTCGGGGAAGGAGCCGAAGGCTCCGGCAAAAGGCCGACCGTTCGCTTCGAGAAGGAGGGAAACTTCGGCCATTCCCACCGCCGGGGTGTTTTCGCTGCCGTTGAAAATAACGTCTTCCATCCGCCTGCCCCGGAGGGATTTGATCCGCTGTTCTCCCATGGCCCACCGGATGGCGTCCACCACGTTGCTCTTGCCGCATCCGTTGGGACCGACGACGGCACTGACATCCGGGGAAAAATGAAAGACCGTCTTTTCCCTGAAGGATTTGAATCCCGTTATTTCCAGTTTTTTGATGATCATGGACACCGCCCCGGCAGATCAGGCAGAAAAACCATACCGGCGATTTCGTATAAAGCCTTTTCTTCAGACTTTTTACGGGCTCGTCAGTACCCTCCGTGAAAATACCTATAGTGGAAAAACCCTTCTTTGTAAAGCAAAAACACAATACCATGTAGTCATATCTGAACATAATACCATATATTGTGGATCGTCGGCTATTTCACAAGGTTTTTTTCCTTTTTTCCTTGACAATGCCTTCCAGACAGATTATGGGATCACTAATCGACGTTTTTAAGGCAATTCGTCGCACCGGTTATGCTCATCTCAAGAAGGAAGGGGGGATGGATGACGTAAAGGGGATTGGTCATAGAGAAAGTTGGCTGTAGGTTTTGTTTCATTCATTTCATTCAGAACGCCTCAAAAGGGGAAAAAATATCCTAATTTGCAAGGGAGGGAGTCAATGACAACACCTGTTCAGCAAAAGATTCGCGACAAGAAGAGAACGGCACAGCAGATTCTTGACATGGTAAAGCCCGGAAGCTGGATTCAGCCCGGCTCCGTCGGAGGCGACTCGACGGAATGTATGAAAGAGCTGGCGAAAAGACTCGGCCCCGGCCCCGGCCAGCTGAAGGACATAGAAGTCTGGAATTATGCGAATTTCTTCCCCCATCCTGAATTCCAGCAGGTCGACCCGTTGCAGGAATACCACTGCTTCCATGAATACTTCTTCTTCCCCTGGAACCGGAAAGCCCGTGACACGAACAACGTCACCAGTTGGGCCAACTGGGGATGGGCGCTCGGCATGTGGTTCTGTCATTACCGGTTCGTAAACGCCGTAAAGGAGAACCGCGGCATCGATTGGTGGTGGAATGCGGCGACCCCCTTCGATGAGCACGGATTCTGCAACTGGTCCTACGGGACGAACAACTGCAACATCAACTCCCAGATCGCCAAGAAAACGGTGGTCGAAGTCCGCTCCGATTATCCCTGGGCGGAAGGCGGCCGGTTCAACACCGCCCACATCGACAGCATCGATTACTGGGTCGAAGTGGACGTAGAGAAGTACAAATGGCCCCAGATCAATGAAAAGGCCATCCAGGCAAAGCCGGAAGAGAAAAAGATCGCCGATCACATCATGACGATCATGAGAAACCGGGATATCGTCCAGCTGGGAATCGGCTCCCTGCCCTCCGCCTGCGTCGGCGCCATGACGGACGCCGGATTCAAGGACCTGGGCATCCACACGGAGATGCTGAACGCCGGCCTGATCAAACTCATCGAATCCGGCCAGGTCACGAACGCTTACAAGACCCTCCCCTATGACAGGGGCAAAAGCGTCTGGACCTTTGCCTTCCCCGTGGACGTGAAGTGGTACTACGACACAATCAACAGGAATCAGAACCTTGCCGTCTACGACATCGGCTATACCAACAACCTGAACAATCTGACGCGACTGGACAACATGATCGCCATCGATAACTGCGTGGCCGTCGACCTCCTCGGGCAGCAGTGCACGGGGTTCTACGAGAAACGGCCCATCTCCAGCTCCGGCGGCTACTTCCAGTTCGTCACCTTCTGCGCCCAGTCCAAAGGCGGCCGGGGCGTGGCCTCCATGACGGCCAGAAGCAAGCACGGCACCTCCAGGATCGTTCCCTTCCTGCCGGAAGGTTCCTCCGTGGATGTCCCGGCGCAGTTCGCCAATTACGTCTGCACCGAGTACGGGATCGTCAACCTGAGAGGCTTGAACGGATACGAGAGGGCCGCGGCGCTCATCTCCATCGCCCATCCCGACGATCGGGAATGGCTGGAGAAAGAGGCCCGCGAAAACGGTCTCCTCGCACCCAAATTCCCCGTTTCCATGCTGCCCAAAGAAGGCGGCGCCAGGAGATACCCCTCCTACGACGAGAGAAGAAATTACAAGCTGCCCTTCCACAGCGATTACTGGGGCTTCGACTGGGATCCCTATCAGAGCGGAAAGTAACCGTTCGTCTCGAAATCCACAGAGCTGCCGAAAAGGCCCGGCCCCGCCGGGCCTTTTCTTTTTCTCCATCCTTTCTTTTCTTCCTTTCTTTTCTTGACAGGAACCTTTTTTCTGCGCAATATGGCATACATCATAATTGGAGGGATTCTCCTTGAAGCGTAAAATCAAAGGACACAAGCCCCCCCCGCCCCAGCTGGAAAAGGCCGAGGATCTTCACCCCATCCTTTCCAAAAAACCCTTTCTCAATCTCAACCGGGATACGAGCTATCTGATTTTTTTCGTGATCTGGTTCCTCGGGTTTGTCGTCATATTCATCCGTTATTACAAGTAGTAATTTTTCACCCATACCATGCAGGAAAGACAAGGGAAAATTCTTGATCTTTTCCAACAGAAACGTACTTCTTTTTCCTTGACAAGGCTTCGCTAAATCTGCTATGCAACCGCTGTGCGTAGTTGCTTATTTTATTCAGCGATGTGCCATTCAAAAAGAACCGCGGCGCGGTTTCCGTTCTCGGAGGGGGGATTCGACAGGTCAATATAAGTTTCCATAAGCCCAAAAGGAGGGAAAATCCGGAAAGGAAAGGAGGTGCTTGAGAAAAAAGCAAAAGGGGTTTCAAAGGGGAGTTTATTCTGGCAATCGTTCAACATGAAAAAAGGATGAAAAAAAGGAGGACTCATTTATGGCACATACGCAGCATACTTTTGCATCACCCGGTCCGGCAGGTTTGGCAGCCCTTGCGGTGGCGTGCTTCGGCTTCGGTGCGGTGTTTCTTGGCAAAGTCGGCCTGGGGGGGCTACCACTGCTGGCTGCCTGGCTCATTGGCGGAGGTATCGTTCAATATACGACGGCCGTCATGGAGTTGAAGGACCACAACATCACGGGCGGTAACGTATTTCTCTTCTTCTCCGCCTTCTTCATGTTTGCGGCATCCCTCAGCGTGTTCGCCAAGTTCATGCTCATCACCTTCAACCTGAAACCCCTGGCCTACGTGGAGGGCTGGTGCTGGATGGCCGGCGCGGCGTTCCTCACGGCGGTCACCCCGGCGTACTTCAAGTCGAACAAGGCGATCTGCATCCTCGTTCTCCTCATCGACGTGGTCCTCTGGATCATCGTGACCCTCGACCTGGGTCTCTCGGATCCGGCCGTCTGGAAACCGATCGTGGGCTACCTCCTCATCGTTTCCGGCTGGATTGGCATTTACCTGTCCGGCGCTGTGGTGTGCAACACGGTCTACGGGAAAGCGATTTACCCCGTTCCGTCGCCCTTCATCAAATAAATTTGAGGGTGCCGGTCGTACCGGTCCTTCAGCATTTGGGGCAGGAGAGAAATCTCCTGCCTTTTTATTTTTTCCCTGCCCCATGTTCATTATAATGAGATTTTACAGGCAATTGCGAGCCATGCCCTCCCCGTAACCGCTTCATTCCTTATTTCTTGACATCTTTCCGCGAATTTGATAGCAATGGCAAAGCCTCCCGAAGGGGGGTGTCTTCTCTTTATTGGTTTATAAAGGTTTTTAAGCATAACCCGGTGTTTTCCATTTTAAATCTCTTCCCGGTCCTTCACCGGGAGAAGGCGTGGAATGGGGAAAATCACCCGGGAGAAGGGGGGGATGGCCCGTCGCCGTGGCTCAGGAAGATACGCCAAAAGGGGTAGTTGGGATTTTATCGTTTTCCTAATCGTTTTTTTTTAATGAGTCTCAGGATTACAATAAGGAGGAGTTATCATGGCACAGGAACATACTTTTGCATCACCCGGTCCGGCCGGTTTGGCCGCCCTGGCTGTGGCCTGTTTCGGTTTCGGCGCAGTGTTTCTTGGCAAGGTGGGGCTTGGCGGTCTTCCTCTTCTCGCCGCCTGGCTTATCGGGGGTGGTATCGTCCAATACACGACGGCCGTCATGGAACTGAAGGACCACAACATCACGGGCGGTAACGTGTTTCTCTTCTTCTCCGCTTTCTTCATGTTCGCCGCGGCTCTCAGCGTATTCGCCAAGTTCATGCTCATCACCTTCAGCATGAAGCCCCTGACCTACGTGGAAGGCTGGTGCTGGATGGCCGGCGCGGGTTTCCTCACGGCGGTCACCCCGGCCTATTTCAAGTCCTCCAAGGCCATGGCGATTCTCGTCGTCCTCGTGGACATCTGCCTGTGGGCCATCGTGTTCCTGGATCTCGGGATCGCTGACCCCGCCATCTGGAAGCCCGTCGTGGGCTATCTGCTCATCGTTGTCGGGTGGATCGGTATCTACATGTCGGGTGCCATTGTTTGCAACACGGTGTACGGCAAGGCCATTTATCCCGTACCCACGCCGTTCATTAAATAACCGTTCTCATTGATTCGGAAAAGGGCGGGATTCCCCGCCCTTTTTTTTTGCCCGAAGTCCCCGTGTTTGATTTTTTCCGCGGCGACGGGTATACATGAATGGAACCGGATTCCTCGGCTCCAGGAAAAAAATGAACCCATTGATATAATCCCCCATGATCCCCCTGCGAGACACCATCCGATCCCGGACCCTCCCCCTGGTGAATTTCGGGCTCATCGCCATGAACGTCTTCGTCTTTTTCCTTCAATTATCCCAGGACCAGCACCTGAACCAGTTCGTCTTCCTTTACGGTCTTGTCCCGGCCCGGTACACCGTTCCGGAAATCGCCGCCCACTTCACCTTTTCCGAGCAGTTCTTTTCCTTCTTTTCCTTCATGTTCCTTCACGGCGGGTTCTGGCACATCCTGGGCAACATGTGGTTTCTCTACATTTTCGGTGATAACGTGGAGGACCACCTGGGACACCTGCGCTACATCGCTTTCTATCTTCTCTGCGGATGGGCCTCGGGAATCACCCATCTTCTTTTCAACCTCCATTCCTCGATGCCCGCCATCGGGGCCAGCGGGGCCATTGCGGGGGTCATGGGAGCCTATTTCATTCTTTATCCCCGTTCCCGGGTCCTGACCCTCGTCCCGATCATTTTCATCCCCTATTTTTTCGAAATCCCGGCGGCCTTCTTTCTCGGCCTGTGGTTTCTTTTTCAATTCCTGAGCGCCGCCCTGTCCGGAACGGGGGGCGGCGGGATCGCCTGGTGGGCCCATATCGGCGGTTTCATCTTCGGCATCCTTTTCTTGAAACTGTTTGACCTCTTTCCCCGATTCGGTTATTCGTCCTCGCTGGAAAGAGTCACCGCCCGCAGGACCTCTCCCAGGATCCAGATCATGAAGCCCGTGATGGAAGACGGGAAGCCCCGTTTCGTCGGCTCCCTCTCAATCACACCCCGGGAGGCTTCCCTGGGAACCCGGAAAATGGTCCGTCTCCCCGAGGGAAAGGAAAAAAAATTGTTCCATGTCACCATACCGCCTGGCGTCCGGGACGGGACGATCCTTCGCCTGCCCGACCTCGGAGGGAAAAACGGAAGGGGCGAAAGCCTGGACGGTTACATCAGGATTATCATGGAATCTTCTTCAACAGGAAAGGATTGATATCATGGAAGATAATGACTGGGTCATCGTCCACTTCGCCCAGGGAATGGTGAAAGCCCGGATCGTAGCGGGAAGACTCGAAACGGAAGGGATTCCCACGAAACTCCGGTACGAGGCCGTGGGAACGATTTACGGTCTGACCCTGGACGGGTTAGGGGAAGTGAAGGTTCTCGTGCCCCGGGATGCGGCTGCCCGGGCCCGGTCCGTTTTATCCCGGTCCTATGACGAGGAAGACCTGGCCTGGGAGGAAACAGACCGGAAAAAGGATTCTTCAGTCGAATAGCCCCGCCAGCGGGGTCCCGCAATGTTGACAGACCCCGTTTTTGATATTCGACTCTTTGATATAAAAACCGAAACGCCGGATCAGGAGGCTTTTACATCCGGTGCAAAAGGTATTTTCCCAGTCATCCCCCGGGACGTTGCCTGTATAGACATGCTCCAGCCCCGCTTCCTTCCCGATACGGGCGGCTTCGTGGAGCTTCTTCACTTCCGTCGGGGGGAGATCCCGCATCCGGTACTGGGGATGAAACCGGCTGATATGCCATGGGGTCTCCGGGCCGATGGACTGAATAAATTCGGCGATTTTCCGGAGTTCCCGCGGTTCGTCGTTCAGGCCCGGTATGATCAGGGTCGTGATTTCCACCCAGATCTTCCTGGCCTTCATTCTTTTCAGGGTTTCCAGCACAGGGTCGAGCCTGGCGCCGCAGTATTTCCTGTAGAAATCGTCCGTAAAAGCCTTCAGGTCCACATTGGCCCCATCCAGGAAGGGTTCGACGAGATCCAGGGCTTCTTCCGACAGGTACCCGTTGGTGACGAACACATTCCGGAGGTTTTTCTCCCGGGCCAGTTTCGCCGTGTCGAAGGCAAATTCAAGATAAATCGTCGGCTCCGTGTAGGTATAGGAAATGCTTTTCGAACCCGATTCAACGGCCCGACTCACAACGGCCGAAGGCTCCGTCGGTCTTCCCATGATGCGCCCCGCCTCTCTCGGCATCTGGGAGATCTCGTGGTTCTGGCAGAACCGACATTGGAAATTGCAGCCCGGGGAAGCGATGGAGAAGGAACGGGATCCCGGTTGAAAATGAAACAGGGGCTTTTTCTCGATGGGATCCACATTCTCGGCGACGACGAGACCGTAGTTCAGGGTGTGGAGGACCCCGGCCCTGTTTTCCCTGACGGCGCAGATCCCCCTTTTTGAAGGGGCCACAGCACAAAAATGGGCACAGAGATGGCACGCGACCCTGCCCTCTTCCTTTTTCTCATAGAGCCTGGCTTCCCGGATCATGATTCACCTCTCTCCATTTTCCCGGCACTCCGGAAGCCGGTGTCCGGCTTTAAATCCGCCATGATTCTCTGCGTAAGGGGTTCCTGGAGTGTCCTGAGGGTCAAGACTACGGGAAAAGAGAACCCGAGGCAAAAACCGAAGGGATTGCGGGCCATGGGAATCCTTTCTTCCACATCCGACCAGGAGGGATACCACCGGTAAGGAAAAAAAAGAACGCTGCCCCACCGAACCCGCGTGTCCGGAAGGATGCTCCTGATGATCCGGAGTATTTCGCCCGGGCTGAAGAACCGGATTCCGACCCGTCCGTTCCGGGAAGCATTCCCCGCGGAAGCGGCGGGAGATCCGTGAAGAGAAAACCGATTGGGTACGGCGATGAAAACCCGTCCCCGGCACACCCGGACGGCTTCGCTGACCACCCGTTCCGGGTCGCCGGCAAACTCGAGGCAGGTCTCCAGAACCGCCACGTCGAATTCATCATCCGAGTAAGGAAGATCTTCCGGATTTCCCGGAGCATGGACCTGCCGCCCGCCGCCCTCGACACCCCCTCCCCGTAAAGGCGTATCCCGCTGGACGAAAAGGGTGAGGGCGCACCCCTTCTTTTTTAAATAATTTATGGATGTGCTTTTAGGGGGACCGATGTAAAGAACACGCTCATGCTCCACCGGCTGGAGAAACTCTATCAGTAGCCTCTGTTTTCGCCGGTCGGCATAAATTCCCCGGGGAGAGGCCCGCCATTCTTCCCACAGCGGGGATTTTTCTCCGTTTCTCCCCATAGTTTCATCCTCCCTTGCCCCATCGCGTCACCGGTCAACCTCCGATGGAGGACATGTTCCGTTCGCATTTTTTTCTTTTGAGGTCACAGGAAGGGTCGAAGGACCGTCTCGGTTTTTCGAGAACCGCCTTCTGGAAGAGAATCCGTATATCCTCGTCGGTACACCCCTTCCTCAGGGCTTCCTTGAGGTCGATTTCCCGATCCGACAGGAGGCAGGCGCGCAGGTGACCTTCCGCCGTCAGCCGCAAACGGTTGCAGCTGTCGCAGAACTGGTGGCTCCTCGCACTGATGAATCCCAGTTCCCCCGCCCCGCCGGAAATCCCGAAACGCCGGGCGGGCCCGTCGGTGGAAGCCCGTTTGCCGTTCAGGGGAACGAGGGGATAGGTTCGACGGATTTCCTTCAATACCATATCGTTGGAGAGGTACCCCAGGGGATTTTCATCCCCGCGGCTCCCCAGGTTCATCAGCTCGATGAATCGGACCTGGTAGGGCTTGTCCACCGTCATCCCGGAAAATTGAACGATTTCATCCTCATTGAAGTCACGGATGGCAACGACGTTGATTTTGATGGGGTAAAATCCCACAGCCTCCGCCCGCTCGATCCCCCTGAGGACCTTACTGAGATCGCCCCCCCTTGTAATATGCCGGTATTTTTCAGGATCAAGGGAATCCAGGCTGACGTTGATCCGCCTGACCCCCGCCTCATACAGGGGTTCGGCAAACGTCTCGAGAAAAATCCCGTTGGTGGTGATGCTGACATCCTGGAGTCCTTCGATATGTTTCAGGTCCCTGATGAAATCGACAACCCCCCTTCGGACGAGAGGTTCTCCGCCGGTGATCCGCACCTTGACGATCCCCATTCGGACGGCCAGGCCCGCGACCCTGAGGATTTCCTCGTATGTCAGGATATCCTCGTGGCCCATGAGGGAAACCCCTTCCATGGGCATGCAGTACATGCACCGGAGGTTGCACCGGTCCGTGATGGAAATGCGAAGGTAATTGATGTCCCTGTGAAATCGATCAATCATGAGAGGTCTGGTTCCTTCTTTCCTTTTTCCCGTCTCCGGGGCCCGGCCGTCATGAAACTCTTTCAAAGGCCCGGGACCTCTATTCTCTTCCCTTATGTTCTATCCCCTGTAGCATATTTCATGAATACCGGCAACCGGATCGATATTTTTCCCGTCCGGAAGCGTCTCGTAAAGGCCGATAAAAGCCTTGAATATTCCCGTCAATATTGCTATGAATTTTGACGGCTTCGTAAAAAGATCCATATGCTGCGTTGCCCTTCATCCCTCGTCACTGCGACGTACCGCTCAGTACGTCTCGTTCCTCGGGATTCGGGCGCCTTGCCTCTGGATCTTTTTACGAAGCCGTCGGAAAATAAGCATTTTTCGACTTTTTACGAGATCATCAATTTTAGTGTCGGATATATCCCGGCGGAGCAATTCCGATGAACCCGTAAAAAAGGCCGAAAAGAGGTCATCCCCCATGTTTAAGTGCATCCTTGTCCCCGCGGATTTTTCCGAAAAGAGCCTGCGCCCCCTGGACATCGCGGTCAATATCGCCGAACATTACAGCGGCCGGGTGGATCTTCTCCACGTCGTGGAAATCATTCAGGGAACCACCTTTGAGGAGTGTGAGGATTTTTATAGAAAACTGGAGATGAAGGCCCGGTCCCGCATGGCGGGACTCAGGGAGGCCTTCCGGGATCGCGGGGTATCCATCGGGGAAACCGTCGCATACGGCAACAGGGCCCAGGAAATATTGAAATTCGCCGAAGAAAACAAGAGTGATCTCATCATCATGAATTCCCACAGGGTCGACCTGGGCCGCCCGTCTGAAGGATGGGGGACCATCAGTTACAAGGTGGGCATGCTCTGTGCCTGCCCGATTCTTCTCGTCAAATAAACAATCGCCCCCTTCCGCCTTCGAGGCATGGCGTTCAGAGTGATTTTCAAGCTCCTTCTCCCTCCATTTGACATTGAAGAAAAAAGTCATATATTAGAAAAACTATAGATTGAAGACAGGGTTTGTTGAAAAACCAAACCATGAATACAGGAGAGAATGAATGTTTGAAGTCACAGACAAAGCAATCGAAATGCTGAAGACCTCCTTGAAGGACAGGGCTCCTGTCCCGCCCATCCGGATCATGCTCTTCGAGGGCGGCTGATCGGGCCCGTCTCTCGGAATGGCTCTGGATGAGCCTAAGGCGGAAGACAGGGTATTTGAAGAAAAAGGCTTTACCTTTCTTGTGGAACCGAAGCTGATGGACGAAATCCAGCCCGTCAAAATCGATTTCATCCAGATGGGAACGAGGTCGGGTTTCAAGATCGATTCGAACATGGCCCCGCGGTCCTGCGGGACAGGTTGCAGCTGTTAGGACGAAAAAGAGCGTAAAACCGGGAGGACCGGCTGATCCGGTTACAGGAGCAGCCGGTTTTCTTTTGACCGGGATTCCCCCGTGCTGACGACCCGTATGGCCGGCGCCCCCTGAACGGGGCAATACCTCTCACAGATACCGCACCGGGCTGGAACGCCCCCTCATCCAGGGCGCCGGGCGGCCGGATCAGCCTTCCCTGGAACAGGCCGGACCGCAAAGTCCACAATCCCCACACACCCTCGTTTTCCTGACGACCACCCCGGAAACTTCGCAATAAGAGTTATCTCGGACTCTTTCTGCGGTCTTTTTAGGGTTTCATCGGCTTTCTTTTGATGATAGTATCACATGAAATTCGAAGAGACAATTCTTTGGCAGGGCCTGCCCAGGGTCTCGAAAAGAAGAGGACGGCTTTTTCATGATGCGGTTCTTCCTGTTTTCCCTGATGATTCTGTTTCTTTTTCCTTCCCCGGGGCAGGGACTCCAGTTCATCGCCGGGAGAGGCGCGCTCCACATCCGGGGGGAATACCGGTCCATCGCTCCGGGGGAACTCATGAAGGTGACCCTGGCAGCGCCCGGGTTCCGGAAAGCCTTCGCCGCCTTCGGCGGAAGCACCTTCGAATTTTCAGGAAAAAAGGGAAAGCCTCCCTTCGTCCTCGTGGGTATCGATCCCGAAACCCCTCCGGGCACAAGGGATCTTTCCGTGACCGTTGAGTTCTCCGATGGCTCGGAGGAGACCCTCACACTCCCTCTGACGGTGGAAATAAAATCCTTCCGGCAGACCGCCCTCGACATTCATTCACGATTTATTGAACCCAGCGTGCAGGAAGAAGAAAAAATCCGGCGGGACAGGGTCACCTGCCGCACCCTCTATCAGGCGGGGAAGGATTCCTGGCAGGGCCGGGGCGATTTCATCCTTCCCGTCGAGGGCGGGATCGGCAAGAATTTCGGGGATGAACGACTCTTCAACGGAAGCTTCGTCTCCCGGCACCGGGGGATCGACATCACTGCAGAAGAAGGAACACCCGTCAAAGCGGCCAACAGCGGCAGGGTGGTTCTGGCGGAGGATCTCTTCTACGGCGGGAAAACGGTGATCATTGACCATGGGAAGGGCCTTTTCACCGTCTATTGCCACCTGTCGAAGCTCGACACTTCGGCGGGGAAAAGGGTCCGCAAGGGAAAGATCATCGGTTGGGTCGGCGCCACGGGACGGGCCACGGGACCTCACCTTCACTGGGGGATGTCCGTCAGGGGAACGGCGGTGGACCCTCTTTCCGCCTTCGCTCTGTCCTTCCCCTGACGGCCTTGCGAACAGTCCGGGGGCTTCGCTCCGAAAAAAGTCGTTTTTTCGTATTTTTTCGAAGCCGTCAACGGTGATCGATGGGGAATTTGCCGTCGAAACACTTGAGGCAAAGGTCTGCCCCTGGAATTTTCAGGGCTGAAACGAATCGTTCAAGGCTGTTGAACCGCACGGAATCGGCATCGATCTGACGGGCTACCCAGGTTTCCAGGGCCCGATGCTGGTCTTCCGATTCGATATTGCCCTCGGAAATGAAATGCCTCGCTATCAGCTCGTCGTAGGACCGTGTTGAAATGCCGAAATCGCAGGGGTACATGAGGGGGGGGCAGGCCACCCGGACATGGACCTCCCGGGCGCCGGCCTTTTTCAGGTCCCGCACCTTGTTCATGATCTGGGTTCCCCGGACGATGGAATCGTCGCAGAGGATGATCCGGCTGCCCTTGACGGCAAAAGGCAGAACGGAAAGTTTCCTCTTGGCCATCCTTTCCCGGGCCGGCTGGGTCGACTGGGTGTAACTCCGGTCGGCATAGCGGTGGTAAAGAAAAACCTCCTGGTAGGGGATCCGGGAATACCGGTGATAACCGAGGGCATGGCCGATCCCGGAGAGGGGAACGGGCGAAACGAAATCGCCCGGCAGGCCCCCTTCATCCATATCCCTTCGGGCCAGTTGCTCCCCTAAATTGTTGCGGGCTTCCTGCACATAGACACCGTCTATGACCGAGTCGATGCTCGCTGTGTATGCCCACTCGAAGGCGCAGTGGGCTTTCCTCGGAGAAGGCATCCTGGCCAGGGTCTGAAACCCCTTATGGTTGATCAGAAGAATTTCCCCGGGCTCGACGTCCCGCACGATTTCCAGATCCAGGTTCTTCAGGGCGCGGGATTCGGAGCTGACGGCGTACCGGGTGCCATCCGTGCCAAGGATCAGGGGGCGGAACCCGAAAACATCCCGGGCGGCGTAGACCCCCTCACGGGAGACCACGGCGAGGGAATAGGCCCCCTTGACCTTCTGCGCCAGGGCGGCGATACCTTTCGCGATATCCTGCTCCTCGATGATGATCTTGGACAGAATCTCGATATTGTATCCCTTGTAGAAGGATTTTCCCCGGTGCATCATGTCCTTCATGAGCGCTTCGGCATTCATGACATTCCCGCTGAAGGCGACGGCGATTTCGCCCACCTGGGTCTGCCATTTCATGGGCTGGCGTTCCCAGAGGCTGACGTGGCCGATTCCCCACCGGCCCCGGAGACCTTTAATCTCCTCGTCGGTGAACATGTTGATCACCTTGCCGTGATGGGTCATATGGTGGAGGCTTCCGTCGAAAGTTGAAATGCCGCAATACTCCTGGCCGCGGTGCTGGAGGAAATCGATCCCCCGGTAAATGTCACCGGCACACTCTACATTGGAGTAAATACCGAAAATCCCGCAATTTTCCCCTGTCACGCCTGGTGGATTCATACGTCCCCTAAACAATCTCCTCATGATACTGCTGCACCGACTTCACCTGACCGTGCCCCTTCTGGATGGCCGCAATTCCCTTGGAGGCCGCGACGGCCGCCGCCGCCGTTGTGATATAGGGCACCTTATACTTGATCGCCGCTTTCCGGATATAGGAATCGTCGTGCTGGCTCAGCCGCCCGCTGGGCGTGTTGATCACAAGCTGGATCTCGTTGTTCTTGATGGCATCGACAATGTTCGGCCGGCCCTCGTGCATCTTGAGGATCGGTTCCGTCAAAACACTGTGGGATTTCAGGAAATCACAGGTCCCCCCGGTCGCCCGAACCTTGAACCCGAGGGCGGTGAAGGCCCTCGCCACCTCCACGATGGACTTCTTGTCCATGTCGGACACGGTGATGAGGACGGTCCCCTTGGACGGCAGGGTCTGGGAGGCCGCTTCCTCGGCCTTGTAAAAGGCCAGACCGAAAGAATCGGCGAGACCGAGGACCTCTCCGGTGGAACGCATCTCCGGTCCCAGAACGGGGTCCACCTCGGGAAACATATTGAAAGGAAAAACCGCTTCCTTGACGCCGAAGTGGGATACAAGCTTGGGCTTCAGGTGAAGATCCCGGATTCTCTTGCCGAGCATGAGCTGCGTGGCGATCCGGGCCATGGAAATGTTGCAGACCTTGGAAACGAGGGGGACGGTCCTCGACGCCCTCGGGTTGGCCTCCAGGATATACACCACATCGTCGGCGATGGCATACTGAATGTTCATGAGACCGATCACATGGAGTTCCAGGGCGATCCGCTTCGTGTATTCCGAGATGGTGTCCATGTGCCTGGCGGAAATGCTGATAGGGGGAATCACGCAGGCCGAATCGCCGGAATGGATGCCGGCCAGCTCGATGTGCTCCATGACGGCGGGGATGAAAACGTCCTCCCCGTCCGAAATGGCGTCCGTTTCCGACTCTATGGCATTTTCCAGGAACTTGTCGATCAGGATCGGCCGTTCCGGCGTCACCTCCACGGCGGCGGCCAGGTACCGTCGAAGCATGTCTTCCTCGTGGACGATCTCCATACCCCGCCCCCCGAGAACGTAGGACGGCCTGACGATCAGGGGATAACCGATCTGTGCGGCGATTTTCAGGGCTTCATCGAGAGTGCTCGCCATTCCCGATCTCGGCTCCGGGATCCCGAGTTTCTCCATCATCTTCCGGAACCGGTCCCGATCCTCGGCGAGGTCGATGGTCTCCGGCGAGGTCCCGAGAATACGCACCCCCTCGGCGGCAAGCTCGCCGGCGATATTGAGAGGGGTCTGACCGCCGAACTGGACGATGACGCCCTCCGGTTTTTCCTTCTCGTAGATGGCCAGCACATCCTCTACGGTGAGGGGTTCGAAGTACAGACGGTTCGCCGTGTCGTAATCCGTGGAAACCGTCTCGGGGTTGCAGTTGATCATGATGGACTCCACCCCTTCGTCCCGGAGGGCGAAGGCGGCATGAACACAGCAGTAATCGAACTCGATTCCCTGGCCGATCCGGTTCGGTCCCCCTCCCAGGACGATGACCTTCCGGTTTCCCGTCACTGGCAGCTGATCGGGGGCATTATACGTGGAATAGTAATAGGCGGCGTCTTCCACGCCGCTCACGGGTACGGGCTCCCAGCCGTGGACGATGCCCAGGGCGGTCCGCTGCCTGCGGATATCCCGCTCGGTCATGCCGCCCGCGAGCCTGGCCAGGTAGCGGTCGGAAAACCCGTCTCTCTTGGCCCGGGCGAGAAGATCGTCGGGAAGGGGTCCGCCTCTGAACTTCAGGATTTCCTCCTCCAGGTCCACCAGTTCCTTCATCTGCTCGATGAACCACCGCTTGATCCACGTTTTCTCATGGAGTTCCTCCACCGTAGCCCCCTTCCGGAGGGCTTCGTACATGAGGAACTGCCGTTCGCTGGTCGCCTTCGAGAGGAGCTTCAGAAGTTCCTCCAGGGGTTTCCGATTGAAATCCCTGGCGAACCCGAGGCCGTAACGATTGATTTCCAGGGAGCGGATGGCTTTCTGGAGGGCCTCCTTGTAAGTCTTGCCGATGCTCATGACTTCGCCCACGGCACGCATCTGGGTTCCGAGTACGTCCTCCGAACCGGGGAATTTTTCAAAAGCCCACCGGGCGAACTTCACGACCACGTAATCTCCCGAGGGCCTGTATTTATCGAGAGTCCCCTCCTTCCAGTAAGGAATTTCATCGAGGGTCAGGCCGGCGGCGAGCATGGCGGAAATCATGGCGATGGGAAATCCCGTCGCCTTGGAGGCGAGCGCCGAGGAACGGGATGTCCGGGGATTGATTTCGATGACCACGACCCGTCCCGTTTCGGGGTTGTGGGCGAACTGGACGTTGGTTCCCCCGATCACCTGAATGGCTTCGACGATGTCATAAGAATACTTCTGAAGTTTTTCCTGGAGTTCCGGCGAGATGGTGAGCATGGGGGCGGTACAGTACGAATCCCCCGTGTGAACGCCCATGGGATCCACGTTCTCGATGAAGCAGACGGTGATCATCTGGTTCTTGGCGTCCCGGACGACCTCGAGTTCCAGCTCCTCCCAGCCCAGGACGGACTCCTCGATGAGGATCTGGCCGATCATGCTGGCGGCGATCCCCCGGCTGGCGACGACCTGCAGTTCTTCCCTGTTGTACGTAAGCCCTCCGCCCGTTCCTCCCAGGGTGTAGGCGGGACGGACCACCACGGGATAACCCAGTTCGTCGGCGATGGCTTCCGCTTCTTCCACGGTGTAGGCGGGTTTGCTTCTGGGCATGTCTATCCCCAGGCGGTTCATCGTTTCCTTGAAGGCGATCCGGTCTTCCCCCCGCTCGATGGCATCAACGTTGACGCCGATGACCTTGACGCCGTACGTGTCGAGAATCCCCTTCCGATAGAGTTCCGAGGAGAGGTTCAATCCCGTCTGCCCCCCCAGGTTGGGCAGGATGGCGTCCGGTTTCTCCTTTTCTATGATGTCCTTTAAAGTCTGGACATTCAGGGGTTCGATATAGGTCACGTCGGCCATCTCCGGGTCCGTCATGATCGTGGCGGGATTGGAGTTCACCAGAACGACTTCGTAGCCGAGCTTCTTCAGGGCCTTGCAGGCCTGGGTTCCCGAATAGTCGAATTCGCAGGCCTGGCCGATGATGATGGGACCGGATCCGATGATCAGGACTTTCTTGACGTCTCTCCTTGGGGGCATGGGGGTTTCCTTATTTTGATTTGAAATGACCCTCGACGGCTTCTCAAAAAGCCCACAGGCTTCGTTGCCCTTTTCCCTTCCTTACGGCGACATACCGGCCGGTACGTCCATTCCCCGGGATTCGCGCATCCTGCCTCTGAATCTTTTTACAAAACCATCCGAAAAGGTCGGATTTGAAGGCTTCGTTACGATTTTATGAATTATTGATGCCTGATTCCTACCCTTCAGGCGGTTGGAGTATAGGGAAGTCCCCCCTTCCTGTCAACGGAATTTTCCTCCCGCAGTGAGAAGGACCCGCGAGAAGGGCTCCTGTTTCAGAGTTCTCCGCGGAGACGGGCGAATTCCCTGAGAGCTTTCTCTTCCTGTTTCGTCAGATTGGTGGGAACCTCGACATGGGCCTGAACGATCTGGTCCCCCCTGCCCCGGCCGCGGAGATTGGGAACCCCCTTTCCGGGAAGGCGGAAGATCTTTCCGTGCTGGGTTCCTTTGGGGATCTTTATCTTTTCCGCGCCGTTCAGCGTCGGGACCTCGATCGTGGCCCCCAGGGCCGCCTGGGTCAGGGAGATGGGGAGTTTAAGGAGAACATCATCCCCGTGTCTTTCGAAGAACTCGTGAGCCTCCACCTCGATAAAGACATAAAGGTCCCCGGGGGGGCCCCCGTATTCCCCTTCTTCGCCTTCCCCGCGAAGCCTCAGGCGGGAACCGGTTTCCACACCGGGGGGGATCCGGATGTGAACGGATTTGCTTTTCCTGGAACGGCCCGTTCCCCGGCATACCCGGCAGGGGTTTCGAATGATTCGCCCCTCCCCGCGGCAATAGGGACAGGTGGTGCTGATACTGAAAAAACCGCTCCGCTGGGTCACCTGCCCCCTCCCGTGACAGGTGCCGCAGACCTCCGGGCTCGATCCCTCGGCGCCTCCCGTTCCCTGGCATTCGTCACACCGGACCAGTTTCTCCACATTGATTTCCCGGGACGTTCCAAAGGCGGCTTCCATGAACGTCGCCGTGAGGTCGTAGCGGAGATCCGCCCCCGCCCGGGCGGCCGTCCGTGACCGGGACCTTCCCCCGCCGCCGAAGCCGAAAACATCTTCAAAAATATCCCCGAAACTGGAGAAAACATCCTCGTAGCCGGAAAATCCCCGGTACCCCGAACCCTGAAGGCCTTCATGGCCGTAACGGTCGTAGATGCCCCTTTTCTCCGAATCGCAGAGAACCTCATAGGCCTCGGCGGCTTCTTTGAATTTTTCTTCCGCGTCCCGATCGCCGGGATTGCGGTCGGGGTGGTATTTCATGGCAAGTTTTCTGTAATTTTTCTTGATTTCCTCCGGTGTGGCGCTGCGCTCCACCCCGAGGACCTGGTAGTAATCGTTCTTCATGAAATCAAAGCGAACCTTCTATGGATGTAGTCCCGGAAAGATATTCAAACGGGCGCACCGATACGGGGATAAGTTAATACCCTTTTTCCCCCTGTCAAGGAGCCCCGGGTTACCGGAGCAGCCGGCGGAGGGCCTCCTCGTAGCGCTCCCTGGTTTTTGCCACGATGGCGGGCGGCAGTTGAGGAGCGGGGGGCTTCTGATTCCAGTCCGTGGCGAGGAGATAATCCCTGAGGACCTGTTTGTCGAAACTCTTCTGGGGCCGGCCTTCTTCATAGGCCTCCCGGGGCCAGAACCGGGAGGAATCGGGAGTCAGAAGCTCGTCGATGAGAATGAGATCGTTCCCGATCGTCCCGAATTCCATTTTCGTGTCGGCGATGATGATTCCCCGTTCCTCCGCAAGGGCCTGCGCCCTCTTGTAAATGCTCAGGCTGAGGCGTACGACCTGTTCGGTCAGTTCCCGACCGATGAGCCCGGCCATTTCCTCCCGGGAGATGGGAAGATCATGTTCCCCCTCCGGGGCCTTCGTCGACGGCGTGAAGACAGGCGTCTCCAGACGGGCCGATTCCGCAAGGCCTTCGGGAAGCCTGATCCCGGAAACGGGATTTCCCGCCCGATAATCCTTCCAGGCCGACCCGGTCAGATATCCCCGGACCACGCATTCCACGGGAAGGGGCCTGGCCTTCCGGACCAGCATGCTCCTTCCTTCGAGAATCCCGCGGTAGGGCCGGCATTCTTCCGGGTAGGACCCCACGTCGGCGGTGATCAGATGGTTGTTCACCACATCCTTCATCCGGTCGAACCAGAAAAGGGACATCCTCGTGAGGATTTTTCCCTTGCCGGGAATAGGATCGGTGAAAACGACATCGAAGGCGGAAATCCTGTCCGTCGCCACGATGAGCAGGGTCTCTCCGAGATCGTAGATATCCCGGACCTTCCCCCGGCCCCGAAAGGTGAGTCCCTTGAGGTCGACTTCCGATATTCCCCTTGTTTCCATGATTCCTTCTCCCCTATCGTAAAAGACGTTCTCGCAAAAAGTTTTTTAAAGCGTTTTTTCCATGGCTTCGTAAAAAGTTCCAGAGGCGAGGCGCCCGAATCCGGAGGAACGAGGCGCGCTTACCGGTACGCTGCGGTGACGGGGGACGAAGGGCCGCACAGCCTATGGATTTTTTACGAAGTCCTCAAAAAAGGATTGCGGTATTTTTCATGGCCTACGGTGGACCGGGGGGCCCGGCCGTAATTGTGCCCCGGAAGAACGACCGTGTCTTCCGGCAGCGTCATGAGTTTGTCCGTGATGGAACGATGGAGAACTTCCCAGGACCCCCCGGGCAGATCCGTCCTGCCCACGCTCTCCACGAAAAGGGTATCCCCGGTGATAACGTATCCGGGGGTGTAAAGACACATCCCCCCCGGCGTGTGTCCCGGCGTATGGAGGACCTGAAGAGAAACCTTCCCCACGGAAAGGACGTCCCCATCCCGGACCGTCAGGTCCGCCGGCGGTGAAGGCTTGGCATTGAACATCCGAAGCATCATGGAAGGCGTGGAGGTCAGCATCCCCGCATCCTTCTCATGGATGACGATCCGGGCCCCGGTCGCCCCCTTGCAGTCCGCGTTGCCGGCGATGTGATCCACATGCCCGTGGGTGTTCACGATAGACAGGATCTTAAGTCCCCGCCTCACCGTTTCACGGAGCAGGAGATCCACGTCCCCGGCGGGGTCAACAAGAGCGCCTTCGCCGGTCTCCTCATCCCCGATGAGATAGGCAAACACGGCCATTTGTCCTACCTGAATTTGTTCCAAGATCATGAAAGCATTGCTCCTTTTTGCGTTTTAAAAGAAAGAGGCAACATACCCCTTTTTCCGGGATTCGTCAAACCCTTTCCGGGGTCTTCGATCAGATGTAGGGAAAAACAAATTCAACGACCTGTTTGAAATTTCTCCTGACCCGCTCCGCTCCCGTGATCACATCCATGTGTCCGGGAAGGAGGTGCTCCACGTCCAATTTCGAAAGGTTGAGAATGCTCCTTTTCAGGAGTTCGCCGCTCCCGCCGGGGAAATCGGTCCGGCCTACGTTCTGATTGAAAATCACATCCCCGCAGAAGAGGGCTTTTCTTAAAGGCCAGTAAAGGCAGACGGACCCGGGGGAATGACCGGGGGTGAGAAGGATCTCGAAAGGCTCGTTATCGATAACAAGGGGGCCTTCCGGGAGATCCAGATCGATTTCCACCTCGGGAAGATCCAGGCCGAACCAGCTGTAAAGAAGTTTCCCCGACTTCTCGTGAAAGGTTTTTTCTTCCCGACTCAGCCCGATTTTTACGTTGCCGTCACCGTTAAAGAGCACCGCCCCCTCGAAGTGGTCGGGATGGGAGTGGGTGTTCAGAACATAGCGGATCTGTTCTTTCCGGATCCCATCCTCCCCCAGGCGATCGAGCAGGTCGGGAAAGAATTTCTTCAATCCGGGGTCGATGAGGATTCCCAGGGAACCTCCGATGAAATAGCTGTTGCAGTTGTTTTCCAGCAAATCCGTCCATTCATAGACGTAAAGATCGTTGTCGAGCTTCATTCTCTCTCCTTTCCAAGTAAATTCAACGGACGTTTTTCTCCTTCCCTTTCCGGTCTTCCCCGTTGCTGCTCAGTTCGTAATCTTTCAGAGGGGGAAGATAATTCAGGGGGTTCCTGGGGCTGTTCCGCTTCCGTATCTCGAAGTGAAGACAGGGGATCCCCTCCTTATCGTCCTTCCCGAGACGGGCGATGGGTTCGCCCTGGCGGATCCGGTCTCCCACCTTGACCGCCCGGTCTTTCAGGTGGGCATAGACGGTGCAGTAATTTCCCTCATGCTTGAGGATCACCGTTCCGCCGTAATACTTCAGGACCGCCGAGTGTATCACCGTTCCCGAAGCGGAAGCCCTCACGGACGTTCCTTCCTTCCCCCTTATGCGGATGCCGTTATAGACCATGCCGTCGGATTGGCGGCCGAAGGACGCGAGAACGGCGCCGCGGATGGGCCAGATGAATTTTGTATCTGTCTTGTCCTCCTTTTTTCGTTCTTCCGGGATTTTTGCGGTGGCCTTCGGCAGGGGCGCTTTTCCCGGCGGAGGTTTCGTGACCGTCTTTTCCCCCGGACTCTCCGTCTCCCCGTCTCCCTCCGGAAGCCCTCCCGCTCCGGGAATAAACAAAATGGCATCGGCAGACAGGGAAGCCGGGTCCTCTATCCCGTTCACCCGGGCCAGGGTGGCCGCATCCAGGCCGTAAAGCCGGGCAATGGACCAGAGAGTTTCCCCCGCTTCCACGCAGTGGTAGACGCCTGTCCCCTGATCCCCGGCCCTTTCCTGAGGACCCGTGCAGGCGACGCAGAGGAGGGAAAGGACGATTGCAAAATACCCGATGGTTCTTCCCATTCTCCCGCCTCTCGCCGCCTTTCAAAAAAACCAGTGCACGAGGACAAAACCCCCGACGAGAAGGATCACGAAAAGAATGGTCAGGAGATTGAAATATCGGTCCAGGAACGTTTTTATTCCTTCCCCGTAGCGATAAATCAGCCAGCTGACGAGAAAAAAGCGGGCGCCCCGGCTGACGATCGAAGCGGCCATGAAAACGGGGAAATTGATCTTGAAAGCCCCCCCGGCGATCGTGAAGACTTTATAGGGAATGGGTGTGAAACCCGCAATACCCACGACCCAGGCGCTGTACCGGTTGTAAAGCCCGCCGATGACGTCGAATTTTGCCGAGAGACCGTAAAATTCAAGGATCCTGAATCCCACCGCCTCCATGAAACCATAGCCGATGAGGTACCCGAGCATGCCGCCGAGGACCGAACCGGCGGTGCAGACGGCGGCATACCGCATGGCCCGGGCCGGAATGGCCAGGGCGAGGGCGATGAGGAGAACATCCGGCGGGATGGGGAAAAAACTCGATTCGGCGAAAGCGAGAATGAACAGGGCCCAGGTGCCGAGAGGTGTCTCCGCAAAATGGAGGACCCAGCCATAGAGCCTTCGCATCAGAGAAGGTTTTGATTTTTCCATCCATGTTCCCCTATGAGATCAACGAATCGACATCCTCCCAGATCCTCTTCTTCCACATCCCCGGGATCTTCGGAGTGACGGACCACCCGAAGAAGGGTCTGCGTGAACCGATCCCCCACGGGGATGACCAGCCTCCCCCCGACGGCGAGCTGCTCCACCAGCGTTTTCGGGATCTTCGGCGACCCTGCCGTGACGATGATCCCGTCGAAAGGGGCCTCTTCCTTCCAGCCGTGGGTGCCGTCGCCCACCTTGATCAGAACGTTGCTGTACCGCAGGGCATCGAGGATCTTTCTCGCCCGGTCCGCCAGTTTGGAAAGCCGTTCGATGGAAAACACCCGGTCCGCCAGTTCCGCCAGCACCGCTGCCTGGTACCCCGAACCCGTCCCGATTTCGAGAATCTTTTCCGTGCCCCGGAGGGCCAGGGCTTCCGTCATGAGGGCTACGATATAGGGCTGGGAGATGGTCTGCCGTTCCCCGATGGGGAGGGGGTGGTCCGAATAAGCCTGATCCTGAAGCCCCTCTTCGACGAAAAGATGCCGGGGAATCTTTTCCATCGCCCGGAGGACCCTCGCATCCTTTATTCCCCGGGAGCGCAGCTGGGAATCCACCATTTTCTGTCTCATTTTTCCGAATCGATCCATCGGGGTCCTTCAAGATAGCGCTTCTTCTCCGGAATGCGGTAGATCTCCTCCACCATCTGATGCCGCCTGAATCCCATGGCTTCCCGGGTGACTATAAGGTAATAATATCTCACTTTGGCATACTCTCTTTCTTCGTTGTATCCGGCAATCCCGAGGTTGATCTCATCCAGGAGCAGCCCCGCGAGCTTCCGGAGCCTTGAATGACCGGGGTTTGCGGGATCGCACTTCGCCGTCGTTCTGCGGTAAAGCCCCATCCTGCGGTCGATTTCCCTTTCCAGGACTTTCAATCTCTCCAGAGCCTCGTGGACGCTCTCTCCCGCCCGGGCAAGCACCTGCGCTCTTTCCCGGAGGATGTCTTCCTGGATCTCATTGTAGCTTTTCTCCCGGGTCATCCTGTGATATCACCCTGTTCCGGCTTCTTCGCAAAATCCCGCATGTTTGACGAATTCGTAAAAAGTCGAAGAACGATCATTTTCCGGCGGCTTCGTAAAAAGATTCGGAGGCAAGGCGCCCGAATCCCGAGGAATGAGACGTACTTGGCGGTACGTCGCCATGACGGGGGATGAAGGGAAACGCAGCCCATGGACTTTTTACAGAGCCGTCATATTTAAAAAGATTGAAAATTAACATGGATATGGCCAACTTTCAATAAAAATTCCCCGCCCCATCCGCTGTCTTTACAATTTTCCCGGGATCGCATAGGGTGGTCGCAAAAGAAAGAGGGAGCAAATCATGGAAAACGGAACCGCCTGTCCCCTCGCCCGGGCCGTCCGCCGGGCGTATCGCAACGGGGAAAATGATGAAACCCTCCGTCCCCTCGTCCTGGAGGATGACACGGGAGCCCCCCTGGGAAGAATAGGGCCGGGGGATTCAGTCATTTTCTACAACATCCGGGGGGAACGGGAAATCGAACTGACACGGAGTCTCACGGAAACCGGTTTTTCAGCATTCCCCGTCCGGAAGGACCTGGACCTTCGATTCTGCACCATGATCGAGTATGCCCGGGATCTGTCCGTGGAGGTCGCTTTCCCCCCCGATGAGGATCTCCGGGACACCCTTGTCGAAATCCTCTCCATGCACGGGATCCCCGTTGTCAAGATCACGGAGGCGGAGAAAGGGACGCACCTGGGTTATTTTCTGAACGGCAAATCCCACCGGCTTTTTCCCGGGGAAAAACGGATCATCCTCCCCACCAGAAAGGATGTGACCCTCTTCGACGAGGCCCCGGAGATGTCCATCGGAGAGGTCGCCGGGGCGGTCCTGGAAGAGATTCAAAAGGAGGCGGATTCTTTTCTCCTGGTCAACTTTCCCAATGTGGACGTGGTGGGCCACATCGAAAACGAGCAGGCGGTCCTGAAGGCGGTGGAGATGGTGGACCACTGTACGGGACAGGTTCTCCGGGCGGCCCGGGAAAAGGGATGGATCGTCATCGTCACCGCCGACCATGGCACCGTGGAAAAATGGCTCTACCCCGACGGGACCGTCGATACGGGGCACACCGATTCCCCCGTTCCCTTTTTCGTCCGCCACCCTGGAGGCCCCCTCAAGCTCCGGGAAAAGGGGCGGCTCACGGACATCGCTCCCACGGTCCTCCATCTCCTGGATCTTCCCAGGCCCGCCGTCATGACCGGGAGAACCCTTATTGAAGGACCCGTCCCTCCCGCCGGAGCTCAAGGGAGAAGGATCCTCCTGCTGATCCTTGACGGCTGGGGCCACCGGGAAACCCTCCGGGGAAACCTCATCGCCATGGCGAAAACGCCCGTGATGGACGACCTGGAGAGAACAGGCGGCCTGTCCGTCCTCGAGGCGGCGGGAGAGGCCGTCGGCCTTCCCCCGGGAACGGTGGGAAATTCGGAGGCGGGCCATCTTCACATCGGTTCGGGAAGGATCATCCCTTCCGACCGGATGCGGATCAAAAGATCCCTGGAGGACGGCAGTTTCTTCAGGAGGCCGGCCTTCCTGAAAGCCCTTCATGAAGCCAGGGATGGAGGGAAGGCCCTCCATCTCATGGGGATCGTTTCCTTCTTCAGTTCCCACGGGTCCATGGATTACCTCCATGCCCTTCTGGACCTGGCGGAGAGGGAGGGACCGGACCGCGTCTTCATCCACGCCATGTTGGGAAGACGGGGAGAACGGCAGGAAAGCGGGTCGGAATACGTGGAGACCGTCGAGCGCCGGTGCCTGGAGAAAAGCCCGGGCAAGCTGGTCTCCGTCATCGGGCGGTACTGGTCCATGGACCGGGAGGAAAACTGGGACCGGATCGAAAAAACATACCGGATGCTCGTTTTCGGTGAAGGAACGAGAATCCGGGATATCCGTGACTGAAGCCCGGATGAACCCGTTGGGAGTCTGAAAAACGATTTGGAGGGCGGCTTTCGCCGCGGAAACGAACTCCGGGAGGTGTTGCCATGGAAGTGACCGTCAAAGGGACCGTCCTCTCCCTCGTCCTGGGGGACATCACGGAAGAAACGACCGATGCCATCGTCAACGCCGCCAACTCGGGTCTCAGGGGCGGCGGGGGCGTCGACGGGGCGATCCACCGGGCCGGCGGACCGGCCATCCTGGCGGAATGCCGGAAAATCGGCACCTGTCCCGCGGGACAGGCGGTGGTGACCGCGGGAGGAAATCTGAAGGCCAGGTATGTGATCCATACCGTCGGGCCGGTCTACGGGGGAGGAAGCCGCGGAGAGGCGGCCCTTCTGAAAAGCGCCTACCGGCAGAGCCTGGAGAGAGCCTCGGAGAGGGGGTTGAAAAGTCTGTCCTTTCCCGCCGTCAGCATGGGGATTTACGGCTACCCTCCGGAAGAAGGCGCCCGGATCGCCCTCGGCACCGTTATGGACTACTTGAAAGAAAGGGAAGGGATCGAAGAGGTCCGGTTCGTCCTTTTCGACGAAAAGACCTTTGATGTTTTCGCCGAAACCCTGAGGACACTGGCCTGAAATCCCGCGGGACCCGGACATCAACCCGCGCCCGGGGGTTGCCAACCGGTGTTTCCGTGCCTATCTTCAAAGAAGGTCCCGGTGTCTCTTCCGGGACCCCCGAAGCCCGCAGGCCGGTCCGACGGGGTCGCTTTTCCGGCCGGCATTCGACACTGCGTAATACAGAGGATAACAACCATGGCTTATTCTTTCGAACAGGGCCCCATCCGCCCGCCCAGTGAAGCAAAGAGTTTTCTCCTCCGGGTAACGCGAAACTGCCCCTGGAACCGGTGCGCCTTCTGCTACTCCTATCATGACGCCAAATTCAGCCTCCGATCGGTCGAGGAAATCAGGAAGGACATCGACGAAGCCGCGGGGATCGCCGACAGCATCCGCCGGGTCTCCTGGAAAATGGGGGAAGGAGGATCCGTTTCAGAGCGGGTGATCGACAACATTTTCCTGAACGAAGGGCTGTACGGCGATTCCTTCCGCAGCATCGCCGCATGGCTCTATTACGGGGGCGAATCGGTCTTTCTCCAGGATGCCAACTCGATCATCATGAAAACGGACGATCTGGTGGAAGTTCTCACCTGCCTGAAGGAACGGTTTCCCCAGGTCACCAGGATCACCTCTTACTGCCGGTCCAAAACGGCCTGCCGGAAGTCCGTGGAGGAATTCCGCAGATTGAAGGAAGCGGGACTGACCCGGATCCACATCGGCCTGGAATCGGGCTGCGACCCCGTTCTCGAGTTCATCCGGAAGGGAGTCACAGCGGAGGAGCACATCGAGGGAGGACGGCGGATCGTCGCCTCGGGGCTCTCCCTTTCCGAATACATCATCCCCGGGCTGGGAGGAACCCTCTGGTCCCGGGAGCATGCCGTGGAAACGGCCAGGGTGCTCAATGCCATCAACCCCGACTTCATCCGCCTCCGGTCCCTCCAGGTCAGAAAGGGAACGGAGCTTTACGGAATGATGAAGGAAGGACGGTTCACCCCCCTGCATGACGAAGAAGTGGTCCGGGAAATCCGTCTTCTCGTTTCCCGTCTCGACGGCATCCAGAGCCGGATCGTGAGCGATCATATCCTGAACCTCCTGGAGGAACTGGAGGGAAAGCTCCCGGAAGACCGGGAAAAGCTTCTCGGTATCATCGACGGTTATCTTGCCCTTCCCGACGATGACCGCCTGGTTTACCGCCTCGGAAGACGGAAGGGCGTTTACCGCAGCCTGAAGGATCTGTCCGACCGCAGGATCTACGGCATCCTGAAAGGGGCCATCGACGGTTACAAGGCGGGAGACCCGGGAAAACTGGACCGGGACCTCTACCGGATCATGCACGATTATATATAACGGCCCTTTTTGTTTGTCCCTTCAGGTGATATATGATATGGTGACAAATTGCGTAGGTTTCACACTGCGGCGTTTATTTTCAAAGAGGGGGCCCTGTCACCCGGTGTGACGGCTCGAATACAGCCTGCAGACCGCACCGGGACCGAAACAAAGAAATCCCATCCGGTTTGAATCTTTTCGGATTACGAAGGCCGTCCGGGGTATGGAATGAAAAACCACCTTTACGCCTTTTTCATCGACGGTGTCACGAACCTCTGCTACCGGAGCTGTCTCGACTACTTTCCTCCGGGATCCCAGATCCTCGACGTGGGCATCGGAAACGGCATCATGATCAAGGAGCACCACGCCCTCATCCGGGAAAAGGGAATCAGGATCGTCGGCATCGACCTCAATGCGGGGTATCTCGCCCACTGCCGGGAACTTATCAGGGAATACGGCCTGGCGGAACAGATCCGGGTGCACCACGTGGAGGTGGAAAAATTCCAGCCGGGAAACGGCGCATTGTTCGACTATGTCCTGTTCAGCATGAGTTTCATGCTCTTCCGGGATCAGGCGCTGGTACTCGATCGTGTCGGCCAATGGCTCAAGCCGGAGGGAAAAGTGGTCTTTTTCCAGACCATGTTCAGAAAACGGTCCCTGTTCATGGAACTGGTCAAACCCCGTCTCAAGTACGTGACCACCATCGATTTCGGAAGGGTCACCTATGAGGACGATTTTTATCACCTTCTCCAGAGGAGGGACCTCTCCGTTCTGGAAGACCGCCTCCTGAAGCGGGAATGGTTCCGGGGGGAATACCGGCTCATCGTCGCGGGCCGGGAAAACGGGGCTAGAGTATCGGCCTGACGGTAAGACCGAGATTCCCGCGATCCGACGCCTCCAGGATTCCCGATTCCGGTCCGAGAACCGAGACGGTGCCGAACTCCCCGAGAGTCGTCAGAAATTGCCCGAACTCCCTGAAACGATCCACCGACGCTGAAAAGATCTGCCGCCGCACATTCTGCCGGTATTCGTCCGTGATCCCGGCGAGATGACGGATCATGGACGTATATCCCCGGGCATCGGGAAGAAGATAGGAATCCTCGTCCCCGATGGCCCCGATAATGCTTTTCGCCAGTTCCTCCCCGGACAGGGCGGTTGTCTTCAGGAATTCCCCGGCCCGGTCGAATATGTCGAGGGTCCCCGGAAAGTTGGGGTCCCGGTAGGACAGGAGGGTCACCACGCCGCTGAGAGAGTCATACTTGCAGAAGGCGCCGTAAGCCCCCCCCCGGACCCGGACCTGGTCCCAGAGCCACGAGTTCCGGAGATACCGGCTGACGACGCGGGAGGACCCGTGGAAAACGTATCCTCTCTCGTGAAGGTTCATTCCCTTGCCCACATAGTATACGGACGCGGGGATTCCGAATCCCTCGTTGCTCCCTTCCCCCGTGGAGGCGGAAGCAGCGGGCGGCGGGGCCAACCCGGGAGGAAGCGTCCCTGCCAGGGACAGGCTTTGCCGTTCCAGGGATGTCCAGGCCTTCGAGGGCATGGTGACATTGACCAGGGTCGTTCTTCCATTCACCAGAAGAGCGTGGATCTTCCGCAGGTCGTCCAGGACGGACGGCCAGTCCGCGTCGACCCTTTCCGAGAGATCCCGGAGAAAAAGGATCTGGCTCAACCCGCACAACTGCTCCGATACGGCCCCGGACCGGCTGAAGGAGGAGCGGAGGCGGGTATCGATGAACTGGTGACCCGACGGGACGATCTTCTGTTCCATCCGGGCCTTCTGCTCCAGGACCATCTTCCTGAAACGGTCCCGGTTCTCCAGGCGGGGCATGGTGAGGATATCTTCGAAAAGGGAAAAAAGACGGGGGACTTTCTCCTCCAGGACCTTTCCGCGAAGAACGAATCGAAGAACGGGATCGTTTCCTTCCCTTCCCTGAGACGTGATGAAGGCGGGATGAATTCCGCCGGTTTGGCTGCCGATCCGCTGGGAAAGACGGACCTCGTCCTCTTTTTTCGTTCCCATCTCGAGGAGGGCCCGTCCAAAGAGGGGGACATAGGGAAGGAGAGGATCGGGCAAAGCGGCCAGGTCGAAACCTAAATCGACGTAACAGATCCCGTTGGTCCCGATGTCGTGAAAAAGAAGCAGGGGAGCCTCTCTGTTCAGAACCGTCAGGGGGATGTCTTTTCCCCGGCGGTCCAGGTCACTCAGGCGCAAGACGGGAATCGAGGCCAGGGCCTCCGGCGGATCGGGGGTGTTCTGAAGCTCCCGAAGTCTTTCCGTTTCCTTGATGACTTCCTCCCGCTTTTCCGTTCCCATGCCGCGGAGCCTCTCCCCGAGGTTGTCCTCTCTCGCCGTTTCTTCCCTTTTTGAGAGGCCCTCTTCCGGGACGAGGAGAACCGTGGTCCGGTGGGGATTGTCCAGGAGCCACCGTTCGATGAGTCCTTCAAAATGACGGGGCTTCCCCTCATAGGCCGACCGAAGGGCCTTCATGGGGCCCTCGAAGGAAAGAAGGAGGAAGGGATCGGCATCGTAAAGCCAGGTGGTAAGCGCCCGGAGCATGAGAACCAGCCCCCGGGGGTATGCCCCCGTGTTATTCTCCCGTAGTCGAAATTCCACGGTGTTCAGGGAAGCCTCCGCCGTGGCGGGATCGATGCCTTCCCGGACGAGGCGGGACAGGGTCCCGAAAATGACCGCCTCGAGGTCTTTCTCTCTCCCCGGATCCATCCCCCGGAGCCCCACGGAAAAAAAGAGCTGACGGAGTTCCCCTTCCAGGCCGGAACCGGCGAGATCCTCCCCCAGGCCGGAATCGATGAGGGCCTTCCGGAGGGGGGAGGCGGGCATCCCGATCAGGATATGGGAAAGGACGTGGAAAGCGAAATTCAGATCCACCTCCCGGGTCTCCGAAAGAAGCCAGTTCACGGCCATATATTCCCGGGGGGTCGACCCCTCCCTGTCACCGGCGGCGTAAGGATGAACCATCCGCCGGGGGGACGGGAAGAGTCCCTGGGGAGGAATGGAAGACCGGATTTCCCGGCGGGGAAAATCCTTCACGTATTCGTGGACGATGGAAAAGCGTTTTTCCGGATCGTCGTCCCCGTAAAAAAAGAACCGGGCGTTGGAGGGGTGGTAATAGGTCCTGTGGAAATCGACGAACCGCTCGTAAGTCAGCCGGGGGATCTCGTCCGGGTCCCCCCCGGAATCGAACCCGTACGGGGTGTCGGGAAGCAGGGATTTCTGGGACCAGACGCCCAGGAGGCGCTCCGGCGAGGCATAGGCACCCCGCATCTCGTTCAGGACGACCCCGCGGAGGCCCAGGGGCCCTTCCCGTTTTTCCAGTTCATAATGCCAGCCTTCCTGCTGGAAGACGTGGGGGGACAGGCGGGGATAAAAAACGGCATCCAGGTAGACGTCCACGAGATGATAGAAATCCTTGAGGTTCTGGCTCGCCACGGGATAACAGGTCTTGTCGGGATAGGTAAAAGCATTGAGAAAGGTCTGAAGGGAGCTTTTCAGAATTTCGACAAAGGGTTCCTTCACGGGATACTTGCGGGAACCGCATAGGACGGAATGCTCGAGGATATGGGGAAGGCCCGTTCCATCGGCGGGGGGCGTCCGGAAAGTGACCCCGAAGACCTTGTTCTCGTCGCCCGTTTCCACGGAAAACACCTCCGCGCCCGTTTCCCGGTGGCGGTACCACGCCCCCCGGGCCTCCAGTTCCGGGAGATCCCGCTCCTGCATTTTCTCGAAATATTGAAAAACACGCATAATTTTCCTCCCTGGATGACGATAGGTATTCCGGCCTGTAAATAACATCCGCCGTTAAAAAAAGCGACCCCACCGGTAAATATTTGCAATCAACTTGCATTCATGATATCCGATATCCATGCGTAAGGCTGACGGACATTGCAATCCCGTGGAGCTTCTCCACAAGAAGGGGCTTTCCAGGACGACGCCCCGGATCGCCGTGCTGGAGAAACTCATCGGGGCGGCCGGGCCCTTGACCGTCAACGGACTGATGTCAATGGACCTGAAAACGGACCGGGTGACCATCTACCGCACCCTGAACACCCTGAGGGAAAAAGGGATCATCCGGGAGATCCCCACGGCTTCCGGAACAAACTACTACGAAATGGCCTGCCGCCACAATCCCCTTCACCCGCATTTCTACTGCACCGCCTGCCGCTCCATGACCTGCATGCGCCCTTTCCCCGCCGAGGAGGTTAAACGGTGGATCGCCGTCCCGGAAGCATTTTCCCTTCAAAGCTTCACCGTCAGCCTGTCCGGCCTGTGTGACCGTTGTGACGGAAATGCTTCTTTGGACAGAAAGGAAGGCGAAAAATGAAAGTAGCTGGAAAATCATGCCTTTTCATCACCCTGACCGCTGTAATCTTATCCCTCCTCCCGGGAAGCGGCACGGCGGGCGAAGAGGGAAAAATCCGGGTGACCGTCAGCGTTCCGCCCCAGGCCTTTTTCGTGGAAAGGATCGGAGGAGACCGTGTCGACGTGCAGATCATGATCCCCCGGTTCGCCTCGCCGGCCACTTATGAACCGACCCCCCGGCAGGTCATCGACCTGGAAAAATCGGATCTCTACGTGAAAGTCGGCGCCCCCTCCTTCCTCTTCGAGAAGAAATACATGGATCCCCTTCTGGACAGGAACAGGAATATCCGGGTAGTGGACCTGTCCGCAGGAATCACTTACCGGACCATGGAGTCTCATCATCATGGGGAGGACGTTCATCGCGAGGAAGGGGATGGGAATCGCCACGATCCTAAGGATGACGGATCGGCCCGCCGGGAGGAAACGGACCCCCATGTCTGGGTCGCCCCCGGGATCGTCCGCAAGGCCGCCGGCCGGATTTACGAAGCCCTTTCCGGGATCGATCCCGGCCATGAGGCGGCCTACCGGGCAAACCGGAACCGTTTTTTCGCCGACATCGACCGGCTCGACGGAGAAATCCGGAATACCCTGAAGGGAAAAGAAGGCCTGTCCTTCATGGTCTATCATCCCGCCTGGGGGTACTTCGCCGACGAATACGGCCTCGTCCAGATCGCCATCGAACAGGGAGGCAAAACGCCCGACATCTCCCGGATCCGGAGGATGATCGATCTCGCCCGGGAAAAGGGGATCCCGATCATTTTCGTCCAGAAGGGGTTCGATACAAAAAGCGCCCGGCTCATCGCCCGGGAGACGGGTGGCGAGGTGATGGAGATGGATCCCCTCGAGAAAGACTGGCTCGACAACCTGGAAAGGCTCTCCGAAGCCCTGGAGAGAGTCCTTCGATGAAAACCCTCGTTGAACTGCGGGAGGTCGCTTTCGGATACGGAGACCACCCCGTCCTGGAAGGGGTGACCCTCCGGATTCTGGAACAGGACTACATCCTCGTCATCGGCCCGAACGGCGGAGGTAAAACGACCCTTCTCAAACTCATCCTGGGGATCGAAAAACCGTGGAGCGGTTCCATCACCCTGGGAAAGGGGATCCGCGAGAAGATGGGATATGTTCCCCAGTATGCCACCTTCAACAGGAATTTTCCTATTTCCGTCCTCGACATGGTCCTGACCGGCCTGGTGAGCGGGAGCAATTATCTTCATGCCGGGAGGCCGTCTCTCCGCGAGCGGGCTCTGGAAATGATCGGGAACGTGGGTCTTTTCGAAAAGAGGGAAGAGCGGATCACCCGGCTCTCCGGGGGACAGCTTCAGAGGGCCCTCATCGCCCGGGCCCTGGTTTCAGACCCTTTCCTTCTCTTCCTGGATGAACCCACGGCTTCCATGGACATCACCTCCCGGGAAACCCTCCTGGAGTTCCTGGAAAGGCTGAACAGCCGGATGGCCGTCATCGTCGTGACCCACGACCCCACGCCGTTCGCCCAGACCTACAAGCACATTCTATGCGTCAACGGGAAAACCTTCCTCCATGGACGGGGGGAGTTGGACAGCCATACCCTGGAGCTGCTTTACGGGTGTCCCGTGGAACTGCTCGGCCACGGCATACCCCACACCATTCTCCGGGACCACGGCAACGGGGGGGAGCGTTAGATGCCCTTCGCCGATCTCCTTTCCTACGAGTTCATGCAAAACGCCCTTGCGGCGGGGATCCTGGCCAGCCTTCTCTGCGGCGTCATCGGCCCCTTCGTGGTCACCCGGAAGATGGTCTTCATCGGGGGAAGCATGAGCCACTCGGCATTCGGGGGCATGGGCATCGCTTACTGGCTGGGGATGAATCCCCTCTACGGCGCCCTGGCGTTCACCCTTCTGTCCGCCTTCCTCCTCTCCCTCATGGGAGAGAAGCGGACGGAGGAAAACGACCTTTTCATCGGCATTCTCTGGGCGGTGGGAATGGCTGTGGGCATCGTCTTCATTCATCTGACCCCGGGGTACGTCCCCAATCTCATGACCTTCCTCTTCGGAAACATCCTCCTGGTGCCCCGGCACGACCTTTTCCTGACCGCCGTTCTCGCCGCCGTTGTCACCCTTTCCGTCTTGATTTTTTTCAGGGGATTCGTTTCCATCGCCCTGGACGAGGAATTCGCCCAGGCAAGAAGATTGCCTGTCAGGGCCCTTCATACGGGATTTCTCGTCCTCGTCGCCCTGACCATCGTCACCCTGATTCAGGCGGTGGGAATCATCCTCGTTCTCGCCCTCCTCACCCTTCCCGTCGCCATCGCGAGGGAACTGACGATCCGTTTTCCGAGCCTCATGATCCTCTCGGCGCTGACGGGAATCGCCATGTGCGTATCCGGCCTGGCCATTTCCTACGTCATGGATCTTCCTTCGGGGGCGGCCATTATCCTTGTGGGCGCCCTTGGGCTGGCAGCGGTCAGGACGGCTCGCCTGTTTCCCCGGGCGCGATCCGGCGGTTCAGGGGATCGGTGAAGTGACCCCGGATCCAGCGGACCAGGTCATCGTGGGCGCCGCCGATAGGGAAAAAGGAACGGATCCCCGATTTCTTCAGATGGGACTGATCCTCTTCCGTCATCTCCCCCCCCGCCGATACGAGGATATCCGTCGCTTCATTTTCCCGGAGGACCTCCATGACCCGGCCAAACAGGGATAGATCCGTTCCTGGAGACACGGCGATGGCGATGTAGTCCGCCGACTCCTGGATGGCCGAACCGACAATCACCTCCGGTTTCTGGGAATCCGTGTATATGGCCTCTTCACCGGCATCCCGGATGTTCCTCGCCATCCGCCAGAGATCTTCCTCGTAGCCTTCCCCGAATTTCGCCAGCAGGACCCGAACCATTCTGCCGCTCATGCACCCCTCCTTGAAGACAGATTCAAGCACTATAATGGATCGTGACCGTCGCCGCAAGGCTTTTCCCCGCATCTGTTCCGGCATCCCGCCAGGAAGAGCTTGCCTGGCGAAATCGTTTATGTTATTTTTTCCCCATTGCCGCCGGAAACGCCGGTTCCGGAAGATCGGACAAAAAGAGATCCCATGGTCATTATTTGCCCCCAATGCGGGAAAATAAACGAGGTGAAGGAGCGCAAATGGCGCAGGCCTTCCCTCTCCATTATCTGCAGGCATTGCGGGTACGGAACGACGATCCATGTGGGAAACACCTCTCCTTCCCCGGAAAAGATCCGCTGCCCCGCCTGCGGTTACGCCCAGGCAGGACCGGGGCCTTGCGTCAAATGCCAGGCCTCCCTGTATGGGCAGCAGACCTTGAATAACGAAAAACCCCCTCCCCCTGACAGAACGGGGGAAAAACCCCGGGCCCGGGCAAAATCCATCAAATTTCTGGCCGTCGGGGTGACCCTCGTGGTTCTTCTGACCATGGGCCTCCTGGCGGGGACCCTCTACATGATCAAGGCATCCGCCGCTTATCGGACCGCCGAGTCGTTCATTCTGAACAGCGAGGAAATCCGATCGGCGGTGGGAGACCATCCCCGCTTCGGCCTGTTTCCGGCCGGTTCCGTCCGAACAAGCCGGGGACAGGGAACGGCGGACCTCAAAGTGCATGTGAAGGGGTCGAAGGGCGAGACGGATGTCCGGCTCATGCTGAAAAGCGAAAACGGGCGATGGAGAGTCGTCTCCGCCGTCTTCACCGATGCTTCGGGAACGAAAATAAGGATCACCGGGAATCGATCCCCGTGATAAATGGCGAAAGAACGGGCGGGACCATGAAAAAAAAGCCGTTTCTCCAGGGGGTGTTTCTTTTCTTCCTCCTCCTCTGGCCGATGGTGACCCTGGCATCGGGTTACGGTCAGATTCGGGCCCTTGAGCAAAGAGCCGCCGAAGTGACGGAATTAAAGAACCGTTTTCTGTCGCAGGTTCTTGACTCCTATCGTGTCCCCTACGAGAAAAACCAGGAGGGCATGGTCGTTCGCATTCAAGTGGAGAATCGGTGGTACCGGATCCAGACGGTGGAAATCGTGCCGGTCACCAGCCCGGACGGAAAAGATCCGGCCGTTACAGGCCATGAGATTTTTTTCTACACCGATGGCGGAATTTTCCATATCGTCACCCCCCTGACCGCCCGATGATGTCCTCTTTTTTCAGAAGGGACTCCCTCACCCGGGGGAAAGGATCCCTCCCGGGCGCGAGGTTTCGCCGGTGATCTCCCTTCGATCTCTCTCAATAATTTCCCTTCTGATTATTCTGATCGGTCTCCCCAGATTCGCTCACCATACACCGGATTCCCGCCATTACATCCACCTCGCCCAGTATATCCGCGGAGAATTGCCCCGGGAACAGCTCCTGGGACCCTTTGCCTATCGGGTCGCTCTGCCTTTTCTGGCGGCTGCGATGCCTCCGGCCGATCCGGGTGTTTCGATGGCCTTCATCAATGTGGCGGCAACCGCCGGGGCCTGTTTCCTCTTCATCCCCTATCTGAGAAGACTGGACTTCAGTGAAAAGGAGACCAAGACGGGGATGTTTCTCCTGATATTTTCCTTTCCTTCCTTCAACTATGCCTCGGGGGTCATGAGCGACCCCGCCGGTTTTTTCATGTTCATGATTTCCCTCATTCTCTTACTCAATCAGCAGTATCTTCTTCTTTCCCTGTCCGTTTCCCTCGGGGTGCTCGTCCGGGAATCCCTCCTCACGGTGGTCCTGATCTCCGCGCTGGATATACTGCTGATGCATTTCATGAACACGGGAGAAAAAAAAGGAATCGGGAAAATCGTTCTGACCCTTGCCGGGATCGCCCTCCCCCCCCTTCTGATTTTCCTGTTCGTGAGAATGTCTCTTTTCCCCGATATTCCCACATCTTTTCACTGGGGGCTTTCCCTCAAAGGGTTCATCAGAAATATCACGGAGCCGAAAATCGGCTGGCTGACCTTCGCGGCCACCCTCGGCCCGATGCTCCTTCTTATGATCTACGGTCTCTGCCACCGGGGATGGGCCGATATGCGGAAAGCGGGAGAAAGAGAAAAAATATTTCTTCTTTCCGTCGCCACGACGGGGATGGTCTATCTGATGTACAGCAACAGCATCGCAACGGCCTACATGAGTGGAAGGTTCGTCTGGCCTTTCTACAGCGTATTGATTCCCGCCGTGATCCTTTTCAACCGGGAAAGCCCCCTGTTCAATCGCCGGCTCGGACCGGCGGCGGAAAGGATTTTCTGACCGCCCGGGAAGATCCCCCCCTGCAGGCCCCGGCGGCTCCGGCCGATCCCCTCTTCCCCGTACACCCTAAAAACGGGATTTCAGGGTCCGCTGCCATTTCCAGGCCGTTTCGACGATGCTTTCCAGATCGGCATACCGCGCTTCCCATCCCAGGAGATTCCTGGCCTTCTCCGAACTGCCGACCAGAACCGGCGGATCCCCATCCCTCCGGGGTCCCTCCGTCACGGAAACGGTTCTGCCGGTGACTCTCCGGGCCGTGTCGATGACCTCACGGACGGAAAAACCGTTCCCGTTTCCCAGATTGAAAGAGTCGCTTACACCGTCGCGGATCAGTTTCTCCAGCGCCAGGGCGTGGGCCCGGGCCAGGTCCGTTACATGGATATAGTCCCGGATACAGGTTCCGTCGGCCGTTTCGTAGTCCGTCCCGAAAATCTTCACGTCTTCCCTCTTCCCCAGGGCCGCATCGAGAACGAGGGGGATCAGGTGGGTTTCCGGCTCGTGCCACTCGCCGACTTCCCCCTCCGGGTCGGCGCCGGCGGCGTTGAAATACCGGAGATTCGCGTATTTTATTCCATAGGCCCGGGCATAGTCCTCGAGGATCATCTCGATCATCCACTTGGTCCGCCCGTAAGGATTGATGGGGTCTCTGGGGTGATTTTCCGTGATGAGAATCTCCCGGGGCGCCCCGTAAACGGCACAGCTTGATGAAAAGATGAAATAGGGCACCCCGAATTCGCGCATCACCGAAAGAAGGTTCAGGGTGTTCGCCACATTGTTCCCGTAATATTTCCCCGGATCCGAAACGGACTCGCCGACATAGGTGAAGGCGCCGAAATGCATGACCGACCGGATGGGATACCGGCGGAAGCAGGATCGAAGGGCTTCCGGGTCCGCCAGGTCCCCTTCCACGAAGTCCCCCCATTTCACGAATTCCCGGTGACCGTATGCGAGATTGTCGTATACCACCGTTCTGCGGCCCCCGCCCGCGAGATACTTGTTCACATGGGAACCGATATACCCCGCTCCGCCGACGATAAGTTCATATTCCATACGCTGCCCCTGTCTCCCCATGATTTTCTTCTTCGATCCCCGGGGACCCGGCCCGTCCCCACAGCCCCCCCGGAGATCACCACGCCTGTTTTCGCCCTTCGCCGGGACCGTCTCGACCGGTCGCTTCCCCTTCTAACCCATTGGCGGCCCCGTGAAAAGGCAAAAATGAACGGATGAACCCCTTTTTTTGATTTTTTCCGTCCGGGGAAGTATACTCCAAAATGTTGTGACCGATCACACGAAGGCCCCCGTCGAGGGAACGGCACAATAAATCCTCAGCGTCTCCCTTTTTAGCGGAAGACCGTATTCTTGAAACCCATGGAAGAAGAAAACAGGCAAAAGAGGCGGGAGGATGTCGCGGGGGCCAGGGCCATGGAGCCGGCATTCCGGACCCGGGAATGGTGGGACGGCAAGACGCTCCGCCTCCATCAGAAGGAGGCCCTGCGGAACCTCGTCTCCCACGCCCTGGAGCACTCCCCGTTTTACGGAAAGCTCTACCGATCCCGGGGGGTCGGACCCGATTCGAAACTCGGGGATCTTCCCCCGGTCAGCAAAACCCTTCTCATGGAACACTTCGACGAGGTGGTCACGGACCGGCGGCTCAAGCTGGGAAAAATCAGGCAACACATGGAGACCCTCGAGGAGGACGACTACTGCCTGGGAGAATACCGGGTCCTGACCACCGCGGGAAGTTCGGGCCACAAGGGCATATTCATCTACGACCGCCTCTTGTGGCAGCATCTTCATGCCAGCGTCACCCGGGCCTCATCCTTCATGGGCCTGCCGGCAGACCGGAAAATGCGGATCACCTCCATCGGGGCGGGCAGCCCCCTCCATCTGAGTTACCGCAGGGCCATCAGCCGGGAGGTGGATCACCGCTTTTACCAGCGCCTCGAGGCAGCGGCGCCCCTGGAGGACCTGGTTCGGGACATGAACGACTTCGGTCCGGAATACATCCACACCTATCCCAGCGTCGCCGCCCTGCTGGCGGATGAGCAAATGGCCGGGCGGCTTCGCATTTCGCCGCAGGTCATGGTCACCGGGGCGGAGCCCCTGACGAAAAAGACCGTCAGCAAAATACGCCGTGCCTGGGACATTGTCCCATTCAACAGCTACAGTGCCACGGAAGGCGTTCTGGGAATCGAGTGCACCCGACACCAGGGCATCCATCTCTTCGAAGACCTGGGAATTTATGAACCGGCCGATGAAGACGGGAATCCCGTCCCGGACGCTCAGCGGGGGCACAAGCTCTTGTTCACGAATCTCTACCAGTACACACAACCCCTCATCCGTTATGAATTGTCGGACATTCTCACCTTCTCCGCCCGGCCCTGCCCCTGCGGGCGCCCTTTCCGTCTCGTTCAGGCCATTGAAGGCAGGAACGACGAGACACTTTTTCTGAGAGGAGGGGCCGGTAACAGGATCGCCATTCCCCCCATCGTTTTTCGGGGTTATCTGGGTGAACTCCAGGAACTGCGGGAATACCAGGTTGTTCAGGTCGGCGAAACCCTGCGGATCCTGGCGGTCCCGGAAGCCGCCGGCGGCGGCGAGGCCCTGGCCGGGAAAATCAGGAGTTTCCTGGAAGGGGCGTTGAAATCCCTCGGCGTCGAAAAACCGGCCATTACGGTCACGCCCGTGAAGGGAATCGAAAGATCGGCGGACATCATGGGCAAGATGCAGCTCATCAAGAAGGCACCAGGGTCGGACACCGTTGAAATTTCTTAAGTTCACGGGGCTTCGATGCCCGGCCTTCCAAGGGAAATCATGACGGGAAGAAAGGACACCGGGACTACGGCGACCCGATACCGGGCCCTGCGACCGAAGCCGCTGTTCCGGGCGGCGGCGTTTCTCGGCGCCTGCCTGGTCCTTCTCGGGCTCCTTCTTTTCCTGGCGCCCCGGCTCATCAACCTGGCGCCTGTCCAAAGCCGGATCATCGCTCACCTGTCCCGGCAGATCGGAGGGACCCTGACCGTCGAAAGGATCGATCTGTCTTTTTTCCCCGCGCCCCGTCTGACCCTTCGGACCCTCCGGGCGGAATCCCCGGGAAACTATGAGGTCAGGGCGAAAGATCTTGCCATGACCTTGAAAGGCACACCTCTTCTTGTCGGCCGGATCGAACCGGAGGAGCTTGTCCTGGAAAACCCCGACGTCCGCCTCTTCCTCACGGGCCGGGATCCCTCCGGGGAAACGCGGGAAGCGGTCCTTCCCCTTTCCTTTCCGGAAAAAACGGTTCCCGTTCTGGTGAAAAGCCTTCCTCATCGAATCATTGTGCGAGGGGGACGCTTCGAAATCGTCCGCCGGGAAGGGGATCCCGTTTCCCTGGAAGAGACGCAATTCCGGGTTCTTTCAGAGGACGGTTCGATCCGGTACGAAGCGTCCTGCCGGTCCCCTTTCTGGAAACGGCTGTCCCTGGAAGGGAACCTCGGGGACGGGGAACGCCGCATCACCCTGCACGGGCCTATGGAAGGCTTCGAACCGGCGAAGGTCTTCCGTTTTTTCAACTCTCCGGCACCCTTTCTGACAGAGGTTCCCGGGGTCGATCTCCTCCTTGACTTTCATATCGCTCCGTCCGGGAAAATCACCGGAACCGTCACATCGACAACCCCCGCCTGGTCGATCCGCTCCGGCGCCCGCCCCGTCACCCTGACGGCCCGCAAGATCACCGCCGGTCTCGAAATCACCTTTCCGGGGCCTCCCTCTTCCGGCGCCGCCGGTCCCCCGCCGCCGGATCCCCGCATCTTTGGGAACGTCAGAATGGATCTCCTGGAAGGGGCCTACAGGGGGAACCCGCCGGATTCGACCCATAAGGGGGGAAGAGACGGCGGCCCCACCGGGAACGGCGCGGCCAAAAACGTCACGGCCTCCTGGGAGGGGCCCCTCCCGAGGCCTGCGGAGTGGCGATTCACCGGAACGGGAACCCTGGAAAAAGCCGCCTTCTCCATGAAGGGCCTTCCCGGGGAGGTCACCCTCTCCGGAGGGCGCCTGGAGCTGGAAGGGGGGAAATTTTCCTTCCGGGATTCCGAGGCGGCCCTGGGAGACAGCCGCGTCCTTCTGAACGGTTTTCTGGGGAAAGACACGGCGGAAGGAATCCATCTCGAAACAAACGTGCAGGGAACCGTGGGCGAAGAGGGGGCCCGCTGGCTGTCCCGCCTGGCCCGACTTCCCGAGGGTACCGCCTTCCGCTTCCCCCTGGTCGTATCCGGCGGGAGAATCCGCTGGAGCGAAGCCCCTGTTAAAGGGTTGTCCCTTGAAAACCTCGTCATCGAGAAAGGGCCCCGCATCGACCTCGATATGGCGTTCCCTCCGACAGGCACGGAGATCAAAAAGCTGGAAATCGAAGACAAAAACAGCCGGGCCTCCCTCAACCTGAGGATGGAAAAGGGAAAGGCTGTTTTATCCTTCCAGGGCCGCCTGGCGGCGGAAACTCTGAACCGCCTCCTGGCACCCCCCCCCTGGTTCGGCGGAACCATCGAGGGCCGTGTCCACGGCCTCGTCGTGCCCCGTACCTGGTGGCGATCCACCCTGGAAGGAAAGGTCGCCGTCGATGGCGCGAAGATCCCCCTGGGAGAGGCCTCGGTCCTTCGGATCGTCTCCATGCCCGTCACGTTTCACCGGGGGGGTGCCGTCCTTGAAAAGGCGGTCCTCGAACTGGATGACGGGCCCCTGGTTCTCCGGGGAAACCTCGGCGCGGGGGAGGACGGGATCGCCCTTGACCTGGCCGTCGAAGGCGACGAGATCCGATGGGAGAAGCTGCCGATTCACGAAAAAAAGGACGGGGCCGTCCCGACGGAGAAGGAACGGTCCCCCATGCCCGGGATACAAGGTAATATTTCCCTTTCCGCCAAAGCGTTCCGATACGGCTCTCTGACCTGGCAGCCCTTCAGGGCGGACGTGACCATCGAACAGGGGCGGGTGTCCGTGAAGGTCCCGGAAGGGCGGGTCTGCGGCATCTCCACCCCGGGAACCCTCACGTATGAGCGGGACGGACTTTCCCTCCATATCGAGCCGCACGCCGCCGGACAGCCCCTGGAACGGGCCCTGGCCTGTCTTTTCGGCGAATCCGGACAGATTTCCGGAACCTTCGACCTGGATGGCGGGATCAGGGGAAGGGGACAGGGGAAGGACCTCCTCCGTTCCCTCTCCGGAACCATGAATGCGACGGCCCGAAAGGGCCGGATCCATCGGTTGACCCTCCTGGCCAAAATCCTGGCGGTCGTCAATATCACGGAAATCCTCCGGGGCAAACTACCCGATCTCCTCGAAGAGGGATTCGCCTACAACACCGCCTTCGTCCGGACCGCCTTTGAGAACGGATCCTGTCTCATTCAGGAAGGCCTCATCGACGGGGCCTCCATGGAAATCGCCTTTCACGGCAGGATCGACCTCGTGGAGGAAACGATGGACGTCACCGTCGGGGTGGCCCCCCTGAAGACAGCGGATTTCGTGGTCAAAAAGATTCCCATCATCGCGGACATTCTCGGCGGGAACCTCGTCGCCATCCCCGTTCGGGTCACGGGGGACCTGAAAAATCCTTCGGTGATCCCCCTGGCGCCGTCGGCGGTGGGGGCCGGCCTTCTCGGCATACTGGAAAGGACGCTCAAGCTTCCCGTCAAGCTGATCGAACCTCTCATCCCCGAAAGACCTTAAGGAGGAATAACCATGTGGAAAATCGGCGGACGCGCCCATACCCTGAAGGAACTCGGGGAAGTCATCGCCCTGGGATACCCCTTTGCCGAAATTTCGCTGAACGATCCCTTGAAGGTGGAAGGCCGGCTCGAGGAACTTCTGAGGATCCGCGAAGCATCCGGAATTGATTATCTCGCCCATTATCCCAACGAGGACCATCCCACCGATCCCGTCATCCTGAAAAACCGTTTCCTGCCCCGGATGGAACGTCTCCTGGAACTCTCCCGGAGGCTCGGCATCCGGAAAGGGACCCTTCACTTCTGGATGGACCGCCGATGGATTGCCCCGGAAACGGCCACGGAGAAAACCCGTCTCCTCGGCGAGATGGTCTCCCGGGCCGGGACCGCCGGCATTACCCTGTGCCTCGAGAACCTGAGCGAACGGCACGACAGTTTCGCCCCTCTTTTCGAGGCCATCCCGGACCTGAGGATGACCCTGGACATCGGCCACGGAGAACTGCTTTCCCATGAGAACACCTCCTTCGGTTTCATTGAACACTGTTTCGACAGGATCGCCCACGTTCACGTGCACGACAACCGTGGTGGAACCTCCGTCAAGGACGATCTTCACTTGCCCCCGGGCGAGGGTGTCGTCGATTTCCCCAGGATTTTCGCCCTCCTGAAGGGAAAGACGTACCGCTCGACCATCACCATGGAAGTGAAGCCCGGGGACATGCCGGCTGCCCGTCAACGGATTCTTCAATTCATGGAAGGTCCTTGAGCCCGGCGCCTCCCTTCGGGACGGCGGAACAGGGGCCACGGCCGCCTTGACACGGAAAAAGGATTAACCTAAAGTGAGCCTGAAAAGAACGCCGTATCTTGCAGCCCGCCCCTGAAACAAAAAGGAGGATAAACCCATGAGGAAAATCTTTATTCTTTTGCTGTCACTCATCCTGCCCTCGTTCTTTTTACCACCCGCCGGGGCCGACGATGTGGTCCGGAAAAATTTCTGCATGACGGCCATCGGATACCCTTCGACCCCGGACGATCTGAAAAGGGAACTCCTCGTGGGGGCCCAGCGGATGGCCGTGGGAGAGCTTTTCGGAGAACTCATCACCTCCTATACGAAAGTCGAAAACTTCACCCTTTCGGAAGACCGGATCCAGGCCAGCTCGGCGGGGCTGGTGAGGGTGAAGGGCGATCCCCTTTATTCCAACGGAAAGAACTTCGGCGAAGTCTGTGTCCAGATCGAGGCCTATGTCACCGAGGAAGACCGGGAAAAGTTCAAGCCCCTGAAAATCGGGCGCAAGCACTGCACGTCGGAAAAGAAGATGTCCGTCGGCGAAATGATGACCTACGCGAAGGAAGAGGCGCTGGTGAAAGCCCTGGTGAACTATGACCGGAATCTGGAACGCATCCCCAAAAAATATCTCCTCCCCCTGGTTCACGACGTTCAATACACCGAGTCCGGGTTCATCCCCGATACGGACACCTATTGCGTAAGATTTACCGGTACCATCTATCCCATTGAAATCCTGTCCGTCTCCCAGAACCGGGAAAAACTCCTGCCGGCGGTGCCTCTTGTCGCCGGGCTGCCGCCCGGGGCCTTCACCGCTTCTTCCGTCTGGGGCAACAATCATGCGGGCTACCGGCCTGAGAATGCCCGGCTGAACGACAAGTCCAAGGAGGCGAACTGGTCCGCCGCCACCAACAACAAGGACCAGTGGATCCAGGTGGACCTCGGATCGGTGGTCAAGGTCAAAGCCGTGGAAACCCAGGGAAGGCACAGCTACGACCAGTGGATCACGGCTTACCGGGTGGGATACAGCCTGGACGGGCGAAACTGGTCCTTCTACAGGCAGGACGGCCGGGACGTTATTTTTGACGGGAACCGGGACCGGAACACGGCGGTCCGCCATGACCTCGCTGACCCCTTCCCGGCCCGGTATGTCCGGTTCTATCCGGACAGCTGGCATGGCCACATCAGCATGCGTGTCGAGGTTTACGGTATCCGGATGGAGTAACCCGTTACCGGCTTCAGGACGCACCTTCCATCGTGAAAAGCAGGCCCGGAGAAATCGTATCGTTTTCCCCGGGCCTGTCTTCATTTCCGGAAACCCGGCAACGGGCGGAAATAAACCTTTTTATTGAAATGAACTCCAGCCTGTTATACAAGAGCCCCCGGGCATGAGCGAAGGCGGAAAGCCGTCCCCCCCCAGGGGTTCATGGA